>Ga0302326_10000198_pt1 | contig 178221 bp, 154 predicted proteins | sample Palsa_T0_3_FD_202264 | JGI IMG/M metagenome (GOLD analysis project Ga0302326, IMG submission 202264) | Peat permafrost microbial communities from Stordalen Mire near Abisko, Sweden - Palsa_T0_3 | ecosystem: Environmental > Terrestrial > Soil > Palsa > Peat permafrost | place: Sweden: Abisko...
CGGGCGGCCGTCGAGTTCGCTTCCGCCGATGCCGCCGTGGATGGCTCGAGCCGGCTTTCGTTCGCGCAGCTCCACCAGGCTTCGATCGATGCCGCCCGAGCGATCGTCGCAAGCGGCGTAGGCCCCGGGGACCGCGTCGCGCTGTGGGCCCCCAACAGCATCGAGTGGATCGTGGCCAGCTTCGGGATCTACCTGGCCGGGGCGGTCCTGGTGCCACTCAACACCCGTTTCAAATCACAAGAAGCGGCTTACGTGGCGCGAACCTCGGGCGCCCGGCTGCTCCTGACGGTCACGGACTTCCTCGACACCGACTTCGTGGACATCGCCGAGGCCTGGGACGACGTGCCGTCGTTGCTGGAGACCGTCGTGATGCGCGGTCCGCGCAAATCGAGCGCCATGGGCTGGACCGACTGGGTGCTTCGGGGCGATGGAGTCGATCCGAAAGAAGTGGCGGACCGCGCCGGTCGACTCGATGCGACCTCGACTTCGGACATCATCTTCACCTCCGGCACCACGGGGGCACCGAAGGGCGCCGTGCTCACCCATGGAGCGAGCGTCCGCACCTACCGGACCTGGGCGGACTGCGTCGGGCTGAGCCGCAACGATCGCTACCTCGTGGTGTACCCCTTCTTCCACACTGCGGGACTGAAGTCGGGCGTGCTGGCCTGCGTGCTGACCGGAGCGACCATCGTGCCGTTCCCGGTCTTCGACGTTGCGTCCGTGATGACGTGCGTGGCCGAGCAGAGGATCACCGTGCTGCCCGGCCCGCCCACGGTCTTCCAGTCGATACTCAACCACCCCGACTTCTCGCGATTCGACTTGACGTCTCTGCGGCTGTCTGTGACCGGCGCGGCCGTCGTCCCGGTCGAGATCGTCCGTCGGATGCGCGAGGAGCTCCGCTTCGAAACGGTGGTGACCGGATACGGGCTGACGGAGACCACTGGGACGGTGAGCATGTGCCGTCACGACGACCCGCCCGAGACGGTCGCCACGACGGTCGGTCGTCCCCTACCAGGTGTGGCCGTCAAGGTGGTCGACGAATCGGGGGACGAGCTGGCGGCCGGGTCGGCAGGCGAGCTCCTGGTGCGCGGCTTCAACGTCATGAAGGAGTACTTCAACGATGCCGAGGCCACCCGCGCCGCTGTCGACGGCGATGGGTGGCTCAGGACGGGCGACATCGGCTACATCGGAGCGGACGGCAACATCCGGATCACCGACCGCAAGAAGGACATGTACATCACCGGCGGCTTCAACGTGTACCCGGCCGAAGTGGAGGGGATCATGGTTCGTCACCCCGCCATCGGTCAGGTGGCGCTGGTCGGACTGCCGGACGAGAGGTTGGGGGAGGTCGGCGAGGCGGTCGTCGTGGTGAGGGCCGGACAGCCGTGGGATACGGACGACTTCCTCCGCTGGTGCCGGGAGAACATGGCCAACTACAAGGTTCCCCGTTCGGTCCGCGTGGTCGACGCCCTGCCGCTCAACCCGAGCGGCAAGGTGATGAAGTTCCGGCTTCGCGAGGACGCCCGGCCGAAGACCCACTGATTGTTGACTTCCCCGCGCGTCCGGCCGGGCTCGTGGGATCAGTCCCCGTCCCTCCAAGCCCGTACCTCGCCCGCCGCCTCCACCATCTCGTCGATCTGGTGTTCGTCGGTAGCCAGGCTCACGACACCTCCGACTCGGCTGTCGGTGAGCGTCCCAAGTCGGGCCAGGTGTTCGTCGGGACCGATCGTTTCCCCGTCCGGGCTCCACACTTCGACCCCGACCGCGATACCGAGCCCGGAGGCGACGTCGATGACCGACCGGGTGTGGTCGTCGAGAGCACCGGACAGCACGGCGAGGGCGGGCCGCAGGGGGTCGGCGATGCGGGAGACCAGAACGCAAGCCGCCGCCCAACCTGGCGTCGTTGCTGGAGGCACGCACGCGGCCCGCAACTCGGTGGTGGCGAACGTGCGGGCCACCCAGTAGCCGGCGTTACCGGCATCGGCGGCGACCAGGCCCCCTGCCGCCAGACTTTGGCCGTAGTGCATCGTCACCCGAGTCGGCATGACCGGTTTCGACCCGGACGACCACCCAGCTTGCGTGACCCCCGCCAGGCGAATCCTCAACGGTGGCAGGTCGAGCCATCCGGATGGCCCCCGCCAGCGCTCGGCCAGCGGCCCGAGCTGGTCGGGATCGACGACCAGGTGGGGATACTGGCGCCAAAATCGCGACGGAGCCTCGCGCTCGTCGACGCCGACGGCGATCACGAGCTCGGCCCGGTCCAGGCCGGCGAGGGCGAAGTCCTGATCCTGCAGACCGGCGGTGGCCCAGTGGTGCCGGCTGCTCCAGTGGAACACCCCCTTGGCGCCCCAGGTATTGATCACACCGAGGCGCCCGGCGGACGCGAAAGCATGCAATGCGGTCACTGCGCCTCGGGTCACGACGCCGGGGCCGGCCAGGACGACCACGCTGGAGGCCCGGTCCAACCGGTCCCGCGCCACTGGGTCGGGTTCGGACCAGCGCGGCTCGACCCAACCGCTCGGCGGGAGGTCGGGAGCAGGGCGGTCGAGGTCAAGGTCGAGACGCATTTCGAGCCCCGAGCCTGCTGACCCTCGGCCGACATGGGGCGTGGCGTCGAGCAGGTCCGCGGCGTCACTGATGACGAGCCGCGCAGGTTCTCCGGCCTCGCTGCCGGGAACGCGGACGATCCCGCCCTCGAGCATGGCCGCCGCCGTTGGTCCACGGACCGCCCGGTGAGCAATCGCGAGCGTCAAAGCGACTTCGGGGTCCGAAACGCCGATCACCGGAACACCGGAGGTCGGCGTCCCGTACGCCACGCGTACCCCGGCTCCGGACAGAACCCGCCGCAGCAGGTCCCCGGCAGTCACGTCGGCCATCAGCCCGATCCCTTCGGACGGATCGACCGGTCAATCGTCGGTGGCATCGACGCCAGGAATGGGCGGAGCCCAAACCGGCTCTCTCTTCTCGGCGAAGGCACGGGGGCCCTCTTGCTGATCCGGGTGTCCCCACATCGACACCAGCTCGGCGGTCCCCGCCCGACAGGCGTCGGTGAGGCCCGCTTCCAACGCCCCCCACAACGCCTTCTTGGTGGCCCGCATGGCAGCCGGCGAGTTCCGGGCGATCTTCTCTCCCAGAGTTTGAGCCTCCTCCCGCAGCCGTTCAGGGGGATCCACGACCTGACTCACCATTCCGAGGGCCAGGGCGCGCTCCGCCGACAGCCGCTCGTGGCGGCCCAGAAGGACCATCCTCATGACCGCTTCGAACGGCACCCTTCGAGCCAAAGCGATTCCCTCCAGGGCCGACACCTGTCCGACCGAGACGTGCGGGTCGAGGAAGGTGGCGTTGGCGGCCGCCAGGACGATGTCTGCGTCCGCCACGAAGTGGAGGCCCCCGCCGGCGCAAGTGCCGTTGACGGCGGCGACTATGGGCTTCCAGACCTTGTTGTGCCATCCGGTGAGACGCAGTTCCGATCTTCTGGTCCGCCCCGATTGCTTGCGCAGGGCCTCGGGCTGGCGGGCCAGTTGGACGACGTCGAGCCCGGTTTGGAAAGCCGATCCCGATCCGGTATTCACTATGACCCTCACGTGCGGGTCGCCGTCGAGCTCCCGCCACGCCTCCTCCAGCTCTTCGAGCATCGTCGCATCCATGGCGTTGCCGGCTTCGGGGCGATTGAAGATCAACCAGCCAACCGGCCCGTGGCGTTCGAGCAACAGCGCCTGATAGCCCATCAGAGGGTGGCCATCGCGCTCACCGCCCGGAGAACCGGGGGGGCCGCTTCTCCTTGAAGGCCGACAGTCCTTCGCGGAAGTCCTCGCTGCGAGAGGACAGCTCCAGGGCCATCGACTCATCGTGGAGATGCCGCGCCAAAGAGGACGAGGCGGCGACGTGCAGGAGCCACTTGGTCAGCCCGAGGGAAACGGTCGGGCCGGACGCCAGCTGGCCGACGACGGAGGCCACCTCGTGGTCCAGGTCGGCGGCGGGAACGGCCCTATGAACCATTCCCCACTCGGCCGCTTCCAGCCCGGTGAGGACCCGGCCCAGCATCAGGACCTCCCTGGCCCGCGTCTCGCCGACGCGACGTGGGAGCAGCCAGGTCGCACCGCTGTCGGGCGTGAACCCCCGCTCCGCGAACGGCTCCCACAAACGGGCCTGGTCCTCGACGATCGCGAAATCGGCCGCCAGCGCGAGGTGCAGACCAATGCCGGCGGCCCACCCCCGCACCGAGCAGACGACGGGGGTCTGCACGGTCGCGATGAGCGGGATCAAGCCGTGGGCCTGATGCGGTAGCCGCCGCTGGATGCTACCGACGCGGGGGCGCTCGCCTCCCCCGCTATTGCGGGCGACGATGTCGAACCCACCACAGAAGTGGTCGCCGGCGCCTCTCAAGACGATCACCCGCACCGCTTCGTCCCGCCCGGCTTCACCGATTGTTTCGATGAGACCGGCGACCATGACGTCGTTGAGAGAGTTGCGCTTTTGAGGGCGGTCGAGCAAGAGATCCAGCACACCGTCGGCAAAGGCCACTTGCAGCCCTGCGAGGGACTTATAATCGCTCACGACTGATCGAACCTCGAACTGATCCTGTCGAGGGCCGCCTGGAGGTCGGTCGCTGCGCCCGGCGGCTCTGGCAGCCGAACGGGTCCGTGCTCCCGGCTGGGAAGAAGCACCGTCGCGTGACCAGGCGTCGTCACGTCTCCGCGCTGGTTGGTCATCGTCAGATCGATGTCGACGGCCGGTCGCCCACCCTCGACCTGGTAGCGCCGGGTGACGGTGCCACTCATGGTCTGGGTGTCGCCCACGTAGTTGAACCGACGGAACTCGCAATCCAACTTCCATAGCCATGCGTCATCGCCCATCCAGTCGGTGCAAAGGTGGATGAGCCAGGTCTCACGCATCCGCCCGTAGTCGAACGTCGTGGGATTGCCACTGCGACGGGCGAACTCGGGATCCCAATGCACCCGCTGCATCACGTCGGGAACGTTGAGATCGTCGCGATGGAAGAAGCGGGGAATGCGAGTCCGGTTTTGGTAGCCCAGCCGAAGCGGCTTCACGCCATAGAGACCCATGCCCATGCCGACGTGCCAGCAGACCATGTCGGTCACCGTCAGGGGTCCCTTCACCATCGGGCCCACCGTGTCGCCCTCCGCTACATCCTCCCACCACAGCATCTCCGCCCCTCGGCGCCGCTCGGCGTCGTACAGATCGTCGATGGACGCGATCTCGTCGTCGGTGTACGGGCGAATCTCCACGCTGTCGTACTTGCCTCGCGCTTTGGCTTTGGTCCGCTCGGTCCGGATCATCAGACGGTATTGCGCCGACAGGAGCGGCCCGTCCACTTCGCGAAACACTTGGGCCGTCCACTCGTGGATGGCCCGCTCGGCGAAATCGCTGGGCTTGTCCAGGACGCCTACCAGGGCGTTGCGGCGCGCCACCCGCCGATCTGGCGCCAGCGGCGCCCACCACTCGCGAGCGCTGGCCGAGTAGAAGGCGTGCACGCCTCGTAGGGGATCACCTCTGAGCAGCTCTTTGTGCTCAACCGCGACTTCGGCTACTTCGTCCTCGCCGATGAGGCTGTCACCGCCTACGAGGGGTGGCGGAGCGATGGGTCCCGCCCACCGGGTGCCCGCCCCGTACGCCGGGTCGCACCAGAGAGGATTGTCGTCCCCATAGGCGGTCGCCACGTGACGAAAGGCGTCGATCCCCGGGCGCAGATAATGCGGCGTCACCGGGTGGGGCTCCGGAATACCTATCCGGGCCCGAAGACGGGCCACCCCGTCATCGGTGATCGACCCGTCGCTCGGCATTGCCCTCCTCGTCGAGGGCCCGCGGCCCTGATCGGTGGGCATTGTATGCACGATTGAGCTGCGGTCCTAAGGGCTCGGCGGGTTCAAGCTCGCGGCCAGCTGGCGCCGCATGAGCTTTCCGACCTCGCTACGAGGCAACGAATCGACGTGGTGAAACGCGACCGGGATCTTGTAGGCCACGAGATGCTCGCGGCAAAGAGCCTCGAGGTCCGCATCGCTTGCTTCGCCAACCACGAATGCCACCGGCACCTCACCGAGGCGGGCGTCAGGGACACCAACAACGGCTGCGTCACTCACCCCGGGTGTCAACATCAGCACCTCCTCGACCTGGTCGGGAAAGACCTTGTTCCCGCCTCTGTTGATCAGATCGGTCACCCGTCCTTCGATCCATACGAAACCGTCGTTATCGACTACGGCATAGTCGCCCGTGCGGACGAACCCATCGGCGTCGACCCGGTCCGCCATCGACGCCCCGCCGGCGTACCCCGCAGCCATGCGGGGAGGCCGTACCAGAAGCTCGCCCGGTTGCCCGGCCGCGACGAGGTGTCCGGCAGAGTCGATGATCTTGATGTCGACTCCCTGGTGGGGTCGTCCGGCCGCACCGAGCTTCTCAGGGTGGACTTTGGCGTCGGCCGCCGTCCATCCGATTACCTCGCCGATCTCCGCCTGTCCGTATCCGTTGAGCACCGTGACGCCGAACCTGTCCATGAACCGCCGAGCTGCGAGCGGTGAAAGAGGGGCCGTGATGCTGCGCACGTATCGCAGCGGTGCGAGGCCGTCGATTTCGGATGCGTCGGTCAGCATCGTCATCGCCGCCGGCGGAAGAACGGTCGATCGGATCTGATAGCGCTCCACGAGCCGAGCGAACTCGACCGCGGAGAAGCGGCCCATGAGCACGACGGCGGCTCCGGCCCGCAGTCCGAACAACACGTTGTATATGCCGGCGTTGAGGGCCAGGGACACCGGAACCAGGTTCGGCGAGGGCCGACGCTCCGACTGCGAATCCTCAGATTCGGGGCGATCGGGCCGCAGGGTTCCGAGGACCCGGTCGAGGATTTCGAGGTAGCCCGAGTGGGTCTGCAGAATCGGCTTCGGCGCCCCCGTCGTTCCCGACGTCCAAGTCACGAAGGCCACATCGGGATCGAAGCCCGCTGGGTCCTCCAGCGGCTCGATTCCGCTGTCCCGCAGGACGGCGACCGGGCGGACGGTCGCGAGGACGTGCTCGACCTCGCGGGCGGGTTGACGGGGGTTGACGGGCACGAAGATCGCGCCGGCCAGCCAGACCCCGAACATCGCAGCCACGGCCCCGGGCCCGCTCTCCAATTGGACGGCCACCGCCTGGCCCGGCCGGACCCCTGCGACGACCAGGGACGCCGCCACGTCCCTAGCCCATTGACGGGCCTCCCCCGCGGGCGTGGCGCCTTCGATGGTGCAGATCAGCGGCTCCTCGTCCGAAAAGGGATGCAGCATCAGAAGATCAGCGAGGCTTTCTCTCTCCTGGGCGTCGCCTTCGCTCTCGCCGAGGCTCTCGGTCACCGGCGGCTCTCCTCGTCTGATTGCATTGAATATGCTATCCGGCCGTGGGCGACGGGATTTGGACCAGGGCCGAGCAGTCGACGATTCCGTCGCTGTTCGAACGCCGCCTCGAGACCGATCCTCACGGCGAGTACCTCGACGTGGTGGGGACCAAGCTGACTGCCGCGGATGTCATGGGCGCGGCAGGCAGCATCGGAGGCGCCCTGGCCGCCCTCGGGACGTCGCAGCACGACCGGGTGGCGACGCTGATCGAGAACTCGCCGACCGCCCTCCTCGCTTGGGCCGGAACTGTGTGCAGCGGCCGGATAGCGGTCCCGATCAATACCGCGTACAAGGGCGACTACCTCCGCCATCAGCTCAGCGACTCGGGAGCCAAGGTGGTCTTCGTCGCTCGCAGCCTGTACCCCCGGGTGGCCGAGGTCGCCGACACGGTGTCGGAACTGACCCACGTGGTGATCGTGGAGGACGAGGATCGAGGGGAGGCAGCCGGTCCATCGCATCGGAACGCCGCGGTCCATGGATGGGACGACCTCCTCTCGGCCGGCTACGGCGCCCCCGACGTCTCGATCCGGCCTTCGGACCTCGGCACGTTCATCTACACGGGCGGGACGACTGGCCTTTCCAAGGGCTGCATGCTCAGCCACAACTACCACGAAGCCCTGGCCCGCCAGATCGGTATCTGCTGGCGTCGCACCGAGGAGGACGTCGTATGGACCCCGCTCCCCCTCTACCATTTCAACGCCCTTACGACGGTGGTGACCGGCACCCTGCTGTATGGAGGGCGGGGCGCCATCTACCGCCGCTTCTCTGTATCTCAATTCTGGCCGGAGATGAACCGCGTCGGCGCCACCATCACGTCCACCCTCGGCACGATGGGATACCTGCTGGCGCACGACGTCGACCGCCCAGAGATGCCGAGGGCCGGTGGCCCGGCGGCCAACCGGAGCCTCCGGCTGCTCGCCGCGGCACCGTTGCCTGTAGAAGTGGACGATGTCATCAAGGAGCGGTTCGGAGTCGCGACCTTCAGCGGGGCATACGGAGTCACTGAGGCGAGCCTGGTGTCCTGGCAGCCGCCCGGCGTTGTCAATCGGCCCAACGCGGCCGGCGTGGTCAACGACGAATACTTCGACGTTCGGATATTCGACGACGACGACAACGAGTTGCCGCCAGGGAGCGACGGCGAGATCGTGCTGCGTCCAAAGCGACCCCACGTCATGTTCGAGGGTTACTGGGGCCGTCCGGAAGTGACGGTCGAGACCAGCCGCAACTGGTGGTACCACACCGGCGACATCGGCCGGATGGACGAGGACCGATACCTGTACTTCGTGGACCGAAAAGCCGACTACCTGCGCAGGCGGGGGGAAAACATCGCCAGCTTCGAGGTCGAGCGGATACTGATGAGCCACGGCTCTATCGCGGACGTGGCCGTGCACGCTGTACCGAGCGATCTAACCGAGGATGACCTCAAAGTGACCGCCACGGTCAAGGACGGCAACGATCTCACCGAGGAGGACCTTTTCCGGTGGTGCATCGACCGTCTTCCCTATTTCGCGCTCCCGCGGTACATCGAGTTCCGCCCCAACCTTCCGCGCAGCCCCGTGGGCCGGGTGCTCAAGCGGGACTTGCGGTCCGAGGGCGTGACGCCCTCGACTTGGGATTCCGAGAAGTCCGGGATCGAGTTCGAGAAGCGCTGATGGCCTTCACGGCCGCTTTGTATTCTGCATGCGGGCTCGGTCCGTGCCGAGCCCGGGACGAAAGGACGCTGGCATGAACGCAGAGGATCTCATACTCGTCAGCGTCGATGATCACCTCGTCGAGCCCCCGAACCTGTTCGAGGGTCGCATGGCGGCCAGGCACGCCGACAGCGCGCCGCGCGTCGAACGCCGGCGCGACGGTTCGGACGTATGGGTGTTCAACGGGGCCGTGATCCCCAATGTCGGGCTCAACGCGGTGGCCGGACGACCCAAGGAGGAGTACGGCGTCGAGCCGACGGCCTTCGACGAGATGCGTCCAGGCTGCTACGACATCCACGAGCGGATCAAGGACATGAACGCGGGCGGGGTCCTCGGCTCGATGTGCTTTCCTTCCTTTCCAGGCTTCAGCGGCCGACTGTTCGCGGCGTGCGACGACAAGGACCTGGCCCTGGCCGTGCTCCAGGCCTACAACGACTGGCACATCGACGAATGGTGCGGGTCGTACCCGGGCCGATTCATCCCGATGGCCTTACCGGTCCTCTGGGACGCCGAGATGGCGGCCGCCGAAGTGCGCAGAACCGCGGCCAAGGGGTGCCACTCCGTCACCTTCACCGAGAACCCGGCGACGCTTGGCTACCCGAGTTTCCACGACGGATACTGGGATCCTCTCTGGCGGGCGGTCTGCGACGTTGGCACCGTGGTGTCGATCCATCTCGGCTCCTCGGGTCAGCTGCTCGTCACCGCCCCGGATGCGCCCGTCGACGTGATGATCACCCTGCAACCGATGAACATCTGCCAAGCGGCCGCCGACCTGCTCTGGTCCCGCGTCATCAAGAACTACCCCGACATCCGCATCGCCCTTTCGGAAGGCGGAACGGGCTGGATCCCGTACTTCCTCGATCGCGTCGACCGGACCTACGACATGCACCGGGCCTGGACCGGGCAGAGCTTCGGCACGAAGCTGCCCAGCGAGGTGTTCCGTGAGCACTTCCTTACCTGCTTCATCTCCGATCCCGTCGGCATCAGGCTGCGCGACATGATCGGCTTGGACAACATCGCCTGGGAGTGCGACTACCCCCACTCCGACTCGTCCTGGCCTGAGGCTCCCGAAGAGCTGGCCCAGGTGGCAGCCGACGTACCCGCCGACGAGCTGGCCAAGATCACCTACCAGAACGCGTGCCGCTGGTACTCCTTCGACCCCTTCGCCCACCGGACTCGAGAGGCCTCTACCGTCGGCGCCCTTCGATCCGAGGCGAAAGGGCACGACGTGACCGTTCGGTCGCTCGACAAAGGCCGGTTCGAGCGCACGGGCGCCGGCACCGATTTGGGCCGGCTCGCCAAACAAGCGACCGCATGAGCGCGAGGGCGGCGTCGAAGGCACCTCCTGCCCTTCTCGTCGAGAAGCGGGGCCAAGCCCTTTGGGTCACCCTCAACCGCCTGCACGCGGCCAACGCCCTGACTCCAGACCAGCGTGACGAGCTGATCGGGATCTTCGAGGCAGCCGGCGGGGACAGCTCTGTCCGGGTGGTCGTGATCACAGCCGAGGGTAAGCACTTCTGCTCTGGAGCCGACCTCTCAGGAACGACGGACGCCGATCCGCTCGCGATCGGAGGTGTCGCACGCGTCTTGCGGATGGGGTCCCAGCGGCTGATCGCATCCGTGCTGGATTGCGAGAAGCCGGTCGTGGCCGAGATCCACGGGGCGGCCGCAGGGATCGGAGCCCACCTGGCCTTGGCCTGCGACTTCGTAGTGGCGTCCCAGGATGCCCGCCTGATCGAAGTGTTCGTCCGGCGCGGCCTTGTGCCCGACGGCGGAGGTGCCTACTTGTTGCCTCGCCTGGTGGGGATGACCCGAGCCAAGGAGCTGTTGCTACTGGGCGACGACGTCTCGGCGACGCGAGCCATGGAACTCGGCCTGGTCACATCGGTCGTAGCGGAGGCCGAGCTGCGGCCGGCGGTCGTGGCTTTGGTCCAACGCTTGGAGACCGCGCCCACCCGAGCCCTCTCTCTGTGCAAGTGGCTGGTCAACCGCTCGCTCGACAGCAGCCGAGACCAAGCCTTCGCGGACGAGGCCATGGCCCAGGAGCAAAACATGACGACCGGCGACTCACGCGAGGGCATCGCCGCCTTCCTGGAGCGCAGACCCACTGATTTCAAAGGCAGCTGAGGGTTCAAAGGCAGCTGAGCCCTAGGACACCGCTGAGCCCTAGGACACCGCTGAGCCCTAGGGGTCGGGCGCCGTGATCCGCGTCACCAGGGCCACCTTGTCGACCTTGCCCATCTGGTTGCGCGGAAGGGAGTCGACCACCGTCAGGCGGTCCGGGGCCTTGTAGTCGGCCAGCTGCTCCTTGCAGCATCGGCGCAACCCGTCGAGGCCGGGAACGGGAGCGCCCGGCGCCCACACCACCCAGGCCATGCCCACGGCCCCGAGAACGACGTCGGGGACACCGGCCACGGCGACCTCGGCGACCGACGGATGCTCGACCAGGACCTGCTCGACCTCTAGCGGATAGACGTTGTACCCGCCGCGGATGTACATCTCGGAGCGCCGTCCGACCAGGTGGATACGGCCGTCGTCGTCGAGAGATCCGGCGTCGCCGGTGACCAGCCAGCCGTCAGGGCGGATGGGCGACTCCACGCCCTCTCCGAAATAGCCGCACATCACCGCCGGTGATCGGACCTCGATCATGCCGACCGATCCCGGTGGCACGGATCGTCCGGCGTCGTCCGCGATGCGAACTTCCACCGTCGGGCAGGGCGCCCCGACCGTCGCCTCGAGGACCGGTGGCGGGTCGGTAGCCATCGTGCCTGCGATGACGGACGCCTCGGTCGTGGCGTAGCGGACGACGACGGGGCAACCGAACGTGTGTCGCAGGGCGGCGACCAGCGCGGCCGGTACCCGGGCCGCGCCAGTAGCTATCAGTCGCAAGGACGACACGTCCCAACGGTCCAGTTCCGGCTGGCGGAGCATCAGCTCCCACTGGGTCGGGACACCCTGCCCGACCGTGATTCGCTCCTGCTCGATCAAGTCCAACGCAGCGAGGGCCGACCAGGGCGTCGGGACGATGACGCTGGTCATGACATTGGCGATCTCGTCCCACAACCTGGTCATGTACCCGACGTGGGCGAAAGGGACGGGCGATAGGCGTCGGTCGAAGGGCTCGGACAGCTCGCCGGTCGCCCGGGAAAGAGCTTCGAGGCGCCGGTGGTCGAAAACCGCCCCCTTGGGCTGACCCGTGGTGCCGCTGGTCCAGACGATGGCAACCGGGTCGTCGGGTGAGAGTCGGACCGGCCGGGCCGACGGATCGCCGGCGGCGACGCCGGCCACGTCGCGCCGGTGGAAGACGGCCCCGGTGAAACCCGCATGCGGGTGATCGTCCGCCACGATGACGGCCGAAGGGCGGGACCGGGCGACGATCCCCTCTACCTCACGGCGACCCAAGCGCGGGTTGATACCGGTCGCCACCGCTCCGAGGCGGAGGGCGCCGAGATAGGCGACCGCGTACTCCACCGAGGAGGGCAGGCTGATGGCGACGACGTCCCCTCGGCCGATCCCGTGCTCAGCGAGGGTGCCCGCCCATCCGGCGCTTCGGGCAGCCAACCCCGAGTAGGTGAGCCGCACTTCGCCGTCGATGTAGGCCTCCGCGTCGGGGTGAGCCGTCGCCACTTCGTCGAGGACGTCGATAACTGTCCTGGCATCGCTTCCAACTTGGTTCACCGTTGTGAGGTCAATCCGGCTCGGTCCCGAGGATCGAGACGAACGAAACCATCTCGCCCGGGTAGCCCCCAAGATTTTGAGTGAGCGCTAGCTTTCGCTCGCCAACCGTGGCGATCTGGCGCTCGGCCGGGGCCTCGCCCCGCAGCTGGAGCCACGCTTCGAACATCATCCGTAGTCCCGAGGCGCCGACCGGATGGCCGAAGCTCTTCAGCCCCCCGTCCGGGTTGACAGGCAGGTCTCCCGACAGGTCGAATGCGCCGTCCCTGATGTCCTCCCACGCGTGGCCGCGCGAGCTGAAACCTAGGTCCTCCATGAGGACCAGTTCGGTGGGAGTGAAGCAGTCGTGCACCTCGGCCATCGCCAGCACGCGCCGGGGATCGGTGATCCCGGCCTGCCGATACGCGTCGGTCGCGCTCTCGACCACCTCCGGAAAGGTGGTGTAGTCGTAGGCGGCATCGGTTACCCCGCTACCGTCACCCGCGACGAAGGAAAGGGCTTTGACGTAAAGGGGGCGGTCGGTGTACCGGAGGGCATCCTCCGCTCTCACGACGACCGCGGCGGCCGCCCCGTCGGCGACTCCAGCGCAGTCAAAGATCGAAAGCTGACCGGCCACCCGAGGTTGTGACAGCAGCTGCTCGACGGTCATCTCCCGGCGGTACTGGGCCCGCGGGTTGAGGCTGCCGTTGTGGTGATTCTTCGACGCGATGCGAGCGAGGGTCGTCTTGACCTCGTCCACGCTGATGCCGTGTCGCTCGGCGTAAGCCGGGACGATCATCGAGTACATGGCCGCCGCCGTCACGGTGCGGTTGGTTCCGTCCGACGGTATCGGGAAGGCGTTGGCGCCTTGATAGCCGGAGTCCTTGAGCTTCTCGGCTCCGAGCGCCACGGCCACGTCGTAGGCCCCGCTGCATACGGCATAAGCGGCCTGTCGAAGGGCTTCCGAACCAGAGGCGCAGAAGTTCTCGACCCGGGTGACCGGCTTGCCCCGGAGCCTTAAAGGCCGGGAAACCATGAGCCCGCTCATGCCCGACTGAGCCGTGCCCACCCAGAACGCGTCCACGTCCTCCTTGGCGAGCCCGGCCGACGCGAAGGCGTCGTCGGCGGCCTCGACGATCAGCTCATCCAGGCCCTTGTCCCAGTGTTCGCCGAAGCGCGTGCACGACATGCCGACGATGGCGACCCGGTCCTTTATCCCGTGCGAACCCATCAGGCGCGGCCTTCACGCAAGGGGCGAGCCTTCCAGAAGTAGTTGTGGATGCCGTCGGCGGTGGAGAGCCGGCGAAACGTCATCTCGACCCGATCGCCAACGCGTACGTCCGCGGCGTCGGCGTCGGTGAGCTCCACCGGGAGACGTCCGCCGCCGTCGAAGTCGACGACCGCGAACACCATCGGCGGACTCGGTGTATATGAGAGTCGGTCGATGGTGAAAGTGGTGACGGTCCCTCGCGCCTCCGCCATGGGCTGGCCCTCCAGCTCGCCCGTCAGTGGAGGCAGGTTGACGGTTCCGTCCTCGGAGCGAGAACCGACGAAGCCGAACTTCCACGGGACCCGCCGACCGGCGGCCGAGCCCGAAACCCGGGCCGGTTCCGGGCGGCGGGGCGGCTCGACCGCTAGCAATCCTCTCCAAGCCAGGTACTGCCCGTAACCGATCGGAGCTCCAGCCGCCAGCTGGACGGCCAGGGGCCACCGAACCTGGTGGTCGCTTATGGCCGTGGTCGTGTTGAGCACCAACGCCTCTGCCCCATCGGCCAGGACGAGGAGGACGATCACCTCACCGGGCCCGGCCTTTTCCAGCGCGGCCGAGACGAGCAAATAGGGGTGGGCGGCACCAGTGTTACCGACCTGCATGGCGAGGTCGTCCACCAACCGCTCGGGCGGAACGCCCAGCCGTCCCCTGATCGACCGACACGCCCGGCCGTGGGTGCCCGTGATCACGAGGTGGTCGACCTGTCCGGCCGATAGTCCTGCTCTCTTGAGGACCCCCTCGAACGCTTCCACCCCGCTGGACACGTATCTCAGCTCGCCGTAGCGCTCCTCCCACACTTTCGACCCGAGGTCGCCGGGCGTGCGCCAGCGGTCGAGTACCTCGTCGGTCACCGAGACCCACGGGCCCGCCTCGGCCAGCACAGGAGCATCGGAATCGGCCCCCACCAACAAGGCGGCGGCGCCGTCGCCGAAGTAGGCCTCGTCCGGTCCGCCGGCCAAGCCGACGCGAACGTCGGCTGCGACGGTCAGCGCAGGTCCCTCCTGGGCCAGCGCCGCCCTCACGGCACCCATAGACCCGCGCACGGACCCGATGGTGTCGTACGCCGGGCAGCCTCGCTCCAGGCAAAGGGCGGCGTGGATGGCCGCCGCATTCGTCTTGTCCAAATACGGAGGAGAGACGGTCGCGAACCAAAGAGAATCGATCTCGACGGGGACACCCGACCGAAGCGACGCTCGGCCGGCTTCGACGGCCATCGTGGTGGCGTCCTCGTCGAAGGAGGCGACCGTGCGGTGCCCCCGGCGCCCTCCGCCCCCCGAGATCTCCGCCACCGCGGCGAGATCCAGCCTCCGGTAGGGGAGGTAGACACCGTGGCTGAGAATTCCTCGCACCCAGGAAATCTTACCCGGACGCCTCAACGTGTATCTTTTATCCATTATCGGAGGTGAGGCCGTGGGGCTGCTCGAAGGGAAGATCGCGGTGGTGACCGGCGCCGGGCACGGCATCGGTCGAGCCCACGCCATCGAGCTGGCCAGGCAGGGCGCCAGCGTCTTGGTCAACGACCTCGGATCCTCCGTCCGAGGTACGGGGTCGGGGCGCGATGCCGACGAGACGGTGGCCCTGATCGCGAAGCGCGGCGGGGTGGCCGCAGCCAACTACGGCGACGTCAGCGACCACGACCAGTGCCGGCACCTGATCGATCAGGCGGTCGATACATGGGGTCGGCTCGACATCCTGGTCAACAACGCCGGAATAGTGCGCGACGCCGCCATCTGGAACATGACGCCCGAGGACTTCGACGCGGTCATGGCCGTTCACGTGCGCGGCACCTGGTCTTGCTGCCACCACGCCGCCCTCCACTGGAGGGCCCGGGCCAAGTCCGGCGAGAAAGTGGTGGGTCGGGTCATCAACACGACGTCAGGGGCCGGTCTAACCGGGAACTTCGGGCAGAGCAGCTACGCCACGGCCAAGGCGGCCATCGTGGGGCTGACGCTCACCCTGGCCCAGGAGCTACGGGCCCTCGGCGTCACCGCCAACGCCGTGGGCCCGTCGGGGGCGACGAGGCTCACCGGCACCATGCCCGGCGCGCCGGAGGTGATCGAGGCCGACGATGTACCCGATGACGAGTGGCGGCCCATGGATCCGGCCAACAGCTCACCGCTGGTCTCGTGGCTGGCCAGCGACGAAGCCCAGCTGATCACGGGGCAGGTGTTTCGCTCCATCCACGACCGGGTGATCTGGATGCACGGTTGGCGTGAGGGAGCCGAAGTGGCCGCCGGAGAGAAGCGTTGGGTCGCCGCCGACCTGGGCCGGGCCCTGGCGACCGACGTCTTCCAAGTCTCCTCGCCGGGGCTTCGATTCCTCTAGCGGGCACGGAGTCTGAGTCGATGGTCAGCGGGGGGCCGCTGAGCGGTCTGAGGGTCGTAGAGAGCTCTCTGTTGGGACCGGCCGAGATGGGCGGGCTGCTCGCCGATCTCGGGGCCGACGTCATCAAGGTCGAGCCGCCCGGCGGCGACTACGGGCGCCGAATGACCTGGCCGATCGTGCGGTCGCAGGACCGACAGACCGAGACCTCCCTGCTGTCCCTGCACGTCAACCGGGGCAAGCGCTCCATCGTTCTCGATCTCAAGGTTCCCGAGGCGGTCGAGGTCTACCTGGACCTGGTCCGCACGGCCGATGTAGTCATCGAAGCGATGAGACCCGGCGCGCTTGCTCGTCGCGGCCTTGATTACCCCCGGATGCGAGCGGCCAACCCGCGGATCGTGTTCTGTTCGCTGTCGGGATACGGGGCGACCGGACCCTATCGAGACCTTCCGAGCCATGGAATCGCGTACGACACGTGGGCCGGCCAGGTTCCGGTGGCTCGGGACGAAGAGGGTCTCCCTTACATCGCCGAACACGCCAGTATCGGCATCCACGCCGGCCCCCTCTATGGCGCCCTGGCCATTCTGGCCGCCGTGGTCCGGGCCAAGGAGACGGGCGACGGTTGCGCGATCGAAGTGGCGCAGTCGGACTCGGCCGCGTTCTTCGACTGGTACCGAATCGAAACGTGGAGGAGCTACGAGCGGCCACCCGACGAGGTGTACGGCAACGCCACTGACGGCGGCGAGCGGCGGCCTCCGGGCACCGGCGGGATGCGAGAAGGAGTCCGCTACCAGGTCTACGAGTCCAAGGACGGGTTCGTCCTCTTCATGGCTAGCGAGCAGGAGTTCTGGAGAAACTTCTGCGAAGGCGCGCGGCGCCCCGACCTCTTCGAACGGTGGCCCGGGGCCAAGTACGCCGATCACGCCCGCGGCAACCATGAGTTGCGGGCCGAGCTGACCCGAATATTCATGTCCCGGACGACAGCCGAATGGGTCGCATTCGGCCACGACCACAACACCGCCATCGCCCCCGTCAATACGCCACAGACGATCAGCAAAGATCCCCAGTTCGAGGCCCGCCTTCCGTGGATACCAAAGGAGCGCCTCGATGCCGACATGCTTCCCTACCCCGCTCGCTTCGAGAACGGGTACGCCCCACCAGCCCCGACTCGAGCGCCGTCCGCGGGCCAAGACACCGACGAGATCCTGGCCGACGTGGCAGGCTACGACCTGGATCGAATCAGTTCGCTGCGCCAGGCCGGGGCGGTGCAGTAAACCGTCAGCAACCTTCCTCAACCTGCGGGGTCGACCTTTGGGACCATTCACAAGCCTCCTCTACGACGAGCGCGACGGTGTCGCAACCGTGACGCTCAACCGGCCAGAAGCGCTCAACGCCTTCGACGAGGCCATGATGCGCGACCTGCGGAAGTGCTGGCGCCAGCTCCGCGCCAACGACGACGTCCGCGTCGCCGTACTCACCGGAGCCGGCGACCGAGCCTTCTGCTCGGGCCTCGATCGAACCGAGACCCCGCCCGGAAACGCGGACCCCGAGGGCCTGATCGGGAACAAGGGCCGCACACCGATGCATTTCGACGACCCCGGCGAGCTGGTCTCCCCCAAGACTGCGTGCGACCTGTGGAAGCCTGTAATCGCCGCCGTCAACGGGATGGCCTGTGCGGGGGCGTTTTACCTGCTCGCCGAGACGGACATCGTGATCGCGTCCGATGACGCCACCTTTTTCGACCCGCACGTGACCTACGGGATGGCCGCCGTCTACGAGCCGGTGATGATGTTGCAGCGGATGCCTCTCGGAGAAACCCTCCGCATGGCTCTGCTCGGCGCCCACGAACGGATGTCCGCGCAGCGGGCTCACCAGATCGGACTGGTCTCCGAAGTCGTGGCCCCGGCCGACCTGCTAGCCACTGCCCAACGACTCGCCGCGGCCATCGCATCCCAACCCGCGCTCGCAGTCCAGGCCACGGTGCGCGCCATCTGGTACGCCCAAGATCTCGGGTACCGACAGGCCGTGGACGTGGCCAAAACGCTGGTACAGCTCGGCAGCGATGCCGAAACCCTGCAACAAGGGCAGAGGGTGTTCGCTTCTGGCTCCCGCATCCCTTGGCGTTTGCGGTAGCCCAGGGCGCGAGCGGGGGGAGACTTAGAGCCGCCCCTCGGTCCCGAGCCGCGGGTCCACCCATGAAGGCGGCCGCTTCTCTTTGAAGGAGTTGTATCCCTCGACCGCTTCTGGCGCGTACAAGCTCGCGGTCATCCCGATCCGGTCGTACAGTCCGTAGTACTGGTCGAAGCTCCGCTTGAGGTCGCTGCGAGCGGCGGGCGCGGTGCGACAACAGGCACTCACGGCTTCGGTCGCGACATCCATCAATTCGTCGTGAGCAACGACCCGGCTGACGAGGCCCCAGTCCGCCGCCTCTCGAGCCGAGACCTGACGCCCGGTAAAGAGCATGTCACGGGCGCGGGCGGGACCGATCTGGCGGGAGAGGATGTGGGAGTAGTGGGTATCGGCGATGCCGCGGAACAGCTCGGGGGCTCGGAACGTGGCCCGGTCGCTCACCACGGACACGTCGGAGAGCATGGCGATCATTAGACCGCCCCCTTGGCAGAGGCCGTTGACTGCGCTCACCACCGGCTTGCGTGACTGGCGCAGAGCGTCAAAAGGCGTGTTGTCCATTCCGAGTAGCCCCGGCAGGTCGGCCCACCCGTCCTCGTTGGCTCCGCCCAAGTCTCCGCCAGGAGCGAAGACGTCGCCGGTCCCGGTGAGAATGAGCCCGGCCAGGTCATCGTCGCGGTCGGTGTGATTGACGGCATAGCGGATCCCGAAGTACATCGCGGGGGTGAACGCGTTGCGTTTCAGAGGCCGGTCGATGATGCATCGAGCCAGGGGGCCGTGACGCTCGAAGCGCAGATACGGGGTGCCGAGCCAGTCGCCGTTGGGCGCTTGGCCGAGCCGCGGGTCGGCGGGCATGGCGGGCCGGTCCGTTAAGCGGATCGGGCTATCAGGTTGCGGCGTCGGAACAGGTCCACGACCATCTCCGCCTGCTGGCCCAGCATCTTGGCGTACTCCTTGGCCGCCCGGTCCCCGTCCCCGCGCTTGGCGGCTCGGGCCACGGCAGGAAGGCCGCTCTGCTCGGACGCGATCGCTTCTGGGACCAGTTCGAAGAAAGGCCCGGGCACGAGCGCGGACATGGCCCGCAAGACGACCGGGATACGGGGAGAGTGGGCCCCGGCCACCACGGTGCCGTGGAACGCCAGGGCCACCCTCTGGATCTCGGCGGGCGCGTCGGTCGCCACCACCTGACGGGCCAGCTCTCCCAAGCGGGTGATCATCTCCGGATCTCCGCGCCGCACCGCCCGCCGCGCCGCGAGCCCGTACACCAGGCCGTACAGCTCGTAGTGGTCCCTGATCGTCTCCTCGTCGAAAGCATTGATGAATGCCCCACGGTGCAGCCTCGTCGTCACCCAGCCCTCGCTTTCGAGGGCGACGATCGCCTCCCGGATCGGAATCCGGCTGACACCGAGGGCTTTGGCGACCTGATCCTGAGGCAAGCGCATACCCTGCTGCAGCTCGCCGTCGAAAATGAGACGCCGGATATATCCAGCCGCTTGCTCCCCGCTGGCTTGGCGCACGACCGCATGCTGAGCCCCAGGAAGCGAGAGCGTGGCACCGGCCTTCGGGGAGGCTCCAGCAGCTTTGGGCATCGCCCCGAGCATACTGCTTATAAAATACATTCTTGGTCATCGTGGGCACCGTCGGATGGCTCCACTCAGGGGGTCGGTCCGATCGAGAACGGTCGAGAAAGAGGTAGGCGGGACGTGGACACCGGGGCCCCTTCGGGATTGGGGTTCGTCCTCGTACACGGGGGCGGCATGACTTCGACCATGTGGGATCCGATCCTGCCGCTGTTGTCCCAACCGGCCGTCACCGTCGACCTGCCGGGCCGCCGATACCACCCCGCCGACCTGGCTCGGGTGACCACCTCGGATCAAGCGGCCGCCATCGCGTCGGCTGCCGAGGCCTCCGGCTTTGAGAGGGTCGTGGTCGTCGGCCACTCCTCAGCCGGGTTCTCGATGCCATACCTTCCGGCCCGCCTGCCGTCGCTCACCCACCTGGTGTTCGTCTCCTGCACCGTCGCCGCCAGGGGATGGCGGCCCGTCGACTTCCTGCGCGACGACATCAAGGAGTTGACGATGAACTCGCGTGACGCCCAGCTGGAACGCAGTCGCGGCCGCACGGTCGGAGGTCTCCGAACCGGCGAGCCCGCCATCTCCACGGACCTCGAGGTGGTCGAGAACTCACGCGAAGCCCCACCGTACGAGGCGCCCCTTCCCCTGTTCGAAACCGCCGAATGGCCGGTCCTGCCGGCCGAGATCGGTCGGACGTACGTGATCGGACTCCGCGATCGGGTGATACCGCCCGACCTCGCTCGCTCGATGGCGGCCTGCCTCGACCCAGTCGACTTGGTCGAGGTACCGGGCGGCCACAACCCGGTCTCCGATCCGGCACCGCTGGCGGAGATACTCACCACCGTCGTCGCCAAACTCTGACTCGGGTCCCGATCAGTCGGGATGGCGAGTCGCCAGCTCGACCTGATATCCGTCCGGGTCGGCCAGGAACGCGATCGTGGTGTTCCATCGCTCGGCCTTGAACGGCTCCATCGTCGACGTGTACCCGGCCGCGACGGCCTTCTCGTGCAGCTCGCCGGTGTCATGGCTCCACACGTACAGCTTCCACATGGCCGTCCCCATGTCGATCGGCCCATCCTGGCCGACCTGTTGAGCTAGCTGCATCTTTCCGCCCCGGGCGGGGTTCTCGAGGATGGCCTCCTTGGCTACCTCGATCTCTGTCCGGCTGGTGCACTCGAGCCCGAGGGTTTCGTAAAACTTGATGCTCGCTTCGATGTCGGTCACGTTGATGCAGTACTGCCCGACCCATGCTCTCGTGGTGTCGTCCCCGTCCAACCAGGGGTGGCGCTGCACGAACTCCACCAGATATCCGTCGCGGTCCTCGACGAACCCGATGGTCACAGGCCAACGCTCGGCGCGCTGTGGAGCTGACACCGCGACGGCACCCGCGTCCAGCGCGGCCTGGTAGACAGTGTCGATGTCATTGGTGTTGACGTAGAGCTTCCAGAAGGCGTTGCCCTTTTGGATGGGCGCGACGTCGCCCAGCTGCTGCGCCAGCTGTAGCTTGCCACCCTTGCCCCCTGCGTCCTCGACGATGGCCTCGCGGGCCTGCGGGATGTCCGTACGGCTCGTATTGGCGAGCCCGAGTGCCTCATAGAACGCTACCGAACGGTCGAGATCAGCGACGTTGATGCAGTACTGGCCGAGCCACGCTTCCATCGTTACCTCCAATGTGGGTCACGAAATCTGGGTTTACGAAATCTGGGTTACGAAGATCTGGGCTAGCTCGGGAGCTCGAAGCTGTCCCGGTCGGCTTCCCTCGGCTGGCGACCGATCCGGAATGGGGACAGCGGGGCGTCCACCAAAAGGAACCGGTCCCACTTCAAGGACGTCTCCTGGAGGCGGGAGTTCCATTCGACGACGGCTGCGTCCGACCGTTGCGCATCTTCGTACGCGGCCCACGCTTCCCAGTTCGGGATGCTCCACAGGAGAAGGACCTCGCGGTCGCCGCACATCGCCGTGGACCAAGCCCCGGCCAGCTCCCAGGCGAATTTTTTGAGAACGGGCGAGGCCTCGCAGCGGACCACCTCGAGGAAGTCCCACGCCGTTCCCGGCGGAACCTGTATCACCTCGTGGGCGTACACCTCGCCGCGGACGCCGTCTGCGCACAGCTCCTCGATGGTTCGGGTCCACGGCGCCGGCACCAATACCCGGTCGAGCCCCCCTCGACGGAAGTTGGCGGCGCGCGCCCACCATTCGGCCAGCGCCGGATCTTGCAGGGTGGGGTGGTTGAACTCGTGCCGGAATGACTCGGCCAAACCGGAGAAGCCGTCTTCCTCCCAAAGGTTGACGACCTCGGGCCAGCGTCGTGTCGTGCCGACCGTTCCCCATACGCCGTAGCAGAGCTGATGGCGAGCCTGCTGCGCGATCGGCGACCAGTTGGCGGTCATGTGGTGCATGTAGTTGGCCCGGTTGGGCCCGATGACGTCGATGAATTCGTGGATGTACACCTTGTCGTTAGCCATGCCGTCGGTCCGGGTCGAGTCGGACGGGGTCGACACTTATTGAGGTCATGGCGCCAGGTCGAGGCCCAGGACCCTGATGGCGTTGCCGCGCGCGATCTTGTGAATTACGTCGTCAGCGAGATGGCCGAACTGGGCGGCTGCGGCTTGCCGCGAGTACGGCCAAGTCCCATCCTGGTGTGGATAGTCCGTCTCGAACATGACGTTGTCGACGCCAACCCGATCGAGCAATTCTACGCCGACGGGATCCTTGAAGAAGCAGCTGAAGATGTGCTCCCGGTAGTAGGTGGATGGGGGCTCGGGGCAGAACTTGTGGCTGTTGCTCCAGCCGCGGTGGGTCGACCACACGTCGTCGAGGCGCTCCAACAGGTAGGGGATCCATCCGATCTGGCTCTCCGCATACATGAGCTTCAGCTTGGGATAGCGATGGAGGACCCCTGAAAGCAGCCAATCAGCCATGCTGGCGATGCTGTTGCCGAAGATGATGGTGCCGGCCACGGCTTCTGGCGCGTCGTCTGACGTTTGCGGCGTCTTGGTCCCGGAGCCGATGTGCATGCACACCACAGTCCCGGTCTCCTCACAGGCGACGAAGAACGGATCCCAATGGCCGCTGTAGATGCTCGGCAATCCCAGATAGGACGGCAACTCGCTGAAAGCCACCGCCCTACATCCGCGAGAGGAATTCCGCCTGACCTCGGCCGCGGCCAAGTCCGGGTCCCATAAGGGGATGAGGCACAGAGGTACGAGCCGGCCGCCGGACCCGCCGCCCCACTCCTCGACCATCCAGTCGTTGTAGGCCTTGACGCACAGCAGAGCCAGCTCGAGATCCTTGCCGCGCAGAAACAGTTGGCCGCAGAAGCGCGGGTAGTTCGGGAAGCTCAACTGTGCCTGCACGCCGTTTAGGGTCATGTCCTCGAGACGGGCGCTCGCCTGCCAGCATCCGGGGCGCATGTCATCGAAGGTGATCCCCTCCATGGTGATCTCCTCGGCCGGATAGCCCGCCGCGGCGATGAGCCGCTTCACGGAGTAGAGGTGATCCTCGTAGTGCCACCAGGCGACGGGGCTCCCTTCTGTTCCGGGCGCCTCGATGTAACCACCCCCGTCGAGCTTCGGCTTCCCCGGTGGTAAGTACTCGATTCGCGGGCCGATGTCCCGGTATCGAAGCGGCAGCCTCGACGTCCATACATCAGCAGGCTCCACTACGTGGGCGTCCACGTCGACGATGGGCGGAATCCGCTCGATGAGCTCGGAAGGCACATCGGTCGCATACTGCGAGTCGATCGTCATTGTCTTCTCCTTGCGCGCCGCATGGGTCCTGGAGTGCCGCGAAACTCGCGACCATATACGATATACCTTCAGGCGGACAGCGTCCCGTTCGCGGTCTGGCGTGCTCTACCCTCCTGCAGCAGTAAGGAGGATGAATGATGCGAGTGGGGTTCATCGGGCTGGGCTCTCAAGGGCTCCCCATGGCGCAGCGCATCCTTGGTGCCGGCTACGAGACGAACCTGTGGGCCCGGAGGCCCGAGACGCTCGAGCCGTTTGCGGGCACCAACGCCGTCGCCGCCTCAACGCCCGCCGAATTGGCATCGAAGTGCGACCTCGTGTGCGTATGCGTGATGAATGACGCGGACGTCGATGAGGTCTGCGCCGCCCTTCTCCCGGGGCTTCGCGAGGGCGGCGTTCTCGTGATCCACAGCACCGTTCACCCGTCGACCTGCACCCGCATAGCTGAGGAAGTCGCTCTGCTGGGTGTGGCCTTTGCCGACGCCCCGGTGAGCGGCGGCGGGGCCGCGGCAGCCGAGGGTCGCCTCGAAGTGATCGTCGGAAGTGACGATGAGACATTCACGCGATGCCTGCCAGTGTTCGCGACCTACGGAGACCCCGTCATCCACGTCGGCCCGGTCGGTGCCGGCCAGGTCGCCAAGCTCGTCAACAACGTGCTCTTCATGGCCCAGATATCCCTCGCCGAGGACGCCTTCGAGTTGGCGACCGGACTCGGAATTGGCAGAGACGCCCTGGCAGAAGTGGTCAGCCGCGGAAGCGGGAACAGCTTCGCGTTCGGAGTGATGCACGCCTTGGGATCGATGGACGCGTTCGCCGCGGTGGGCGGCGACCCCCTGCGCAAGGATGTCGACATCGTCGCCGAGACTGCGGCCGGTCGAGGCGCCGACACCGGCGGGCTCGTGATCGCCGCCAACGACGGGCTCACCAAAGCGAGGCGTCCACCGTCGCGGTAGCGCGCTACGTCGGATCGGCGACTAGCCCTCCGAGGACCATGGGGAAGTGATCGACCGAGCGGATGCCCTCGGTAAAGGAAAGCTCAACGCCCGGTTTGATCGCATAGTCCGGGTACCGCTTGTGCCACTCCCGAAGGGCGACCCGTAGCTCCTGTCTGGCCAGGTGAGAGCCGAGGCAGCGGTGGACCCCACCACCGAAAGCCATGTGTCGGTTGGGCTCTCGGTCGAAACGAACGACGTCGCCGTCGCCGAACTCCGAGTCGTCGGTGTTGGCCGAGCCGAGCATCAGGCTCATGGCGTGGCCCGCGGGAACCGGACAGCCGCCGAGCTCGGTCTCGCGGGCGGTCACGCGCACCACGGCGACGACGGGTGTCTCCCACCTCAGGAGCTCCTCCACTGCAGCAGGGATCACCGACGGGTTCTCGACGATCTGCCGCCTGTGCTCTGGGCTCCCGGCCAAGAAGGCAAACATGCAATCCAACGAGGCCGTCACCGTGTCCAGACCCGCAATGAGAAATAGGAAGGAGATGTCGAGGATTTCCTCTCGGGTGAGCTTCTCCCCGTCTATTTCTGTCCTGAGGAACCTGGTGATCAGGTCATCCTGGGGTTTGATGCTGCGCTCATCGAGCAGACTCTCGAAATACTCGTAGATCGACTCGGCCGTCTTTTTTTGATGGTCTACGGCCTCTGGCTGACCGGCTGGGCAGCCCACCACGTGGTTCGGCCGGATGATTCCGTCCTTCATGGCCAGGAAGGCCGGTAGTTCGCCCAACGGCAGGCCGAGCAGGGTGAGAAAGACCTGTGAGGGCAGCGGGACCGAGAACGCGGTCGAGAAGTCGATCTCATCCGAACCCTCGAACGCGTCCATCAAGTCGTTGGCCAGACTGGCGATCGACGGTTCCAAGCCCATCATTACTCGAGGAGCGAACAGTGGGTCGAGGATCTTGCGGTACTTCTTGTGGTCGGGCGGATCGACGCTGAGCGGGATGAGAGGCCGGACGTTTTGCAGGTCCACCGCCTCGAAGGACGCGAATACCTCGGGATGGCGTAGCGCTTCTTCTATATCTCGCCGGTGGGGCACGATACCCATGGGCCCCATCGGTCCTTCGATGAGGGTGACCGCCGGCATCGTTTCGCGCATTTGGCGATATACGGCCTGCGGGTTCCTGGAAAAAGCTTCGAACATGTTGTCGTCGCTGTCGACATTTGCCATGGGTCCCTCCCGAGGGAGAACCTACCGCAGCGCTCGAATCGCATTCCGCTTACCGCTGAAGACGGCTAGGCCCCTGCCGGCGTCGGACTGACACGTTCGGGAGCCGAAGCGAACTCCCGACCGGCCTGCCGCCGTGGGATAACCGTCTGAAGATGATGATGCGCTCACGTCTGGTGGGCCGGGACGGATTTGAACCGCCGTAGGCTATGCCGGCAGGTTTACAGCCTGCTCCCTTTGGCCACTCGGGCACCGACCCAGGACCAGAGACAATATCCGGTTCGGAAACCCGTCACCCCTCGTCGGCTACCAGCAGTTGCTTCTGGACCTTGCCCATGGCGTTGCGGGGCAGTTCGGCTACCAACTCGACGCGCCGGGGTCTCTTGTGGATCGACAGTGTCGCGGCCACGAACTCACAAAGCTCCGGCCCGGTGATGGAGGTCGCCACCACGTAGCCGACTATGGCTTGGCCCAGGTCCGGATCGGGCACGCCGATCACGGCCGCCTCTCTTACGGCCGGATGGGCCAGCAGGGCGGCTTCCACTTCACCGGCACCGATCCGAAAGCCGCCGCTCTTGATCAGGTCGGTCGATTGACGCCCGACGATCCGGTGCCACCCGCCATCGTCGATGCACGCCACGTCACCAGTACGGATCCAGCCGTCGGGAGTCGTGATGACAGCGGTCTCGTCGGGGCGGTTGAGATAGCCCGACATAGTCGTCGGGCTCCTCACTTCGAGCGCGCCGACCTGGTCCGGGCCGGTCGGGGCCGGATGGCCGTCATCGTCGACCAACCTGGTCTCGACTCCAGACAGGGGCCGGCCGACCCAGCCCGCCCGCCTCGCCTCAGCCGCTCGGCCACTGACGGTGATGAGGGTCTCGGTCATGCCGTAGCGCTCGACGGGGCCCTGGCCTGCGAGGGACTGGAGCTGGTCGTACACGGGAACAGGAAGGCCGGCGCTCCCAGACACCAACAGGCGGGCCCGCCGCATCGAGGTGGCCGCGTCGTGATCCGCCGCGATTCTGGACCAAACCGTCGGAACACCGAACAGCAAGCTGCCGCCACGCCGCTCTACCGCTTCGGCGTACGCGACCGGCGTGGGACGACCAGTGTGCACCAACGGGCTCCCGACCCGAAGCGCCCCCAGCACGCCGAGTACCAACCCGTGGACGTGGAACAGCGGGAGACCGTGGACGAGCACGTCGTCGGGCGTCCACGCCCACGCTTCGGCGAGGAGATCGAGGTCCCGGGCGATGGCGGCCGCGCTGAGCATGACCCCTTTGGGAAGGCCCGTCGTGCCACTGGTGTAGAGGATCATGGCTATCCGGTCAGGCAGAAGGTCGACGGAACCGGCCTCGTCCCAATCGGCCCGCTGTTCGACGTCGACTGCGATCTGTTCCAACTCCCATTTGTCCTGCGCCGCGGCTGCCACCAGCACAGCCGGCGCGGCGCAGTCCCGCAATATGTGGTCGCGCTCGAGCGGCCCGGCATCGGGGGGGATGGGGACGACCGGTACCCCCGCCATGAGTGCGCCCACCACAGCGATGACTGTCTCCAAGGCAGCCGACGCGTCGACGGCGACTGCGGGCAAGCCCACCACCCGCGAAGCCACCGCCGCCGCGGCGGAAGCCAGCCCGCCGAGGTCGATTGACCTGCCGTCCACCACGACGGCGGCCGGACCGTCGTTGACTCCGAGAGCGCCGTCGAGGCCAGGAATCAGGTCCACGACCACGGCAAGCTAGAGCGCCCAGCTACCGTGGCGCCATGCCCACCTTTGACGTCGTGTCCCAGGTCGACATGCAAGAGGTGCGAAACGCGGTCGACCAAGCCCAGCGGGAGCTGGCCACCCGCTTCGACTTCAAAGGCACCGACTCGACTGTGGAGCTGCACGAGATGGAGCTGCGCCTTCACTCAGCCACCGAAGACCGGCTGCGCGCGGTCGTGCAAGTCGTCGAAGAGAAGCTCGTAAGGCGAAAGGTCTCGCTCAAGGCCCTGGACTACGGGAAACCCGAGGAGGCGTCCAAAGGGGCCCTCCGCCAGACCATCAGCCTCAAGGCCGGGATCACCTCCGACACGGCCAGGGCCATCAACCGCTGGATCAAGGACAAGGGCCCCAAGAAGGGGATCTCGTCACAGACCCAAGGCGAACAGGTGCGCGTCTCGGGCAAGAAGCGCGACGACCTTCAGGCCGTCATCTCAGGGCTGCGCGAAGAGGACTTCGGCATCCCGTTGCAGTTCGAGAACTTCCGGGAGTAGCCGCGTCGACCAGACGCGGCCCAGCCCCACGGCGCGACACCTCCCGACTGGCGACCTCACACCCCCTACAGGTCCTGCACAGCCACCGGGCGCGGGCCCGCGCTTTACCACCTTCGAGGCCCATTTCCGATTCCGACAGGCCCACACTCGATCCCAGAACGTCTGACGTTGACTGGTTGTCCGGTTTGCGTAACAGTGGGGCGAATACTGCGGGGATGGCGAAGTCGCCGCGGAAGGATCGAAAGGGTCAAGCGGATGCCTGAGCAGGCGAACGGTAAGTCGCGCGAGTCGTCGGCGGAGGAAGCAGTTGAGGCGGAGAGGTCGCCGCGGTCTTATGGGCGTCGAGCGCTTATGCTCGGCGCCGCCGCAGCCGGAGCAGGAGCCGCCGTCAGCTTGGTGGCCGGCGCCGAGCCGGCCTCCGCCGCCGACGGCAACCCGGTGTTGATAGGAGAGTCGAACACCGCCAAGGCCACCACATCGGTCACCACCAAAAAGGGCAACGGGATCGAGGGCTCTACTTCGGACACGGCAGGTAGTGGTGTATACGGCGTCAACACCAGCACCGGAGGCCAGTACTCCTACGGCGTCTACGGAACCTCCCAATACGGCGCTGGGGTTTACGGAGCGTGCGTTGACGGTGCCGGTGTGCTCGGCTTCATCAATGGCGCCACGTTTGATCAGGCCGCCGTTCACGGCATCGACGAAAGTACCGGCGAGGGGGGCGGCAACGGCGTGTGGGGCTCGTCCTTAAATGGCACCGGAGTCTTGGGGACCGGCAGCGACTTCGGTGTCATAGGGTCCTCGACTCACGGCAAGGGCGTCTTCGGGGAGTCGACCTACGGCTTTGGGGTTTACGCGACGACCGCAAGTGGAGTCGGAGTGGCAGGAAGCTCTGACTCCACGACCGGCGTCTCAGGGACTTCCATCGAGAGCTACGGCGTCTCCGGGACGTCCACCAACGGCACCGGCGTCTACGGCACCATCACCGGCGACACTTCAGGTCAGAGCGCCGTCGAGGGAATCGACCAGAGCACCGGTAACGGTGGCGGAGCTGGTGTTACAGGGACCTCCACCAACGGTACCGGCGTCATCGGGACCTCAACCAAGGGCACCGGCGTCACCGGCACTACCAGCAGCGACGCCGCATCGGGGGTCGCAGGCGTCAACAACGCGTCCTCTTCCGGCGGCAACGGCGTCTACGGCTCCTCTACCAACGGATCCGGCGTGTACGGGATCTCTACGAACGGCTACGGGGTGTACGCCCAGTCCACCAACAGCGACGCGCTCTACGTGGATGGGAACGCCAAGGTCACCGGGACGCTGTCCAAAGGCGGCGGCTCGTTCCAGATCGACCATCCCCTCGATCCCGCCCACAAGTACCTGTACCACTCGTTTGTGGAGTCGCCCGACATGATGAACGTGTACAACGGCACTGTGACCCTCGACGACGACGGCGGGGCCAACGTCACCTTGCCGGACTGGTTCGAGGCGCTCAATCGCGACTACCGCTACCAGCTCACCCCGATCGGGGCACCGACGGTCGTCTACATATCCGAAGAGATCGTCGACGGGAACTTCGGCATCGCCGGCGGTAACGCAGGGCAGAAGGTGTCGTGGCAGGTGACCGGCGTCCGCCAAGACGCCTGGGCCAACGCCAACCGCATCCCCGTCGAGGTCGACAAACCGGTCGAGGAGCAGGGCCGCTATCTCCACCCCGAGCTGTTCGAAGGCGGATATGACCACCCCGTCACCGCCACCACGCTCAGCCGCCACCGCCACCGGCGACCCGGGATGACCAGCCCAGCCGTTTTCCCCTAGCACGGCGTCCCCGCCTTCGCTCCGAGCGAATAGGGCGGCGCGAATAGGGCGGCGCTAACAGGGACCTGCTAGTGGGACCACTCTCGGGATCGCAGGCGGGCGATGCGGTCCTCGGTCGGCGGGTGGTCGGAGAACAGGTTCTTGAAGGACACGTTCATCCCCGCCAGCGGGCTCACGATATAGAGCGGGGCCATTTCGCGGCGAACGGCCGGCATCGGGATCTGCTTCGAAGCCTGGTCCAGCTTCATCAGCGCCTGGGCGAGCGGCTCGCCGTCGCCGATCAGGCGGGCACCGGAGCGGTCCGCCTCGTACTCGCGGCTACGCGAGAGCGCCATCTGCAACATCACGGCCGCCAACGGGGCCAGGATTATGAGGGCGAGGAGCTCGAAGATGTTCTCCCCCTCGTTGTCGCGTCCGCCCCCCATGAACAGGCCGCCCCAAGCCGCCATGCGGGAGAGCAGCGTTATGGCCATCGCTACCGTGGCAGCCACGGACGAGATCAGGATGTCGCGGTTTCCGACGTGGGAGATCTCGTGGGCCAGCACGCCCCGCATTTCGTCCCACGAGCAGACCTGCAGGATCCCTTGGGTCACCGCGACCGCGGCGTGCTTGGGGTTCCGTCCAGTCGCGAAGGCGTTGGGCTGCTGATCCGGCGTCACATAGAGCCGGGGCATCGGGAGGTTCGCCCGGGTCGTCAGGTCACGGACGACGGCGTAGTAGTCAGGCATCTGCGCTTCTGATACCGGTGCGGCCCGGGCCGCCCTTATGGCGATGGAATCGGAGAACCAGTACGAGCCACCGGTGAACAGCAACCCGAAGGCCAGGCCGATGATCAAGCCCGCCTCACCCCAGATCGATCCCACCCCGACGCACAGGGCCATCAGAAGGGTGAGGAGGAAGGTCGTCTTTATGGTGTTGCGGTCCATGGCTACATCATGGTGCCGGTTTGACCTTAAGAAAGACCAAGAACCGTGAGACGACCCGAAATCAGCTATCGCCGCCTAGAGTTCCTCAACGCTGTCTATGGTCTTCAGTGATATATCATCTACGATACATCACAGCCCACGGTAGGCCGTAAGGCCGGCGCCCCCGCCAGACTCGGCTTGGCCAGCCCGGCACCCTCAGAAGGCGGACGCCAGCACGGCTTCGACTACCGATGGACCGGGCGTGTTGAGGGCCCGGTCCAACTGCTCGGCGAACTCCTCTGATGTATCGGCCCGGGTGGCCGGGACCCCCATCCCCCGGGCCAGCGACACGAAGTCAAGGTCCGGCCGCGACAAGTCGAGCATGGCCTTGGCCCGTGGTCCTTCGGCTTCGGCTCCGACTCGATGAAGCTCCATGTTGAGGATGGCGTACGACCGGTTCGAGAAGATCACGTTGGTGACGTCCAGCCCCTCACGGGCCATCGTCCACCAGGCCTGGTTGGTGTACATGGCGGACCCGTCGGCTTCCAGGGCGAGGACGCGCCGGTCCGGGCAGGCGACCGCGGCTCCGAGGGCCAGCGGAAGGCCGATGCCTATGGCGCCGCCGGTCAGCATGAGCCAGTCGTGGGGTGGGGCCAGCGCGGTGGCAGCGGCGATGAAGAGGCCGCTGGTGTTGGCTTCGTCGGAGACGATCGCCCCCTCGGGCAGCAGCGCCCCGATGACGGCTCCGGCCGACTGAGTGGTGAGAGCACCGGACGGAAGGTCGGGCCGGACCACACCTCCACGCGGCTCGCCGGGTGCCCCGAGCGCGCCGCGCCTACCACGAGCCACCCCTACCGACTCGGCCAAAGCGTCGAGGGCCGCGCCCACGTCGTCGCCCGGGCCGGCGAGGGTATGTACCCGGCAGCCGTCGGGAACGAGGTCGCTCGGCTTGCCGGGATACGCGAAAAAGGACACCGGCGACTTGGCGTCCACCAGTACCAGGTGAGCCAGGCCGTCCAGCTGGGCCGCGGCCATCTCGCCGAGGTAGGCGAGACGCTCCGGCGCCACCACCCCGGCGCCGCGCTCGGTCCTGGCCACGAAGGTCTCCGACATGAGCTTGGCGCCCGACGCTTCCGCCACCGCACCGAGGGTGGCCAGCGCCGGCGCCCGGCAGGCGCGACCGCCGACGAGGATCCCGACCGGGAGGTCGCCGCGCAGGACCGCCGCGATGGCGGCCACGTTGGCGTCTTCCGGAGGGGTCCCGCCCGGTCTCGGCGGGAGAGACGACACGGGCACTCCCCCGTCCGACCACGAGACGTCCGCCGGAAGTATGAGCGTGGCCACCTGACCGGGCGGACCGATGGCCGCGGCGATGGCGTCGGCGGCGTCGGCAGCCAGCTCCTCCGTCTTGGCCGACCGCCGTATGAAAGTCGAGACGTTGCGGGCCACTGTTTCGATGTCGGACTCGAGCTGTGAGTCGAACTGCTTGTGGTAGGTGGCGTGGTCACCAACGATGTTGACGACGGGTACCTGGCCCTTTCGGGCGTTGTGCAAGTTGGCCAGGCCGTTGCCGAGGCCGGGCCCGAGATGGAGCAGCACAGCGGCGGGCCGGTCCGCCATCCGGGCGTATCCATCGGCCGCGCCCGTCGCCACCCCTTCGAACAGGGCCAGCACCCCCCTCATTTCCGGCACGGAGTCGAGGGCGGCCACGAAGTGCATTTCGGACGTGCCTGGGTTCATGAAACAGGCATCGACGCCACAGTCGACGAGGGTGCGGAGAAGGGATTGGGCTCCGTTCATGGCTTAGCCTCCGGCGCCGGGTCGAAGATGGTCCCAGGGTTGAGCACTCCGCAGGGGTCGAAAGCCTCTTTGATCCGACGCCACAGAGCGATTTTGGCAGGGGATTCGAGGGCCGCGACGTGGTCCTTTTTACCGATGCCTATTCCATGCTCGCCGGAAATGGCGCCACCTAGACGCACCCCCGCAGCCAGGATGTCGTGGATCAGCTGGTGGCGGACCCGGGCATCGGCTTGAAAGACGGAAAGGTGGACGTTGCCATCGCCGGCGTGGCCGCAGCCGGACACCCACGAGCCGGAAGCCTGGGCCAGCGAGGCGACCTCGTCCATGTAGGCCGCGATCGCGGCTCGAGGTACCACCACGTCGACGAGGTCGTCGGCGCCGGCCGCCTTGGCCAGCCAGAAGGCTTTCTCCCTCGCCTCGATCAGTTGGGCACCCGACTGGGGCGGAAGCACGTACACGTCGAGAGCCCCAAGCTCAGCGACGATGGTGGCGAGCTCTTCGACGTCTTCGTTGAGCCGGTCGTCGCGGCGGTCCTCGAGAACGACGACGAGGTAGGCGAGCGCGACGTCCTTGATGTGCTGTGGAACGCCGAGCTCGATCGCCCCGCTACCAGTGATGGCCGCCATCGTCATGATGTCGATGTACTCGACCATGAGGGGCCCGATGCCGCTGGCCACCACTTTCGGCACGGCCGCGGTGATCTCCTGAAGCGCCGCGAAGGGGGCCAGGATCGTGGCCGCGTGACCCGGCCGGGGGTAGAGCTTTAGGGTCGCCTCTGTCACCAGCGCCAAGGTGCCTTCCGACCCCACGATCAGCTGCGTCAGGTCGTAGCCGGTCGTCGACTTCACGAACTTGCCGCCGGCACGGATTACCTCACCCGTCCCGAGGACCGCTTCGAGCCCGAGCACTTGGTGACGGGTGACGCCGTACTTGACCGCCCTCATGCCACCTGCGTTGGTCGCCACGTTGCCACCCAGGCTGGCCGAGCTCTCGCCCGGGAACACCGGGTAGACGAGGCCGACCTCAGCGATCGCCCGGTCCAGTTGCTCGAGGGTGACGCCGGGTTGGACGACGGCCATGTGGTTGTCCAAGTCCACTTCGAGAATCCGGTTCATGCGTTCGAACGAGACGACCACGCCGCCTTCGACCGGTATGCAGGCCCCCGACAGACCCGTTCCGGAGCCCCGCGCCGTCAAAGGAACTCCGTAGGTGGATGCGAGGGCGACTATCGCGGCCACCTCGGTCGTGTCGGCCGGGAGGGCCACGGCGGAAGGGACTACGGCAGCAAGCCCGAGGGCCTCGTCGTGACCGTAGTCTCCCTTGATCTGATCACCCGTGAGGACGTTGGATTCCCCGACGATCTCCACCAGCAGTCCCCCGATGTCGGCCATGCCGACAGATTTGCACACGGGCCAGGGCGGCGGCTCGGTGGGACGGGAGGTGGCTCGGAGTAGCGGACGGCTACGCGACATCCCTTCGGCATGAACGACTCCGCCTTCCGCTACTCCCGCCCCTTCTTAACCCTGCCATCCGGTCGCACTCCGGACATCTACCGGCCCGCGGTTCGTCGGTCGCGTGTTCGATTGGCGTTGTTGCGCGCGATTTTGATCGCCCAGCGACACTTTTCGCGCACGCGACACACAATCGAACACGCGCCGGCCGGCTCGGGGCGGGACGGCCCCCGCCGCGGCCCGGCGCGGTGGCCGCCGACCGCCAGGCGTCCCAGCGACCGCCCCAGAGACCAGCGTTAGTCGTAATAGCCAGAGTGGATGTACACCGTGGGAACGCCCTCCTCGCGGAACATGGCCACGTTGCGGCGGTCGTCCTCAAAGGACACCATCAAGTCGAACCCGACCCCCCTCAACTCTCGGACCGAGCGCCGCTTGAACTCCCTGGCCGCCCCGTAGTCCCCGCGATCCCTCATGACCAGGACGTCCCAACGAAGCCCATACCGGTGTAGCCAGGCCAGGGTCTGGGGCTGGACCCAGGCGGGTCGGGCCGTCAACAGGACCACCACCAGCTCAGGGTCGAGCAGTTCGAGCAGTCGGGCGACTTCCTCGATGAGCGGGTCGTCGCCGCACGACTCGAAGAACGCGTCCCAATCCCGCCAGGGTCCCTCCAGATAGTGCTGGCGGCTAGCTGCGTCGGATAGCACCCCGTCCAAGTCGAACACGACGGCCCGCCCCGGTTTCACCGGTCCGTCCCTCCATCGCCAATTGTCGAAGGACCTGACCATGCCGCCCGTCAACCTAGGCGCCAGAAGACGACCGAGAGCCCGTCGAACAGCTCCAGGGGTGTCGGCTCAATGGGTCGACGTATGTGCACGAGCTGGTCCAAGGCCAACGGCGGGACCTGATGCTCACCGAGCGCCTCGGTCACGTCGGTCCACCGGTCCACGACCGCCAGGATCCCCATCTCGGCCACCCGGAGGGTGGCCGAGAGCCAACCCGCCGCCTCGCCGAGCACCGCGAACCGCGCTCCCGACTCCGCCGGCGCCGCCAACCCAGCCTCCCTCCACGACTGACCCCGGGCGCCCTCCAAGGCGCCGTCATCCAGCGGCACGGGCATCTCCACCAGGCCATCCGCGCCAGGAAGGGCAGACAACCTGATCTCCCACCAACGGCCTTCCCGCCACTCGACCCGGTCCGAGCCCAGGCGCCCCACGGAACCGATCGCGATCACGACTCCGTAACCCTGGATGACCGGCATTTCGACCAGCGACGTCACGAGCGGGCCGATCCCGAGCGACGCCGGGGCCACGCCGCCCTCCTCCGAGTCGTCATCCTCGCCTGCGTCGCCCGGCCCGCCGGGAAACAGGAAAGCCGGCGACTCGATCGGCAGCAACCGAGATTGGGCATCGCGGAAGCCGACGTCGACGAGCACGTAGCGCAGCGCGCTGAGGCATTGCGGCCCCAACGCCAGGACCTGCCTGGCGCGGCTGCCGTCCCCCGCCCCCACTTCGACGACGGTGTAGGGGTCGGGCCGCCCCGCTGCCTCCCACCACTCGTCGATCGCGTCCGCCACCCACCCCGCCACCGCCGACGCTAAGGGACCCGCAGGGGAAGACCCAGCCCGGGCGTCGAGAGCGGAGTAACGCAGAGGCCCCATCCGGCGGGCCATCTCGACCACCCGCGAGGAGGCCTCCAGCAGCGACGGAACGTCCTCGCGAACCCGATCCACAGCACCGACCGTAGTAGCGTTGCCTGCCGCGTTGACTGCCCTGATCGACATCCCAGATCTGCTCGACGTCGACGTTCCAGTCGGTGGTCGAGTCCTGATCGTGTCCGACTTGCACCTCAGCAAAGACGCGAGTCCGGGCCAGCTGGCCGCGTCAGGGGAGTTGGCCGACGCAGTGACCGCGGCCACCGGGCCAGGCGTGATGGTGATCGCCGGGAACCTGTTCGATTCCGGCGCCGAACCGAGGCCGGCGCTGGCCGCCCACTCCCGCCTATCCGCTGAAATCCTCGCCTACGCCCGGGGTAAGGGGCGCCGGGTCCTGGTCCTCCCGGGTGACCGGGACAGCCGCTTGGCGTGGTCGACACCGTGCCGCTCCTTGGTCGCGGATGCCCTTGGAGCCGAGCTGGCTTTCGCAGTAGACCTCAACGTCCAGACGGGTGCCGGGACGAAGAAGGTCCGGGTGGAGCCCGGCTACAACCTCGACTCGCTGGCCCGCGTCGAAGACCCCCGCAACCCGCGCGAAAGCCCCTTCGCTCAGCACATACGCGACGAGCTGCTCCCATCCGTACGCGCCCGCCAGGGCGGTTCCGGCAGCGTCCGCTCGGGATGGCTTGCCGGCATGGAACAACTCGACGAACCAGCCGCCCTCTCCCGCTTCATCGGTTCCCGATTGGTGTACCGCCGGCTGGTCCACTCCGGTTGGCTGCTGATACTGCCCATCGTCATGGCGTTGATCCTGCGCCTGCCGACCACCGTCCTCCGCTCGGCGCGACACGGTGCGCTGACCACGAAGGTCGGTCTTTTTGTGGCGGCGACGTTCATCGAGCTGCTGTTCCTCGTGGCCATCGCCCTGGTTGCCGTGCGGCGCACGAACCGGGCCTTGTCCGCGCTGGCCCTCGATGAGGAGGGCCGCGACCCCAACGAGGCCCCCCGGGCGCACGCCCGGGCCCTGGTCACCGCCGGCTACGCCGGCCTGGTAACCGGCCACACGTGCCGGCCGGAGCTAGCCCACCTAGGCGACGGTTTCTACGCCAACGTGGGCGCCGCAGCCGAAGTGGTGACCGAGTACCCGAGCCGCATACCGGGGCTAGGGCTGCCATCGGTATTCCTCGGCCACCGACTCCTTTCGTGGGTCGAGCTGGAGGCCGGCAACGACCTCCACGTGCGACTCCTCCACGGACGCCAGGACCTACCCGGCAGCACCATGCTCGAACGGGCCATGGCCAGCCGCACCATTACCTCCGATCCAGGCGACCTCAGGGTCGACGTGGTCGCCGCCTTCCCGCAAGGTGAAGCCTGGCCGCGGTCACATTCACGCGAGCGGGGCGACCGAAGGGTTCGGCGCATCGCAGGCGCGGTGGTGCTCGCGTTCGGCTTCATATCCCTCGTGTCGGCCATGTCGGACCCGCTGCGGGATCGGCTCGACGTTTTGCGCCAGCTGTTCCCGCTCTACGTCCCCCAGACCGCGGCGGCGCTGGCCGCCTTCGGCGGGCTCGGACTGATCGTCCTGGCGCGCGGCATCAGGCGGGGACAAAGACGGGCCTGGGTCGTGTGCCAGGCCCTCCTCCTCACGGTAGCGGTCCTGCACTTGATCAAAGGCGTGGACGTCGAAGAGACCCTCATCGCTCTCGCCGTCGCCGCCTTTCTCTGGATCAACCGGGGTTCCTTCCAGGCTAAGACCGACGTCCTCCAGCTGCGACGCGGGTTGGGGGTCGTATTGATGGCCACCGCCCTGACGATCCTGGCGGGCACCGTTGCTCTCGAGCTGAGCGAGACAATCAACCACGCGCGCGGTGGGCCCGGCCTTTCGTGGCGCCACGCGCTCGAAGCGTCGGTTGAACGCATGGTCGGAATCACCCACGTTCCCCTACCGCATCGAATCGATGAGTTCTTCGCCCCGACCATGACGACTGCAACCGTGGGCTTGGTCCTGGCCTTGCTAGCAGTGCTTTTTCGGCCCGTCGTGGCCCGGCGCCGTGCCCCCGCAGACGGGGTGGCTTCGCCCACCGCTTCCCCTGTGGCCGGCGCCTCCAACGGCAAGACGTCGGGGGGAGGGGAGGCGGACCTGGCTCGGGCCCGAGCCGTGGTCGCCCGCCACGGCCGGGGGACGCTCGACTATTTCGCCCTGCGTCCGGACAAAAAGTTCTTTTTCTGGGGCGACACGGTGGTGGCGTATGCCGTATACGGAGGTGTATGCCTCGTCTCGCCGGACCCTATCGGCCCCGTGGCCGAGCAGGAGGAGTCGTGGCGGGCCTTTCGGCGCTACGTGGACGGCCAAGGCTGGGCCCTCGGCGGCCTCGGCATCGGGGAGGAGTGGCTGCCTATATACCGGGCGACGGGGATGCACGACCTCTACGTCGGAGACGAGGGCGTCGTGCGGGTGGGTCGCTTCACCTTGGATGGCGGCAAGTTCAAGGGTCTGCGCCAAGCGGTCAACCGGATCGCCAAGTACGGGTATCGCATCAGCTTCCATGACCCTGCCGACCTCGACGACGAACTGAGGGAATCGCTGAGGGAGGTGATGACCAAGAGTAGGAGGGGCGACGTCGAGCGCGGGTTCTCGATGACCCTTGGGCGGGCTTTCGACCCCGACGACGCGGGCCTTCTGCTGGCCGTGGTGCACGGCCCCGCGGATGCCGGATCTCCCGAGGGGACTCTCGGTCCACCGGTGGCGTTCTGCCAGTACGTTCCGGCGCCGGGAATCGGCGGCTACTCGCTCGACCTCATGAGGCGAGACGACGGCGACCACCCGAACGGGCTCATCGACTTCGCAGTGGTGGAGACCATAAAGGAGCTCAGGGCGCGCGGCGGCGAAGGGCTGGGGCTCAACTTCGCAACCATGCGCGCCGTCCTGGCCGGCGAGGCCGGCGAAGGGCTGACGCAGCGGGTGCAGGCCTGGGCTTTGAAGAGAATGGGGGACTCCATGCAAATCGAGTCGCTCTGGAAGTTCAACGCCAAGTTCGATCCCGACTGGCAGCCGCGATATGCCGTCTACGACGCGCCGGAGAACATGCTTGCGGTGGCGATCGCGGTGGCGAGGGCCGAGTCTTTTTGGGAGCTCCCGGTCATCGGCCGATTCCTCGTCCCGTCCGCGGCGCGGACTTCGGGCGACGCGCCCGTGTCCCAAGCGGGGCCTCGCGTCCCTTAGCCTCGATCAGAACGACCGACCTCCGCGGTCAGGCGGCGGGGACCGACGTGACCAGACGGGCCCGGATCAGAGGTTCGAAGTGTTCGAGGGGCTCGCTCTTGTAGTCGACGTCGAAGGCGGTCTGGTCGTACTTGACGCAGAACTCCTCGGTGTAGTCGAAATGAGGGGAGTCGCGGTAGGCGTCGCGAGCATCGCGGTCCAACCCGATGTACTGCCAGAAGTAGTAGCCCTGGAAGACGCCGTGGTGCTCGACCATCCAGTGGTTGGCTTCGGAAACGAACGGCTTCAGGATGGCGGCCCCGATCGCCGGGTGGTTGAACGGGGACAGGGTGTCACCGATGTCGTGGATCAAGGCGCACAGGATGTACTCATCGTCGCGACCGTCACGTTCGGCGCGGGTTGCGGTTTGCAGGACGTGCTCGAGCCGGTCGACAGGGAAGCCACCGTGGTCGCTCTTCATGGATCTGAGCAGCTCGATGACCCTCTCGGGAACGAAGCTCTGGGTGACGTTGAGCTGTGGGGCGATGATCGCCCAGTCGTCGGCGGTGGACTCCTCGAAGGTCGAGAAGTGCGTCCTCTGAGCGGTAGAAGTCATGGAAATTAGGCTACCTCTCGCATCACAGTCCGGCGAGTGCGAGCCCGGCGGCTGCGGCCAGCGCTCCCGCGACCACGCTGGAGGCGATGTTGATCAACGCCGACCGTGTTTGTCGGCCCTCCAGCAACTGCATCGTCTCCAAGGTGAACGTCGAGAACGTCGTGTAAGCCCCGACGAACCCAGTTCCCAGGATCTCCCTGGACGCTTTGGGGAAGCCGTGATAAATGGCCAGACCGGTGATCAGACCGAGGACGAATGACCCGGAGACGTTGACGACCAGGGTGCCCATGGGGAATCTCCAATCGATCCTGTCGGAGACCACCACGTCGACCACGTAGCGGAGCGGCGCGCCCGCCGCTCCGGCCACCCCGATGAGCGTCCATTCCCACCAGGTCATTCCTCGTGGCGTGGGTGGTTGACGTAGTGAAGCACTTCGACATCCTCGAGAGTGACGACCCCGCCTTGGACCAGTTCGAGAATCTCCTCGAGGAAGGCCGAGATCGCGGCCGCGGAGTCGATGATCACGATGGACACCGGCAGGTCGTCGGAGAGAGACAGGATCCGCGTGGTGTGTATGTGGTTGGACTTCCCATAGCCCTCTATCCCACGGAACACGGTGACGCCGGCCAGGCCGGCTGCGTGGGCCCGCTTGACGATCTCGGTCGTCAAGGAGTGGTGCTCGAAGTGGTCGCTCTCTCCGATGATGATGGTCAGCCGCTTGGCCGATCCCGTGAGCTCCATCAGCTGGTCTCCTTGCTCCACGCCGACCGGGCGGCCAGCATTCCGAGCCGGGCTCCGGCGAGACCAGCCAGGATCGAAGCGGCCACGTACATCGCCGCCATACCGGGACGGCCGTCCTTGATCAGCAGATCCGATTCCACCACGAACGTCGAAAGGGTGGTTAGGCCTCCGCAGAAGCCGGTCGCCACGAGGGGACGGAAGTATCGGGAGGAGGCGACCCTTTCGAGCGCTACGACCACGACGATTCCGACGACTACCGAACCCGCCACGTTGACGACGAGGGTGTCCCATGGAAACCCGTCGGTCGAAGTCGGCAGGGCTTGGGCCACGGCGGCCCTCACCAACGTTCCTGCTGCGCCTCCGGCCGCGATCACGGCGAGGACGCCGGCGGGAAACCGTCTGCTCATCCGGGCAACGCTAACGGCCCCGAGCCCATCGGGGCCGGGCCCGGAGGGCGTCCGGCCTGGACCGGCATCTTGAATCTCTGGCACCGTGTCGCGGTGGCACAGGACGACGGCTGGGACGAAACCCTGCAGGACTTGGCCAAAAGGCTCCAGGCCGCCCGCAGCATGGGCGGGGCCGACCGGCTCGAGCGCCAACGAAGGGACGGACGCTTGGATGCCCGGGCCCGGGTGGAGAAGTTGTGCGACCCGGGCACCTTCGTCGAGTTCGGGACGCTGGCGGGTGACGTACCCGCCGATGCGCTGATCGCCGGCTCGGGCCGCATCGATGGCCGTTCGGCGATGGTCGGAGCGGAGGACTTCACCACCGCAGCCGGAAGCATCGGACCGGCCAGCAACGCCAAGCGACACAGGCTGGCCGAGCTGGCCTTGGCCGACCGGATACCTCTGGTGATGCTCCTCGAAGGGGCCGGCCATCGACCGGTCGATGGGGGCTACAGGGCACCAACCGACACCCTGGCCCAGGTTCGCTGCTCAGGGAAGGTGCCCATCGTGGCCGCCGTGATGGGGCCCTCCGCCGGCCATGGTGCCCTCGTCGCACCCATCGCCGACTTCACCGTCATGACCCCGCACGGGGCGATCTTCACCGCCGGACCCCCGGTGGTCCGCGAGTCACTGGGCGAGGAGGTGAGCAAGGAGGAGCTCGGCGGTCCGTCCGTGGCCCTGGCCAGCGGCCTCATCCACAACGCGGCCAGTGACGACGAGGACGCCCTCGACCAGATCCGCCGCTACCTGTCCTACCTGCCTTCCAGCGCTTGGTCCTATCCGCCCGCAGCTCCCGGCGGAGAGGATCGGGGTCGACGTGCGACGGCCGAGCTCGGCCTCGTCATACCGCGAGATGGCCGACGCAGCTACGACATCAGGGAAGTGATCCGGATCCTCGTCGACGGCGGCGAGACCTTGGAGGTCCAGGCCCGTTTCGGATCGGCGATCGTGTGCGCCCTGGCCCACATCGGCGGTCAATCGGTCGCAGTGATCGCCAACCAGCCGATGGTCATGGCCGGCTCCATCGACGCGGCCGCGGCGGACAAGGCCGCCCACTTCATCGCGGTGGCCGACTCGTTCCACCTGCCGCTCGTATTCCTCAGCGACAACCCGGGCATGCTCCCTGGGTCGCGCTCAGAGAAGGAGGGCGTGTTGCGCAGCGGGGCCCGCATGTTCGCAGCCGAGGCTCTGGCGACCAGCCCCAAGGTCAACTTGACGCTCCGCAAGGCATTCGGTTTCGGGTCCATGGTGATGTCGATGATCAGCTTCGACGGCCAGGCCGGCACGTTCGCGTTCCCTGGTACGACGCTCGGGGCCATGGGGGCGTCCGCCATGAGCCGCGCCATCGGAGCCGACCAGGGCGCGGCCGAGGCGTTGCGTCGAGGGGAGCTCGAGGCGAGCTACCGATCGGCTCAGAGACTCGGCTTCGACGAGCTGATCGACCCCTCTGAGGCCCGCAACGCCATTTTGGCCACGATCGAGCGCTCGCTTTCGCGCCGGCAAGCGGCGGCCGAACCCGTGCTTCGATCGGCGGTCACCCCGTAGCGGCACCACCGCTCGGGCTCTAACGTGACCAGCCATGACCAAGCTCAGCGGCGCACGCGCCCTCGTCACCGGCGCCAACGGAGGCCTCGGTAGAGCGATCTCCCAGGCGCTCAAAGAGCAGGGCTGCGAAGTGGTCGTGACCGGGAGGCGGGCCGAACCCCTCTCAGAGGTGGCCGACGAGGTCGGCGCTCAGGCCATCGTGGCCGACCTGTCTGTTCGCGCCGACTTGCACCGGTTACTCGACGAGGCCGGCCAGATCGACATCCTGGTGGCCAATGCGGCCCTGCCCGGATCCGGTTTCCTGCAGGACTGGAACGAGGACCAGATCGACCGGATCATGGAGGTCAACCTGAGCGATCCGATCGTCATGACCAGGATTCTGCTGCCCGGGTTTCTGGCACGCGGCAAGGGCCACTTCGTCTACGTGTCGTCGCTCGCGGGCCGGGTCGCGACCAGGGGCGCCCCCATGTACTCCGCGACGAAGTTCGGACTCCGCGGCTTCGCCGGCAGCCTCAGGTGCGACTTGCAGGGAAGCGCCATCGGCTGCTCCGTCATTTCCCCCGGCTTCGTGCGCGACGCCGGGATGTTCGTGGATGCGGGCGCCACCCTCCCTCGGGGCGTGGGCACCGTCAGCCCCGAGCAGGTCGCCCGCGCCGTGATCAGGAGCATCAGGAGGAACAAGGCCGAGGTCGTCGTGGCGCCGATCGGCCTCCGGGCCGGAGCGTTCATCGGCGGTCTGGCCCCGAGCATCTCTGCTCCCATTCAGGCCCGCCTCGACAACGGACTTTCTGAGCAATTGATTACGGGTCAGAAGGGAAAACGCTAAAGGCTCCCGACGCGCATTCCGTAAATAGAAGCAAGAGGCATTAAACACAATTCTGCCTAAGTTCCATTTGGATGTGAAGGGTAGGTGCCGCTCATGAAGCGGGGGCGGCGGACGGCGGGCCTGGCGGCGACGTTGGCTTTGATAGGCGGATCGCTTTTCGCGTCCGTGCCGACGGCGCCTGCATCGGCCACCCCAATAGTCGCAATTAGTCCGAGCGTTAGGACCCGACTCGTCTCTCGTGGGGCGCCCGTCAGCACCGCCCAGTGTGAGCAGCTGTTCAAGATCGCCTGCTACGCACCTGACCAGATCCAAGCTGCCTACGACGAAGGGCCCCTGCTCTCCCAAGGAGTGACGGGCGCAGGTCAATCGATCGCGGTCGTCGACGCTTTCGGTTCCCCGACCATCGCATACGACCTGGCCAGGTTCGACCGGGTGTTCGGCCTTCCCGGCCCGCCTCAGTTGAAGATCATTCAGCCCGCCGGTCAAGTCCCCCCCTTCGATCCCAGCAATCCGCAAATGGTTGCTTGGGCCAGCGAGACGACCCTCGACGTCGAGTGGGCCCACGTCATGGCCCCTGGAGCTCGCATCGTCTTGGTGGAGACGCCAGTGGCCGAGACCGAGGGCTCGAAGGGATTCAAGCAAATAGTCCAGGCGGAAACCTACGTTGTGGACCACCACCTGGCCGGCGTCATCAGCCAGAGCTTCAGCGCCACGGAGCAGACCCTCCCCGGCGGCCTGCCCTTCCTTTTGCCATTGCGTGCCTCGTTCATCGACGCCTTCTTACATGGCGTTACCGTTTTGGCCTCATCGGGCGACGACGGGTCCACGGAGCCGCTCAACCAGGCGGGAACGACGCTGTCCGACGCCCCTGTAACCACCTGGCCTCCGAGCGACCCGCTGGTCACCGGGGTCGGAGGCACACAACTCCACCTCGATGCCTCTGGGGCTCGCACCGCCCCCGACAACGTGTGGAATGACGGCTACAGCCGCCATCTTGACCAGACCTTCTTCGGCAACTCGGGGCCGGACGCGGTCGCCAGCGGTGGGGGGCTCTCGGTCGACTTCCCCCGACCCTGGTACCAGCGCTACGTGACCGGGGTGGTAGGAACAGCGAGAGGCGTCCCCGACGTCTCCATGAGCGCAGCTTGCAACGGTGCCGTCGACCTGTACGAGAGCTTCCCGGGGGTGACGAAGGGTTGGTACTTGAGCTGCGGGACCAGCGAGTCCTCGCCGCTGTTCGCCGGTATCGTGGCGCTCGCCGATCAGGTCGCCGGCCACCCGCTCGGTCTGATCAACCCGGCGCTCTACGACCTGTCGGCTGAGGACGCCCCCGGCATCACAGACATCACGAGTGGCAACAACACCGTGTCGTTCGTCCAGGGTAAGGCCGTCGTTACCGTCCCCGGATTCCGAGCCCGGCCGGGCTACGACCTGGCGTCAGGCGTAGGAACGGTCGACGCGGCCCGCTTCGTTCCCGAGTTGGTCAAGGCGGTGACCCGCAGGTCCCCAGGGTGCGCCGGGACCGGCGACGGGCAGAACAACGGCTGCTGCGTGGGCCAGGGCCAAAGCAGCGACTGCTGCAACAGCCAGGGTCAGGGCGCCAGCAGCGCATGCTGCAGCATCCAGGGACAAGGAGGCGACAGCGACTGCGTCGCGCCCGGTCACGGCCCGGGCGACGGCAACGGTCAGGGCAGCGGCGCCGGCGCCGGCATCGTCAACGGACCGGGCAGCAGCGCCCAGCGGGCCGCCGGGTCGAGCGGAAACTCCCACCCGGCATCGGATCCGTCGCCGCCGAACGTTGACGGCTCGATGGCTGCGGGCGAACCGTCGACGGAGGCAGTTACCACGCAACTTTCGAGCCCTGGCGGGGCCAGCGCGGTTACGGGACCGGGCATGCCGATCGGGCTGCCGATCGGGCTGGTCGTACCCGGGGGGTTCTACTTGGCGCCGCCCGCCGCGGTCGACCAGTTCCTCAGGCAAAACGGCCCCGAGACCGGCGGCTTCTGACTTCTCCCGCCTAAGTGCCGGTCGCGATGGCAGGGACGAGATGCTCGTGCATCGACCAGCTGTTTCGACCGGAGCGTTTGGTTTGGTAGAGGGCGTGGTCGGCCAGGGCCAGCGTTTCGATGAGGCTCATGTCGCCGTCTGATCGGGCGGCTCCGACGCTGACCGTGACTGCGACTGCCGCGTTCGGACAGGCGATGGCAGAGTCGCTGACGGCCCCAGCGATCCGTTCTGCGATCTCGCACAACGTCGACTCCGGGCATGACGGCAACAGGACCGCGAGCTCGTCACCGCCATAGCGGGCGACGACATCGCTGTCCCGTATGGAGTCGCATATCCGAGCCGTTACCTGCTGTAGGACGGAGTCGCCAACGGCGTGCCCGTAGGAGTCGTTGATGCTCTTGAAATGATCGATGTCGATCATCAAGAGTCCTACCGGATCGGACGACCTGCGAGAGGCTTCGAATGCCAGCAGGCCGGATGCAAAGAACTGGGCCCGGTTGGCGACGCCGGTGAGGTGGTCGGTCTCGGCTGCGTGTCGCAACTCGGTCATGAGCCGCCGGTTCTCCTGGATGGTGGCGAGTTGGCGCATCGCCACGATGGCCGTCAGGACGGCCACTCCCACGATCAGCTCTATGAGGCTGTTCGAAAGCTGCTGCACACTGACGATGATGAGGAGAGTCAATGCGCCTGCAACGGCCAGGTAAGGCAGGCGGGACACCTGACGGCTTGTTCGGAGGATGTCGATTCGGCCGGCTAGGTTCTTCGTCGACGACCGACCCGCAAAATGGGCGGAGACGATGGTGAGGGCCTGGCCGACCATCCACAAGGAGTTGACCCAGCTGCTGTCGGTGTACGTTCCGTCCAGCGACATTCGGGAAGATATGACGTCGGCCACCACGAAGATGGCCAGGCCGATGCTGAGCGTTACCAGCGGGCTGTCGATGCCGCCCGCCGCCCGCCGAAACAGCACGACGGCGAGCGCGAACAGGACGATGCTGTCGCCGAGTGGGTATGCGACGTCGAGGATTCGGGCCAGCCAGGCCGAGCCCTGGGCCGCGTCGGCCCGAATGGTAGGACCGATGGTCAGGTACCAGATGACCAGGAAGCTTCCGATTGTCACCGTCGCCGTGTCCATGGCGAGCACGGCCCGCTCGCGAGCGGTGCGCCGGGCCGCTGGAAGCCACAGCAGGCCAGCGGCGAGGAACGGGTAATAGCTCAGGTAGCCGATGTCCGCGACGGATGGATAGGGCCGGCTGCCGCGAACTGCGTCGAAGTAGAACCATCCCAGGTCGCCCGCCCAATAGCAAAGGTAGGAGACCGCGATCAGCTTCCAGGCCTGTGCGGTCCGTCGATCCCTTCTTTGACGACGGCTCGCTCGCCAGCTGAAGAGCGCAGCGACCAAGCTCATGGGCAGGAAGGCGGCGTCGCTGATGACCGCGGCATCCGCCGGTCCTCCCCAGCGGCCGACCAGCCAGGCGCAGAACGCCAACACGTAAAGGGCCGTCAAGATCACTGGCAAGCCGGCTGTGGCCGAGCCGGCGACCGCGCGCCGACCGGCGCGCCACCCCAGGCGTATGGGTTCCACACCGCCTAATCGGCCGAATCAAACCTCGACTTGACCCAAGTGATGGGAGCGCGCCCCTTCTTTGGCTTGAGATGAGGCAGGTAGTGCACTTTAAGGCAGATACAGGATAATCAGCGCGAATACGGCCAATCAAAACGTGTTGCTGTAAAGGGCGACCGAACCGGCACCGATGGATTTCGTCATGCGGATCCGCCCTCATCTCCACAGAGCTCCGTCGACGGCCTCCCTGTCCCGATCTGTCGACCGAAAGTCGGACGCTTACGCGAAACCGCGAATGATGAACTTCAGTGGCGTCGTCGTCGGGATGACGGGAGTCGCCCTGCTCGGGTCCGCCACCTTGATCGGATCTGGGGCGGGGACTACCGCAGCCGGGACGACGGTCCCGGCTGCGGTGAATCTGTCGGCCCTCTACCCGCTCGCCCCGCTCGCCCCCAAGCCCCGTGTAGCTGCATCGAAGCCGGCCCCCCACCGGATGCGGCTGTCGCCGGTGCCACCGGCCAGCCGCCGACCCCGCGCCATGGCCGCCGAGACGTTGGCGATGCCCTCCGGGCTCCAGCCGCACACGGCCACGCCCAGGCGGGCCGTGTTCACGCCGCCGCCCACCAGCCCGCCGACCACTGCGCCGCCTGCGCCTCCGCCCACTACGGTCCCGGCCCCGCATCCCACCCCCAACCCATCCTCTTCCCTTGCCCCGTCTCAGGCCTTCGATGACACCTGCTTCGTCGCTTCCGTCAACGTCTCGGCCTGCGACAGCGCCGCCCTGGCCGACATCGATCAAGCCCGGGCCGATGAAGGGATCGGGCCCATGGAGCTGCCGGGCAACTTCTACAGCCTGAGCACAGAAGGTCAGCTGATCGCAGTTGCAAACGCCGAGCGCGCCGGGCGGGGCCTGCCCGCCATGAGCGAGAACAGCACCCTCAACGCCCTGGCTCAAAAGGCAGCCGCCGCCGGCACGGACCCGACCGGTCCCTCCGGCTACTCGTGGGGCTCCATATACGCGCTGGGCGATCCGACGGCCCTAGCCGCGGACTACAGCTGGATGTACGACGACGGCCCGGCGAGCCCCAACGTGGATTGCCCGAAAGCCGGCAGCCCCGGATGCTGGGGACACCGCGACAACATCCTGTCGTCGTGGGGCGGCGAGGCCGGTGCGGGCGTGTCCAGCGTGGACGGGAGGGTCTCTCTCACCATCCTGTTCGTCGAGAACTACTAGCGGTTAGAAGCGCCGGGCATCTCAGCCGACCATCCGGGTCCGGCCCACCCAGTAGGGAGCGCGAAGGTCCTTCTTGAGCACCTTTCCGCTCGGGTTGCGGGGCAGCTCGTCCACCCAGTCGACGCTGGTCGGGCACTTGAACCCGGCCAAGTGCTTCCGGCAGTGCACCAGCAGCTCCTCTTCAGTCAGGTCGCCGCCCGCGGCCCGAACCACGACCGCTTTCGGGGTCTCTCCCCATTTGTCCGACGGCACCCCGATGACCGCCACGTCGGCCACGCCGGGGTGGGACATGATGGCGTTTTCGACCTCGGCAGGGTATACGTTTTCCGCCCCAGACACGATCATGTCCTTGACCCGGTCGTGGATATATAAATAGCCGTCGGCGTCACGGAAGCCGGCGTCACCGGACCGAAGCCAGCCATCGGGAAGGACCGACTCGGCGGTGGCCTCGGGCATGTTCCAGTAGCCCTTCATGACCGTCGGCCCCTTGATCCAGATCTCGCCCACTTCCCCCTGGGCCACGTCGATGCCGGCCGGGTCGACGACGCGAATCTCGGTGCCGGCTATAGGCAGCCCGACCCCCCTCAACCTGTGACGGTTGGGACCTTCGGGGTCGTGGTCGGCCTCAGGTAGGTAGATCACCGTCCCAGTCGACTCGGTCAGCCCGTAGGCCTGCACGAAGCCGCACCCAAAAGTTCGGATCGAGCCGGCGAGGACTTTCTCCGATATCGGCGAGGCGCCGTACAAGACGTAGCGCAGGGCCGAGAAATCCCGGTCGGCGACACCAGGTACTCCCAGCATGAACTGCAGCACGGCCGGGACGACGAACGCGTGGCTGATCCGCTCCCGTTCCACCAGCGCCACCAGGTCGTCCGGGACGATGTCGCGGACCAGGACGTTGGTAGCGCCCACGGTCAGGGCCGCCAGCGCCCAGCCCCCGCCACCGATGTGGTACAGAGGCATGGCCACCATGCTCACCGACTCGGGGCCCATCCCGAGCAGGCCCGGGTAAATAGACAGGCCAGCTGCAAGGTTGGCCTGGGTCAGCTGCACGCCCTTAGGCCGCCCCGTCGTGCCCGAGGAGTAGAGCTGGTAGGCAACGTCGTCCGGCAGTTGCGTCGCTCCCGGGTCGTGGGCCGCACGAGCATCGCGCCACTCGGTGAACGACGAGCGCCCAGGCGCTGGGCCGATCGCCACGATCTCCGTGGCGGCCAGCTCCTCGGCTATGGACTCCACTCCGGGCAGGAACTCGGCACCTACGGCGAACACCTTGGCCCCGCTGTCTTTGACGATCACCGCAATCTCAGTGGGCGCCAATCGGAAGTTGACCGGGCACGGCACGGCGTTGAGTTTGGCCGCACCGAAATAGAGCTCGAACTGCTCGGGGCTGTTTTTGTCCAAGAACGCCACCCGCTCGCCTGGGCCCACCCCCGACGAGCGCAACGCGTTGGCGACCCGGCTCGACCGCTCGTCCAACTCGCGGTAGGTGAGCTGCTGATCGCCCCATCGAACCGCCGGATGGTCTGGCCTGTGAGCGGCCCAGTGACGTAGGAGCGCGGCGGTGGTCCTGGCGACTTCGGTCATCGGTAGGCCAGTTCAGGCCGTCGGGTAACCAGGTCACCGACGGGCTGGCGGCCGGGCTCTGTGGCCATTCGATCAGATCGTGAAGGCCAGGTGGTCGACCACCCGTTCGGCGAAGGCGGTGTCGCCCGACGCTTCCACGCCACCGAGGGCCCCGTCGCGCACAGCGGCGGGGGCGACCCTTCCGCAAGCCAGCCGCGTGAAGGCGGTCGAGGAGAGCGCGAGTGAGGCCGTCGGCGTCACTTCGAGCCCTTCGACGGCGCCCGCCCGCCCGTCGATTACCGCCACGTTGATGTCGCGGCGCACGGGACCGGTCAGCGAGATTCGCAACGACGACCCCGGCTCGGCCCCAGCCTTCTTGCCCACGATGTAGCCGATCGCCCGCACGATCTCGTCAACGGACTGCTCGGCCACCGGCCCGTCTTCGTGGCCGGGCCGGCCGACTGCGTCCCGAATATCCTGCTCGTGGACCCAGCAGTCGAAGGCGCGGACCTGCATGAAGCGGCGGTAGTCGGCCTTTCCGACCGGTGTCCACGACGGAGCCGAGAAGTCCTCCTCGCCCATCGCCGTCAGGGCCTCCATCCGCGTCAAAGTGACTTCGGCCAAGCGGGCCAGCACGGCATCGCGAGACTCAGACGCCAGCGCGGCAACCCACACCTCGTTGAAGCCGCCGATGTCGTTGTGCACGTGTCCCGGTCGACCAGGGTCGATTTCGGGGTTGGGGCGGCCGAGGAGCATCGACTCGGTGCCGATCACGTGGGCGTACTGAGCCGATACCAGCCAACCGGGGCACGGGGTTACTGCGCCCCACTCGGCATCGCTCAGCGTGGCGCCGAGAGATGAGAGCGAGTCCCACACCTCACCCAGTTGCGCGGTCAGGGCCATTGCCGAGCTGTCGGCGGCGATCCCGGGACCCGCGGCGATCCTTGGAGTTTCAGCGCTCAAGTCAGCTCACGGGCCTTTCGATCGTCCGCCAGTCCCTCGCCTCGAGGTACGGGGAGAAGCTGTCACCTATGTGGTGCCAGTCAGCCCCGGTCTTGGGCCGGCGCAGCTCGTACAGGTGCGGAAACTCCGACCATACCGCCACGGCGTCCCACAGTCGGCCCGCGTCCGCACCTGTGGGTGCGGGGGTCACGACCGGGCCGTACAGGGTGGTGGAGCCGTCCAGGACGAGGGTGGGGACACCGTATCCCCCCAGCTCGAGCACCCGATCATGGTCGGCGCGCACGTCGTCGTGGGTGGTCCCGTCGGTGATGGCCGCCTCCACCGCACCGGGGTCGAGCCCCATTTCGACGAGCACTTCGGCCACCCCCTCCGGGGTGTGGACCTTGCGACCGTCCTCGTGCAGGGCCTTGCCGGCCGCGGCGTAGAAGCGACCGACTTCCTGGTTACCGTCGGGTCCCCGCCGCAACAGGGCTGCGACTCGCAGCATCGACCAGCCGTATGACCAGGGCCGCTCCCACGGATGCTTCTTGCCCTCCTCGCGGTTGACCTCTTCCAGCGAGAAGAAGCGCCATCGGACGGTGACGTCCCTCTGCTCGGTGACCTCACGGATCCACTTGCTGGTTTGGTAGGCCCAGGGGCACATCACGTCGAAGTGGAAGTCGACCTCAGTCATCGTGGGCAGGATACGCCAAGGCACCCCTCCAGGACTCGTCCGATCGTCAGTGGGTCCCGGGCCGCCCCTACTTGCCGGACCAGGCAGGTGGACGCTTCTCGATGAAAGCGGTCAAGCCTTCCTTCATGTCCTCGCTGGACATGGCCTTGGCCATCCCCTCGGCCGACAGCCGCCAACCGGTCGCTTCGTCCTCGGTCATGGCGGCCAGGATCACTTGGCGCGACGCCCGGACGGCAACGGGCGCGTTGGCCTCGATGCGGCGAGCGAGCTCCTTGGCGACCTCGAGCGCCTGGCCGGGCTCGGCCAGATGATTGACCAGGCCGAAATGGTGGGCGCGCGTGGCGTCGATCGGGTCGCCAGTCAGGGCCAGCTCCATGGCAATGTTGAACGGCACCTTGCGAGGCAGACGGAAGAGGCCGCCCCCGGCGGCGACCAGGCAGCGCTTCACTTCGGGTATGCCGAACGTCGCCGTGGTCGACGCCACGATCAGGTCGCACGACAAGGTGATCTCGGTCCCACCGGCCAGGGCGGGACCGTCGACGGCCGCGATGATGGGCTTGGATCGCTCGCGGTTCGCGATACCCGCGAATCCTCCCCGGGCCGTAGCCAGACTGCCGGCCCGACCGGCGTTGATTTCCTTGAGATCTGCACCTGCCGAGAAGACCGGTGGCACGCCCGTAAGGATTCCGAGCCACAGGGAGTCGTCAGCTTCGAGCTTGTCGATTGCTTCCTCGATACCGTTGGCCACGTCGCCGTTAACGGCGTTACGGGCTTCGGGCCGGTTGATCGTGATGACGGCCACGTGGCCTTCGGTGGTGTACTCGATGGTCGCCACATCGCCTACTTCGGCTGGAGACGGGCGGCGCCGTCGATGCGGATGGTCTCACCGTTCATGTAGCTGTTTGATACCAGCTCGACGGCGAGGCTGGCGAACTCGTCAGGCTTGCCCAGTCGGTCGGGGAAGACCACGTCCTTCTTTAGCTTCTCTTTGAACGCTTCGGACGCCTCGCCCGTGCCGTAGATGGGGGTGTCGATGAGGCCCGGGGCGATGGTGTTGACCCGAATGCCCACGACGGAGAGGTCGCGAGCGATCGGAAGGGTCATGCCGACGACACCGCCCTTCGACGCGGAGTAGGCGGCCTGCCCGATCTGCCCGTCGAACGCCGCCAGCGACGCGGTGTTGACGATGGCGCCTCTCTCGTTGTCGGCCAGAGGCTCTGTGAGGCTCATGGAGGTGGCCGCCAAACGAATGCAGTTGAACGTCCCGATCAGGTTGATCGAGATGACCTTGCTGAAGTAGTCCAGGTTGAAGGCCGAGTCGTAGGACCCGTCCTTGCCGATGGTACGGCTGGCGGCGCCGATCCCGGCGCAGTTGACCAGCGAGCGGAGCGGGCCGAGCTCCTTGGCCGCCTCTACGGCCACGATGACCTCGTCGGTGTTGGTCACGTCGGCATGCACGAACACGCCGCCGAGTTCCTTGGCCAGGCTCTCGCCTTTGTCGTCGCTCATATCGAGCACGACGACCCGGGCGCCCCGCTCGGTGAGCAACCTGGCGGTCGCCTCGCCGAGGCCGGAAGCGCCTCCGGTAACTATTGATGAAGATCCTCGTATATCCATGGCGTGAGGCTACGCGAGCGAGCCTGGTCAGCAACAAGCCCGGCTCGGTCCGGGCCCCTGGCCGAGGTGCGCCTATGGCCGGCCCCAGGCCTCGTCAGTACTATCTTCGGTGCGTTGAGCTCCTTACTTACCGGTAATAGGGGTAATCGCAATGGATCAAGGCCGTGTGATGGGCGGGTCACGAGCGGTAGTCGGCCGTTCCCAACCGCACCGGGCAAATGGTGAAGAAGCTGCGCGATTGGTCCTTATCGGCGATCCGCGGCTGGTGTCGTCCACGGCGGACACGACCCGACCGAACGAGGAACTTCGGATTACCTGGCCGGTCCGCGGCGCCCTGATCCGATTGTTCGCAGACCTGGTCGCGGTGTTCGTTGCGGTCGTGGTGTGCTACCTGGTGCGGCCCAGTCACGACCTGACCCAAATCTCCCTGTTCGGTCTCCGGGTCGGCTACGACACCCTGGCCGTACTTTCTGTCCCCGTCTGGTTGCTCAGCTTGGCTGCCGCCGGGGCTTACCGTCCGAGACAGACCCTCGACGACGACGCCGACTACAGGCTCCCGGTCATCACGGCTGTGGAGATCATGGCCACGGTTGCGATCGCGGCCTTCGCCCTCAAGCTGCAGCTCTCGCGGATGCTCGTCGTCGCCTACTTCCCGACCCTCATCGTCTCGGTCCTTCTCACCCGGTTCGCGGCCCGCAAGGCGTTGGGCGCGGCGCGCCGGCGCGGCCACGGGGTGATCCGGCTGGTGTTGGTGGGCGCGCCCGATTCGGTGCGCAAGTTTGCCGATCACCTGATGCAGAAAACCAGGCACGAGCACCGGATCGTCGGCGTCTGTCTCGCCAGCACCGAACGAGCGCTCGAAACCCGGGATGGACCTGTACCCATCGCCGGCCGCCCCGACGACGTGGTTTCTGCCGCCAAACGCCTGCGGGCCAGCTCAGTGGCCGTGGTCGGCCAAGCCCACTTCGACCAGGAGACCCTCCAGCGGGTCGCATGGCAACTCGAGCGCAGCGGCATCGACCTTCTAGTCGCTCCCGATGTCGCCGACCTCGCTGGACCTCGCATTCGGGTGACGCCGGTCAGCGGCTTACCGCTCCTGCATATAACCGAGCCCAGGATCGGCGGGGCCCGCCGTCACGTCAAGAGCCTGTACGAGCGCCTGTTGGCCGTTCCGCTGCTCCTTGTGAGCGCACCCGTGTTGGCGCTGGCGGCGATCCTCATTCTGCTGGATGAGGGTCGGCCGATCTTCTACCGGCAGCGGCGCATCGGATTAGGCGGCCGGCCATTCGAGATGTTCAAGTTCCGAACGATGTCTCCTGACGCCGACGAACGCTTGGTGAGTCTTCTCGAGTCCAACGAGCACGACGGGGCTCTTTTCAAGATCCGTCGAGACCCTCGGGTCACCCGGTCGGGACGCTGGCTGCGGAAGTTCTCCATCGACGAGCTGCCGCAGCTGTTGAACGTGATCGCGGGCGACATGAACCTCGTGGGTCCTCGGCCGTGCTTGGAGCGCGAACGAGAGTCGTTCGGGGAGGCAGCCGAACGGCGGTTCCTGGCCAAGCCCGGGATGACCGGACTCTGGCAGGTGAGCGGACGCTCGGACATTCCGTGGGAGGACGCCGTCCTCCTCGACCTTTACTACGTGGAGAACTGGTCCCTGTTTATGGACATCACGATCACCTACCGCACACTGCGAACGGTCCTCGCCGGCACCGGCCGGTAGTCGCGGCCAAGGGGCTCAAGCGGCGAGCAGGCGCTCCTCCTCGATGACTTCACGCAAGCGCCGCACAAACTGATTCTGGTCGAAGTTGCGGGCGTGGGCCATGATGGCTTCCTCCGACCAGTCGGTGGAAGCGACGCGGTGCACGGCCCTACGGATGGCCGCTGGCGTCGGCGAATCGAAGAAGTAACCGGTGATCCCGTCCTGCAAGGTATCGAGGTGACCTCCCCATCCCAGCACGGCGACCGGCTTGCCGAACACGTTGGCTTCCAGGGGGGTGAGCCCGAAATCCTCGAACGAAGCGGCGACCAGAGCCTGGCAGTTGGCGTAGAGCCAAGCGAGGCAGCTGTCATCTACCTGGCCGGCCACGAACACGTTGGACGGAGCGTGAGAAAGGATGTGCTCCCTTTGCGGGCCCGAGCCGACGAGGACCAGTTGTTCACCTGGCATCTCCGCGAAAGCGTCGACGATGGCGTCGATGTTCTTGTAAGGGAGGAAGCGGGAAACACAGAGCCAGAAGCCGGGCGCCACCCCTTCGAGAGGGGTCTGCGGGTCGTCCCTCCCGATGGTCACGCAGGGTGGCAATACTTCCGCCTCGATCCCGTAGGTCTCCTTGACCCGGGTCCGCACGGCGTTCGAGTTCACGAGGTACCGGTCAGCCGTCTGAGCGACGTGTCGATCCCACATCCGCAGGCCGGAGCCAAACGCTCGTATGGCCCACTTCTTTGATCCGGAGCCGTGCTCGCCTAGGTACGTCGCGGTCTGGTAAAGCCAGCGAGCCGGTGTGTGGCAGTACACGACTTTGCGGCCCGTGGTGTGAGCTGCGTGGGCCCAGCCGCTCGAACTGCACAGGGTCACTTCGGCGTCGACGGTCAAGTGGCTGAACGTCGGGGCCAGCACGGGAAAGGCGAGCCGATGATGACGGCGGAAGAGACCTACCTTGTTTACGGCCAGCGTTTTGATCTCCGACTCGCCGAAAACTGGGAACGTACCCTCCGGCTCGAAGAGAGAGGTGTACAGCGGAGCACCCGGAAAGGCAGCTCGCATCGATGCGACCACCCGCTCGGCGCCGCCGCGCTGGGTCAGGTAGTCATGGACGAGAGCCACCGATCCGACATCTCGGCGCGGCGTGGGGTCGGCATGCAGGGCCACAGACGTATTGCCTCCGAAGGCGTTGAGCGAGTGCATGCCCCCGCGACCTTGACCGATCAACCGACGCAGGCTCTTACGAGTGCGATCGGTGCCGAAGTCCACAGGGTGAGCATCGTGGCTGATTAGACCGGCTACGCGTTCGGAACCGGCTGATGTGAGCGGCGGCGCCTCCGGGCTCCGAGGACGATCAGTCCGCCGCCCCCGATGGCTATGGCACCGATTCCTGCGGTCGTGGCCACGTCCGCCCCCGTAAACGGCAGCGGGCCAGCCGTGGTCGTTGAGGGCGCCGTGGCGGTCAGCGTCAACCCGGTTGACAAGGTGAGGCCGCTTGGATCGGTGGCCGTGATCACGTAGCTCCCGGCAGCCAAGCTGGCCGGGATGGTGAAGGTCGCGCTTCCGGTGCCGGACGCGTTGGTGGTGATGGTGCCGAGGGTCGCCGAGGGGCTGTGGATCACGATGTCGAACGTATCGTTGCCGGTGCAGGTCACGGTGACGGTGACGACGCTGTGCACCGGGAGAGTGGAGTGATTGAGTCGGATCGTGCACTGCGGATGCGGCCCGTAGGCCGATGCCGGCAACGCGAACGACGCCGCCGACGCGACCCAAACAGACCCCAACAAGACGACGCCTGCCGCCAGGCTGCCGAATCGGTGTTGTTTCATGCCGGTCCTCCGGATAGGCCGCCTTGCGATTGCTACTGAAGAGTAGCTGAAAGTGCCCTCGGCGACGCGCCTTCTGCCGGTTGATCCGGTTTCGGCCTTCCCCTTTGTGTAGGTTCGAAGCTCGGCCGCGATTTCTGCGCGCTACCTCGCATCCTGACGGGCCCGCAGGTCATTCCGAAGCACTTCTTCGACCTCAGCGAAGATCCTCGGCCAGCCGAACGGCTCCGCCCCGGTGGCCGCCTGCCCGGCCCACGACGTCCGGACGGCCGGATCTGCGGCCTCTCGAAGGCGGCCGGCCAGCTCCGCCACGTCGGTGGGTTCGGCCAGTAGGCGACCGTTGTCGCCGTCGAGGATGGCCGACGAGGCGCCCGCCAGGCGCGAAGCGATGACGGGGAGCCCGCTGGCCAGGGCTTCGACGATGACGATTCCAAAGGGCTCGTACTGGGTCGGCAGGGCCAGGACGTCAGCCGCGGCGTAGAAGGGGAAGACGTCGTTGGTTGATCCGTGCCAGCGGATCCTGTCTCTCAGACCCAGCCGTTCTATGCGAGCCTGGTACCCGGCTTTCGATACCCGGCCGACCACGTCGATGCGTCCGTTGGGAAGGTCGGCCTGCGCGAACGCCTCGATGAGCGTCCCGAACCCCTTGCGGTGCAGCTCGTTGGCGACGAAAAGTACTGAGATGTCGCCGTCACCTAGGCCCAGCCGGCGCCGGGCCGAGCTTCGATGTACGCCACGTCGTTCTGTATTGAAGACGGCAGGGTCGTATCCGTTCGGCATCACGCGGCAGCGCCGGGCGTCCACCCCGTAGTAGGTCGTCAGATCCGCCAGGTCCTGGGCAGAAGTGCACAGGATGGTTCGGGGGCGCGGGCTGGCGTAATAGCTGCGCTCCAAGGCCAGGATGAGCTGATGGCGGGGCAGGAGGCGGCGAGTCCAAGCCGGTACGGGGCCGCGGCGCCAGTTGGGGCCCGGGCTGCGGGCCAGGAAGGCCCTATGCACGCTCTGCACCCAGAAGACGTCACCAGGGTGACACTCGGCCCCGAGGGTAAGAGCGACGTCAGGCCGGAGCTCTTCCAAAGCGCGGGCGGTACCACGACGGAACGCGAGCGGCGATGGGGCCAGCCTCCGGGGACGGACGGGATGAAACTGCGCTGCGTTGGCGTCCCGCTCCTCCATGTCCATCCCCACGAAAGTGGTTTCGTGTCGTGCGGCCAGGTAGTCGGACAGGTCCCAAGCGACCCGTTCCACGCCGGCCCGTCGATTGGCATGCGGAAAGACGACGGCCACGCGCACCCTCTACCCCCTGGGGGCCGAGTACTGCGAGATCCCGTCACGGCGTTTCGGACTGGGCGAAGCGGCGCGGGCAGCTGCGGCCTGGGCCAATCCCATGCCGGCGATGATCCACGGAAGCGAGGAGTTGCCCGCCGTCCAGTAGATGTCGACCATTCCGTGCATCAGCCGATCTGCGACGAGGGCCAGGCCCGCCACCGCCAGCGGATTGCGGCGACGCAGCAGTACTGACGCGGCGCCGACTTGGAACACGACGAAGCCAACGGCCAGCACTATTCCGCCCTCGGCCAGGGCCTCGTATATGGCGTTGGTGGGCGCCACTAGGAAACGGTTCATCTGCTGGTATTTCGGATCGTTGTAGTAGTAGATGCCGACGCCCACGATCGGGGACGTCCGCCACAACGCCAGGGTCGCCGCGTTCGTCTTGTTGCGCACCGCTACGGAGTTGGTATTGATGGTGGCGCTCGTGTCTGAGACCTGGCTTTGGACCAGGTACCCGGCGTACGAGAGAAACCCGATCGCCAGCACGGCAGCTGCCATGAAACTGCGCCGGCGGTAATCCGAGTGGGTGCGGAAGAAGCAGACTAAGAGGCCGAGGACCAGACCGAGCATGGCGGCCCGGGAGTGGGTGGCAGCCAAGCCACCCCCCATCACGGCCAGCGACGCATACCTCGACTTCTGGCCGAGATGCACCTCGGCTGGGGCGGCGACCACGACCAGCATCGTGAGGCCGAGCACCGATCCGAGGTAGTTCTTCTGTATACCGAAGGGTTGGGCAGGGGCCCTGAAGCCGTGGACCGCTCCGACCGCGATGGCTGCCGCTCCCATGACAGCTGCTGTGCCGACGAGCAGACGCAGGGCGAGCCGCGTCTTTCCGTCGAGGTATATCCAAGCCCCGACGCTCAGCGCCCCGGCGACGAGCAGCGTCCGGTGCCCGGCTTCCACGATTCCTCGACCGCTCGGATGGACTGCGACGGCAACCGCCATCGCAACCACATAGACGAGCAGCCAACGACGGACATTGGTTACGCCGCGTGGCGTGCCTAGTCTGGCCAGGGCGGGCAGGCTGAGAAGCGTTGCCGCGATCAGGAAGATGTCGGGAAGCGAGATGCCGTTACCGAAAGACAGCCGGTTTACGTCGAACGACACCGGCGCCGCCAACAACGCAATCGCGATCGGAGACCTGGCAAACAACGCGAGGAGGGCGGCGGCCCCGAGCAAGGCGATGGCCAGCTTGGGCTGCCTGATCGCCAGATACCCGCCGGCCAGGCCCAGGAGCGAGCAAATTAACGGCGCGGCGGGTATGCGATCCCAGAGAGACCTCATGATGCTGAGGCCCTTTCGGCACAGAGCCGGCCTGGCCTTTCCCGGTTGGTCCTGGTCCTCCATCTCGATCCGGCCTTCGGACGCGCCAGTTGATTCGTGGCGAGCCCTAAGGTTGGAGAGCAGCATGAGCGATCTTTCCGCAGGCCAGCAAGCCGTCTTCAACGGTACTTCATAGCCGGGCCGGCGCATTGCCAGGAAGTCGAGACGCGGGCCTCATCGAATACCCGATCATGGTCGTCGTGGTCGCCTACGGAATCGAGGACCAGCTGGCGAGGTGCTTGGGCTCCCTCGGGCCGGGCGTGCCAATGGTCGTCGTCGATAACGCCGGCTCCGAGCGAGCCCGGCAGATCTGTCTTGACGCCGGCGCAACCTACTTGCGACCGGCATCCAACATCGGCTTCGCCGCCGCAGTAAACCTGGCCCTGCGCGATCAGCGTCATAACGGTTGCGATGTGCTCTTGCTCAATCCCGACGCCCGAGTTCTTCCATCAGATCTCGCAGTCATGCGCGAGGAGCTCCACAAGCAGGATGACCTGGCCGCGACAGGACCACGACTGTTCAACCCGGACGGCTCGGCTCAGAAGTCGGAATGGCCGGTGCCGTCTCCGTGGACGGCCCTGGCCTCCGTGATAGGTGCCGCGGACCTCCTCACCCGGCGCCGGTTCGTGAGCGGCGCGGCGCTACTGCTGCGCGGTGAGGCAATCGACACCATCGGGATGCTCGACGAGCAATACTTCCTGTACGCCGAGGAGTCGGACTGGCAGCTGCGCGCCGTACGCGCGGGCTGGCGGGTGGGCGTCTTCCCGGGCGCGACCGCCGTGCACGCGAGCGGGGCCACCAGCTTGGACCAGGACCGTCGGGAGTTGCTCTTCAACGTGTCCGCCGAGCGATTCATCCGCAAGTGGTACGGGACCCTCGGTTGGCAGGCATTCCGCGCCACGTCGATCATGGCTGCACTACGGAGATTGGTCTTCGCGTCCGGAGGCAGGCAGTCGAGAGCGACCCACGTAAGGGCCATGACGCATTACTGGCGGGGTCCCGTCCGGTATGCCGATTCGATGGGACTCACGTCCTGAGGGTCGTGCACGTCGTCCGCTCCGATTCGTTCGCCGGCGTCGAGCGGTACGTCTCGCTCGTGGCTCCCCGCTTGGGCGCTCGGGGTTGCGAAGTGACGGTCATCGGTGGTGAGGGGTCTCCGATGCGCCGCCTCACCGGTATCGCCGAGTGGCGACCGGCATCCACGACCTGGGAGGCGGTCGCGCAGCTAGCGCGACTGGGGCGAATGGATATCGTCCACGCCCACATGACGGCCGCCGAAGCGGCCGCCGTGATCACCAAGCCCCGTCATCGGGCCCGGCTGGCGACCACGCTTCACTTCGCGTCGACGCCACGGTCGCGCGCCATTCGAGCTCCCCTCCGGCATCTCGGAAGACAGATGGACGAACAGATCGCCATCAGCGAGTTCGTCGCTTCGGCCGTGCCCGCCACCCGCGTCCTGCCGAACGGGGTGGAAAGCGCCGACCCCGGACCATCGAAACGAGAGTGCTCCGTGCTCGTGATGCAGAGGCTCGAATCCGAGAAACAGACCGAAGTCGCCCTCCGCGCCTGGTCCCAGTGCCAGCTGCGTGGCAATGGGTGGCGGCTGGTGGTCGCCGGCCGCGGCGCGGAGGAGGCGAACCTGCATCGGCTGTCAGCTGAGCTCGGCATAGCTGGTTCCGTCGACTGGGCCGGCTTCGTCGACGACCCTGATCGACTGCTCTCTCGCGTCGGGATGTTGCTGGCGCCCGCCCCGGCCGAGCCGTTCGGCTTGGCGGTGGTCGAGGCGATGGCGCGGGCGACGCCCGTCGTCGCAGCTGACGGCGGGGCCCATGGCGAAACGGTCGGCCCCGATGGATGGCTCTTCGCGGCGGGCGACGCCAACGCGTGCGCCCGCCTGCTCGACGACGTCCAAAACCGAGACCTCGCCTCATACGGAGATAGTCTGCGGGCCCGGCAGCGACAGCTGTTCGACATCGAGACCCACGTCGACGGATTGCTGCGGGTCTACCGAGAACTGATCGGGTGATCGAGGTCCGACAACGAATGCCAAGAGCCGATCTTCTCCCGCTCAAGTACCGATATCGCCTGTTGGGAACCCCACCGGTCTCCGCTCGACATGTCGAGTGGAGTGCCATCGCGTCGACAGACGACGAGCGAATGCAACCCAGCGACGATCTCCTGGGTTTGGCACTGACCGCCGCGGAGCGGGCCCGTCACCTACGCCTGGACGACCTCGCGGCTCGCTGCCAGACTCCGTTGGAAGCATCTTGGATCAACCATTGGCCTGGAGAGCACTATCGGCTGCTCGCCGCGCTCGTCGAAGTTGCTGGCGTCGACCTGGCCATCGAGGTAGGGACCTACACCGGCATGGGTGCGTTGGCTCTCGCCGGCGCCGGTGCCCGCGTGCAGACCTACGACCTGGTCCCGTGGGACCAGTTCTCCCACACCCTCTTTCACCGTGACGACTTCGACGACCGAATCTCACAGCGGATCGGGGATCTCGCGAACCAGGATTACTTCGACAGCCAGCTCGATGACCTTCGGGCCGCGGACTTGATACTGATCGATGGCCCGAAGGATGGCGTCTTCGAACCTGCATTCTTGTCCAAGCTCCTACCGGTACTTCGGGCCGGCCAGGTACTGGTGCTCGACGACATCCGGAAACTACAGATGCTTCAGACGTGGCGCGACATCTCTCTTCCGAAGCTCGACGTGACGTCACTCGGGCATTGGTCTGGCACCGGACTCGCGGTGGCCCCGCAGAAGTGACCGGACGTGAGTAATCGGGCGGCTCGAGCGCGGGCGGTCGCTTTCTACCTCCCCCAATTCCACCCCGTGCCGGAGAACGACGGGTGGTGGGGACCGGGCTTCACCGAGTGGACCAACACGGCCCGGGCCAGACCACTGTTCCGTGGACACAGGCAGCCCGACCTACCTGCGGATCTGGGGTTCTATGATCTCCGACTGCCCGAGACGAGGGCGGCCCAAGCGGAACTGGCGCAGCACTACGGAATCGAAGCGTTCTGCTATTGGCACTACTGGTTCGGCAACGGCAGGCGGATCCTCGATAGGCCTTTCAACGAAGTCCTCCGCAGCGGAGCGCCGTCGCTGGCCTTTTGTCTGGGATGGGCCAATCAGTCGTGGACCGGGATCTGGCACGGAGCGCGCAACAAAATTTTGATCGAGCAGCAGTACCCGGGGCCCGAGGATGACGAGGCCCACTTCGAAGCCGTCGTCGACGCCTTCCGCGACGAGAGGTATCTCCGCGTAGACGGCCGACCGGTCTTCTATGTTTTCTGTCCGCACGAACTGCCCAACGCAGCCGCCTTCGTCGATCGCTGGCAAGACCTCGCCCGGCGAGCCGGCTTGGAGGGCCTCTACCTCGTGGCTGAGGTGAGCGACCTGCTGGGAGGCGGCCCGACGTATCAGAACGTCGCAGAAGACGGGTTCGACACGGGCGCATACGTGAGGCTGCCGGTGGACCGCTCCCCCCGGGAGGTCGCGCTCATGCGAATCAGGCGAAAGTTGCGCGGCGGTCTGGAGACCTACCCTTATTCACCAACCCCGGTCGCGTTTCCGGAGAAACGGGACCCGCGCCTTTACCAACCGGTCGTGTATCCGAATTGGGACAACACGCCGCGGTCCGGGCGCACGGGGCTGGCATTGACGGGCGCGAGCCCCGAGAACTTCCAGCCGCACGTCCGCGCCGCCGTCGAGCGTCTGGCCGACCGACCCCAATCCGAGCGGCTGCTTTGGATCAAGTCTTGGAATGAGTGGGCAGAGGGCAATCACTTGGAACCGGACCTCACCTACGGACACGGCTGGCTGCAAGCGATGCAGCGGGAATTGTGCCGTGACACCTGATCCCCTTCGAGTGGCGATGATCTCTTACTACCTGCCGAGTGGTAGCAAGATTGGCGTTGGGCATCAAGTGGACGCACTGGCCAAGGAGCTGGTCCGCCGCGGTCACGAAGTAGACGTGTTCAGCGCTTGCCCGCCCGTATCGGGCGCCACCTACCGCCATCACCACATCGAGCTGTCGGGATCGCTGCGCACCTTCCGCTTCGCCGCCCAGCTGCGCCGAGTCGATTTCTCAAGGTACGACGTATTGCACGCGCACGGCGACGATTATTGGATGTGGCGCCACCGGGCCGGCGCCCACGTGCGAACCTTGCACGGGTCCTGCTTCGACGAGGCGATCCACATTCGCGGTGCAGTTCAGAGGCTGCGAATGTTTCTGCTCGGCTGCAGCGAGGTTCTGGCCACCGTCGTCGCAGACGCCACGGTCGCAGTCTCCCCTCCAACCCGACGGTGGACCCCGTGGGTCAGTAGGGTGATCCCGAATGGCGTAGACACCTCGGCGTTCTACCCGGACGACGCGTGCTTGGCTCGGCACCCGGTGGTGCTCTTCGTCGGTACGTGGTCCGGGAGAAAACGCGGGAACCTGCTCGCCCGCACTTTCGTCGACGGGGTGTTGCCGCGGATTCCCGATGCCGAGCTCTGGATGGTCAGTGATGACATTCCGTCTGATCATCATCCGGCCGTCCACGCTCTGGGACGCGTCGGCAATGATCGGCTCGCAAATCTGTACAGGCAGGCGTGGGTGTTCTGCCTTCCCTCCTCTTACGAGGGATTCGGAATCCCTTACGCCGAAGCCATGGCCAGCGGCCTACCGGTCGTAGCGACACCGAACGTCGGGGCGAGATACGTGACCAACGACGGTAGGGCTGGGGTGCTGGTCGACCCGGGCGCTCTTGGCGACGAGCTCGTGCGGCTTCTGGGCGACTCACACCGACGGGCGCAGTTGACGGTCGAGGGCCTCCGGCGATCGCACGATTTCTCGTTGCAAACAGTCGTCGACGACTACGAGCAGCTATATCTCGAGACGATGGCGGGCCGGCTCAACTAGGGCGAGGCTTGCTCACCTGCCGTCGCACACGACCGGCTTCCCGGCGAACTCGCCTCAGCGCCACTTTCGTCCATGGGCGCGCCCGCCGCGGGGTGAGGTCGGCCAGTACGAAGGGATCCGCGGTCACCGGCCCCCGCTCAACGGCCACGAAGTCGGGGTAGACCCTCACGCTCGGGATCAGGTCCGGGCGCCCCCCGTGCAGGTCCACGATTCGGTGGACGAGTGGGTGCATCGCAGGGTGAGGACCCCAGGGATGCTTCGGCCGCTGGAAGTCGGGCTGCAAAGCCCACGCCCAGTCTTCGATTATGTACCAGCCGCCGGGGCGTAGTCGGCTGAACAGAAATTCAAAGCTGGCGAGCGTGCAGTCGAGCTGGTGGGAGCAGTCGTCAAGCACGAGGTCGAGCGGCTCGAGCTGATCTCGAGAGATGATCAGGTTGATGGCCGCCGCGTCTGTCTGGCTCACGCCCCAGTAGGTCCGAGCCACCCCTTCTCCGCGCTCGCTGTGCCACCGCCTGTAATAGCTAGCGTCGCCTCGGGTCTGCAGGTCGATGGCCGCATACCGCTTGAGCCCGAGCGTCTCGACCCAGAACGCGGCGCTGCCGCCGTCCCATATCCCGAGCTCGAAGACCGTCGCCGGCCTGAAATCGGTCTCTTCCAAGAACCGATCGAACTGCTCAACTTGGGATCTGCTCTTGTAGAACAGGAAGGCATCGTCGGCCGTATCCCCCGTGACGCCGTGCTGTAACCGATACGTGAATCCGGCCAGGTTGAAGTGATCCTCGTGCCATTCGAGCTGGGCCATGACATTCACGGCTGCGAGTTCACCTCCCGATACGTGGCTTTCGGCCCACGGTAGCGCCGCCCGCCTCCGGGTCGAACCGTCCGCTGAGCGCGGCCATATGGCGAGATAGTCTGCGGACGTGAGCACGCCCGGGAACGTGCCGAGCGGGGCCGAACCTGATTCCGGCGGGGTCGTGCCGGCCGTCGGGGCTTTGCAAAATGCGGCGATGCGAGGGACATGGTGGACTGCCGTTCAAGGCGCCGTCGTGTTACCGCTGTCCTTCATCGTCAACATCCTGGTCGCCCGAACCCTCGGGCCACACGGATACGGGACGCTGGCGACCTACATGGCTGCCTACGGGCTGATGGTCACCGTGCTCAACGCCGGAATAAGTGACGCCACGATCCAGTGGGGGGCTTCGGCGTTCGCTCGCGGTGACCGCGCCCTGCTCGTTTCCCTGGCCCGTCGCTGCGCCGGCTTCCACATCCTGGTCGAAGCTCCATTGGCCGCGCTCGCGGCCTTGATCCTGCTGCACGGTCAGTCGGCTTCCACTCAGGCGGTCGGCGCCGCGGCCGTCGGCCTAACGATGGTGGCGGGTACGACGCTCGTCGTCCTCACAGCTGTCAGCCAGACCGCCCCATTGGCCAAGCTCAACCTGGTAGTCGGGATCGCGACGCAGCTTGCCGTCGTCACGGCCGCCGTCCGGTCACACTCTGCCGGACCGACCTGGGTGGCCAGACTGGCCGTTGCTGCCGCCATTCCACTTGCGGCTTGGGCGCTGGCCCCGAAGGACATACGCATCGCCACCTTGAAGCCTCTGATGCCCTGGCACTGGCCCACCGGATTTGTGCGCTTTTCGAGTCAGACCTTGGTTGCCGGCTTGGCAGGTAGCTTGGTGTTCAGCCGCTGCGAGATCTTCATCCTCGACGCCTACGGCATGGCGGCCGGCGCCGGCCTGTACGCCCTCGCCGCCGGGCTGGCGGTCCAAATCACGTCTCCAGTCGACGCCATGCTGGGACCACTGACTCCGGCCGCGGCCAGCCTGGTGGCGGCGAACCGTGACCGGGTGCCGGGCGCGATCTTGCGCGGCATTCGCCTTTCCGGCTTGGCCACGGCCCCGATCGTGACGCTTGCTCTGCCAACGATCGCGATCCTGTCTCCGATCATATATGGCCACAAGTTCGAGAAGACGGGCGATCTGTTCGTCAGCCTCGGAGTCATCAGCTGCCTGCAATCGGTGCTGCATCCGATGACGGCGTTCCTGACCGCGTGGCGTCGTCCGTTGCTGCTCCTAGCCGTCAGTGGGGCGGCCTTGGGGGTCGATCTGGGACTCACCGTTGCGCTGGTTCCCTCGTGGGGTCCCACCGCCGCGGTCGTCGGGAACACGGCCGGACAGATCATCAGTCTGGCCGTCTCGGTGACCCTGCTGCGTAGGTTCGTCAACCTTTCGGCCCACGCCGTTTGGCAAGCGCTGAGGCCGTTCTGCTGGAGTGCCGTGGCGGGAGCCGCGGTGACGGTAGGCGGACTGGTCGCTTATCGCGCCGGACTCAACGCATGGCTCAGCGCTTCTACCGCGCTCGTAGCCGGGACTCTGACGGCGGCCGGGTTGATCCACTGGTCCGGAGGTGCCGTCAACGACGAAGACCTCGGTGCCGTCCGAGCCAGCTTCCCCCGGATGTCCGGCCCGCTGATCGGATGCATCCGCCGACTTGGTCTGATAGCGAGGAGCACGGCCGTTGCCTGATCGCGACGCTTCTCCGCCGCCCCCGCGACGAGCGCGGCCGAAGATCGGGGCGTACGTCCTGGCGTCCGACCCCACTTGGCTCCGGTCGAGCCTGGCCCGTTACTACCACCTCCTCGACCTGCTCGTGGTGTCGGCCTCGACGACGAGCACGGGATGGACCGGCAAACCGATAGCCGTGCGAGATTGCACCGAAGTAATCGAATCTCTCGACGTTCGGAAGATCTCGACGGTCGTTTACGGTGACTTCCACTCGCCCAAGAAGCCGATGGAGGCTGACACCCTTCAGCGCCAGCACGCGATCGACGCGCTCAACGCCCTCGACCCCCACCTTGACTGGGTCTTGCAAATCGACACGGACGAAGTGATCCCGTCCGCGGAAAGGCTTCTGCAGCTTCTCAGCCTGGCCGATGAGCGCGGCGTCGATGCCGTGGAATGGCCGATGAGGGTGTTCTACCGGCGCTTGCGAGATGGACGGTATCTTCAGGTCGTCAACGCTGATGGGTCCGACCACTTCGAGTATCCAGGTCCGATCGCCATCCGGGCCCGGTCTCGCGTGACAGAGGCCCGCCAGACGGCGCAAAGCTTCCTTCGACCACTCGTGGAGGGCGACGACCAATCGTTGCAGATAGCCCGGCCCGCAGGACCCCAAGAAAGTCGCGAGACCTGCCTCGCCGGGGATGATGCGATCTTGCACAACAGTTGGGCCCGGACCCGCACCGATGTAAGACGCAAGATCTCTTCCTGGGGTCACAACCAGGGCCTGCAAAGCGTTCGCTACTACTACCTCACCTGGCTTCCGGCTCCTGTGCTTTGGAGGCAGATGCGGGATCTCCACCCGTTCGCGTCCGGCCTCTGGCCGAGACTTCTGCCGTATCCGGGGAGCGTGGCGCCGCTGCTCGATCCGGCTGACCACTGACGCTCGGTCGAGGACCCGTCCTCAGACGAATCGCTTGGCATAGTCGAGTCGATACCGGAGGTCTCGGTTGCGGTCGCGGATGACCCGGGCCGGATTGCCGCCGACGAGGGTGTAGGGAGCCACGTCGGAGGGCACCACCGATCCGGCCGCCACGACTGCTCCTTCACCGATCGTGACGCCGGGCAGGATCACCGCGTGGCTCGCGATCCAGGCGTAGGTTCCAACCACGACCGGGGCGCCGACCTCGTCGAAGTGGGGCGAATCAACATCGTGCTGACGGGTATAGATCGACACGTGGCTGCCGACGTTGACGTTCTCGCCAAACGTGATGCCTTCCCTGCCATCCAAGAAGCAGCTGTCACCGATTATGCAGTTCTCTCCGATCACGATTCCAGCCGGCGCATAGAACTCTGCTCGCCAATGGATGCTGCTGGTGCGGGGAAGCTTCACCCCGCTTCGGCGATAGAAGTAGTTGCGCATTGCGTGCGACGGGACGTGCCCGAGATCGGCGAGGAGCCGCAAGCGGAGGTCTCCCCAAACGTCGCGCCTCCAACGAACCATGCGTACGAGTGGTCGACCGAACGGCAGTACCTTCAGCGAACGCTTCCAGGACCCACTCGGCATCGGGTCAGTATCGCACCTGGTTAAGCCCTGAGGGCTAAGGCTGGCTCGGCCGGGATGTTGCGAACCGGCCGGCGGCCCAGGTCGCGGCCGGCCCGGCGGGCCCGCGCCCGCCCAGGGTTGCCGCCGACGCCCCCAGCAGCCGCATGGCGCCCGGACCGAACTGGCGCCGCCGCACCACCTCCCGAGCCGTCCTCCGCAGGACTTGGTCGCGAAGGAAGCGCAGCGTTGGCCGAACGCCAAGGTGTCGCCAGGCGAATATGAGTCCATTGCGCGCGAAGTAGTAACTGCCCAGAGCGTCGGCCCGGCCGGTAAACGATCTCGACACCTTGTGTCGAATCCTGCTCTCGGGGACGACGAGCAGGTCCACGCCCGCAGAAGTGGCGCGCATGCTCCAGTCGCTGTCTTCGTATATCAGGAAGAGCCGCTCGTCGAAATTGCCGACCCGACGCCAGGTTTCGGCCCGGGCGACGATGCAGCAGCCACTCAGCAGCGGGGTCGGTATTGGGCCGTCCTTCCCGGCTGATTGCTCGTCTGGGGTCAAGTGCCTCGGCCAGCCGGACCGAAGGTCCAAGGTCGAGCCGCGCCACCAGGAGACGTCGGGCGCATCTGCGTAACGGATGTCGGGCGAGACGGCACGTTCAGTTCCACGGCTGGATCCAAGGACGTCCAGGGCCTTGACCAACGGAGCAAGGAATCCCGGCTCGACGATCGTGTCGTTGTTGAGGACTCCAATGATGTCCGCGCCCATGGACAGCGCCAACGAGATCCCTGCGTTGTTGCCGCCGGCGAAGCCGAGGTTGGCGTCCAGCTGCAACGTTTGCACCTCGGGATAGGAGCTCCGTAGGGCGCCGATCGTCCCGTCGGTCGATCCGTTGTCGACCACCAGGATCTGGGCCGGCTCGGCCCGCAACCCGGAAAGTAGGTCCATGGTGTCCTCGAGCCCGTTCCAGTTGACCACGACCAACCAAACCGTGAGTAGGCCAGATTGCGGTCTACCGGCTTGCGAGCTGCTCTCGGTCATCTCAGCTCCCCGTCGTAGGCAGGCGAGGTGGGTCTCAACGGGTTCTTCCCGTGTCATTGACCGCCTGAAGCACTTCGGCAAACTCGCGGGCGCGGTCGTCCCACGTGGACGGAGGGATCCGCTCGACCTCGCCAGTGGCGCCAGCCGAGCGCACAGCGGCGACAAAGCCCAGGCGATCGACGACAGTGAGACCTGGCGCGCTCAGCGCCTGAAAGCCACTGCTCGGAGTAGCGACCACCGGCTTTCTCGTCGCCAGGTACTCGTGGGACTTGATGGCGTCCAAGCTGAGGGTGAACCGGTCGACGAGGTGGGGGCAGATCAGGACGTCGGCCGAGGCCAGCCAGCTGGGAACTTGCGCGGCGGGAACCGGTCCGTGCCGCTGCACGCCCAGCTCGTCGAGGCGGGCCCGCACGGACCCATCCAAACAATCGGGGCCGACCAGGTGGACGGTGCCTACCTGCGCCGCGGCGAGCTCGGCGATCAGCTCGATGTCGAGGCGGTTCGCATGCTGCGTTCCGACGTAGACGAGGTGCGAGTCGGCCCCGTCGAGTCGACGGGACTCGCCGTTGGCGAACGCGGTCGGGTCGACGCCGTTGCGGATGACCCTTGGATCCACGCCATACCGTTCCCGCCACCGCTCCGCGAGCACATCGGAACAGACAACCGTCGTGGCCGTCCTGGCCAGGCGGTCCTCGGCCACCACCAGGCGGGCTCGGTCGTCAGCCCTCTGCGCCATCTCCCGCCAGTCGTCAGTGACGTCGTAGACGGTTGGAACACCCGGTCGCCGTGCCGCCCTCGCGACTCGCGCATCGTTGACCCACAACACGTCGATGTGGTCGAGGACGCCGCGAGTCCAGGTCGAGAGGACCACGTGACCGCCCCATCGTCGGGGCACCACCAAAGGCGGAGTGACCACCTCGATGCCGGGCGCGGGTCGGTGCGTCCGCGCTCGGAGGGCCAGCCCGCCGGCCGGTGGGTTCACGAAGATCAAAGAGGTCACGGCCTCGCTGCGGACCAGGCTCATGGCCAGATGCTGGTTGCGTCGCCACACCATGTCCCACGGTTCGAGGCTGAGCAGGCCCACCCGCAAGGGTTGCGTCATGAGGAACGCCGCAGTCGCCGTTCGAAGGCTGCGTCCAACTCCGCGAAGAGCTGGTCGGCGAGGATGGATGGATCGAGCCGATCGGTCAAGGCCCGACCGGCTGCAGCGATGGCGGGCCGGTTGGCGGTCAGCCGCGCCACGGCCGGACCCAACGGTTCGGGTTGGGTCCAGACGGCCCCGGCTCCGGTCTCCAGGACGAGCGGCGCGGTGCCGACGCGTGAGTCGACGAGTACTGGTACACCTCGCGCCGCCGCTTCGGCCACGACGAGCCCGAACGGCTCGAACCGGCTGGGTACCAGCAGCACGTCTATGGCGTCGAGCAGCTCGGTTACATCCCGGAGATGGCCGAGCCCCCTCGTTCGCCCTTTTAGGAGCCGATCGGAGTCGTCCATGGGACGGGGTCCGGCGTGGATGAGAAACAGCTCCGGGTCTGCAGCTACCGCGGCGAGGACGAGGTCGGCGCCCTTGCGCGTGTCGCCGCCGCCGAGGAAACCAACCACGTAGCCGTCGTGCCCGCCAGTCAGACGGGCCCGCAGGTCGGCGTCGGGTATCGACCGCCCCGGCCCGACGCGCCCACCGAGGGCAGGGTTGTAGAGCACGCCGGAGTTTGAGGCTGGGCCGTAGATCTCGGTGAACTGGTCCCGCAGCCCGTCACTGCAGAACAGCAATCGGATCTCGGCCGGGATGCGCCGCACGTACCGGTCCTCGAGGGCTGCGACGCCGGCGGCCTGGGCGTCCCGCAAAAGGCCGCGTCGGCCGGGCTCCCTCGGACCTCTTGCCCGGCGGGCGGCCCGGGACAGATACTCGACGTGCCACACGTCGGCGATGGCGGCCAGTTGCGGCTGGTAGACGAGCATGGCGTCGTGCCGACAGCCACGAAGCGCGGCGCGGACGGTCGGCCGAGCCACGCTCCATTGCAGCAGGTGCAGCCTGGGCGGAACGTACAGAGGTCGGTGTTCGACTTCAGCCGCCAGCTCTGGGGCGAGATCGCGACAAACGGCAGTAACAGCCCAGTTGCGCTCTAATCCAGCCCGGACGGCCCACGCCGCGAAGGCTCCGATCGAAGAGGCGTCGTCGATGTTGTTGTGCACCACGACGAGGGTCCGGGTCATGTCGACCAGTGGTATACCACTCCACCACTTCGCAGGCTTGCACGTCTACCGCCGCCGGCGACGCCGATAGGCTCCGCCTCGTGCCACTCGCAGGTGCAGCCGGGGGCCGCATCCGCGTGCTGCGCATCTTTCACGCTGGGCGAAACCCGGCGCATCGAGCTCGCGACCGGGCCCTCGTGGCCGCGGGAGTCGACCTGATCTATGTGGTTCCCCGATTCTGGCCGGAAATCGGAAGTGAATCTGTGTTGTCGCCGGAGCCCTTCCCCGTCGTCGAGGTAGACGTGCACCGGCCCGGCGACGTCAACCAGCACTCCTACGTTGACGTCGACTCGGTCGCCAACCTCACAGTCGAGCACGGAGTGGACGTGGTCGATCTGTGCGAGGAGCCCTTCAGCCGGGCGGCAGGCCAGCTGCTCCCGCGCTTGCCTGCGAAGCTTCCCGTCGTCATGTACACGGCACAGAATCTCGACAAGCGGTGGCCACCGCCGTTCGGTGCCTACGAGAGACGCTCCTTGCAGCGGGTACAAGCGTTCTATCCGTGCTCTCGACAAGCCGCTTCGGTGCTGCGGGGAAAAGGTTTCGGCGGTTCGATCCGTCCCCTACCACTCGGCTACGACGAATCGCAGTACTCCAGCGGTCGTCAGTCGGTCCCGGGTAAACGATACCGGTTGGCGCTGGTCGGCAGGATGGTGCCCGAAAAGGGGATCCTCGACGCGGTTCGCGTTCTCGCCGACCTACGCCGGAATCGAGGTTTGGACGCCTGCCTGGTCCTGGCCGGGGCTGGTCCCGCTCTCGCCGGCGGGATCCGCTTGGCCGCTGAGCTGGAGGTCGAGCACGACGTGGAGGCTCGCACCTGGCTCGCGACCGAGGATCTGGCCGCGCTCTATAAGGAGACCGAGGTCTTGCTGGCGCCGAGCCGGTCCACCTCGACGTGGGCCGAGCAGTTTGGGCGCAACATCCTGGAAGCGCAAGCGAGTGGCTGCGTCGTCGCCGGCTACGACTCGGGCGCCATGGCCGAGGTCGGCGGGAAGGCCGCGCTTCTGGTGCCGGAAGGCGACGTCGCGGGCCTGGCTGATGTCGTGTCGAGCGCGCTCGGTGACGAAGCCGGCTTCGAGGCGCTCCGGCAGGCCGGTCTCGCTCTCGCTCGCGACAGGACGTGGCGGCAAGTCGCGATCGAGCAGTTCGAGATGTACCAAGCCGCGACCGGGCGGCTTCCGGTCCCGCTTCTATCGGGGTCGCCGCGGCGGTTGAGAGAGTCGTCGGTCGCCGAGTACGGACTTCCTGCCACGGCCCGGGGCCAACTACGACCGTTCGCCGTCCCTATCCTCCGGCGACCGAGCCCGGCATCAAGGGCTCTTGGCCGTGTCATGGACTTGGTGGGGGAAACAAGTGCGAAGCTCCAGCGGAGGCACTGAAGCCGTCCCGTCACCGACCGTGGTCGATCACCTTCTGGTAGACGGCGTTCAACTCGCGCGCAGTGCGGTCCGGCGTGTACTTGGCCGCCGTGGCCCGGCCTCGGCTGGCGAGCGCACTTCGCAAGGAAGCATCGTCGTGCAGGCTGCGCATGGCGGTCGCCAGTGAGCGGACGTCACCGGGAGAGATCAGTAACCCGTCGACGTTGTGCGTGACGATCTCGGACGGACCGCCAGCGTCTGCCGCGATGACAGGCACACCGGCCGCCATCCCCTCCACGACCACCTGACCGAACGGCTCCGGGGTCAAAGAGCAGTGCACGAGCGCGTCGATCTCTGACAACTCCTTCCACACGTCGTCGCGGAAGCCACGGAACTTGACCCGATCCTCTACGCCCAGGCGCCCGACCTGAGCTCGTAGGGAGGCGGCGTAGTCGTCCTCACCGAACATCGCCGACCCGACGACCCAGGCCTCGCACTCGTCATCTGGAAACGCTCGTGCGAACGAATCGAGAAAGACGTCCTGCCCCTTCCACGAGGCCAACCGCCCGATGGTCCCGACCCGAAAAGGACGATCCTGGGTCCGGTGCCCGGGCCGAGCGTCGCCGACAGAGTCGTAGACAACCGTATTGGGTACCGAGGCACGTCCGATCCGGTCCGGAAGGGTCGCCAGGGTGGAGCGCGAGTTCGCTACGAGCGCCGACGGCAGGACGCGCGCCGCCACCCGCACCAGTCGGACGGCCGCGATCGGCAGATAGTCCGGTGCGATCCGGTCTCGGATATGCCATATGACCGGGATGCCCGCCAACCGGCCGGCGAGGCCGCCGTAGAGAGCGGCTTTCAGCGAGTTGGTGTGGATGAGATCCGGCCGGAGCTCACGAAGCCTTCTACGTATGCGCTCGACGTAATGCGCCGACGCGGCCAAAGAGGTGGCTCCCAGCCCCACCGGGCGGACGGTGTCCTTCCTCATATCGCGCCCCGCCGCGGCCATGGGAATCACTTCGACCGATATTCCGCCCTCCCGAAGCCGGTCGACGAGGGGTCCGTCCTCGCCCAGAATGACGTGGGGATCGATGACGTCTGCGAGCGACGGCAGCACTCGCGCCAGAGCGATTTCTGCGCCTGACAGCCTCGCCACGTGGTCGAGATAGACGACGCGGTAGGTCACGACGACAGCCTGGTGAGGAGGAGGGCAGCCGAATCGTCAGCGTCGCCACGGGTCCCGACCAGAGCCGGGACGCCTTCTGTCGCACGCTCGAGCGCGGCGAGAGCGGCCCGGGGCCGGGTCCGCGCCGCGACAGTGTTGTCCAGCAGTCGCAGCACCGTCTGGGCCCGAGTCAGGGATTCTGGACGCCACCCCGCAGCTACGTCGTACTGCAGGAAGGCGACGAGCCCGACTCTGGCTGGGCCGCGACCCGACATTCCGCCCATCTCTTCGGCCGTGACCGGTCTGGTCGAGGACCCGTCGTCTGGTCTGAGCGCGAGCGGTCTCGGGTAAGGCCGGACCAGACCGTGCCGATCGAGGACCGCGTACTCGTCCGAGAAGTAGGCGGCCCCGGCTCTTACCAAAGCGGCCGTCAGGCTGGACTTTCCGCTCATCGTTCGACCCGGGATGACGATGGCCCGCCCGTCGACCGCCACGCACCCGGCGTGCACGAACACGCGATCCCGAGCACGCTCCGCGATCCATAGCTCGAGGTCGGACAACACCGCTTCAGTCGCAGCCACCACGTCCGACCACAGCGATAACCGGTCGCCCTCGGCGACGGCAGCCCAGTCGCGCCCCGAGCTCTTGCGCACGGACCAGCTCCGCTCCGCGGGGCCGACCGCGGTGCGGTACGCCGCTGGGAGCCGCTGGCGTGCCGCACCGAGCGCAGCTTCGGGCCCGGCCAGCGACACCGTGCGGCCGAACGCGCGCAAGACCAGGGTCGGCATGAGATCAACCTCGACGGCGATTCGGGCCGGCCGCGTGGTTCGGGTCGAGCGTGAGGCGCGCCCGGCGGCTCCTAGAGTCCAACCTGATGGCCGTCGAAGGTGTATTCGAGATTCTGTTCGTTTGTACGGGCAACATCTGCAGATCACCCATGGCCGAGCGCCTCGGCCACGATCGACTTCGCCGAGTGCTCGGTCACGAATCCGCCTCGTTCCACGTCGCCAGCGCCGGTACCGCGGCCATCGTGGGCGAGCCGATACAAGAACACGCCGCCGCCCTCCTGCGCGATTGCGGCATCGACCCGGGGGACTTCCACGCCCGCCAACTGAGCGAACGACTCGTGGTCTCGGCCGACCTGGTGCTGACCATGACCCGCGAGCATCGCGCAGAGATCGCCATGGTCGTTCCCGACGCCCTGCCGCGACTCTTTACGATCCGCGAGTTCGCCCGCCTGATACCCGTCGCGGCGGCTGAGATCGAACTCGGCCCGGCTGCTTTCGGTCGAGCCATGTCTCTCGTGCCGGCTGTTTCGGCGCGACGCGCCATTATCCGCCCCGGTAGACCTAGCGACGATGACGTCGGCGACCCGTTTGGTGGACCGGCTTCTGGCTACAGGCGACCTTTCGAGGTCATAGAAGCGGCGGTCGAGAGGATCGTGGCAGCGATCGCCGGTCCAGCTCGAGTTCTGGCCGACTGAGTTCTGGCCAACTGAGGACGGGCCCAAGGCTTCCACCCGGGCCGCGCCCGGGGAGCATCCTCGGGTCACCGGTCCGGCCGCCGGCGAGCCCGCAGTCGGCTGCGCCAGGGATGGTTCCGATCGCTGATGACGTATCGGATGACATCGGTCCAGACGAGCCGGGCGAGCGTGGAGACGCTCCTGGCAGTGCTGTCCCGGGTGGCCCGGACCAGGACTTGACCGTGAAAGCTGCGACCGTAGCTCTCCGCCGTGGGACGCCACCGCTCGAACAGCCGCAAGAGCAAGGCCCACGAGGCTCCTCGGCGACGTAGGGCCCGCAACACATCCAGGGGCACGGGCGTACCGAGCACCATCGCAGCCCGGTCGAGCATGATGGCGACCACCAGCGCCGTTCGAGCCTCGTGGGCCCGACGCAGCAGCTCGGGCCAGGAAAGCTGATCTAAACGGACCAGCGCGTCGAGGTCGGCGAGCCACACCAGCCGATCACCACCGGAGATGACAGCGTGGAGCGCCACGTGAATCAGCGTGTCTTCGGGGTCCAGAACTGGAACCTCTCGGTCGACGATGCGCGCCGTGGTGGCCCGGTCGAGGAGGGACTCGACGGGCAAACAGAAGTCGCGTCGAACATCGGCGTGATGCACCAGGTCGGCGTGAAGGTCGAGCGCCACCCCGCTAGGCAGACCGAGCGTCAACTCCCCGATCCCGTCCGGCCTCGGCCACCGAACCTCTTCGAGGCGCCGGGCGCCGTGGCCCTCCAGGACTATAATGGCGTCGCGCATTTGAGCCGGGGCGACCAGAACGTCAAGATCGACGAACTCGCGGTCGGCGTCGTCGTATGCGACTGCGACGGCCGGACCCTTCAGCACCGCGTGTCGCACGTGGGCCCGCCGCAACCATTCGGAGACCTCACCGGCTGACACCGAGATCCGCAGCGCGCTGGCACGGCGCCGTCGGGCCAGGGTGGCCAGGGCCGCACCTTCGACGCTCCCCAGATCACCTCGCTCGTAGGAGCGGTACAAGGCGATGACGATCCCATGGTGATCGGCCGCTTGCGTCAGCTTCCGGGTCGCTTCCGACCCTTTGGCTGGACGCTGTGAGACACCCCGCAGGGCGGCTATGAGCGGTCGTTGCCGTTTGCGGCCGACGAGGCGGTCGCTTCGCCCGCGTCGAGTCGAAGCGGCGAGGCGGGGCGTCGGCGAGACGGTCATGCTGCTCGTCTCGATGGCTGGACCCTAAGAGCCGCTGATCCCGATACCCATGAATGTCGCCGAACCTCCGGTGCCGCCCGTGCCCGCGGCCCCTGTCCCTCCAACGCCCCCCGTCGCAGGTGAGGAACTGGCGGTGGCCAAGGTAACGGTGATGGTTGCGGTCCCATAGGTGTAGTTGGACCCCGCCCCAGCGGCTCCGGCCGGATTCAACGCGGCCGATCCGCCGCCGCCGCCACCTCCCGCCGCGCCACCTCCGCCGCCACCTCCGCCGTTGTCGGAGCTGGCATTACCTCCGCCGGCGCCACCGGCACCGCCGTTGTTGTTGGCGGCCGAATAGACCGCGCCGGCGGTACCGCTCCCGTCCGAAGCGCTGACCCCTGCGGTTCCGCCCGTGCTGCCAGCCACACCACTGGCCGTCGTGACGCCTCCCCCGCCCGCCAATCCTGTGCCGCCGCCTCCGTCGTTGTTGTTGCCGGATGCCTGGCTCAAAGCACCGGCCGCGCCGGTTGGAGAAGTGCCTTTTCCGTTCGACCCCCCGCCTCCGCCACCGCCGGCCACGAGGATGGGCACACCCGTCGTGGCCGACTGGTACATCACGGTGCCGCCGCCACCACCACCTCCGCCGAGGTACATCGTGTCGCCGGCCGTGCCACCCACGCCCCCTGCGCCGAAGCCGGCCCCACCCGCTCCACCGGTGCTCGGGTTCTCTCCGCCGCCGGCGCCGGCGGCGCCGACCACGACGGTGAAAGTGACGGAGCCGGCATTGGTGTTGGTGAAGGTCCCCGTCACTACCCCGCCCGCGCCCCCGGTTCCCCCTACTGCCGTCTGGTAGCCCGCGCCGCCCCCGCCACCGCCGCCCACCAACGTGAACGTGACGACCTTCCCGCCAGGCACGGTGAGGGTGTGGCTGCCAGGCGAGAACGGCCCGACGGTCGTGGGGCTACTAGCAGCCATCGCCGCGGTCGGAAGCACGATGCTCTCCAGCCCGGAAAATGCCACAACTGCGCCACCGACGGCCCCGACCTTGAGCAGGGCGCGGCGGGACATCCCGGCCGGGGCTAGGAGCAGACCGGATTCGACCAGTTCGGCGACTATCTCATTGATGCGCTCGTCACGCAGGTCCGGCCACGTCCCGTCTCCGGCGGCGGCCCACAGCAGCGCCACGTCGCCGTCGAGGGCGTGCGCCTGGTTGGTCGTCGTGCTGAGAACGACGTAGTCGTCGTCGAACTTGCGACTGACAACGGCTGGATTCCGCTCGGGCAGCGAGCGCGATCGAGACACGGTCACCGTACCCTCCAGCCGTCCGGAGAGACCAAGGACATGCCGATCAGCGTAACAGGTGCCCTTCGCGCCCTAGCGCGACCGGAACGCCATGTTAGTCGTCGTCGTGCTTGGAGAAAGCCGGCCGTTACGAGCCGCTTATTCCGATACCCATGAAAGTAGCGGAGCCCCCGGTGCCGGGCGAGCCATTGGCTCCTGCCCCCCCGGAGCCTCCGGATGCCGGCGAGGAGCTGGCGGTGGCCAGAGTCACGGTGATGGTTGCGGTCCCATAGCTGTAGTTGGACCCGGCGCCACCAGCACCTGCCGCTCCGTTGGTTCCGCCACCCCCACCGCCGCCGGCGGCACCCCCTCCGCCACCCCCGCCTCCGTCGCCAGTGGGTGCCGCGCCGGCGCCGCCCGCGCCGCCGGCGCCGCCGTTGTTGTTCGCAGCCACGTATGAGGACGCGCCCGTCCCGCTGCTGCTCGTACCGGTTCCTTCGGTGCCGGCCGTGCTGCCAGCCACACCACTGGCCGTCGTCGTGCCACCGCCACCGGATGCGCCCGTGCCGCCGCCCCCGTTGTTGCTGTTACCCGAGGCCTGGCTCAAGGCGCCACTGCCGCCATTTGGCGCCGTACCCGACCCACTCCCTCCGCCGCCACCGCCTCCCCCGGCGACGAGGATCGGCACACCCGTCGACCCCGACTGGTAGAGCACGGTGCCGCCCCCGCCCGCACCGCCGCCTGCGCCGAATAGAAAGATCAAAGTTCCGGCCGCACCACCAGTTCCGCCCGCGCCATAGCCGGCTCCGCCCGCCGCCGGGGCGCCCCCACCGTTGATGCCTCCGGCGCCCGCGGCGCCGACGAGGACGACAAAGGTGACCGTACCCGCGTTGGTATTCGTGAACGACCCGGTCACCACCCCGCCCGCACCGCCGTTGCCGCCTGTATCGCCGGCGACTCCCCCGCCGCCCCCGGCTCCCCCTCCCACCAAGGTGAATGTCACTGTGGTGTGTCCAGGCACCGTGAGGGAGTGCGATCCCGGGGAAAACGGTCCCACCGTCACGGGCGTACTGGCGGCCATGGCCGCCGTCGGGAGCAGGATCGTTTCCAGTCCGGAGAGCGCGACCACGGCTCCCCCCGCGGCGCCACCCTTTAGCAACGAACGGCGGGACAAACCGGTCGGGGCAACGAGCAGTCCGAGGTCGACGAGCTCGCCGACGATCTGGTCGACCCGCTCGTCGGGCAACCCGGGCCACGTCCCGTCTCCGGCCGCAGCCCAAACCCGCGCCACGTCACCGTCAAGCGCGTGCGCCCTATCGGTCGTCGGGTCGAGCACGACGTACTCGTTACCGAACTGGCGGCTGACTGCAGCCGGGTTGCGCTCGGGCAACGGGCCCGACCTCGACCTCATAACCGCCCCCAGTGGGTCATACGACCAAAGGGCATACCGGCACCCTAACAGCGGCCACACCATGAGAGCGAGGGGCCTCGGTGCAGACGATTTCCCGTCCGCTGACGACGGCGGCCCTGGTCAGAGGCCCTGTACCAGGACGGTTCGCCCCAAGGGGCGGACTGCTAAATTCGCCGGCGCATGAGATGCACGTCTGCATTTACGAGCGCGCCGACGCGGGCCGGGATGGATTTGTGGAGTTAATCGACTATGTCCGCATCGTGCGGCGGCGGTGGGCGACGATATTTCTGGTCATGATCGCGTGCGTCGGAGGCGCCGCCATCGCCACCGAGTTGACGACTCCCAAGTACGAGGCGACGACGCAGCTCGTCGTCAACGGCTCGTCGACCGTCAGTCCTATCGACGAGGTCACGACGCGACAGCTGGCCGAAGAACGGGCCGTAGCGTTTGCGCAGATCGCCGGCACCAGCCCGGCCGTTCAGGCCGCGCTGAAGCAGGCCCAAGCGTCGGAAGGTCCCTTCAGCAAAAGCGGGTCCCCTTCGGTTTCTGCCTCCGCTAACGGTACGAGCCCCTTCATCAACATCACCGTGACCGACTCCGATGCCCGGCGGGCCCAAGCCGTCGCGAACGCCTTCGTGACGGTGCTCCCGCAAGTGCTGCAGCAGCTCGATCAACCCATCGGGCCCAACGAGATCGAGGTGCTGACCAACGCCAGTTACCCGACGACACAGTCATCACCCCGGCCCTCCCGCAACTTGCTCATCGGCTTCGCGCTCGGGATCGTTTTGGGCGGAGGAGCGGCGTTGGTCCGAGAATCTCTGGACCGGAGGCTCAAGGATTCCGACGACGTCGAAAATGCGACCGGGATGACCGTGCTCGGCGTGGTGCCCTACGAGTTGCCACGCGAGCCCATCCCGGCGGCGACCCATCCCATGTCGGTGCGGGCCGAGGCGTATAGGAAGGTGCGCACCAACCTCAACTTCGCCAATGCGACGAGGGCACCGAAGTCCATCGTCGTCACCAGCTCCACCTCATCGGAGGGCAAGACATCGGTCGCCGTCAACCTGGCGATCGCCTGCGCTCGCGCCGGCCAGCGGGTCGCCCTCGTCGACGCTGACCTGCGCCGACCGATGGTCCACGTCTTCCTCCAGATCCCTGACAACAAAGGCCTGGTCGACGTCATCGCCGGCACCGCCGACCTCTCAGATGCGATCCAGTTCGTGCAGAAGGGCCGTATTGCGGTGCTGGTGGCGGGTCCGGTGCCGGCCAATCCGAGCGAGTTGATCGGCTCGGCGACCATGCTCGACGTGATCAGACGGTTGGAGCACGAATGCGACATAGTCATCATTGACACTCCGCCGGTCCTTCCGGTGGCCGACGGCCTGCTTCTCAGCGTCAACGTCGACGCCGTCGTGATCGTGACCCGCCTGGGTGAGACCACGCGCGACCGGCTTCGTCGTACCAAGGAAGCCCTGGACAACGTTCACGCCAACGTCGTAGGCGTCGTTCCGAACGGAGCCGTTCAGCGTGAGGACAGCGCCTACGCCTACGAGTACCGAACCCGCTCGCGCCGGAAGAGCGTGACGAGCCCCTACGCGCCGCGGGATCCGCAAGTCGAGCCGCGTCCGAAGGACTTTCGCCCGGCCAAGCGCACGACGACCGAGTATCGCGATCCGCCCGCGTCGCCGAGCGCAGCAGCCAACGGTCGCAGCGGCGACAAATCCGCAGCGCGAGGCAAGCATTTCCGGGGCCCCAACGGAGACCGAGCGGACCAGGCAACGGAAGTGCCGGCCCGGTAGCCGGGCCTATCAAGCCCTAACGGGTGAACGCCCACGAATGCGTCTGCACCTCGTCCGGTCCCGGCACCCAGGACGCCTGAGATCCATGTACCGGCCGCCAACCTGGGATGGGAGCGACGCTGACGTCGACGGTCGAAGGGTTGGCCAGCGGTTGAAGCCTGATGGTGTCGCGATAGACAGAGCCGGCGGCAATGTCGCCATCCAGCTCGACCTGGATGGAGACCGTCGACATGGCGGGCACCGTGACGTAAGCGCTGTAGGCGAGGAGGCCCACTTCGGGTATCCCAGCGGCGAAAGCCATTGTCCGGCCGTCGGATGTCGCGCCCGTCAGGGCGAGAGGGCTGTACACGGAGAGCCACGTGTAGTTGGTCCCGGGCGGGAGCCCGCTCCCGGGATAGCTGCCTATGACGTAGGACGGAAGCCCCGAGGAGGGGGCATCGTTGGCGAGGGCGATGGTGACGTCGTCTTCGACGTGCCCGTCGGCCGGGTCGTAAGTCATCCGGTCGGACAGGCGTTCATGCAGATAGCCGTCGATCTTGTTGTTGCCGGAGTTCGAGACGGTCACGGCAAGGACGTCGCTCGTCTTTCCAGGCTGCGGGAAGGCGCCCTGCAGTCCCAGCCGACTGAGAAGCGGCTGGTCGGACGGGTGCTGGGTCCAAAACAGCAAGCGCCCTTGGCGGACCTCGGGATCCAACGCCGCGGCCAGGTCCTTGGGAGCAGGCAGCGAGCCGGACGCGAGCTTGGCGAAGGCGACCGACAAAGCCTCCTGCAAGAGGTCGTGCCGTGCGTCCTCGGCCGGGTTGGACGACGCGGTCAGGTACTGCCCCCGCAACAGGACCTCAGCGGCGTTGGCTGACGTGAGCTGGCTCGCGAAGCCTGACACCGAGATCGGCCCGGTGAACTGCAGCAGCGCGGCCAAGGCGTACGGATCGAGCGCCAGGACGCCATCGATGTGGTCCCCGCCCAGTTGCGGGTACAGCTGGGCGATTACGTCCTCGACGGTCGGAAAGTCCGGTGAGTAGGTGACGTCCTCGAAGTTGTCCTGGGGGAGGAAGTTGCTGTAGCGGTACAGGTAGTCGGCGGGGCCCTCAAGCTTCGGGGAACGCTGCGAGGCCGCCGCCACCAGTTGGGTGACAGGTCCGGAGCGGGCAAGCGTCACCCGGCCCTGGTCTACGGTCAGCTCGGCGAAAGCGCCTATGAAGCCGTCGAGCCCTCGGGACTCCGACGGGGTCATGAAAGCGACGAAGTAGTGCCGGACCCCGGACCCGCCGAGCAACGACGGTGCGTCCTTGACCGCCAAGCTGGCCAAGTCCGCCGACCTTCTGGCCTTGGCCAGCTCCGAACCGAAGCGACCCAGCGGGTCGGCGATCGGAGATACCAGCCACGCGGACCGGCTTCGGGCGATCAAGGCCTGAGTCGTCGCTATCTGAGCGTCGAGGGCTTCGACCGGCCGACTCAGGGCCTGGATCGAAGTCAGGTCTATTCGTCCGTCATGGTAGGCCAGGTCGTGGAAGTTGATCGACCCCGCTTCGGTGGCAGCCGCCGCGGTCAAGTCTCGCCCGGCACGGGTGACTTCGATCATCGCTCGCCGTTGCTGAGCGACGACCGGCACCAGCGCACCACCGGCGGTCCACCAGGAGGAGGTCCGACGACGGGCCGTGGCCAGGTCGGCCGAGGCCACTTCGAGGTCGGTCACGGCGCCCGGGGCGTCATCGGTGTCGACCTCGTCGAGGGCCGCCCGGGCCGCGGTCGTCCCTCTGTCGACCGCGTCTTTCGAAGTCAGCCCCGTCACGGCCACAGGAATGGAGAAGACGACCGCCAGACCCGACAGTGCGACCGCAGAGCGGACCACCCACCGGCGATGAGGGACACTGAGCCCGGTCCAGGCCGAAATCAGTACCAACGCGACGACCAATCCGGCCACGAGAGCGGTCAGCCCGTGAAAAACGGCGGGAGGCCACCGCAACAGGACCTGAATCGCCATGGCACCCGTCAAGCATCCGAGCCATCCATTTCGACGGCGGGGGATCACGGCGACGAACGCCAGGACCAGCGCCGCCCCGGCCGGCACGAGCAGCCAGCTCCGGCTCAACAGCACCCCCACCGTCGTCATCACCAGCAGGCTGGCTCGATCGGCCCGGGCCGCGGCCCAGGCCACGAGCGCTCCGAGGAGGGCGCCGTAGACCCTGTCCAGGGTCGAGGACGCGGTGGGGTGGCATCCGGCCGTGGCGGAACCCACAGCGGCGGCGACTACGAGGGCGGCGACGATCACCCACGACCGGAGCCCGGCCGATCTCTTCCCTCGACTGTAAGGCGCGAAATGCCGTCCTCCGGCAGCCGCGTCGCCAGCCGTGCTGTTACCCGCCAAGACCAGTGGAATCTACCTGAAACCCGGGGCCGCGACCCCGGGCCCGACTGGGTGCCTAAGCCCCTTGACGACGCTTGCGGCTGGCCAGCACGACCATCCCGCCGACCGCTACCGCCGCCGCTCCGGCCGAAGAGGTCAAAGCCACGTCGGTACCGGTGAAGGCCAGGCTGCCCGACGACACCGCCGGGACGGCCGCCTTCGTCGGCACGTTCGTCGGGTCGTGAAAGGCCAACGTGACCGTCTTAGGCGTCGGCTTCGGTCCGTAGGCCCACGCCGGCCCGACCGTGCTCACGGCCAACCCGGCAAAAGCCGAGATGCCAATCGCGCTTCCCACCATGAATTTTCTGATCTGCCCCATAGTTATTTTGTCTCCTTCTGGGGTGAATTTTAGCGGTCCTCGAACCCCAACGGAAGCACCCGGGTAAAACCCGCAATCCACGTCTTTCGACGATCCGAACCCGCTACCAGCCCGTGATCGTCTACGCGCCCGCACGCCGGAAGGTCCACGCGTGGGTCTGCACTTCGTCGGACCCGGCCGTCCAAGGGCCGTCCGTCTTTCTGGCGCGCCACCCGGCAGTCGGCGAGACGGACACATCGACGGTCTGAGGGTTGGCGAGGGGCTGAAGGCGAACCGTCGCCCGATAGGTTGGTCCGGCCGCCACGTACCCGTCGAAGGACAGGTGCAGGGTGTCGGTCGTCATGGACGGGATTTGGAGAAAGATGCTGTAGGCGGTCACGCCCAACTCCGCGACCCCCTTTTCGAAGGGGAGGACCTGGCCCCGCAGAGTCGCATAGGTAAGGTCGAAGGGGCTGTAGACCGACAGCCACATGTAGTTGGTGCCCAAGGGCAGGTCACCGCCCCCGGGGCTGCCGATCAGGTAGATCGGCAGTCCGGAGCGTGGAGCCTGGTTGTCGAGGGACAGGGCCACGCTGGCGCTGACGTGGCCGTCGGCCGGGTTGTAGCTGACCTGCTCGGAGACGCTCTCCTCCAGATAGGAGTCGATCTTGTTGTGGGCCGCGTTGGCGACCGTGACAGCAAGCACGTCGCTCGAACGCCCAGGCTGCGGGAATGCGCCTTCCAGGCCGAGCCGGCGCAACAGCGGCTGGACGGCCGGCTGATCGGACCAGAAAAGGAGCCGACCTTGGCGGACTTCGGGGCTGAGGGCAGCCGCCAGCTGGTTGGGTGCAGGCAGGCTCCCCGACAGCAGCCGATGGAAGCCGACGGTGAGGGCCTCCTGCAGAATGCTCTGCCTCGCATCCTGCTGGGTGAGCGCAGGCTCGTCGATGTACTCCTGCCGCAGGAGGACCTCGGCCGCGTTGGAGTACGTCAGCTGCTGCGGAAGGCCCGAGACCGTGATCGGTCCGGTGAACTTCAGGAGGGCGGCCAGCGCGTAGGGATCGAGGGCCATGACACCGTCGATGTGGTCGCCACCGACTTGGGGGTAAAGCTGTGCCACCACATCCTCGACGGTGGGGAAGTCGGGCGAGTACGTGACGTCCTCGAAGAAGCGTTGCGGGGAAAAGGCGCCGTACCGAGCCAGGTACTGGGCCGGGCCGGTCAGGATAGGAGCTGGGGCCGGCGGCAGCACCGACAGCGACGGTGACGGCCCGGACCGGGTGATCTGTATCTTCCCCTGATCGAAGGACAGCTCGGCGTAGGCACCGATCAAGCCGCCCAGCCCTCGCGTTTCGGAAGGGGACATGAACACGACGAGGTAACGCTCGACACCATCGCCGCCCAGCAGCTGCGGACAGTCCTTGACCGCTTCGGCGGCCAGGTCGGCAGCCTGGCGAGCTTTGGCGAGCTGGGCGTCGAGCTTCTCGAAATGGTCGGCGATCGGTGGGACCAGCCACCCCGACTTGGTGACGGAGACGACCGCCTGAGCGGCCGCGATCTGCGAGTCGAGGGCGTCGACGGGCCCGGTGAGAGCTCGCACCGCGGTCAGGTCGACCTGGCCGTGATGGGTGGTCAAGGCGTGGAAGTTGATGGCCCCCGCCTCCCTCGACGCGCTGGCCGCCAGGCGATAGCCGGCCCCGGTGACGTCGACCATGGCCCGGCGCTGCTGAGCGACGACCGGCACCAAGGATCCGCCCCACGCCCACCAGTGGTCCGTCTTGGCGTGGGCACTGGAAAAGTCGGCGGCCGCAATCCTCAAGTCGCTGACCGCGTCGGGGGCGCTGTCCTTGTTGATGTCGGCAAGGGCCGACTTGGCCGCGGCGACGCCGCGGTCGACGGCTCCTTTGGCCAGCAATCCGCTGATCGCGACCGGCGCGCTCACGATCACGGCCACGCCGAGGAGGACCGAGACGCCGCCAACCATCAACCGGCGAAAGCGAGCTCCAAGGGCGCGCCAAGCCGACCCGAGCACCACGACCACGGCCACGGTCGCCGCCAAAGCGCTGAGCCCGTGGAAGCCAAGAGTCGGCAATCGAAGGATGACCTGGGCCACGACGGCGCCGATCACGGCGCCGAGGGGAGGGTACGAACGCTTGGGAAAGCAGGCCGCCAGAGCCAGGACCAGCGCGGCGCCGGCCGGCAGCCACAACCAGCTTCGACTGAAAGCGACCCCGACGGCCGCCGCGACCAGCAAGCTGCCGCGATTGGCGCGGCTGGCCCCCAACGTGACCACCCCAGCCAGGAGCGACGCGTACCCGGCGTCGAGGCCGCTGGACCCGGTCGGATGGCAACCTGCGGTCGCTCCGCCGACCGCCGCGGCCACACAAGTCAGGCCGACGGCGACCTCAAAGATCCGTCGCCGGTGATCCTGGCCGTCCCCGGACCCGGGCTTTGAGGGGTCGGCAGGAGTCGCCGCTCGTCCCGGGCCCGAAGCGTCGCCGTTGCCCTCCAAGGAACGAGAAATCTACCTCACCCACGTCGTGGGTTGGGGTACCGCGTTGCCTCAGGACTCAAACGCTCCAGGCGATCTCCTCGACCGACACCGTCACCTCCGCCAGGCGGTCCGGGTCGGGGCGCACGCCGAGACCCGGGCCGGTCGGTACCCGCAAGCAACCGTCCTCCAACACGAAGGGGGGGGTCAGGTCATGGCGCCAGTACCGCTCCGACGCCGAGGTGTCGCCGGGCAGGCTGAAGTTGGGCAGGGCGGCCAGGGCCACGTTGGCGGCCCGGCCCAACCCGGTCTCGAGCATCCCACCGCACCACACCGGAACGCCCAAGGCGGCGCACACGTCGTGGACCCTCTTGGCTTCGAGGTAGCCGCCGACCCGCCCGGCCTTGACGTTGACGATCGAGCAGGCGCCTCGCTGGATGGCGTCGAACGCGGCGGCCGCCGAAGTAATGGACTCGTCGAGGCACACGGGGGTGCGAATCTGCGCAGCCAGGGCGGCGTGGCCAGCCACGTCCTCCTCGGGCAGCGGCTGTTCGATGAGCAACAGGCCGAAGGGGTCGAGCTGAGCCAGGTGACGGGCGTCCGCCAACGTGTAAGCGGCGTTGGCGTCGACTTGCAACGCGACTTCGTCGCCGAACCTTTCACGCACGGCCCGCACCGGGTCCAGGTCCCAACCAGGCTCGATCTTGAGCTTGATCCGGGCGTAGCCCTGGGCGAGGTAGTGGGCGACTGCGCCGAGGAGTTCGGGGACCGATCCCATGATGCCCACCGAAACCCCCGCCGGCACCGCGTCCCGGACCGCCCCCAGGTAGTGGCCGAACGACTCGCCGCGCCCGGACAGCTCCAGGTCGAGAACCGCCATCTCGACTACCGATTTGGCCATCGGATGGCCTTTGACGGCCTGGAAGGCGGGCCCGACGGCCTCGGCCGTGAGGTCGGTCGTGAGGGCCATCAAGCGGGGCAGGAGGTGGTCGCGCACGACAGCATGGGCCCCGTCGACGTACTCCGACGAGTACAGCGGCTCGCTCATGGCCACGCACTCGCCCCATCCGTCGCCATCTGTACCCCGCAAGCGCACCAGCAGGATGTCGCGGTTGCTTTCCGTGCCGAAAGAGGTGCGGAAGGGTGTTACTAACGGCAGCGCGATCCGGCGCAGCTCCGCCAATTCGATTTTCACCCGACCGGCCTCTCCATCACGTACCAGCCGTCGGTGGTCATGGCCGTGGCCTCGTACCCCGACTGCATGGCCCGACCCATCGTTTGGCGAAGGGCGAGCCGCCACTCCCGGGCCAGTCCCGGTTGCTTCGCCCGCATTGAAACGACATCGGGAGGTACTTGGCACATGAGCACGGCGGGGGCGGACGAGCCGCCCGCTTCCAGGTCGACGACCAACGGGCGGTGCTTGTCGGACACTTCGAGCAGACGGCCGGCCTCTTCGAGCAGACGGACAGGCTCACCAGGAGACGGTCCGGTGCCTCCAGGTTTGCCATCGAGGTCCCACCGGATGAGGCATCGATCGGTCTCGTCGGACCCGTTGAGCTCGTCGACCATCGAACCGTAGAAGTTCGGGTAGTAGGCGACGGCGCGAGCTCCCAGCTTCACCAGGTTGAACCAGCCGTTTCGGCGCACGAGGGGGTCGTAGGTCCACGCGATCCGGCCGATCCCAGCTGCCCGGGCCCAGTCCCGTTGGTGCAGCTTGAGCGCGGTCCCCACCCCGTTCCCCTGGGCCTCGCGGGCCACCCCGGCCACGTGGGAATGCAGCTCAACGACCCCATCATGGCGGCCCAGGAAGGCGACCGCGGCCCCCACCATCCGGCCCTCCAACCAGGCGCCGGCGACGTATCCCCCGGCATGGATGATGGCCTGCAACAAGTTGACCGGCATGGCCACTTGCCCGCCCATGGCACCCCAAATCTCGCCGAAGAGGCCGTCAACCTGGCCGAGTTCGTCGAGGTCTTGGAGGGTGCGAACGCTGACCCGTGCCGTCGGAACGGTCTGACCTGCCACCTGGCCGACGCTCAAGTCGGGCTTTCGGCGCGGATGCGATCGTCGTCGACCGCCGTCACGAGCACGATGGCTAGCTGCTCAAGATCGTCCTGGGCGCCGGACGCCGGCTCCCACGATCCCCCGCTCGAGCAACACCTCGGCGATTTGGACCGCGTTGAGCGCCGCCCCTTTGCGTAGGTTGTCGCCCGATACGAACAGCGTCAGACCCCGCCCGCTCGGGTCGCTGTGGTCGGCCCTGATCCGGCCGACCAGGCAGGCATCCACGCCGGCTGACAGCAGCGGGGTAGGAACGTCCACTACTTCGACGCCCGCCGCGCTTCGCAAAAGGCTCGAGGCCCGCTCAGGGCTCAGCCGATCGCGAAAGGTCAGGTTGAGGGCGAGCGAGTGTCCGGTATAGACGGGCACCCGGACACAGGTGACCGAGACGGCGAGGTCGGCGATGCCGAGTATCTTCCGGCTCTCATTGCGGAACTTGAGCTCCTCGGTGGTCTCGTCCCCGTCGAAGCTACCCGCATGGGGCAACACGTTGAAAGCGATCGGTCCCGGGAAGGTGTTGGCGGGCGGGAACTCGATGCCCGCACCGTCCAATGCCAGAGCAGCCGCCTTGTCCCCGACCGCCCGCATCTGCTCCTCAAGCTCCGCCGTGCCGGGCAGGCCCGCTCCCGAAACCGCCTGGTAGGTCGACGCCACGATCCGTTCGAGCCCGGCTTCGGCGTGCAGCGGGCCCAGCACCGGCATGCATACCATCGTGGTGCAGTTGGGGTTGGCCACGATTCCCATCGGGATGCTGTCCAGGGCGGCCCCGTTGACTTCCGGTACCACGAGAGGGCAGCCCGGGTCCATGCGCCAGGCCGAGGAGTTGTCGATGACGACGGCTCCCGCGGCGGCCACCTTTTCAGCGAACTCCCTCGAAGCTGACGCGCCCATGGAAAAAAGGGCGATGTCCACGCCCCCATGGTCGGCGGTGGCCACGTCCTCGACCGTGACTCCATCGAGAACCCGGCCCGCGGAGCGCGAGCTGGCGAACAGGCGCAGGCCACGATGCGGGAAGCGCCGCGAGTCGAGCACGGTCCGCATGACCGCGCCGACCTGGCCGGTCGCCCCGTAGATCCCCACCGTGGTCATCTATTCGCCTTCCAGCTTGAACGCCCGATGAAGCGCCACCACCGCCTTGTCCACCACGTCCGCACGGACGACGCAAGTGAGCCGTATGGAGGACGTGGAGATCATTTCTATGTTGATGCCCTCGTTGGCCAGCGTCTCGAACATGGTCGCCGACACCCCGGGGTGGGTCTTCATTCCGGCGCCGACGATCGAGACGGTGGCGACGTCCGGGTCGGCCAGCACTTGGTCGGCGCCGATCTCGGACTGCAGGCTGCGGCTCACTTCGTCCGCCGTCGACAGGTCCTCGTGGGGAACCGTAAAAGAGATGTCCGTCGTGCCGGCCAGGGACACGTTCTGCTGGATCATGTCGACGTTGATGGACCGTTCGGCCAAGGCCCGGAAAAGCCTCGCGGCTATGCCGGGGTGGTCGGGAACGCCCGTCACCGTCACTTTTGCCTCGGACGTATCCGAGGTCACGGCCGAAATGATGGCCTGTTCCAATTCGGGGTCTTCCTCCTCGATCCAAGTCCCCGGCTCCCAGGTGAAAGCCGAGCGAACGTGGAGCCGGACCCCGTGATTACGGGCGAACTCCACCGAGCGCATGGCCGGCTTGGGACAGCCGGAAGCGCACAGCTCCAACATCTCTTCGAAGCTGACCCGCTTGAGGCGCCTCGCTTCGGGAACGACTCGCGGGTCGGCGGTGTAGACACCCGACACGTCGGTGTAGATCTCGCACGCGTCGGCGCACAGGGCCTGGGCCAGGGCGACGGCGGTCGTATCGGTGCCTCCGCGGCCAAGGAAGGTCACATCCCGGTTGGTGGAGACACCCTGGGCTCCGCCCACGACCGGGACCCGTCCCTCGGCCAGGGCGCCCCTCACGCGATCGGCCCGCACGTCGACGATCTTGGCCTTGGTGTGGTCGGTGTCGGTGATGATCCCGGCCTGGCTACCCGTGAAGCTGTCGGACGAGATGCCCATGTCGTGCAATGCCATGCACAGGAGGGCCATGGCCTTGCGCTCACCCGCGGTGATCAGCATGTCCATCTCGCGTCCCGGGCGGGTGTCGGATACTTGGCCGGCCAGGTGGAGCAGCTCGTCGGTCTCTTTGCCCATGGCCGACACGGCGACGACAACCTGGTTGCCCCGGCGTACCGTGCGAGCGACGTAGTCGGCCACGGCGCGCATGCGCTCGGCATCGGCAACGGACGTCCCGCCGAACTTCATCACCACCAAGGCCACGGCAAGCCAGGGTACCAGCGGGGCCCAAAGCCGCCCGAGCGCGTTTTCGTGCGGCCCCACCGGGTTGCCGGCGCGCACTAGCTTGGTCGCCCGTGCCTTCCGACAAGAGAGCCCGCCAGGACGCCAACCGCCGGGCCCGCATGGCCGAGCTCCAAATGGCCCAGAAGCGACGCAAGCGCTACACCCGAACGGTTCCGATCATCGTGATCGCGGTGGTGATCGCGGTTGTGCTGGCCATCGTCACCTCAGGCTCCGGCAAGAGCAAGAAGGCTGCGGCCCCGACCACGACCGTTCCTGGGGCGGTGAAGGTCGGAACGGGCCTGGTGGCCCGCTCGGCTCCGGCCATCAGCGCGTCCTGCAAGACTCCCGCGTCCGGCCCGGTGGGCACCGGGGCGGCGCCCGCTTCGGGGCGGGGCGTGTCGATCGTTCCTGCTCCCGCCCACGTGCCGTTCCCGAACCTGGACGGGTCGTCGCCGCGCTACACCGAGTTCTCCTCGGCCCCGCCCTTCTGCATAAATGTGGCCAAGACCTACACCGCGACCGTCGTAACCGATGTCGGAACCGTCACCGTCGAACTGCTACCCAAGTACGCCCCGGTTACGGTCAACAACTTCGTGTTCCTGGCCGGCTACCACTACTACGACGGGATCACGTTTCACCGGGTCATTCCTGGGTTCATGGACCAAGGCGGTGACCCTACCGCCACGGGATCCGGAGGCCCGGGCTACACGTTCAAGGATGAGCTGCCTTCGGCGGCCTCGGCCTACCAGGCCGGCTCGGTCGCGATGGCCAACAGCGGCGCCAACACCAACGGAAGCCAGATATTCATTGTCGTGCCGGGTGGGGGCGCGGGGCTGACAGCCTCCTACACCGTTTTCGGCCAGGTGACGTCGGGATTGAACGTGGTCGAGAAGATCAACTCCGACGGATCGCAAGGCGGCACGCCCAACGTGTACCACAAGATCGTCAAAGTGACGATCAGCGAGTCCTAAGGCTCATTCGCCTCTCTCTGCTCCCCCACAAGTTCGTCACCACTTCAGCCTCGAGGAGGCACCCTGTGTCCAGCCCCTGCCCCGCCGCCGACGGATCCAGCCCAAAGCAGCAGAAGTTCGACGGGCCTCCCCCTCTGTGCATCGACCCGGCCAAGCGGTACACGGCGGAGATGGTGACGTCCAAGGGGACCATGAAGATCGCCCTCGACCCCATCGCCGCTCCCAACACGGTCAACAACTTCGTCTTCCTAGCCCGCTACCACTACTTCGATGGGATCGTCTTCCACCGCATAATCCCCGGTTTCGTGTTGCAGGGAGGGGACCCGACCGGCACCGGACGCGGCGGTCCTGGCTATCAGTTCGCCGACGAGCTGCCCGGCCCGGGTCGCTATGAGCTGGGCTCGTTGGCCATGGCCAACGCCGGGCCCGACACCAACGGCAGCCAGTTCTTCGTCATCAGCGGCCCATCGGGCGTGCGCCTGCCTCCGCAGTACTCGCTGTTCGGAAAAGTTGTCAGCGGACTCGACATCGTTGCCGATATTGACTCGGTGGGGACCCAGTCCGGTACACCCACCGAGAGCGTCACCATCGAGTCGGTGAGCGTGACCGAAGCCGATTAGGTCGTAAATTGCAGTCCCAGCTGCCGATTTGTGGTTATATGAGTATCTAAGTACCACTTGCGTCGTTGTGCCCCCCATGAGCGATTGGGATCCGTTCTCCCAATCGCCGGTTAGGAGAACGCATGGACGGATGGCTCGAAAGAACGCGAGACGGGGCGGGAAGAGCCGACCCGGTAGGAGTGCTGTCCGACTTCAGCCACCGCGTTCGAGATGGCGCGTCCATCGATGATCTGGCCCGCGATGCCGTCGAGGCCGCGGCCGGGCTGTACGGCGCCCCGGGTGCGCTCGTCCTCGAAGTCCGTGGTGGCGAGCTCGCTCCGCTGGCTGTCCGGGGCTTCGGCGGGCCGGTGCATGCCGTCTTCGCCGATCCCATGCGACCCGACGAGGGAGTGCGGCTGGGCGCCCGATTGGCAGGAAGTGCGGGGGTGGTCCGCGACAGCACACTGGCGGTGCCGATCACGGTCCGGGGGAGGGTGTGGGGGGTCATCGCAGTCTTCGCACCCGGCGAGGCAACGACGGCGACGGCCAACGTCTACGGGCTGGAAGTGATCGCCCAGCTGTTGGCCACAGCCATCGAGGCCCGCCTGGCTCACGAGGAAATCGAACATCTGACCTTGCACGACCCCCTGACCGGCCTGCCCGGGTTGGCCGTGCTGGTGGATCGCTTGGACGAGGCCATCCAGCGACGGCGACCGGAGCGGATGCTGATCGCAGTCGTGTGCATCGAGATCGACCAGATGGTTCAGATCAACAGCACCTTCGGCCATCTCGGCGGTGATCGGGTCATCGTCGAATTGGGGGGCCGGTTGCGTCGGGCCGTTCGCCCCGTCGACACCTTGGCGCGCTACGGCGGAGCCCGATTCATGGTCTTGTGCGAAGGCCTCTCCAGCGAGGCCCAGTTGCTGGCTGAGGCCCAGCGCCTCCTGGAGGCCCTGCGGGGAGCGGTACGGGTAGGAGACCACGACCTGATCGTGAGCGCTTCGGTCGGCTCGACCACCGCTCGACCAGGGGCGAGCACCGACGAGCTTCTGCGCGAAGCCGACTGGGCGGTACAGCACGCCAAGGAGCAGGGTGGCGCTCGGTTCGTGAGCTACGACGCCTTCGCCGACCGCAGCCCGGCCCGCCGCCTCGAACTCGAAACCGAATTGCGATGGGCGCTGAGTGCGAGGCAGTTCAGGGTCCACTACCAACCGGTCGTACGACTCGACGACGACGCCGTCATCGGCGCCGAAGCCCTGATCCGGTGGCAGCACGCCCAACGGGGTCTGCTGAGCCCGGCCGAGTTCATGACCATCGCGGAGGACAGCGGACTGATCCTGCCGATCGGCGAGTGGGTCCTCAACACGGCATGCCATCAGGCCCGTCGTTGGGCCAAGGGAGCCTCGGCCAGCTCGCTACCGGCGCCCAACGTGGCCGTCAACCTCTCAGGCCGCCAGATCAGCGAGCCCTACCTTCTCGACCGCATCAGAGCGGCGCTCGACACCGCAAACCTGCCCGCCGAGCGGCTGACCCTCGAAATTACCGAGACGGTCGTCATGGCCGACGCCGGGAAGGCGGCGCAGGTGCTCGGCCTCCTCAAAGACCTGGGCGTCAGCCTTGCGATCGACGACTTCGGCACGGGCTACTCGTCGCTCAGCTACCTCAAGCACTTCCCGGTGGACATCCTCAAGATCGACCGCTCGTTCGTCTCCGGCCTCGGTACCGACCCGGACGACGGCATCATCGTGGGGGCCGTCATCCGCTTGGCCGACCGGCTCGGCATCCAAACGGTGGCGGAAGGAGTCGAGACGGACCTGCAAGCCAACGAGCTCGTCCGCCTCGGTTGCACCCACGCCCAGGGGTACTACTTCGCCCGACCGGAAACGTCGGAGATGATCACCGCTCGCATGGGCCTCGACGGTCAGGGATAGGGGGCTGCGGGGTAGCCCCCATTTCCAGTTGGGGGGTTTCTGGGGTGGCCGCCGGCATCGTCTACTTACGTCGAACCTTCCAACGAAACGGAGACCGACGTGGATCAGACCCGTTCACCCCGACCGGAGCCCGACATTTCCACCTGGCTGGACGGGTGCGAGCACGACCTCGTGCACCCGGGCCGGGTAGAGGACCAGCTCCGCCGCCAGGGCTGGGCGCCGGTCCAGGCCACCGCGATCGCCGATGGCTACCGGAAACGTTTCAACGAGCACACCCTCGGGTACTCGGCGCTGCTCGTGACCACCGGCGTTTCGGCTCTCGCCCTCGGGACGGTCGGACACATCCTCACCGGCGCTCTCAACGGGCCGCTCCACCGCCAATCTCTCGCCATGTGGTTATCGGTGCTGACGTGCGTGCTGCCGTTCGCGGCGTGGGCCCACCGATGGGCGCTCCGGGCGGACCGAGACGACCCCGTCGCGGTGTGGTCACGACCGCGACGAACCCTCGCCATCACCCTCCTATGGGCGTGCGGGGTCGTCGGCGGCGCCCGCCTGCTCATGTACGCGACCCAGCTGATCTCCGAGCTCGTCAAGGCCCCCGGTAGCCGCGACGACTCTCTCCTAGCCGGAGCCATCAACGTATCGATCTCTTTGAGCATCGCCCTTCCCGTCGCGCTGTGGTCATATCGCTTCCTGCACCGATTCGACAGCGAGGATCCGACGGCACCCCCGTCGCGGCGACGTCGGCTGGACTCGCAGCTCCGACCGTCACCGCGCAACTACGCCTGATAAGGCATCGTGGTGCGGTGGAACGAGGTGTTCTGGTCGGCGCCGCGGGACTGCGGTGGGCCTCCTGGGTGTGGCTCACCGTGGTGGCCCTCGCCAACCTGCACCGGGTCCACCACGCCCCGCTCGCCGTGACCGCGGTCGCGGTCACCGGCGCAGCCACGCTCGTAGCGACCCTCGCCTTGCGCGACGGCGCGTGGCAGCAGAGCCTGCGACCCGGATGGGTCGGGACCGAGCTAGCCGTCGCCATCGCTGTCGTAGCCGCCGACGGATGGGTGGAGCAGGGCCGCCTCACGGGCCAGACCCTCGCCGGCAGCTGGCCGGTTCCGACCATCCTCGTGGCCGCGCTGGCGGGTGGGATGGCTTGGGGCATTGGGTCCGCCGCCTTGCTCGCGGTGGCACGCGCAGTAGCGGTAGCGGTGAGCGGCTGGACGCCCGGCCAGGCCGGACGCGTCTGGCTGGCCGTTACCTCCACGGCGATCGAGTGGATCGCCTTCGGGGCCGCGAGTGCGGTCGTGATACGCCTCCTACGCCGAGCCCACCGGCAGCTGGCCGAAGCCGAGGTGAGAGATCGCATCGCCCGAGACCTCCACGACGGGGTGCTCCAGACGCTCACCCTCATCGAGCGCAGGTCGCCGTCACCGGAAATCGCCCAGCTGGCCCGAGACCAGGAGCGTGACCTGCGCGCCTACCTGTTCGGGGACTATCAGGACCACAGCAGCCTGGGCGCCGTACTCCGTTCGACTGCAGGCCGCTTCGAGCAGTCCTGGCCAGGCACCACCGCCACCGTTGCCGTGAGCGACGACGTCGCCGATTGGCATGGAAGCGCCGTAGATGCCGTCGGCGGAGCCGTGACCGAGGCGCTCACGAACGCGGCCAAGCACGGGCGCGCCACCCGGGCCGGTTTTCGCGGACGTCGAGGAGGCGTCCGGCGGGCTCTTCGTGAGCATCAAGGACGACGGCTGCGGCTTCGACCCCAGCGCGGTCAACGAGGGAGTGGGCATGGCCCAGAGCATCAGGGGACGGATCGAGCCCCTCGGCGGCACGGTCGTGTTCGCGTCGGCCGGCGGCGAAGGAGCCGAAGTGCGCATCACGATCCCGATGGCCGTCCGCAAACCGAGCTGGCGGTCGTGATGACCGTGTCGAGCCAACCGGAGGAGCCCGTCTACACAGTGGTCCTCGCCGACGACCACCCGACCGTTCGATCGGGGATCAAGGCCGACCTGCGACCCCCCTTCCAGGTCGTCGGCGAAGCGGGCGACGCCATCGAGGCGCTCGGCCTGATCGACGCCCATCAGCCCCATTTGGTGGTGTGCGATCTAAACATGCCCAACGGTGGGGGTCTCCGCGTCGTGCGCGAGACGGCTGCCCGCCACGGTGAAAAGGTCAAGGTCATCGTGTTCACGGTTTCCGAGCACGAGCGAGACCTCCTCGATGCCGTGGCCAGCGGCGCTTACGGCTACCTGACGAAGTCGACCCCCGGGCCCGAACTGCACCGCCAGCTGGTACGGGCCGCCCAGGGCGATCCGCCTTTCGCGCCGCAGCTCGCGACCCTGCTCCTCGGCGAGTTCCGGCGGGTGGCCAGAACATCCAGTGGCGCCAATCCCATCTCAGACCGCGAAAGAGAGGTCCTCGGCCTGGTCGGTCGGGGCTACACCTACCGACAGGTCGGGAGCGAGCTCTTCATTTCGGAGAAGACGGTGGAGAACCACGTCCGCAACATCCTGCACAAGCTGCACTTGACTCGGCGCGACGAGCTCATCCGATGGGCTGCCGATCACGGGATCCGTTGACCACTCCCGGCCACCTTGCCGGCGGAACGCCTGCGGGCGGCCGGCGGGAGCCGCAGGCCGGCGGTAAGCAGACGAGACAGGAGCTCCCGGCTGGTCACGGCTGCGGCGCCCAGCTCGATGGCCCGCTCCCGATACTCGGCAGGAACGTCGTAGTGGTCGCCCTGGAAAGCCCGGCGAGGAACATCCAAACGCGCCGCGAACAGGTGCAGCTCGTCGTAGCTTTCGTCGCTGACCAAGTGCGCCCATAACCGATCTCGCCAGGGCCACCGGGCGTCGTCGACCAGGATCATCCGGATGCCGCCGCCCGCATCGGGCCTCCCTTCAGCGGTTCGCCAGTGCGTTCAAACCCGTCGGCCTGCCGTCGACGTAAACCGTAACGTCCCCGGCTCCAGCCGTTCGCCACGCCCCCCCGGTGTCTCGGATCAGAGCGGTGCGCTCGTCGATGGCGGCGATGCGCAAGTGACCGGTCGCCAGCTGCACCGTGCGGTGGGCCTTCTCCTCCGACCAGGTGTCGTAGTGGGGCAGGATGGCCACGTGGTTGATCAGCCCGAGACCGAGCGTCAACGCACCGCCCCGGGGATCGACCATGGGGTCGCCCAGCACCATGGCCCCGGCGGAAGAGCCCGCTACCACCGCCCCGTCCGACCACGCCTCGCCCAGCGCGGTCCACGCCGGCGTGTCCTTGAGGACCGAACGGAGGTGCATGGGCGAACCGCCACTCAGGTAGACGAACTTGGCCTGTCGGATGTCGCGGGCTACGTCCGGGTCCAGTGCGTCGCGCCGGTTGAGCAGCATCAGACCCCTGACATTTGCTCCGAACGCCGCGAACCACTTGGTCGCGGTATCGACGGCCCGCTGCGGATGCTCGTAGGCGGCTGCGGTGGGGAGCACCACTACGTCGGCCTTCCCCGCCAGCTCCCACAGCTGCTGGTCGAAGTCGCACCCGTCGGTCCATTCAGCGCCACCGACCAAGGCCAACGGTCCTACGAGTTCGCTCATCGGCCGCTCACCGTAGCGGGTACCGGGCCGGCTGCAGGCAGGGCTGGACGGGTGCGCCGAACTGGGCCGGGCACCCGTCAACTTCACCCTGGGATGGCGGTCCCCTTCTCCGCTGCCGGGAGCAATGCTAGCGGGCCGGTCGCGACGCGCGTCGAGGGAGGCGCTGAGAGCCCTCGCCGAAACTACTTGGGCCGCCGAAGGCCGAATCCTCAGTATCGGTCGGGGTGAATTAGCCGGAGTCGCGCGCGTAGTTTCGGCTCGGGCCTGATCGAGAAAATGGGAGAATGTCGCCCATGGCCGAGCTCCCCGCCCAGCCCACCGCCCATCCCGACACCGAGCCCCACGGCCAGGCCCGGCAGCCCAGCGCGAACCCTTCCAGGCTCCCGGTCCCCGACCCGCCGTGGGTGATGCGCACCTACTCGGGTCACTCGACGGCCCGAGCGTCCAACGAGCTGTACCGGACCAACCTGGCCAAGGGCCAAACCGGCCTGTCGATCGCTTTCGACCTTCCGACCCAGACCGGCTACGACCCAGACGCCCCCCAAGCCAAGGGCGAGGTCGGCAAGGTGGGGGTTCCGGTCGTGCACAAAGGCCACATGGCAGATCTGATGGACGGCATCCCCCTCGATCAGATGAACACCTCCATGACGATCAACGCCCCGGCGGCCTGGCTCCTCGCCCTATACGTCTCCCGGGCCGACGACACCGGGGTGGATCGCACCCAACTACAAGGCACCACCCAAAACGACATCGTCAAGGAGTACCTCTCCCGCGGCACGTACATCTTTCCGCCCGCCCCGAGCCGCCGGCTCACGGTCGACACCATCGCCTGGGCGGTCCGTCACGCCCCGAAGTGGAACCCCATCAACGTCTGCAGCTACCACCTCCAAGAAGCAGGTGCGACGCCCGTGCAGGAACTGGCGTACGCACTCGCCACCGCGATCAGCGTCGTCGACGCGGTGAGAGATTCCGGCCAGCTGCGAGACGACGAGCTACCGGCCGTGGTGGGGAGGATCTCCTTCTTCTGCAACGCCGGCATCCGCTTCATCGAGGAGGCCTGCAAGATGCGGGCCTTCACCGCCATGTGGGACCGCATCTGCGCCGACCGATGGAAAGTGCGGGACCCGAAGCTGCGCCGGTTCCGGTACGGGGTCCAGGTCAACTCGCTCGGCCTCACCGAGCAGCAGCCGGAAAACAACGTTCCCCGCATCGTGCTCGAAGCCCTCGGCGTGGCCCTGGCGCGCGGGTCGAGGACCCGGGCCCTGCAGCTACCGGCCTGGAACGAGGCCCTGGGCCTCCCCCACCCTTGGGATCAACAGTGGTCACTGCGGATCCAGCAGATCCTCGCTTATGAGACCGACCTGCTCGAGTACGGAGACATCCTGGAAGGCTCCACGGTGATCGAGGCCCGCACCGCCGAGCTGCTGGAAGCGGGGCAGGTCGAGCTGGACGAGATCCTGGCCCTGGGTGGGGCCTTCGAGGCCATCGAAACCATGAAGTCCCGCCTCGTCGCCAGCCAGTCTGAGCGGACCCGTCGGATCGAGGCTGGAGAGTTGGCGGTGGTCGGCGTCAACCGCTTCACCACCACAGAGGCGTCGCCGCTCGGCGGCGACGCCTCGATCCTGCAGGTCGATCCCCTGGTCGAAGCCGAGCTGGTCGCCGACGTCGAGCGGTGGCGGTCTCAACACGACGGTGATTCAGTGGTGAAGGCTCTGGATGCGCTGCGTCGGGCGGCGGAGACCGACTACAACTCGGGCGGTGGTCCGAACGGGAAGGCCGCGGCCAACATCGTGCCCGCCACCATCGCCCTGGCCCATGCCGGCGGGACCACAGGAGCATGGGCCCAAGCCCTACGCGAGGTGTGGGGTGAGTACCGGGCCCCGACGGGCGTAGGTGGACCCACCGGAACCTCCAAGCAGCCCAGAACGGGGCTCGGCGAGGCCCGCGAGCGCGTCGGGCGTATCTCGGCTGCGCATGGCGGTCCGCCCCGGCTTCTGGTGGCCAAGCCCGGTCTCGACGGCCACAGCAACGGGGCCGAGCAGATCGCGGTCGCCGCCCGTGACGCCGGCTTCGAAGTCGTGTACCAAGGGATCCGTCAGACTCCCGAGCAGATCGCGGCTGTCGCTCGCGACGAGGACGTCGACGTGATCGGCCTTTCGATCCTGTCGGGCAGCCACATGGACCTCGTCGGCGACGTCATGAGGCGCCTGGCGGCGGCCGGCATCACCTCCCCCGTCGTGGTTGGCGGGATCATCCCTCCCGAGGACGCGGCCCTTCTCACCGCGGCCGGCGTGGCCGCCGTCTACACCCCCAAGGACTTCGAGCTGGGCCGGATCATGGCCGACCTGGCCGCCCTCGCCGCCAAGTCGCTCGAAAGCGGCTAGCTCGATCGGTTCCGATCCAGCCTCCGGCCGGCCGGCCGGCGGCGGAGGGCGACGCGTGTTCGATTCGCCTCCGCGTGTTCGAAAAACATCGGTGGGCGATGAAAATCGCGCACGCGGAGCTGGATCGAACACAGTCGCGGACGTGGCACAACCTCGGATGTGAGGGGACAACGACGACGTGCTCTCAGCTACAGATCGCGCTCAGGCATCGGGCTTCCACGCGACGCGCAGGTCGCGGCGGGCTTCGTCCAAGTGCTTCCGTACCGTTCCGTCCGCGATGCCCAAAGCCTCGCCCGCCTCGTGGACCGACATCCCGACGACCAGGCACATGACCGCGCAGGCTCGGCGCTTGGGCGGCATTTCGGTGAGAGCCTGTTCGAGGGCCACGGCGAATGTTGCGGCCGCATCCGCCGCCGGCGCGTCGACAAGGGCCCCGGACCGTGCCTCGTTTAGACCGCTGATTTGGGCCGACCGACGCTGGGAGCGCTGCAGGAGGCGGAATCCCGTTGTGTACACGTAACCCGGCGGGTTGGCCCCCTTCCTGACCCGGCGCCAACGAGCCAGGGCTCGGGCGAACGATTCCTGGGCCAGGTCCTCCGCCGTCGCCGGATCGGCACCGCCGAGGCGCAGGGCCCTGACCAGCCGTCGGTAGTGCATGAGGTAGCACTCGACGAAGTCGGACGTGGTCTGTTGCCCCTCGGTGGCGCCATCGGGGGGATACGGCGGACGGACCTGCACCGCCTCCATGGTTGCAGCCGCCCCGGCCGCTACCCGGCCGCTTTGGTCGACGCCGCCTTCATCGGCACGGAGCAGACGATCTGGGCTCCTCCGCTCGCGACTCCGCTGCTCCCGCCAACGGCGCTACCCGGCAACGTCATGCGCGTGGCCATGGGACAAAGCGGGCTCGGGCAGCCTCCGCCGGCGGCCGGGTTGTGGGCGGAGGAGCACAGGAGAGGCGGCCGGCAGGTGTACAAGGTCGGCGGCGACGTGGCCGGGGCCAGCCTGACCGCCCCGCCCGAGGTGATGCCCGGCAAGACGGTGATCGCCCCACCCGAGGACGTGCACACGGACCGCCCGGACCCCGTCGTCCCGCCTCCGACCGACCCGCCACCCACGCAGGCATCGGAAGGGAGCCCTTTCGCCGATCCAGTCGAGACGCCCGGAGCTCCGATCGGCATCTGGGGTACGGCCACCGCCAGCGGCCAGGTAACCGACTCGGACGCCACCACCTTGCCGGAGGCGCTCAGGGCCGTGATGGTGCCCACCTTGAGGGGCGACCCGGCCTTCGACGATGACGGAGTCGACGTCGGCCCGGCCAGCGCGACCCACCCATGCACCGGAGCCATGACGTCGGTCGCCCCGCCCGAGAATCCGGTCTCTCGAACCTGGGCCACCCCGGATCCGGCGGCGGCCGTCACGACCAGGACCGGGTCGCCTTCAGCCACGCCGACCACGGAAGCGCCCACGTCGCTCAGAGCCTTGGACGGATCGGGCGAGGAAAAGGCGCTGACGGCCGTGCCGACCATTTTGGACGTCGACACCTCGGCTTGGAAGCGCGGGACTTCGATTCCGCATGCCGGCCCGGTCGCCCCGTCGATCAAGGCCTCAGAAAGGTTCACTTCGAAGCCGCGTATGTCGATCGAGCCGACCGTCCGCGTGAACAGGAGCGTCAAGCTCTCCGAAGAGAATCCGCCGCCCGCGGCCGCCGACCCGCTCGTCGACATGTTCGGGGAACCGGACGCCACCGAGGATTGGTCGGGTGAGGAGACTGAACCGCCTGGCGAGCTCGCCGCGGGTGCGGTGGCGACCGTCTGCCCAGCCGACGAGTGGTTCGAGAGGGCGTATCCGGCTCCCCCGCCGACGAGGAGGGCTGCGGTCAGGCCGCCCGCAGCTGCCCGCAACCGGCGACGGCCGGCCCGGGCCACGATCGTTCGCAGCTCGTCGGCGCCCGCTGGCGCTCCTTCGTCTCCTAGGCCCAGCAGATCCTCAGGTTCCATACCCTTGATAACCCGCCACCCGTCGCTTTCGCGTAGTGGGTTATCAGGAAACTCGCGCCACCCACGGCCGTTCACGGCGCACCGCGCTCGGCTTGGACCACCAGCGGCCGGAGAAACGCCAGGGGCCGGGGGGCTCGGGCCAGGCGTCGGGCGCCACGACCACCGGGCGCGGCCACGCCACCTCTACGGCTGCCACGATGGCGGCCAGCACTGCCTCGCTCGGCCCAGCCCCGAACCCAGCCTCGCTCGGCCCAGCCCCGAACCCAGCCTCGCTCGACCCGGCCCCCAACCCAGCCGGCGAGGGCTCGCGATCGCTCACAGGGGCACGTTCCCGTGCTTGCGCTTCGGAAGCTCCTCCCGCTTGGTACGAAGGAGGTCGAGGCTGCGGGAAAGGACCTTGCGGGTGTCGGCCGGGTCGATGACGTCATCGACGTAGCCGCGCTCGGCCGCCAGGTACGGGTTGGCGAACTTCTCGGTGTACTCGTCAACGAGTTGCGCCCGCCGGCCGGCTGCGTCGGATGACGTCGCCAGTTCCCGCCGGTAGACGATGTCTACCGCGCCTTGCGGCCCCATCACCGCCAGCTCGGCCGACGGCCAGGCGAAAGCCAGGTCGGCCCCGATGGACTTGGAGTTCATGACCACGTAGGCCCCGCCGTAGGCCTTGCGGGTGATGATCTGCATGCGGGGCACCGTGGACTCGCAATATGCGTACAGCAGCTTGGCCCCGTGACGGATGATCCCGCCGTACTCCTGGTCGGTTCCCGGCATGAAGCCAGGAACGTCCACAAACGTCACCAGGGGGATGTTGAAAGAGTCGCAGGTGCGCACGAAGCGGGCGCCCTTTTCCGAGCTCTCGATGTCGAGCACCCCGGCCAGGTTTTGCGGCTGATTGCCGACAATGCCAACCACGTAACCGTCTATGCGAGCGAACCCGCACACCAGGTTCATAGCCCAGAGGGCGTGGTACTCGATGAAATCACCGCCGTCGACGATGGCCGCGATCACCTTTTTCATGTCGTACGGCTGGTTCGGGCTCGGTGGAATCAGCTGCTGCAGCTCGGGCGTCGACCGTTCGGGGTCATCGCCAGTATCGACCCGTGGCGGTTCCTCCATGTTGTTCGATGGCAGGAAGCCGAGCAGGTAGCGGACCTCGTCGAGGCAGCTCTTCTCGTCGGCGGTCACGAAAGCCGCGACGCCCGACTTGGTGGCGTGGGTGATGGCGCCTCCGAGCTCCTCGAGCGTCACTTCCTCTCCTGTCACCGTCTTTACAACGTCGGGACCGGTGATGAACATCTGACTTGTGTCGCGCACCATGAATATGAAGTCGGTCATGGCCGGGCTGTAGACGGCGCCGCCCGCGCACGAGCCCATGATCACGCTGATTTGCGGTATGACCCCGGACGCATCGACGTTGCGCTTGAAGATCCCGCCGAAGTAGTGGAGCCCGACCACGCCCTCCTGGACCCGGGCGCCGCCTCCGTCGTTGATGCCCACCATGGGCACACCGAGGGAAGTGGCGAGGTCCATGATCTTGTGCACCTTCTCGCCGAACACTTCGCCTAGCGACCCACCGTTGACGGTGAAGTCCTGCGAGAAGACGCACACCTTTCGACCGTCGACGGTCCCGAACCCGGTGATGACGCCATCGGTGTACGGCCGCTTCTCGTCCGGAAGCCCGGGCGCTCGGGTGCGTGCGAGCATGTCGAGCTCCTGGAACGAACCTTCGTCCAGGAGGTAGTCGATGCGCTCGCGGGCGGTCATTTTGCCCTTTGAGTGCTGGCGCTCGACCGCGTGTGGGGGACCAGCGTGGAGGGCGGCCTCTCGGCGGCGGGCGAGCTCCTCCAGGCGTTCGGTCATCGGGTGCTCTGACATTCGGGAGTAGAGGGTAGTTGGCCGTGCCGACGCCTACGGTTGACGGCTGTGGACCGAGGCCCGGCTTGAACCATGGCGACGTCTGACCGCCGTCGCGTTCGAGCGACCGAGCCCCCGTCGACGAGGTGGCAGTTCCCCGACGACCCCGATGCCCTGGCCGCCGCGGCCGGCGATCAGGAGGTGGTCGGCATCGGGGCGGACTTGGAGCCCGGGACGCTTCTCGCGGCCTACCGAAGCGGCATCTTTCCCATGCCGGTCCGCCGGGGTTTGATGGCGTGGTGGTCGCCCGACCCCCGGGGGGTCATCCCGCTGGATGCCGGTGGTCTCCGAGTGTCACGATCGCTTCGCAAGTCGTGCGCCCGCTTCGAGATCCGGGTCGATACCGCCTTCGAAGAGGTGATCGATGGGTGCGGCGACCGCAAGCGTCGGGGGGCTTGGATAGATAGGGACATCAAGGCCGCGTACTCACGTCTGCACGAGTTGGGCTGGGTGCACAGCGTAGAAGCGTGGGATGCGTCGGGCCGGCTGGCCGGCGGCCTGTACGGAGTGGCGATCGGTGGATTCTTCGCCGGCGAGTCCATGTTTCATCGCCAGACCGACGCGTCGAAAGTAGCCCTGGTGGCCCTGGTCTCGATCCTGCAGGAGTCCGTTGGTGCGCTCCTGGACGTGCAGTGGGTCACCCCGCACCTTCAGTCACTGGGGGCCGTGGAGGTGAGCCGGTTGCGCTATCACGAAATGCTGGGCGCCGCGCTGGCTCTACCGCAGCCGGTCGCTTTCGGAGGCTAGGCGCCCCGTTCCTTGGCCACGCGGTGGGCGCGCACCGACAGCCCGGGCGAGTCGAGCACGTCCTCGCAAAGGGCGCGGAACCCTTCTGCGGGGCGGGACCACCGCAGGTGCTCGACGTCGGCGAGGACGGGCGGAGCCAGACGCAGGGTGGCGATGTCCCGAAATAGAAGGGCGAGATCCCTCTGTGCTTTGAGCGTCGCGGCCAGCGTGCCCGCGTTGCGGACACCGACGTCCCACTGCCCTGCGGCGTCCGGTATCGCTTCGAGGTGCTCGTATCGCGCCAGGACCGCCGCCGAGCTCTTCGCTCCCCAACCGGCCAGGCCCGGGAAGCCGTCGGCGCTGTCACCGACCAAGGCCAGATAATCAGGAATCGACCGCGGCCCGACTCCGAACTTGGCCCACACTCCTTCCTCATCGATGACGGCGCCTTTGCGCCGGTCCAGCTGGACGACCCTCTGCCCGGCGACGCATTGGCCCAGGTCCTTGTCGGGGGTGCAAATGATTACCTGCGCCACTGCGGGGTCGCCCGCAGCCACATCTGCCGCGGAGGCCAGGGCGTCGTCAGCTTCGAGCTCGACCATCGGCCACACGACGACTCCCATGGATGCAAGCGCGTCCTCGAGCAGCCCGAACTGTCCCATAAGCACAGGGTCGACTCCTGCGCCGGTCTTGTATCCCGGCCACATGTCGTTGCGAAAGGACTCGATTACATGGTCGGTCGCGACCCCGACGTGGGTAGCCCCTTCCTCGATCATTCCAAGCACCGAGGAGAGCACCCCACGGACCGCGGCCACTTCTAGGCCGGCTTTGTTGACGTGCGGCGGCGCGCCGAAGAAGTGGCGAAACAGCTCGTAGGTCCCATCGACGAGGTGGACTTTCATCGCCAGATGACGCCCGCTGGCCGAGCCGACGTCACCGGTCGTCTGTCGATATCGGTCATGGCGAATTCGACCCGATTAGGAGCTCAGGGTTCCATGGTGAGGATCTCGGCGCCGTCGTCGGTCACCAGGATGGTGTGCTCGAACTGGGCCGTTCGCTTGCCGTCCGCGGTGACTGCCGTCCAGCCGTTGTCCCACATGGTCTCGCGCCAGGTACCCATCGTGATCATCGGTTCGATGGTGAACGTCATACCCGGTTCCATGACGGTCGCGGCCTCGGACGCGTAGTAGTGCGGTACGGACGGCGAGATGTGGAACTGCTGGCCGATACCGTGGCCCACGAACATCCGCACCACCCCATAGCGGTGGGCATGGGCGTGGGTCTCGATGGCCCGCCCGATGTCGGAGATCGGACGACCGGGTCGCACCGCTTCGATGCCGAGCGCCCGACACTCGCGTGTCACCTCGACCAGGGCACGCGACTCGGCGTCGACGTTTCCAACATAAAACGTGGCGTTGCAGTCGCCGTGAACGCCGCCGATGTAAGCGGTGACGTCGATGTTGACGATGTCGCCCTCGCGGAGTGGTCGGTCATCGGGGATGCCGTGGCAGATCACCTCGTTGACCGACGTGCAGATCGACTTGGGGTAGGCGTGGTAGTTGAGCGTCGACGGATAAGCGCCGCGCTCTATGTACGCGTCGTGGGCGACCAAGTCGAGGTCCTCGGTCGTCACTCCAGGAGCCACGGCGGCGCCCGACACCACGAGTACCTCGGCCGCCACTCGGCCGGCGACGCGCATCCTCTCGATCACGTCGGGGGACTTGACCATCGGCTCGTCCCACTTCTCGGGCGAGCCGCTCTGGTAGTAGTCGGTCGGGCTGATTCCAGGCGGCACGTCTCGCATGGGGCTCACCCGCCCGGGCAGGACCCGCCCCTCGGTCGACTTGTGGCAGCGCTTGTACTTTCGACCGCTCCCACACCAGCACAGATCGTTGGACTTGAGGGTTCGGGTCGCTACGTCGGAGCTCATTCCTGCACCAGCTCGATCAGGGTGCCGAACGCGGTCTTCGGGTGGAGGAAGGCGACGGTCGTGCCGCGCGACCCAGGTCGAGGCTCGGCGTCGATGGCCCGGGCCCCGGACGCGACGGCCCGATCCAAGGCCTCCTCGCAGTTCGCCACTCGGTATCCGACGTGGTGTATTCCCTCCCCCTTGGCTGCGAGGTATTTGGCCACGGGTGAATCGTCGCGAGTCGGCGTCAGCAGCTGGATGAAGGAATCCGCCACAGCCAGCAGCGCCTCCTCGACTCCATCCCGCTCCATCACCTCTCGATGGGTCACGGTGGCGCCAAAGGTCTCTGCGTACCAATCGATGGCGGCGTCGAGATCGCGAACTGCGATCGCTACGTGGTCCACCTCGGTCAGCGCCATCGGCCCACAGTACCGCCCGGCCGTAGACTCGACTCCATCGACCATAGGAGGGAACCATGCCCGGTTCGGTGATCGTCGCCGGAGCCCGCACTCCGATCGGCAAGCTCTCGGGAGCTTTCGCCGCTCTCTCGGCGGCCCAGCTTGGTGCTGTCGCCATACGAGCCGCGCTGGAACGCGCCGCGACCGCACCCGAGGAGGTCGACTACGTGATCATGGGACAAGTCCTGCTGGCCGGCACCGGTCAGGTGCCGGCCCGCCAAGCGGCGATCGGCGCCGGCATCCCCATGACGACGCCGGCGACGGTCGTCAACAAGGTCTGTCTCTCCGGCCTCAACTCCATTTACCAAGCCGACTTGATGATCTCGGCCGGCGATGCCGAAATCGTGGTCGCGGGCGGGATGGAATCGATGACCGCCGCCCCTCACATGCTTCTCGGTGCCCGCCAGGGCTACCGGCTTGGAGACGCTCCGCTTCGCGACGCCATGATGTACGACGGACTCGAAGACGCCCACAGCCACGAAGCCATGGGCCTCGACAGCGAACGACATCTCTCCCGGTTCCCTGGTGTCACCCGGGAACGCCAGGACTCGTTCGCGGCCGAGTCGCACGAGAGGGCGGCACGCGCCGCCAAGGACGGCCTCTTCGCCGCCGAGATCACTCCCGTCGAAGTGCCCCAGCGCAAAGGAGAACCGATCACCGTCAGCATCGACGAAGGCGTCCGCGCCGGCACCACGGCCGAGTCCCTCGGCGGCCTCAGGCCGGCCTTCAAGAAAGACGGTTCGATCACGGCCGGCAACGCCTCTCAGATATCCGACGGTGCATCAGCCGTGGTGGTCATGTCCGAATCCGCGGCGAAGCGCCACGGCGTGGAGCCACTGGGACGCGTGGTCAGCTACGGGATGGTGGCCGGACCCGACACGTGCCTGATGACCCAGCCCTCCGGCTCCTCCATGAAGGCGCTCGAGAAGGCCGGTTTGAAGGTCAAGGACGTGGCCGTCTTCGAGTTCAACGAGGCCTTCGCCGCGGTCGTGCTGGCGTCGGTCGACGACCTGTCACTGTCTCCTGACATCGTCAACCCTAATGGTGGGGCGGTTGCGCTCGGCCACCCCATCGGCGCGTCCGGCAACCGTCTGGCCCTGACCCTGCTGCACGAACTGCGGCGGCGCGGCGGCGGCATCGGCGTCGCCGCCTTGTGCGGGGGTGGAGGGCAAGGCGACGCCCTCGTGGTGCGGGCCTAGTCTCCTACTTCGCGGCGTCCCTCGAGGGCTCTACCGAGCGTGAGCTCGTCCGCGTATTCGAGGTCGCCACCGACGGGAAGCCCGCTGGCGATCCGGGTCACTTTGATCGGCAGCTCCTTGAGCAGCGACGCGAGATACAGAGCGGTGGCGTCGCCTTCGATATTGGGGTTGGTGCAGAGGATGACCTCCTTGATCCCTTCGGGATCCAGGCGGGCGAGCAGCTCACGTATGCGCAACTTGTCCGGGCCGATGCCGTCGATGGGGCTGATCGCTCCCTGCAGGACGTGGTAGCGGCCCCGATATTCGCGGGTCTTCTCAACCGCAATCACGTCTCGAGGTTCCTCGACCACGCACACGACCGAAGGGTCGCGCCGGGGGTCTCGGCATATCTCGCATTCGGGGGCTTCCTCGGCTGAATTCGTCCCCTCTGGAACCTCGGCGATGTTGAAGCACCGCCGGCACCACGAAACCCGCTCCTTGACCACCGCTATGGTCCGCGCCAAGCGGAGGGCGTCCTCGGGGGACAGCCTCAAGAGGTGGAAGGCGATCCTCTGGGCTGACTTGGGGCCGATGCCTGGCAGCCGGCCCAGTTCGTCGATGAGGTCTTGGACGGCAGCGGAGTACATCCGGCTTCCGACACTACCCGCCCGGATCTGCAACGCAGGCTATTAGCCGAGGAGCCCCCCGAGCGCCCCGCCGAGGTCGATGCCGCCGCCGGGGCCCCCGAACCCGGCGGTTCCGAGCGCGTTGGCGGTGAGGGCGCTGGCCTGCTCGACTGCGTCTCGGAGCGCGGCCAGAACCAGGTCCTGAAGGATCTCGACGTCGCCTGGATCGACCACGGAAACGTCGATGGTGACCTTCTGGAATTCGAGGCCACCGGTTACCTGGATGCGGACCGCGCCGCCACCGGCTCTTCCTTCGACTACCTGTGCGGCCGCCGCCCCTTGGGCCTCCTGCAGGCTCTGCTGGACCTGGCCGAGCTGCGACAGTAGGGCACCCAAGTCGAGTTGAGGCTCCTCGCCGCTGCTCACGGTGACACCTCCTCGGCACCGGGAAACGCCTCCAACAGGCGCTGCTCCGGCGACAATAGTCCCGGCGGGGCGTCTTCCAACTCGTCGATGTTGTACGCCGCGGGGTCCTCCGCAGGAGCATCAGGTGGGGACGGATCCGAAGCCGGCGCCCCTTCGGTTGGGCCGCCCTCATCAAGGACCAGCCGCAGCGGAACCGGTCGGCCGAAGTGCGCGGCCAGCGCCGCTTCGACTTCGGCCTGGCCGGCTCGGGCTCGTGTCAGCAAACCCCGGTCGGGCACCGCGTATATGGCTGCGTCTCCGACCGACACAAAGCGGCCCGATGCCACGTAGATCTTGACCGCGGGACGCAGGGCCGGAAGGACGTTGTCTCCCCAAGCGAGAGTGAGCTCCTCCCGGGTGGGAAGATCTACGGTGGCGGGGGTCGCCGCCGGAGGCGGCACCTCGACGGCCTGCGAGGCCGGCCCGGCGACAGGTGCGGGCGTCTCCGGAGGCGCCGCGACGGATGGCGGCGGGGACGGGGCCCGAAGGGCGCCGAGGGCCGGCATGGGTGGGGGCGGGCCGACGGAGGCTTCGGATCCGCCTCGAGGGCCGGTAGCCGGGCTCGGTTGAGCCCGTGGAGACGTGCGTGGCTGAGGTGCCGAACCCGAAGGCACTGCCGCCGACGGACGGACGGAGATCTCGGGTGCGGTCGACCCGGACTTTGACCCCAACATCTGTTCCAAGTGCTCGACGCGGGCGAGCAGGGCGGCGTTGGTCTCGTCGACCTCGGGAGCGGAGAGGCGAACCAGGGCGACTTCCAGGGTGGTACGGGGATCCGCGGCTTCGCGCATGTCGATCAGGGCCTGGCCGACCATCTCCATGGCCCGCACCAGCGAGGCCGGACCGAGGCGGCGGGCTTGGGCCTCGGCCTGGGCGGACGCGTCGTCAGAGAGCATGACGAGAGAGCGGGCCCGGGTGGCCAGGAAACCGTTGCGCAAGTATTCGAGCAGCTCGATACCAAGACGCCGAGGGTCGACACCGGCTTTGGCCGACTCGGCGACCTCCACCAAGACCCGGCCCGGCTCGCGATCGGCGATGGCATCGACCAGGTCGACCACGACCGCCGCTTCGTCCTCGGTTGCACCTGCGGCCGCCACTTGGTCGAGGGCGGATAGGGCGTCGCGAGCCGATCCGTGCCCCCGGCGCACGACGAGGTCGATGGCTTCGGAGGGGAGCCCGAGCGAAGCCTTGTCGTTGATCTCCCGCAGCAGCGATACCAACACCTCTGGTCCGAGCAGGCGGAACTCGAAATGCTGGGTACGGCTGCGAATGGTGGGCATGACCTTCTGGGGGTCGGTCGTGGCCAACACGAAAATTACATGCCTGGGCGGCTCCTCGAGGGTCTTGAGAAGGGCGCTCGAAGCGGCAGACGTCATCTGGTGGACCTCATCGACGATGTAGACCTTCCACCGGCCCGGAGTGCCCAGGGCTACCCGGCTCAGCAGATCCCGCATCTCGTCGATGCCGCGGTTGGTGGCGGAGTCGAGTTCCTGGACGTCCATGGACGAGCCGTGCCTTATGGCCACGCACGACTGGCAAGTCCCGTCCGGCTCGCCGTCCTGCGGACTCTCGCAGTTGAGTCCCATGGCCAGGATCCGCGCCGTGCTGGTCTTGCCGGTCCCACGCGGTCCACTGAACAGATAGGCGTGGGCAACCTTCCCGTCTCTGACTGCGGCCCGCAAGGCCCGGGTCACGTGCTCTTGGCCGAGCACGTCGGCGAAGCGCTGTGGACGGAAGCGCCGGTACAGGGCCTGGTAGGGGGCGGCGGGCTCGTCAGACACGGTGGCAGCCTATGTCGTCGATAGGACAGCGGGACCAGGCCCGGCGGGGGGCGCGACGAGACCTGGAACCCGGCGCGACGGTCAGGCAATCTGCGGCACACGGAACGATCCGCTGAGAGCTGCTGCCGTCAGGCCCTGACTCGGTTCACGGTGTTCTGTTGCGCAGGACCCGACCGCCGCGCCCGGCTCCAGGTCTCTATCCGAAAGGATAGCCTAGGACGCTTGGCATCAACCCCCGGAGGGGTGCGAGAGCGGCCGAATCGGCACGATTGGAAATCGTGTGTGGGGAAACCCACCGTGGGTTCAAATCCCACCCTCTCCGCTGCGACGAAATCCTCGGTCTCGGGACCTTTAGACGGTACGGCGGCCGGGGTAGGCCGCGCTCAGGGGCGCTCGAGTCTTGTCCTGCCCGTGACCGGTGCGTAATGTCCACACAACTGGGTGACGGGAGGATCAGCGATGAAGGCCAGGGGCAGGCAGCGTCTCTACTCGATCGGCGGGGCCGTCATGGCATTCTCGGCCCTGGTGACCACGGTGGGGACAGGGGTGACGTCGCAGGCCGTGGCCGCGACCGCGACCGCCGTCCCGAAGGTGCCGACTCCGCCAACCATCCAGTGGAGTCCCTGCACCGACCAGATCCTGGAGGCCTACCACGCCCAGTGCGGATATGTGTCCGTACCCCTCGACTACGGCCAGCCGAAAGGCGCCCACATCAAGATCGCCGTGTCGAAGATCAAGCACACCTCCTCCAAGGCCGACTACCAGGGGGACATCCTGACCAACCCGGGCGGCCCGGGAGGTTCCGGGCTGGACCTCAACCCGTATCTCATCGAGCCCCTGCAGTCGGAGGGGTTCGGGCCGGCCGCCGCCGATTACGACTGGATCGGCTTCGATCCCCGAGGCGTCGGGTCGAGCCTCCCCGCCATCACCTGCGTACCCGACTACTTCAGCGCGAACCGGCCGAACTACGACCCGCAGACCAAGAACCTCCTCGACTACTGGCTGTCCGAGTCGCAGTCCTACGCCCAGGCATGCGATGACCAAAGTGCCGAGCAGTCCGCTCTCCTGCACAACATGACGACGGTCGACGTAGCCATGGACATGGACAGCATCCGCCAAGCCCTGGGCCAGTCACAAATCACCTACTACGGGTTCTCCTACGGCACCGACCTCGGCCAGGTGTACTCGACACTTTTCCCGACCCACGTCCGCAGACTGATCATGGACAGCAACGTCGATCCGTTGCGCGACGGGTACCAGGACTTCAACCTCGACCAGGACGGTCCTTTCAACCGCAACGGCGACATCTGGTTCGCCTGGCTGGCCAAGTACGACGACGTGTACCACCTCGGTTCGACCGAGACCGCCGTCCAGGACCTTTACTACGCCACCCAGGAACAACTCGGGAACGCCCCTGCCGGGGGCATCGTCGGCCCTGACGAGTGGAATGACATCTTCCTCGAGGCCGGCTACTACGAGCAGACCTGGCTGCAGCTCGGCAAGGTGTTCTCCGATTGGGTCAATAAGCATGACTCCGCCGCCGCCAAGAAATTGGTGAATCTGTACGAGGAGATCGACGCTCCGGGCAACGACAACGAGTTCGCCGTCTACCTGTCGGTGCTCTGCACCGACTCGCAATGGCCGCTCAACTGGAGCGTCTGGAACCGAAATGTATCGGCCATCAACGAAACGGCCCCCTTCGAGACGTGGGACAACGCCTGGTTCAACGCCCCGTGCATCTTCTGGTCGGCCCCGTCCTCCACCCAGTTCAAGGTCAACGGCTTGGGCATCAGCAGCGCTTTGCTGATCGACGAGACACTCGACGCGGCGACGCCCTTCCAGGGCAGTGAGGTGGTACGCCAGCTCTTCCCCAACTCGGTCCTGCTGGCCGAACCGGGTGGCACCAGCCACGCCGACTCGTTGTCGGGCGACCTGTGTGTGGACGGCACGATCGCCGCTTACCTCGAAAGCGGGGCGCTGCCCAAGCGCCAACCGGGCGCCAAGTGGGACAAGACCTGCGCTCCTCTCCCCCCGCCGGTTCCTACCGGGGGCGGCAGCCAGAACGCGGCTCAAGGACCGCCGACATTCGAGGGGAACGGGCTCGCGACCTTCTCCAGCGATTTGCGCTAGTCGGAAAAGCCGCCCTCTCGGCCAGATTGGTGGTGAGCTTTGCTCTGTTCGAGAACGATCACGGGTTGGCGCCGCCTCTCGAAGCGCTCCCGGCACCGCCCGGAACAGAAGTAGACGCGGGCGCCGTCGAGGTCGGTTGAAGCCGGCGCATGCTGGATCTCGACTTGCATGCCGCACACCGGGTCTCGGCCATAAGGCGACCCAGCCGCTGAACGACCTGGACGGCGGTAAAGCCGGTAGAGCCCGGCGAAGGCCACCAAAGCAATCACGTCGAGGATCGTGGTGTAGTTGAAGCGAAGGGTGTCCCCGGCAACGATCTCAGGCCGGGTGCCCGGCACCCAGCCGAGCGCCTTGAATAGGTACTCGGTGATCAGCCCGGCCAGCGACATGACGACCCAGAACACGGCGAGCATGCGCAAAGCCATCCGCCTTCCATACTGCTTGCGGTAGATGAGTAGCAGCGGAAGGGTGATCAGGTCGGCGAAGATGAAGCTGACCGCGCCACCGAAGCTGATCCCCCCCTTCCACAGCGCCGCTGCCAGCGGAACATTGCCGATCGAGCAGACGAAGCTGACGATGGCCACGAACGGCCCGACGGTGACATTTTCCAAGCTGGTCCAGAAGCCGTGGCCGTGAATAAATACGTCGTTCCACAGCTGCGTGGGTACCAGCACGCTCAGAAAGCCGGCGACCAGGAAACCGACGACCATCTCCTTGCGGAGCATTCGAAGGTCGCTCATGGTGTAGCCGGCCGCGTCTGCCCAGCCCGCCCTCGACCGGAGCCGCACTCTGATCGGCTGCTGCAGCTCCGCGTCGTCCGGTCCGTGTTGGTGGGCGAGGCCGCCGTGCTCGCCGTCGGCCACGGCGCGAGCCTCAGCCAAGGCCCGGCCGCGGAACCACAAACCGCCGGCGCCCGCCAAGAGGGCGATCATGATGACCCCTCCGACGAACTCCGCGGCCATGAACTGCCAGCCGATCAGGACCACCAGGACGATGCCTAGCTCGAACACCAGGTTCGTCGAAGCGAACATGAAGACCATGGCAGCCAGAAAGTCGGCACCCCGGGCGAATAGCGACTTGGCCATGGCCGAGGCGGCGTAAGAGCAGGACGACGAGATCATGCCGTAGATCGAGGCGCGAGCGACCGTCGCCGGGCGGTGGTCCCCGAGGCGACGCTGCATGGCGCCTCGAGATACGAAAGCCTGGACGGCTCCGGACAGGCCGAAGCCGAGAACGAGCGCCCAGAGGGTGTCCCAAAACATGTAGAAGCTCTCCCGGACGCTGCGTCCGGCGTCGGTAAGGAATCGGGTCGCCGTCAGGCTGGCGAGCAGGCCGGCGTGCACCAATTCCTCCCCTTCGAACGACGGTGGCTCCCGGCTGGTTGGCGGCCTAGACGGCCGCGAAGGTTGCTGGTGCAGTTCCGCGGCTGGGTCGATGGCTGGCTCTCCTGGTAGTCGACAGGGGGCGCAGTCATGAGCGCACCAACCGCTCGATCGCGGCCTGCGCTTCCTTGAGCTTGTCCTCAGCAGCCGTGCCGCCCTCCGCCAGCGCGCCCTGGACACAGTGTGACAAATGATCGCCGAGCAGCTGCAGCGCCACCGACTGCAGCGCCTTGGTAGCCGCCGACACCTGGGTCAGGACGTCGATGCAGTAGGTGTCCTCGTCCACCATGCGTTGCAGACCCCGGATCTGACCTTCAATGCGCTTCAGGCGCTTCTGGACGTCCTCCTTGTTGCTGGTGTACCCGACCATGGCGGTTTCCTCCATGGGTCATTATACCCCTAGGGGGTATGGGTAGACAGCGCCTTATCGGGGAAGGCCGAATGGGCGCGGCGCGACAGGGTCAACCAACAGTTGCACGCGAGCCCGGCGCCGTCGGAACGCCGGGACGCCGCCGTTTTAGACGAGGAGCGCTTCCAACTGCGAACGGTCCGGCCCGGGGGTCGAGTACGGCGGGTTAGCGAGCGCGACCTCAATGACGCGTTCGAACACCCCGGGGCGGGTCAAGACGTCCATCGGCAGGGAATAGCAACTTCGTACTTCGGAGAACCACGCCAGGACGCGAGCGTCGTGGTGACTGGCCGTGTAAAACGCTCGGGCTCCCGCCACGTTCGGGTCCTCGGGGTCGTGGGGATCCGGTCGGCCGAGTCGGTGGGCCTCCACTTCGGGGCCCCGCAACCGGTCGAATGCGACGGTCGCGTCGTGCCAAGGCGCAGCCTGCATCTGCGTCACTTCGTCCCAGGAGTTCGCCATCGCGGCCGGTCTGTCGACGATCCCGGAGATCGAGTCGGTAACTGCGACGGCGTGCTTGAGCCCGAGCGTGATGCCTCGACCGATCGAGGGGTTCGTAAAGCCCCAGGCGTCGCCTACTGGCACCAGTCCGGTGGCGCAGGGTCGACCGTCCACGACGAACTGCCGCGTGGTGTTGGCGGTGCTGGCCATGGAGATGACGTCGGTAATCGCTTCGCCTTCGACCCAGTGTGCGTGCAGGGGCAACGAGCGGACCACCCGGTCGAATACCTCGGGGTCGCGCACCTTTCGCATGGCTTTGTCATTGGGCGAGTGGTATAGCGTCACGCTCCAGCAGTCGTCGTCCCCGGGCACGGTGAGGACAGAGAACGACCCCACCGCGGATAGCAGGTCGGCTCGGTATTCGGGTGGGTGAGGCGCTCGGTAGTAGCGGGTGTTGTACACGAACCCGATGTCCTCGGAGCGCTCGGGTGGCCGTCGGCCACCGGCTGCTTCCACCAGGGCCGGCACAGGCGTTCGGCGTCCGGCCGCATCCACTATGAGCTCACCCGACACCGTTTCACCGGACTTGGTCTTGACCCCGATCACGTGGGGCACCCCGTCGATCACCTCGGGACCGGTAACCAACTCGGACACTGGGCTGTCGTGACGGATCTCCACGTCTGGACAGGACCGGGCCGCGGCCGCGAATCCGAACTCGAGAACCGGCCGCCGACAGGTAGTGAGGGTCTCGAAGGCCGAGAAGTCGACGTCCTCCGAGCCCTGGGGCAGGTTTCGGGCGAGGTGTTCGGCCAAGTTGAAGCGCACGGCCCCCGCCGCGACCAACTGGTCGGCCACCTCGGGCAGGCGCTCCTCCAGCACGGCTCGGCCGCAGGGTTGAAGGAAGTGGACTTGGCGGAACTGGGCCACGCTGCGCCGCTCCCAGTCGTCCCAGGCTCGTACCGCCTCATCGGGCGCGGCGCCATCGCGATCGAGCACCACGACTTGCAAACCTTGCTGGGCCAGGAGCATCGCGGTTGCCAGGCCGGTAGGTCCGCCGCCGATCACAACCGCTTTGGACATAGCGATCCTTTCGCAGCCTCCTGCGCAGGAGCGGCTGAGCGGGCCTAGATTACTCCGATGATCGTTTTCGTTCACGGGGTGCCCGAGACCGCGGCACTGTGGGACGACGTCCGCTCCCACCTCGGCTCCGAATCTGCAGCCCTGGCCATGCCCGGGTTTGGTTGCCCACGACCCTCGGGGTTCGGCGCGTCCAAGGACGACTACGCGGCCTGGTTGGTGGACGAGCTCGACAACTTCGCCGAGCCGGTTGATCTGGTGGGCCACGACTGGGGCGCGGGACTGACTTACCGTGTGGCCACGGCCCACGGGGATCGCATCCGCTCCTGGGTCGCCGACGTGGCCAACATCATGCACTCCGAATATGAATGGCACGACTTCGCTCGTATTTGGCAGACGCCTGGCGACGGAGAGGCGTTCTTCGCCGGTCAGATCTCCGCGTCTCCCGAAGATCGGGCTGTGATCTTCGAAGGCTTGGGCGTGCCCCACGACCGCGCGGTGGCGCTAGCGTCGGCCACAGACGAGACGATGGCTTCGTGCATCCTCGACCTCTACCGATCGGCCACACCCAACGTGTACGCCGACTGGAAGGACGGCTTTGGTCCCACCTCGGCACCTGGCCTGGTGCTCTGGCCGACAGAGGATCCCTTCGGTGAGGAGACCAAATCCCGTCAAGTGGCAGAGATGCTCGGGGCCCGACACCGCGCCCTGGACGGGCTCAGCCACTGGTGGCCCCTCCAGGACCCGGCTAGCGGCGCCGCCGTGGTGGCGGAGTTCGTGGCGTCCCTCGACTGAATCAGCAACAGGCCATCGCTACCGGTAACGCCCGTGAGGCTGGGGCGGCTCGGCGGGCGGGTCGTGCCTCCGTGGCATCATGGCCTAGTTTCGGGGCATGGCCGAAGTGGTGCTAGTGCATGGGGCCTGGCACGGAGCGTGGTGCTGGGACAAGGTGGTCGCGGAACTCGATCGCAGGGAGGTCGCCAACACCGCGGTCGAGCTACCACTGTCTGGCTTCGAGGATGACGTCGCCGCGGCCCGGGCGGTCATCGAGGCGGCCGGACCAGGGGCGGTCGTGTGCGGGCATTCCTACGGCGGGCTGGTCATCTCTGCGGCCGCATATGGCGCCACCGAGGTGGCCCGCTTGGTCTACCTGGCCGCCCTGATGAGCGAGCAGGGCGAGGATCTGGGCGACCTGTTGGGTGCCGACTCGTCGGGGCTCATGGATGCTCTCGTCTTCGACGAGAAGGGATACATGACGGTTGAACCGACTCGCATCCATGAGATTTTCTATGCCGACAGTTCAGCCGAGGAAGCGGGCCGCTGTGCCGCTCTTCTCCGACCCATGCCCGCGGGAGCGATATCCGCTCACGCCGCGCCCCCGGCCTGGCTATCCATCCCGTCGACCTACGTGGTCTGCGCCAATGACCAGGCCATACCCCCTCCGTCTCAACGTCGAATGGCGCTCAGAGCCACGTCCACCGTCGAATGGCCCTGCGACCACTCCCCGTTCCTGACCCGACCAGGTGCAATCGCGACATTGCTACAGGAAGCCTTGGCACAGTAGGGACCCGCCCGGGTGGGACGACGCCTCCGTCAGCCTGGGTGACGCCCTTGTAAGGTCTCGGCGATGAGTCGCCTCGGAGTCGTCGCGGCCCTGCTGTGTGCGGGCTTCTTGGGGGCGTGCGGTAGCGGCCACCCATCCCAGGGTATTTCGACGACGTCGAGCGGATCCCTACCCGCCGTTTCCAACGCCACCAACTTGCACCTCGAACCCGCCATCGGGGCCGGTTCATCTCCGGCGCCTACCACTCTGATGACGAAAGACCTGGTCGTCGGCGAGGGTGCGACGGCTGTCAAGTCGGACACCGTCGTCGTTCAGTACGTCGGCGCCAACTACTCCGACGGAAAGGACTTCGATTCGAGCTGGGAGCGCGGTCAGCCGACCACCTTCCCGCTAAGCCAGGTGGTTCCCGGCTTCGCCCAGGGCATCGTCGGAATGAAACTGGGAGGGCGACGCGAGATCGTCATCCCTCCGGCGCTCGGATACGGCGCGGTCGGCTCCCCGCCGGCCATCTCGCCCAACGAGACGCTCGTGTTCGTCGTCGACCTGATCTCGATCCAGTAGACCCGCCAGTTCGACGGCCGCCTGGGCCGTCGACCACATCGCGTCGACCGGCCTAGAGCTTCGGCAGAACTTCCGTTGCGAGCTCCTTCTCATCCGACAAGGACGGCGGGGTGCCCGGCGGGGCGACCGCAATCCGGAGATAGTCGCTGTCGGCCGTCAGGACGCTGAGAGAGCAGCAGCCGTCGAAATAGGCCTGGCTCCCGTAGCCACTCACGGCCTGGGCCGGGACCTTGCCCTTGTAGTCGTTGTACCGCTTCAAAGCGTCTGCGCCTTTGACCACCACCACCCGGACCGTGTCCGGCTGCGAATTGTTTGGAGTTCTGGGGGTGGGCGCCGAAGGCCCGTAGAAGACGCAGGCGAGGCCCCCCTCGACGGTGGCGTTTCCGAGGATGCCGGCGCTCACCGACTGGCCGATGGCGCTGGCCGCCTCGGCTTGGGTGACCACCAGACAGGAGTCGAAGTTGGCCGTCGTGGCGACGGCGGTGGTGGTCGATGGCACCGAGGCCGGCGACGTCGTGCTAGGGCTCGAAGGTACCGACGGGGCGGTCGTGGTGGGAGCGCTCGTCTTCGATGATGACGAGCCGCACGCCGCCAGCAGGATGGCGGCCGAAACGGCGGCCACGATACGGGCCAGACCCAGACGCAGCCTCATGGAACCTCCTGATCGAATTGTGCGCAAGGTGGTACACCGGAGCGCACTTCCGAGGGACCGCCCTCGAAGGCGACGCGTGCCTTCAAGATCATCGCGGACCCGAGCCCGCCGGGGTGCGATGGTGGGCCGGTTCGACCGCACCGCGGCTCGCTGCGGAAGGGCTGAACGCCGCCATCAGGAATGTGCAACTCTGAGGCGGTGGGCTCAGACGCCATCGAAGTCGGCTCGCTGTTACGGCGCGGCAGGGACTTGCAGGACGCAGCCGTGGTGGCGGCGCGGGCGTTTCACGACGACCCGTTTTTCGAGTACCTCGACCCCAGGCCCATCACCAGGGCCAGGGGCCTCGTCATCTTTTGGCGCGCCACCTTGGCCGCGCTGGGACCGACAGCTGTTCTCACCGGGGCCCGACGCTCAGACGGACGCCTCGTCGGCGTGGCCGCTGTGGTACCGCCTGGAGGCTATCCGTTGACTGCAGCGGGCCAGGCCAGGCAGATGGTCGGAGCCTTCCGGGCCATGATCGTTCGCCCGCCGGCTCTCCGGGACGGATTGCGGTACCTGCTCGCCATCGACAAGGCCCACCCGAAGGAACCCGTGTCGTACCTACTGCTCCTGGTCGTCGACCCATCCGCTCAACGCCGCGGCCTGGGCGCCCGCCTCCAGGAGGGAATGTTGACCACCGCCGACCGCGACGGACTGGACTGCTACCTCGAGACACAAAAGCAGGAGAACCTGGCCTACTACCGGCGCTTCGGATACGAAGTGGCCGACGAGCTGCGTCCGGTCAAGGCCGGACCCTCGTTGTGGACCATGAGGCGTCCCGCCCGTTGAAGTTGCCGAGGCTGCCCAGCCGAGCACGTGCAGCCGACGGTCCCGTAACATTGAGCGCGAGTGCTCGCACTGAATCGACCTTTTACGGGAGGGTGCCGTGACCACAGAGGCTTATCGGGTCCACGTCGATCCGGATAAATGCCAGGGGCACAACCGCTGCTACAGCCTGGCGCCGGAGCTGTTCGACACCGACGACTTGGGCATGGCGTCGGAACTCGGCGACGGAACCGTGGCTCCCGACCTTCTGGACAAGGCCCGTCGCGCCGTTGCCAATTGTCCCGAGTACGCCATCTCTTTGACGGAGGTCCAACCGTGACCAGTCGCCACGCGCCGGTTGCCGACTGGACCAGCGACTTCGATCACACCGATCCGACGTGGGTGGCCGACCCGTACCCCATTTGGGAAGACCTGCGCCAGAAGTGCCCGGTGGCCCACAGCGATCGATATGGCGGCACTTGGCTGCCGGTGACCCACGAGTATGTTTCCGAGGTCGCCTACGACACCGAGCACTTCACTTCCCGGTCTGTGGTGGTCAGCGAGGTGCGGCCCGGGCCCGAGGACCTGCCGGCGCCCATCGGGGTGGCCCCGCCAATCACGTCCGACCCGCCATTCCACTCGATAGCTCGGCGCATGCTGCTCCCGGCGTTCGGCCCGAAGCCGATCGCGGCCCTCGAGCCCTTTACCCGCGACTTGTGCCGGCAGCTTCTTAAAGAGACGGCCGGACAGGCCACCTTCGATGCGGCCGTCGAGTTCGCCCAACACATACCGGTCCGGGTGATCGTGCAGATGCTCGGGTTCCCGCAAGAAGATGCCGACATTTTCCGGCATTTCATCCGCCAGGTCCTCGAAGACGTCGACCAGTCCCCGGAAGAGCGCCAGGAGCTGATCAATCAGGGCGAGATCGACGCCTACATGGACAACCAGATAGCCGAGCACGTGGCCAACCCACGCGACGACTTGACGTCGTTCCTCGTCCAAGCCGAGATCGACGGAAACAAGCTGGCTCCGGAGCACATTCGCGGCACCATGGTCCTGCTCATGATCGCGGGCATCGATACCACCTGGTCGGCGATCGGCGCCTCGCTGTGGCACCTGGCCCGCCACCCGGGCGACCGCCGCCGCCTGTCCGCCGAGCCGGCGTTGATGGACACCGCGGTCGAAGAATTCTTGCGGGCGTACGCGCCGGTCACCATGGCGCGCCTCGTCGCCCAGGATTTCGACTTCCACGGGCAGCAGCTCAAGGAGGGGGACTGGCTGCTGCTCCCATTCCCTTCTGCGAACCGCGACCCCGCGGCTTTCACCGACCCCGACACGGTGCAACTCGACCGTGACCACAACCGCCACGCCGCCTTCGGCCTGGGCATCCATCGTTGCCTCGGGTCCAACCTGGCGCGCATGGAGCTACGGGTGGCCCTGCAGGAGTGGATGGCCGTCTACCCGGAGTTCGAGCTGGCCGACCCGTCCGCGGTGACCTGGTCTTCCGGGCAGGTGCGCGGGCCCCGTACCCTTCCTCTTCGGATCCTGTAAAGAACGATCGGCCCCATGCCGATCGGTTGGTGATGCCTGGCGAAGACGCGCACTGCCCCGGGTGCGGGGCCCCCATGACGCGGGCCGCCGACCACGGGGTCCGCTTCGAGTGCGGCCAGTGCGGCGGACGGCTCCTCGGGCTCAGCCCTTTCGAGCAACTCCTTCAAGACGGTGTCGGAGCGCGCCTGTGGGTGGCATCGAGCAGTGGGGCCGCCGGAGGGCCGTGCCCTTTCTGTGGTCAAGCCATGCATCATGCGGGTGAAGGCGCCGACGCCGCGGCCGGCTTCTTGATGTGCCGGACGTGCCAGGAGGTCTGGATCCCGGCCGATGCCGGGGACTGGTTGGGCGCCCACGCCCACCCGGGCGCCCTGCTGCCGGCCCGGGCTGGCACCCGGGCCGATCGCTGCGGCACGTGCGGGGCGCCCTTGGAGCCCGACGAGATGGGCCGCTGCCGCTTCTGTCACACCCAGCTCACCGCGCCCGAGCCGATCGTCGTGAACATCCAGGGAGCGCCCGCCGGTACGGGTAACAAGCTGTTGGACGCCGTCGTCGGCCTCCTCAACGCACCTATCGAATAAGACAGTTCTTCCTACCTGTCTTATACTCCACGCATGACGTCAGTCCTGCCTGGATCGGTCGAGTTCATCCCCTGCAGCGGCGAGACGTGGCGCGACCCGTTCGCCATGTATGCGGACCTTCGCGATCACGACCCGGTGCACCACGTCCAGGGTGGTGATTACTGGGTGCTCTCCCGCTTCGACCACGTCTTCGAAGCGGCCCGCGATCACGAGCGCTTCTCCTCCGCCCAGGGACTTACCTTTACTTACGGGGACATGTCGCAGGCGGGGCTGGAGGAGGTGCGGCCGATAGTCATGCTCGACCCCCCCGAGCACACGGAATTCCGCCGGCTGGTCGGCCGGGGCTTCACGCCCCGCCAAGTATCCGAAGTCGAGCCGGCCGTGCGCTCCTTCGTCGTGGAGCGGATAGAACGGCTGCGGGACAGCGGCGGAGGGGACGTCGTGGCGGACGTTTTCAAGCCGCTTCCCAGCATGGTCGTGGCCCACTACCTGGGTGTCCCGGCCGAGGATCGCGACCGCTTCGACGGGTGGACCCAAGCGATCGTCGCCGCTACCGCCAACGGTGACCCGCTACAAGCGCCCAACGCGGTGGGCGAGCTGTTTTCGTACTTCTCCGATCTCATCGAGCGGCGCCGCGCCGACCCCGGAGTCGACACCATGTCGCTGCTGGCAGCCGCCGGCGGAGACAAGGTCTCGATAATGCAGGCGCTCGGGTTCGCCTTCACCATGGTGACGGGAGGCAATGACACCACAACCGGGCTGCTCGGCGGGGCCGCCGAGCTTCTGACCGCCCACCCTGACCAGAGGGCGGTGCTCATCGATGACCCCTCGACCATTCCTGTCGGCGTCGAGGAGCTCCTGCGCCTCACTTCTCCCGTTCAAGCGTTGGCCCGCACCCTCACGACGGACGTGGAAATCGATGGCGTCACCGTTCCCGCCGGGCGGCGGGCGCTGTTGCTGTACGCCTCCGCCAACCGCGATCAGAGGAGGTTCGGAGACGACGCCGGGACCCTCGATATGCGGCGCAATCCGAGGCCGATCATGGCCTTTGGCTACGGCGCCCACCACTGCCTGGGCGCAGCCGCGGCGCGCCTCCAAGCTCGAGTGGCGTTGGAGGAGCTCCTGGCCAGATGCCCTCGCTTCAGCGTGGACGCTCGAGGCGGAGAGTTCGCGCCTGGACACTTCGTTCGCCGATACCAAAGCCTCCCGTTCGACCCAGAAGGCCTGACGTGACGACCCGGCGGTGGCTGCGGGAGGGGCGCAGCGACCTGGCGTCCGACCGCATCCTCGACGCCGCGGCGCAAGTCTTCGTCCGCCAAGGCGTGGCCCGTACGAGCATGGCCGACGTGGCGCGCGAAGCAGGGTGCTCGCGCGCCACCCTCTACCGGTACTTCGACGACCGACCGGCCCTGCGAACCGCCTTCGTGCATCGCGAGACCCGCAAGTTGGCAGCAGAGGTGGCCGCCGAAATCGCAGCCGTGGAGGACGAGACGGAGCGAGTGGTCGAGGCGATCATGCTGTGCGTTTCGAAAGTGAGGGCCCGACCCACCCTGCACGCCTGGTTCGCCACTGACAACGTCGGAATCACCCGCGACCTGATCGCCTCTTCCGCGGTGATCGAAGGGGTGGTGGCCGCCTTTTTGGGTCGTTCGGGCGATCCCGAGGAGGCCGAGTGGATGGTGCGCACCGTGGTGTCCCTAGCCGTGCTGCCGGGTGCGGATGCTGACTCCGAGAGGTCGATGGTCCGCCGCTTCGTCGCCCCGGCGCTGGCGTCCTGGTCAGGAGATCGGGGCTTGCGCTCCCAGCTCTCCTAGCGCCGCACTGATGGCGTTGACCGACTCGAAGGTGCTTTTGCGGAGCATCTCGTCGGGGAACTCGATGTCAAAGGAGTCCTCCAGGGCGAGCATGACGTTGACGCTGGCGTGGGAAGTCATCCCCAGATCGAACAGGTCGGCGTCGCCGTCCAAGTCCGCCCCTTCTATAGGCAACCCACCGTGCTCGGCGAGGACGCGACGAACTTCCGCCTCGGCCGGGCTCACGCCCCCGCTCCGGCCTGGCACAGCCCGACGACCGTTGCGGTAGCCACCCCGGCTCCGTGGCTCATGCTCATCGAGAGGTGCGTGACTCCAGCCTCATCGGCCAGTCGCCGAGCGGATTCACCCAGAGAAATCTCGCACCACCCGCCCGGTCGCCGTCGGACCTCGATGGATTTCCACCCCGGATCGTTGTCCTTCACCCGAAGCAGCTTGATCATCGCCTCCTTGGCGGCGAAGCGGGCTGCCAGGCCGGGGGCCGACTCAACCCTGGCCCCGCCGCAGCACTCCACCTCGTGTTCGGTGTACAGCCGTCGCACGTAACGATCGCCGAAATGGGCGATCGATTGAGCGACCTCGGCGATCGACTGGACGTCGGTCCCGACCCGCACTTCGAAGTCATCACAGTCCACGTCTCGACTATCCCTTGCCGGTAAAGGTCCGGACACTAGGTCAGAACCGGCTCCGTCATCCGAGCCGTATGTTAGGCGAGGCTTGCTCTGGAGTGATGCTGCCACCGCGAGTTCGACTCCTTGGGCCACTTGCTACAGTTCAGGCCATGGGGATCGGCCCGCTCGACCTCTGGCGGACACTCGGGTCAAGCGCTCGGTTATGGGCGGCACCGGACCTCCACGTTGTGACGTCCGACAGCTGGGTCGCGTTCAGCGGGGAGAAGAACGTCAACTACAACCTGGCGTGCTGCCACGCGGCCAGCCCGACCGTCCTCGTCGAGCAGTGCCTCCAGCCGGTCCTCGAACTTGGCCAGCCGGCGATCATCATGCTGGCCGGTTCAGGGCTCGCCGCCGCCCAAGCGTTAGCCGACGCCCATTGGGTGACCGTCGGTGCGCTCCCACTAATGACCCTGCGCAAGCCGACGGGCCCCCTGCCTTCCGGAACGGGCGGCTCGGCGCTCACCAAGCACGAACTACCCCTCGCACGAGAACTCCTGGCGACGACTTACGGGCTGGACGAAGGGTCGGCGATGGCCGCTGCTCCCGATCGAGCCCTCGAGGATGCAGGCACCGCCGTCTGGGGATTGTTCGACCAGGACCGGCTCGTCTCCTGCGCTACCACGGTCGTCGAAGATGGGTGGGTCGCTTTGTGGTCGATGGCCACGCGGCCCGACAGTCAAGGCCACGGGTACGGACGGCGTCTGCTCCAGACGGCCCTGCGCCAGGAGTTTGACAACGGAGCCACGGGTTCGCTGCTGCACTCGTCGGTAGCAGGCGAAAAGCTGTATCGATCGCTTGGATACGAAGTCGTGGAGTACTGGCAGCTGTGGTCTCGCCCCCGATGGGTCATCGGATACGCGTAGCCTCTCCTACTCCGGACGGTAAGGGGTGCAGTGGTCTTAGCTGACGATTCCGATGCGCAAGGAATGACCTCCCTGCCGCACCGTTGGCGAAGCCCGGTTCGCGGGCCCTGGCTTACGTCTGTCTTCGGGCTCGTCCTGCTGATCGGCATCCCGATCGAGTTCATCACAGGTCTTCTCTCCTACGCCGCCTACGACCCCAAGTTGGGCTCAAATGACCCCAACCCCTCCCACGGCGCGTTCGGGCTCTACGTCTTCAACTGGATCACCGAACCAAGTTGGTTGTACCGCCTCATCGAGGGCGTGCACGTCGTCCTGGGCCTGGTCCTGGTTCCCGTCGTCCTGGCCAAGCTCTGGTCGGTGATTCCCCAGCTGTTCGCCTGGCCGCCCTTCCAGTCGCTAGCTCGCCTGCTCGAGCGGATCAGCCTGATGATGGTCGTAGGCGGGATCGTCTTCGAGATGACCACCGGCATCCTCTACATCGATTACTACCAGAAGTACGGGTTCTCCTTTTACACCGGGCACTTCTACGGCGCTTGGATCTTCATGTCCGGCTTCACCGTGCACGTGATCCTCAAGTTTCCCAAAATGGTCCGCTCGCTGAAGTCCCGCCGGCTCCGCACCGAGCTCCGCACCGGGCTGGCGGGCACCCTCCCCGAGCCTGCCGACGATGTTCTGGTGGCAAGTCATCCCGACCCTCCGACCATCTCGCGCCGCGGGGTGCTCGCCATGGTCGCAGGCTCCTCGCTCTCGGTCTTCCTGCTCACCGCGGGCGACACGATCGGGGGGGCGATGCGTCGCCTCGACCTGTTAGGAACCCGTGTCGGCGCGCCCGGGGTCGGACCCAACCACTTCCCGGTCAACCACACCGCGGCCGCTCAGGGGGTGGGACCACTACAGACCGGGGCCGCCTGGCGACTCGAACTGGTGGGCTCCGAGCGCATCTCGCTCAGCCGGGACGAGCTGCTGGTCATGTCGCAACTCACCGAAGTTCTACCGATCGCTTGCACCGAAGGATGGTCGACGGTGCAGCGCTGGACCGGGGTTCCTCTGGCCGACCTGGCCCGGCTCGCCGGCGCGGCCAACGCCACGTCTGCTCTGCTGGAGACGCTCGATGCCAGCCCGACCTACATTTCAGGGTCCCAAGTTCACGCCCGGCAGTCGCTGCTCGCGCTGCGGGTCAACGGAGCCGACCTGTCGCTTGACCACGGGTATCCGGCTCGGGTGATGATCCCTAACGCGCCCGGTACCCACAACAAGAAGTGGATGCAGCGCATCACTTTTTTCGAGGTCGACTGATGCGCTGGCTGCGACGACACTACGGAGCCCATCCCATCCATCTGCTGCTCATGCTGGCGTGCTTCTCCGTCGCCGGATACGCGCTGACCCGGATCCACGCCCAAGGCGGTATCAGCCGCATCGTCCTGTGGTTCGCGGCGGTGCTGATCCTCCACGATCTGATCGGTTGGCCCTTGTACACCTGGGCCGACCGCACCTTGCTTCGCCTGTCCTCGCGCCCCCGCCCCGACCGACCGGCAAGCGTCCCGTGGATCAACCACGTCCGGGTCCCGGTTTTCTTGTCGGGGGTCCTTCTTCTCATCTCGTTCCCGCTCGTGCTCCGGCTTTCGGCGGCCGACTATGCCAGTCTCAGCGGTACTAGCGAGTCAGGCTATTTCGGGCACTGGCTCCTGGTCACCGGGCTGTTCTTCGCCATTTCAGCCGCCGTTTACGCGCTACGGCTGCTGAAGATTCGTCTCCGGCCACACCCCTCAGAGCCCTCGCCGAAGCTACTTGGGCGACCGACGGCCGGATCTTAAGCTTCGCTGGGGGTAAAACCCAGGAGCCGCCCAAGTGGTTTCGGCGCGGCTCTCAGGGTGACCGCCGGGACGCCGAAGCCCTGCCGGCCGGGCCAGCAGGAGAAAACTCCCGAAGGCCGGCTTCCGTCAACAGCCGCCGCTCGTCCAGCTTGCTGGCCTTGGTGAGCGGCAGCGAGTCGACCAGCTGGATCCGGTTGGGCAGCATCGTGTCAGGGAGAACTTGGCGGGCGGCTCGCTGAAGGTCGAGCGGGGTCACGCCTGGATTGGCGACGACGAACGCGACGATGCCGACCTGCCCGTCGTCGTCGAAAGTCACGCACACGGCTGACGACACCCCCGCCAGGGCCCGAAATGACTCGCCCATCTCGATGAGCGAGATCCGCACCCCGCTCCGCTTCACGACCCGGTCGGCCCGGTCGACGTACACGTAGTCGCCGCCACCGTCTCGGTACACCAGGTCGCCGGTGCGGTAGACCGTCTCTCCGGGCACGACGTCGCCACGAAGCACTTCGGCGGTGAGCCCGGGCTCACCCCAGTAGCCGTCCATGAGCTGCGCCCCTCCGATGTACAGCTCACCCACGAGGCCGCCCTTCTCGACAATTTCCCCCTGGTCGTCAACGAGGTAGAACCTCACGCCGGGGTGCGGCTGCCCGATGGGCACGGTCCCGTCGGTGATCAGGTTGGGGGTGACCTCGACATGCGTCACGGCGATAGTGGTCTCGGTTGGGCCGTACCGGTTGAATACGCGCACTTGAGGTGCGGCCTCCCAAAAGGCCCGGATGTCAGCGGCAGAGCTGGCCTCGCCGCCGAGTGCGACCGAGTCGAGCGCCGTACCTGCCAGCTTGTTGACTTGTGGGCTCGACAGCAACAGCCTCAGATAACTGGGAGAGAAGCCGGTGTGCGTGATGCCTTCCTGGATCACCGCGTTGAAAAACGTTCGGGGGTACAGCAGCGCCTCGCGGGGCCGGAGCACCACCGCCCCTCCCGAGAACAGCGTCGGGAAAAGGGTCCCAAACGACCCGTCGAAATGAAACGGAGAGACGCACAGCGTCCGGGTGTCGCTGCGAAGGTCGAGGGCCGATGCTGTCGCTTGGACGGCTGCCGCGAACGCAGCGTTACCGATCATCACGCCCTTCGGAGTCCCGGTCGTGCCCGACGTGTAGATCGAATAGGCCACGCGTCCGGGATCGCAGTCCGGTTCGGGCAGCTCCCCTTTGAGAGATCGCAGCTCTGCAATCGGCACCCAGGCAAACCGGCCGAACTCCGTCGAGGCACTCCTATCCGGGTGGCTTTCGGACGTCACCACACACGTCGGGTCGCAATCGTCGAGGATCACCGCCAGCCGGGCGTCCGGGTCTGTCACGGCCAGCGGGACGAATGTGGCTCCGGCCCACAGGCAGGCCAGAGCCGCCACCACGAAATCGACTGAATTGGGCAGGTGCAGGGCGACACGGTCGCCTCTCTGCACTCCCCTGGCGGCCAACGAGCCGGCGACGAGTCCGGCCTCGTCGCGCAACGCCCCGTAGGTCAGGTCCCGACCGAGGTCCTTGACGGCCGGCCGGTCCCGTTGGGTGCTTGCTTGGTCCAGGATTGACCTGAGAACGACAGAAGGGGGGCTCACGATCGACCGAGTTGGGCGCCGCGCACCAGCACCCCGGGCAGCTCCCCGGTGTGCACCCCGTCCTCGAAAGTCACCGCGCCCCGCTTGACGGTCCAGCGATATCCTTTGGCCGACTGAAGGAGGCGGCGCCCTCCGGCCGGGAGGTCGGCAACGATCTCCGGGGGGGCGCAAGCGAGGCCGTCGAGATCGAGGACGTTGAGGTCGGCAAGGTAGCCGGGAGCGATGACACCCCGGTCGAGCCAGCCGACGTGTACCGCTGGACGCCGGGTGATCTGATGGACCACGGCTTCCACAGGCAGACCGTCCTCATCCCTTCGGTCCCGTGACCAGAGTGACAAATAGCTGGTGGTCATGCTGCCGTCGCAGATCTGACCGCAATGGGCTCCGGCATCGGACAGGCCGAACATGGATACCGGCGACGTGATCATCTCGCGTATAGCGTCGAGGTTGCCATGGACGAAGTTGAAGAGGGGAACGTAAATCAGTTGGTCGCCGCCTCGCTGCAACTGCACGTCGTAGGCGTACTCGCGAGGATCTACGTTTAGTCTGCGGGCCGCGGCAGCCAGCGACCGGCTGCTGTTGAGGTTGTAGTCGACCGGGTCGTCCAAGACATACATCTCGTCGAACCGCCCGAAGAATGCGAACCCCGCGAATGCGTCGGGCCCCGACGTCAGATGGGCGTGACCTTCCAGAATGCGCCGCCGGAGGTTGGGTTCTCGAAGCGCTTCGACCCGCTCCCGCAAAGGAAGTCCGGCGATCTTGCCGTAAGCCCGCGACGGAGTGAAAACGTTCGCCGATGCCTGCAAACCGAGCAGCACGCCGATCGGGCGCGGAGCAACCTGGGCCTTCACGTCAAGACCCTCCGCCTGCAGCGTTTCGGCCAACGCCATGAGGTCCCGCCACCGCTCCGGAGCCGCCCGGTCCTGCTGGACGGTATAGCTGACAGGGCGCCGGCTGGTCCGGGCGAACCGAGCGATCAGTTCGAACTCGGACTTGGCGAAATCGTCATCGGTCGTGCGGTAGGCGTCCGAGAGGAACTGAAAGACGCCCGCGTTTCGTTCTCGAAGCACCGATGCCAGGGCGAGCAGCTCCGGTTCCCGGGCCCGTAACGTGCCGAGGTTGTCTCCTGCGCTGGTGCGGTGATTCTCCGTGCGTGACGTCGACACTCCGACGGCCCCCGCATCCAGCCCCTCGGCGAGCAGCCTCGCCATCTCGTCCAGCTCGCGCTGGTCGGGGTGAATCGCAGGGTCGGACCCACGCTCGCCCATGACGAAGGCTCGGAGAGCGGCGTGGGGCACGTGGGTGCCGACGTCCATGACCCGGGGTCGACGATCCAAGGCGCCTAGGTACTCGGGGAACGACTCCCAGTCCCACTGAAGTCCTTCGTGCAACGCCGTGCCCGGAATGTCTTCGACGCCTTCCATCATGGCGATAAGCCAGTCGTGGCGGTCGGGGGCGACTGGGGCGAAGCCGACTCCGCAGTTTCCCATCACGACCGACGTAACTCCGTGGTACGCGGACGGTGCGAGGACGGGATCCCAAGTCGCTTGTCCGTCGTAGTGGGTATGGGGATCGACGAAGCCAGGGGTTACGAGCAGGCCGTCCGCTTCCAGCTCCCGGCGGCCCCTCCCGACGTCCTCGCCGACGGCCACGATCCGGTCGCCTTCGATGGCCACGTCGAGGCGGCGCGCTGGTCCGCCGGTGCCGTCGACGACGGTGCCGCCACGGATTACCAGGTCAGCAGTCATCCACGCTGTCAGCCTGCGAGCGCCCACCGCCGCACGGATTTGCGGGCGTCGGTCAGTTCCTGGAACTGGGCATCGGAAAGTCGGATGTCGGCCGCGGCGCAGTTCTCTTGCAGATGGTCGAGCGACGAAGTACCCGGGATCGGGAGCATCACCGGAGACCGGCGGAGCAGCCAGGCCAGGCATACCTGCGAGACGGTCGCGTCGAGTTGTCCGGCGACCTGATCGATCGGCCCCCCAGTGCGGGAAAGCTTCCCGCTAGCCAGTGGGAACCATGGGATGAAGCCGATCTGGTGCTCCTCGCAATAGCTGACGACGTCCTCAGCGCCCCGGTTGGCAATGTTGAAGTGGTTTTGGACGCTGACCACGGGCACGACCGCCAATGCCGCCTCCATCTGCTCGACGCTTACCTCGGACAGACCGACCTCGGCCACCTTCCCCTCATCGCGCAGCTGCTTCAGCGCGCCGAACTGGTCAGCGGCGGGCACTTGAGGGTCGATTCGGTGGAGCTGGAAGAGATCGATGCGTTCCAGCCCTAGGCGCTTCAAGCTTCCTTCGCACTGGGCGCGGAGGTAATCGGGTCGACCGCACTCGACCCACTGGCCCGGCCCGGGACGGGTAAAACCGGCCTTGGTGGCGATCCTGATCCCGTCGGGGTAAGGGTGGAGGGCTTCTCGCACGAGTTCCTCGGCCACGTCGGGCCCGTAGGAGTCAGCGGTGTCGATGAGTTGGACTCCGAGCTCGACGGCCCGACGGAGGACCTGGCGAGCGCCTTCGCGGTCCTGAGGCGGGCCCCAGACACCGGGGCCCGTGAGCTGCATCGTCCCGAAACCGAGTCGGTGTACGGCGAGACTTCCCAACTTGATACTGCCTGAATTCTCGACCATCGTCCCGCTTCTCCATTTTCGCCGATTGGCACAGGGCCGTCCGTGGGACGATAGGCCCTTCCGCACCGCAATAGAGTCTATCGGGACAGGTTGTTGGCGGGGACACGGTTGTTGTCCCGCTCCAGGCCGAGGACTTACCCTACCCGAGCGTCATTGCCGATCGAGGGGTTGCTGCAAGCATGGCTGTTCCAATTCTCATTTCCTCCCACCTCCGCGATGGCGAACCAGGGCCGCTTCTGTGCGCTCGCGGAAGGGGCTGATCCTGTGATCGAGTTCGCTATCGTCGGCCTCGGCTCCTGGGGACTCTGCGTTCTGGAGCGCACCGTCCGCTGTGCCCGTCGCTCTGGCTCGGACATTCGCGTCCACGTGGTCGAACCGGGCCAGCTGGGCGGAGGCGTCTACTCCTCGGGCCAACCCGACTATCTGGTGCTCAACAACGCTTGTGGACAACTGTCTCTCTACGCCTCCGCCGACCACGACGAGGAACCTCCGTATGCCGTAGGTCTGTACGAATGGGCGGTCGGTCGGGGTTACCGTTGGGTGGGCTACGAGTGCCGGATCGACAGCAAAGGGTCCTCGATCCTGCCGACGGACTACCTGCCCCGCCGGCTTATGGGTGAGTACCTGCGCTGGTTCTACCAGACCCTCGTAGCCGATGCGCCGTCCAACTTGCAGATAGTGCGCCACGAGGCGGCGGCATCGGACATCTCTGCTCAACTAGGCGGTCGGGAAGCCGTGCTGCTCGATAACGGCGAGACGCTGGTGGTTGACCATGTCGTGCTGACCTCGGGTCACACCCTCAACGAGGAGATGATCGGCGACTCGACCAGCGTGCGTTACCTCCGCCCATATCCGGTCGAGTACTTCGACAGTTCCTTGCCGCCCGGGGCGCCGATAGCGATCGCCGGCATGGGTCTCGTGGCATTCGACTTGCTGACGGCGCTCACTGTCGGCCGGGGGGGAACGTTCGATGACGTGGGCGACCGCAAGCACTACGTGCGCAGCGGCCGGGAGCCGATCATCTACCTCTACTCGCGGTCAGGCGTCCCGTACTGCGCCAAGTCGGCGCATGGCGTGGATCCGACCGGCGACTACCAACCAGTGGTCTGCACGCCGGAGGTGTTTGCGGCTCTGACCAACCCGGGAGGTTCGCCGGTTCGTCATCAGGTGGACTTCCGAAGCGACCTCCTTCCGCTGCTTCTGGACGAGATGAAGGCCCGGTATCACACCCACGCTGCCCTCCTGAAGGGGGGGACGCAAGAGTCGGTAGATGCCCGTGATCGACTGCAGTCCGCTCGGATGGAAGGGCGGTTTGACCAGGCCGTCGAGGAGCTCGAGGCTCGCTACGGCCGGTTCGATCCCGCCAGTCACATTTTCGCCGGCGCCGGAAATCACTATGTGTCTGCCCGCGACTACCAGGCGCAGGTCTACGAAATGGTCGAGGCCGACCTGGACGAGGCGCTCACCGAGGGCGGCAGCCCGGTGAAAGCGGCGCAGGAAGTGATGCGTATCCTGCGCGATCAGCTGCGGTCGGTGCTCGAGTTCGGTGGCCTGTCACTCGAGTCCTACATCGACTTTCAGTCGAACGTGCGGGGGCGGATCAACCGGCTGGAGGCCGGGCCCCCGCCCCTTCGATCACAACAGCTACTCGGGCTGCTCGACGCCGGCGTCGTCCGCATCCCGTTCGGTCCCAATCCCGAAGTATCGGCCGCTGACGGCCGGGTGGCATTGCGTTCCACCCAGCTCGACCAGCTGTCGGCGGCGACGGTCCACGGCATCGTGCGCGGTCATCTCGACTTACCGTCGCTCTCACGGTCGGTGTCGCCCCTGCTCAACCGGTTGTACGCAAAAGGGCGACTGACCCAGCTGAGCTACGGGAATACGGCGGTGGGAAGCGTCGCCATCAACGAGGCATTCCACCCCTACGATGCCGAGGGTCGGCTCCAGCCGAACCTGTCATTGCTCGGCGTGCTGACGGAGGGCGTGCGTTACTTCACCCACTACCTACCGTCGCCGCGCAGTCGCCTGCGAGCGGTCGTGGACGCGCAGGCTTGCGTAGAGTCGTTTATAAGCTGAGGTTTGGGGTTCGCTCCCGGTCTCAGCCCGTCGCTTTGGCCAGGGCCTGGTCGATGTCGTCAATCAGGTCGTCCACGTGCTCGAGCCCGATCGACAACCGTATGGTCTCCGGGCGGATCCCGGCCGCTGTGAGCTCGAGGTCGCTGAGTTGGCGGTGGGTCGTCGACGCGGGGTGGATAACCAGAGACTTGGCATCGCCGAGGTTGAGGAGTCGCTCGAAGAGCTCGACCGAATCGAAGAACGCAAGGCCGGCGGCCCGGCCGCCGACAACACCGAAGGTGATGATGGCCGGCACCCGGCCCTTGAGGTAGCGCTCCACCAAATGGTGGTGCGGGTGATCGGGAAAGCCCGCAAAGCTCACCCAGTCGACGCGAGGGTCTGCCGCCAGGTAGGCGGCGATCGCCCGAGCGTTGGACTCATGGCGCTCCAACCTCACCGCCAAAGTCTCCAGCCCCTGGAGCAAGAGAAAGGCGTTAAAGGGGGACAGCGTGGCGCCCATGTTGCGCATGGGCACAGAACGGGCGCGCACCGCGAACGCCCGGTCCGGGAAGTCCCGGGCGAAGACGACATCGTGAAAAGCCGGCTCGGGCTGGTTGAACATTGGAAACCGCTCGGCGTTGTCGGCCCAGGGGAACCGCCCACCGTCCACGATGGCGCCGCCGAGCGTGGTGCCGTGGCCACCGACGTACTTGGTCAGCGAGTGGACGACCACGTCTGCGCCATATTCGAACGGCTTGAGAACTAGAGGGGTGGCGACGGTGTTGTCGACGATTAGCGGAACGCCGGCCTCATGCGCCACCGCGGCGACGGCCTCCAGGTCGACCACATTGCCCGCTGGGTTGCCGATCGTCTCGCAGAACACGGCGCACGTGTGCTCGTCGATCAGTGGCCTGATCGATTCGGCCTCGTCGTCGGCCGCGAACCTCCCTTCGATCCCGATGGTGGGCAGCACGTGCGCAAAGTAGGTGTAGGTGGCTCCGTACAGCTGAGGTGCGACGACGAGATTCGACCCGGCCCTCGCCACGTTCAGGACAGCGAAGCTCACCGCCGCCATGCCCGACGCCAGGACCAGTGCGGCCGTCCCGCCTTCCAGGGCAGCCATGCGCTTTTCGAGGACATCGCAAGTGGGGTTGTTGATCCGGTTGTAGTGGAATCCCGGTATTTCGAGATCGAGAATGGCGCCGGCGTGCTCCGCGTCCACGAAGTCGCAAGCCACGGTCTGGTAGATCGGCACGGCCACGGCACGGGTCGAATCGGGGGTGTAGCCGCCGTGGATGGCGATGGTCTCGTCACGCATGCTTTCAGTCGCTCCTCTTCGGGACGCCGGCCAACCAGTTGGTGTACAGCCTGGTCGCCGCCGCTCGCCAAGGCCAGTTGGCCCGGGCGCCGGCCTCGTGCAAAGAGAAGGAATCGACCAGCGCCGGGTCCCGGTCCCCTTCGACAAATCGTTGCTGCATGTGCTGGAGCTGAGCCCAGTCATCTCCTGCGGCGCAGTCGATCGGCAGCCGGGGAACGTCGTCACGTTCGCGGTACACGTACCTCTTGGCGTCCCTGTAGTACTCCGCAAGAAGGCTCGAAGGTCCGTACTCGGGATGGCCTTGGACCAGCACCACGTTCGAGCGGTCTACGGCCTTGCTGATCACACCCCAGCCGGTGACTTCGGCCTGCAACGCCACGGCATAACCCGCGGCGCGCACGGCCTCGGTCGGAACGGCGTTGAGACGAGAGTGCGGGAGGACGATCGGTGACACCAGGCCAGCCGCGAGTGGATGCCCGGGGTCGGTGTCTTGGGGAAACACTCCGGTGCATTTGGCCGGCAGCCGGGTCCGGGACAAGCCGTCGAAGACCAGCAACGCGGCGTGAGCCGACAGGCAGGAGAGCAGCATCGATGAGACCCGAGCGCTGGCCCACGAGAGCAGTCGGGCCAGGTCGTCCCAGTACGGCTCATCTTCGATGGCCGGCGCCAACGGCTCCGATCCGGTGACGATCAACAGGTCCGGCGGATCACCCCAGAGCTCCTCCAGAGGCGAGTACTGCTCGGCGATACGGGTCGAAGTTCGCTCTCCCCTGGGCACTCCCGACATGGCGAAGCGGCGAACGTCGATCGCTTCAGATCCGGCTGCTTCGTCGAGCAGCTCCAGGAACTGGTGCTCGGTCGCGACGAACGCCCCGTCAGGCATGTTGTTGACGAAGGCGCACGCCCAGCCGGCGGGACCCGCATCCGAACCCTGCGGCGCCCCCGAATCGGCTTTCCCCGTTCGGGCCAGCCGCAGCGTCATCAGTGCCTCACGTCGGCATACGTGACCGTCACCTCTTGGTGAAGCAGCCGGTCAACTGCCTGAAGCTCTCCGTAGTTGGTCGCCGACCCCACGACAGCGATGATGTGGCTACGCGAGCCGTCCCGCCAGTCGAGGTCGGATCCGGGGCCCTGGTGCACGCTGATCGTATCCACGCCAGGGTGATCGCTCACCCGATCGATGCCTTCGATCGCCGCGACCGTCGCGGACACGGCGGGAGGCTGGAGGAAGAAGCGATAGCCGATTCGTTCGGTTGCAACGGGTCCGTCGATCCGTATCTCCTCCCCAAGAGCCACCCGCAGGGTCAGCTCGAGAAGCGGTATGCCGGCAGCCCGGTCGAGCATCTCCGGAACGCCGCCGCCGACTCGACCGTTGACCTCGATGATCCGCAATCCGTCGGGGGTGAACTTGATCTCGGTATGGAGGCAGCCGCTGCGGACGTCGAGGGCCTCGATGGCAGATGTGGCCAGGCGAAGGACGGACTCCTGCTCGGAGTCATCCAATGCGGCTGGAATGAAGAAGCCCGTCTCTCGGAAGTTCTCGGCTAGCGGGAACCGGCCGGTCAGGGCCAGGTGGCTCAGAACACCACCCGCCACCAGGCTCTCGACCGAGACGTAATCGGCGTAGGGTCCACCTGAACGAGCCGGATCGTCGGCCAGATAGCCTTCCAACACCATGTCCGGCCGCCCCGGGCCGAGTGCGTCCAACAGCCGACGTAGCTCGGCCGGGTCCCGGGCCAAGAACGTGTACCGGCTGCCCTGGGCGGCGCGGGGCTTGACGATCGCCGGCCAGCCCACCTCCGCCTCGATCGACACCAGATCGTCCTCGCTCAGCCCGGGCTGGATCACGCGGCAAGCCGGCATGGGAAGCGCGGCACCGGACAGGACCGACCGCTGCCTGGCCTTGTCGACGAGCGCCTCGGCCGTCGCTGCGCTGTGGAAGGGCAGACCCAACACCCCCGCGACTTCGGCGTAGCGGACCATTCCGGCATCCAAGTAGGTCGAAATTGCGTCGGGCCGGTAGGCGTCCAGCTCCTCGCTCAATTCCTCGACGCTACGGCCGCCGATGTCGATTACCGATCCGAATCGATTCAGCAGATCGGCCATTTGAGACATCTCCGGTAGGGACGAGTCGATCATCCAGAGCAGGTCACATAGCCCGGCCGCGGCCTCGGCAAGCTGCATGACGGGCACGCAGCGTGGTCCATAGCCCACAGCCACTAGCGGTCGCATTCGATTGGATGGAGAAGCATCTGCGCCACTGAGCACCGGCCAGATGTTAGCGTCCACCTGGATCTTCTCCCAGGGGTGTCCCGTCCGTTTGGCGAACGTTACGAGCAAGGTTGTTCAACTCGAGAGGCGATTAGGTGGAGGAATACGAGCGGTGCCGGTAGAGATCATCGGGATGGTCGGTACGAGGGACGCGTCTGAGATCAAGGGTCCGCTGGTAGACGGGCCGGTCGTGGACTGGATGGACGGCCCCGTGATCGATCCCTCCTACCTAGTCGACATTTCGAAGGCGCATGACGAAGGCGACTTCGATCGGGTGCTGATTGGCTACGGAGCCGTCGCGCCTGAAGGGTGGGCGGTGGCGGCCACCGTGCTGCAATGCACGAAGCGACTAAAAGTGATGGTGGCGCACCGTCCGGGATTTGTTCAGCCCGTTCTGGTGGCTCGCAGCGCGGCCACCCTCGACCATCTGACGGGCGGGGGGAGGATCGCGATCCACTTCATCACCGGCGGCGACGAGGCCGACCAGCGGCGGGAAGGCGACTTCGTCCCCCACGACGCCCGATACCGTCGAACCGGCGAGACGATGGCAATCATGCGACGGCTCTGGTCGGAGGACTCGCCGTTCGACTTCGAAGGCGAGTTCTTTCGCTACGAGGGCGCCTTCAGCTCGGTCAAGCCCGCCACGCCAGGCGGGATCCCCCTGTTCTTTGCCGGGGCATCTCCGCCGGCCATCGAGGTCGGTGCGACCCAGGCGGACGTCTACGCTTTCTGGGGGGAGCCACGCGAGGCCGTCGCGGCCCGAAAGCAAGTCATCGACGAGGCCGCCGCTCGAGTCGGCCGGACCCTGCGCTATAGCATCTCGCTTCGACCCATCGTCGCTGACACCGAACAGGAGGCATGGGACAAGGCCGAATGGATTGCGGAGACGACGGCGGAGCGGATCGGGCGGGCCAAGGAGCGCATGGCCGGCCACAAGGACACATACTCCGGTCTGGGTGGGGCGGGCAACGCCACGTACTCGGTCGATCGTGACACCGGCGGTACGACTTCCGTCGGCCGCAAGCGGCTGATCGAAATGTCTGCCGACCGCGACGTGTACGACGAGCGCCTGTGGATGAAAGTCGCCAACCTGACCGGCGCCGCTGGAAACTCGACCGCGCTCGTCGGTACGCCTGAACAGGTCGCCGAGGCCATGCTCCGCTACTACGACCTCGGGATCGGGGCGCTCCTGCTCAAGGGATTCGATCCGTTGGTCGACGCTATTGACTATGGCAAGCGGCTCATCCCACTGGTGCGGGAAGGCGCAGCACGCCGCGACGCCAAAGGACGGGCTAGCTGACCTAGGCGCCACCCACGCCAACCAGGGACGGCCTGCCGGCCCGGCGCATGGTTTAACATCAGAAGTTATCAGACGCGCCAAAGGCTCGTCCGTTGGGTGAACGTTGGGGCGAATGCAAGAATCGAGTCCCAAAAGCCCCGTTTGGCTCGCTATCATTCGCCTACCGCTGGTCGGGGCGCTTTCTCCGCGGTCGGCGGTTACGGCGAATCGGACATTTCGGCACCAGGGCACTCGGCGAAGGGGCACATCAAATGTTGGGGCAAATTCGAATGGTGGCATCGTGACAATTCCGTTGCGGGAGCGTGCTATCTCTCGCAGCGGGATCGGGGCAAAGCAGTCCGGTCAGCTGCTCGAGCACGACTTCCGTACGATCATCGAACGGTTGAGGCCCGACGCGCGAAAGGGTCGTGAGGGCAAGCGTTCGATGTTGCTGGCCCTGATCATTGGCGACATGCTGGGTGTATCCGTCGCCCTCATGGGGGGCCAGTTGATCGACTTGGCCCTCAACGGTCGCGGAAGTACTGCCGCCGCACTGGAATCGGCGTGCTACGCGCCCGTGTTCCTGACGATCATGGGTGCCTACGGGCTGTACCGCCGCGGCCGTCGCCGGCTGCTGGGATCGTCGTTTCCCGACTTCGGCCAGCTAGTCCACAGCCTCATCTTGAGTAGCCTCGCAACCCTCTTCGTCGCCGGCGGGCTTCACAGATGGTTGGGCCTGCCCAACGTCGATCGGACGGTGTCTGTCTTCAGCGGCCTGCTAGCCCTGCTTATCGTCCCCCAAGCCCGGGCCCTGGCCCGGTGGACCACTATGTGGCGCTCTTCGACATCCCAATCCAAGGTCCTCGTCGTCGGCAGCGGGGTGGTCGCCAGCGGGGTGGTCGCCAGGTTGTCTCGGGTAGACGAAGTAAGCCTGGTCGGCTGGGTTGATGACAACATGCAGGACAGCGAAGAGTCCGGCAACGAGCTACCGCTCGGGGCTCCTCGGCTCGGCGGGTTGGAGGACATCCCCTCAGTAGTTAGCGCTTTCGACGTCGACCACGTCGTTGTGGCTTTCAGCCCGGCGACAGGGGCCACGCTCGCGTCGCTGCTGCGCGCCATGCCATCCGACGTCCGGATTTCGATCGTCCCGCGCTTGTTCGACCTCCTCAGCATCCGCTCCAACGTCGATGACCTCCTCGGTCTCCCCATAATTGACGTGGCCCCGGCCTCCCTTGGCCCCGCCGATCGCTTCGCCAAACGGACGCTCGATATCCTCGTCTCGGGGCTGGGACTGGTGCTGCTGTTCCCGGTCCTCGTCGCCATCACGACGGCCATAAAGGCCACCAGTCCGGGGCCGATCCTGTTCTCCCAGCAGCGCATCGGGAGGGGAGGCAAGACCTTCCGTATCCACAAGTTCCGCACCATGCGCGTCGGCGCCGAAGAGGAAAAAGCGGCGCTCGACAGTGACCTCGCCGGGCCGATGTTCAAAATCCACAAGGATCCCCGAGTCACCGCCGTCGGCCGGTTCCTTCGCCAAACCAGCCTCGACGAACTCCCGCAGCTGATCAACGTGCTGATAGGCGAAATGAGCTTGGTGGGACCCCGCCCCTTTATCCCCCTCGAATCAGCCGAAATCGCCCGGTGGGCGGTCAAGCGATTCGACGTGCGACCGGGGATGACCGGACTTTGGCAAGTCTCTGGCCGAAACGACTTGCCCTTCGAAGAGCTATGCCGGCTGGACTACTCCTATGCGGCATCGTGGTCCCTCTGGTGGGACCTACGGATCCTCTGGCAGACGCCTGGCCGGGTCTTTCAGCGGCACGGCGCCTACTGAGATCCCTCGCTCTGAGCCCAGTCATCTGAGCCCAGTCGGAACCGCTCAACTAGCTTCGGCTCGGGCTCCTAATCACCCTCGGGCTGGTCGCCGCGCCGCCGTTCCCGGCCGTCGCCCGCCCGCCGTCGGGCTACCTCACCCTCGTCGCGACTGAGGCGGGACGACATCGACGGATCCAGCGCGCTACCGCCGGGCTTGGACCCCTCCCGACGGGCGGCGGACCTGTTGGACAAATCGCTCCCTGTGCCAGTGCGAGCCGGTTGGGCACGAGGGGTCGGATTCAACCGAATTGGGGAGTCGCCTCTTGCACCTGGGCCTCCCCATGCGGTCGAGCCGCCCGTCGCGGCCGGCAAAGGCGACCTTTCGGCACGGCTCAAGGCCCTTCGGCCGGTCCGCCTCGGGGCAACCCCGCGTTCGGCTTCGGGCTCGAGATTGCGCTCCACCGGCACGGGTGTCGCAGACCGGTCATCGGTGGATGGCCTCTGCTGTCCTCGAATCGTGTCCGGCTCACGCCGAGAAAGGACTCCCGTGCCCACGAAGAACCCGAGACCCAGGATCGCCATCACTACCCCGGACAGCAGGCCCAGCCGGATCACCGATGTAATCCGGCTCTGTCGGGTCACCTGTGGCGGAGTCAGTACGGTCGGCGACGACGCGGCCGCAACGTACCCTTGAGCGGTCGTGAGCGCCTCACCGGCGGTCTCATACTGGCTCTGGGCCTCTGTGAGCACGTTGTCTAGCGACTGCCACCGAGGTTCGGCCGCAGCCAATCGCCCCAGCTGCCGATCCTGGGCCCGGATGGCGGCCTGAATCGGCCCGACCTGACCCGGGCTGGCCGCGGCCAATGCGTCCTCCAAGTTGAGTTGGTTCTGCTCCTCGTTCTGGTATTCCGTACCGAAGTCAGAGACACCAAGCGCCGTGTTGAAGGACGTGATGCTGGCTTGCGCCGCGTTGACAGCGCTTTGGGCGGCTGTGAGCTGGTCCGTGGCCGCATCGACCTGCTGCGACGCGAGGGTCTGGAGCGCCAACGTCGCGGCGGCGGCGACCGTCGCGCTTGCCACAGTGGGCGACGTACTCGTGAAGGACACCGTCGCGGCGGGACTAAGAGTGACTTGCGAGACCTTTAGCCCGCTTGAAAGTGCGTGCCGTGAGACTTTGGTCTCACTCGATACTCGGTCAATGGTGCCCGGAAGCTTCAGGACGGTTTCGAAATAGGCGATCGCCGTCGACACCGAGCCCCCAGAATCGGTTGGCTCCACTCGGGCTACGAACACGGTGCCAGTAGCCGAATAGGTCGTCGGCAAAACGAGCCCGTAGGCAGCACCGCCGCCGACCGCGAGGACGGTCAGGACCACGAGAGCAGCCACGCGCCGCCGGGTGAGATTGAGGTTCTGCAACCAGGGCATCAAAACTCTCGACCTTTTCGGTACATCGTCAGTCGGGCCAGTCGATAGGGGGGCAAAGTACCCCTTGAAATGCTAGCGGTCTCGGTGTGTCAGCGCCCTCAGTACCGCCACCCGATCACCCTCCTGTTTGAATTCTACGACGCGTCAAGGCTGAGGTGCCCCCGCGTCGCGGGGATGGGCTCCTTGGTCTTTGTCGTCAAGGGGGGTTTCGGCAATGAGAGATTTCGTGTATTTCTCGACGGCGCCCCGCGGCCCAGGCGGACCAAGCGAAAGGTCCTTTGAGGGCTGGCAAAAGGTCATTCGGGCCGACTACCTTGTTTGAGCGATCGGTCTCTGGCCGAACACCGTCGACCTCAGGCTCGCCACCAAACAACTTGGAACATGTCCTTATCCATGAGCAGCCGTTGTGTCTGGGAATTGCGTGAAGTTGTTTCGTGGTGAGTCCTTAGGGGACATGTGTTCAAGGGGGCGGCAGCGGCGATGAGTGCAGTTGCGGTCTGGTTTGGCGAGCATTCGCAATTTGGGTGGCTCCACCTTCCGGCGGACAACACGGCGCGGGCCGGGGTGGTGCTGTGCCCGGCGCTAGGAATGGAATCGGCCTGGTCCCACCGGGCCTTCCGGTTGATGGCCGAAACTCTTGAGGCCGACGGGTTCGCCGTGCTGCGTTTTGACCATCCCGGCAGCGGGCATTCAGCCGGCGGTCTGCAGGAGAACTGGCCTGAGGACGTCCTGAGAAGCGGTTTCAGCTCGGCGCTGGCATTCCTCCGCGCTACGGGGGTCGAGTCGGTCGCAGCTGTGGGTTTCCGGCTGGGCGCCACCGTCGCCGCCACTGCGCTCGCGACGCAGGAGGCGGCGGGTCCCGAGCCGGGTGGCCCCGAGGTGGAGGCCCTCGTGTTATGGGACCCCTGCCTCTCAGGCCGAGCCTTCCTCCGCGAGCAGAAGGCGATTCGAATCTTGGCGCTGGGTCCATACTCCCCGGGCGAGCCTGGGACCGCTGCCGGCGACCGGGAAGCCAGCGTTTCCGGATACTGCTACCCGTCTCCAGCACGCGAGGACATCGAGAACATGGATCTGATGACAATCGAGTCCATCTCGGCCTCCCGGCTCTTGGTGCTGGCCAAACCGGGGCTAAGTGATCGGGCGCGTGCGTCGCTCGAAGGAAGGTTGGGCGGGGACTGGACCACTGCCGCCGGCACTGAGAACCTCCTATTCAATCTGGAAACGCCCGATGAGACCATGACCGAGATCACGCGGTGGCTGGCGGCGGCACTGCCGATGGACCGCAAGGAAGTGTCGGTTCCTCCGCATCACGACCAGCTGCTCGTAAATTCCCCGGGTCACCCGGCGGTCGTCGAAACGCCGGTACGAATCGGTCCGCTGGAGTTGTTCGGTTTCGTGGTTGCGCCGGTCGCGGGCGACACCGAGGTCCAGCCCACCGTGGTTTTCCTCAACACGTCTTTCGAGCCTTGCATCGGGCCGGGCCGATTGTGGGTCACTTTGTCTCGGAAGCTTGCTGCGTCGGGCCGACGCACGATCCGGGTCGACCTGAGCGGGCTCGGCGACAGCCCGGCCCGGCCTGGACAACCTCGCTTCGTCAATTACCAACCAGAGGCGATCGAGGACGCGGTTGAGGTCGTGCGCTGGGTTGCCCGCGAGGATCCCACCAACTTCGTTCTCGTCGGTTCCTGCTCGGGCGGGTACAACAGTCTCGAGGCTGCCCGCTTACTGGGTGGCGGCGAGGTGTGCGCCGTCAATCCGGTTCTCGATGGGCCGCCGCCCTCGACTGCACGGCCCAGCTCGACCCAACATCGCGGTCTTTCGTCACCCCGACGTCGGTGGTTGGAATGGATGAAAAGACGCGGCTTTCGTCGCATACGGGCCTACCTGCCGGAGCTGGTGTGGCACGTGCTCCATCTAACGCGGCTGCAGCGCTCACCGGCGCATGGGTTGCGCGCCATCGCTGCCGGCGGCACTCGGGTGTTCCTCCTTTGCGGTCCCGCCGATGCGCAAAACTTCGACTGGCGCGGCGGATGGATCACACGCGAGCTCGAGCGGACCGGTCTACTCAGGTTTGTCACCGTTCCGCACCTCGATCACGGGCTCCTGACCAGTGGGCCCCAGCAGGTAGCCGGTCAAGCGATCTTCGAATACCTCATGTCGCCAGATCGGGCTTCGGGCGTTGCCGAGGCCGGTCAGCCCGGGGCGCTCCTCACCAGCCTCGGGTAGGAGGTCGCGGCCGCGACCTCACTGGGACAACACGTCTCGATACAGATCGACTGTCTGTTCCGCGATGGCGTCCCACCGGTATCGGGCCAGAACCTTGTCGCGGAGTCGGCGGGCTCCCTCTCGCTCCGCTGTCCCACCTCCGAGTGACCGCTCGAGCGCGTCCGTGAGGCCCCCGGCCGAGCCCACTTCAAACAATCGCCCCCCTGGTGCTTCCCCTCCGAGAATTTCCAAGTGCGGCGGGATATCGCTGGCAACCACGGGCACGCCATACGATGCCGCCTCCAGAAGAGACAGCGGCAGTCCCTCGAGTTCGGAAGGGAGGACGAAGGCCGCCGCGTGACTGTACAGCTGGGCCAGCGTCTCGTCGTAGACGAAGCCAGTCAACAGAATCCTCGGATCGGCGTCAGCCAGATCTTTCACTCGGGCTGCGTAGGCATCAGTGTGGCTGGACCCTCCGGCGATCACCAGACGGAGATCGGTGTCCAGATTCCCGAAGGCGGTGACCAGCAAGTCCACGGCCTTTTCGGGGATTACTCGGCCGACAAAGAGGACGTAGCTTCCCGGCTCCAGCCCGAAGCGACGCTGAATCTCCTCGTAGGAGGACGCTTGGACCCCCCGGGAAACGCCGTTCGGGATGGCGTGGGTGGCCCGCCGCCAACGTTCGAGGTAGTGACGCTGCAAGTCCCGCGACACCACGATGGTGGCGTGGGGAACTCGTGCGCTCGTCCACGCGCCCACCCGCAATATGCGCTGAGCACACGAGCCCCATTTGGCTCGCTGGTCGTCGAGACCGTGGATGGTCTGCACCACGCGAGTCCGCCTATCCAGACGAGCCATGGGTGCGAACAGTCCCGGGCCGAGCGCATGGAAGTGCAGGATGTCGAATCCCTGCCGCATGGCGTCGGCGGTGGCGAGGCCGGTGTGCACGAAGGCCTCGAGGTGCTTCGAGTTGACGGTCGGCAGGTCTCGCAAGGTCATGCCCCGATGGACGACGGGCGGACCCTCGACGTATCCAGAGCGGCAGTAAACGACTACTTCGTGCCCTCGGCTCGCAAGCTGGGCGCCCAACTCCTCAACCGCCCGCTCGATGCCGCCGAAAGTCGCTGGGATACCCCTCTGGCCGATCATCGCGATGCGCATGGCCGGGGCGTTCTCGGCTTGATAATCGTCGAGCGTGGGCCCGCTTGAGATCCTCGTCGTCACCGACATCGGACTACCCCAGCCATCCCGTGGCTCCGGTAGGAGGATATTTGTCGTGGAAAGCCGTAAACGCCACACCAAGAGGTTCACCGGCCGCGGCAAGGATCCCTCCCGCTTGCCGGCGATCCGCAGTCATATCGTTCTTCCTCGATGTGTCGAGCCTCAGCCGTTCATGTAGCCAGGCCGTTCATCGAGGTATATCGGGTCGACGGGTCTCGAACTCAAGCACCGTCTATCCGACTGGTCGCGAAATGGGGGTGTGAGGCCAATCCTTTGGGGGCCCCGGTCTCTCAAGTCAGTCGCCAAACCGTCCGATACATCTCCCAGGAAGGGGTCCGGGCGGACTGAGGCTGCCCCGTAGGTCCCTGAGCTGGAGAAACCCGTCTGTGACGAACTGTCCCGTTTCGACCATCGACCCCGGTGTCTCTGTCGTAGAAGACGACGGCTTCACGCTGGTCGAGGAGGACGACGTTGCGTTCACCTTGGCGCTGTGTCGGGAGATCCACCGGTTGTACGGGTCCTATGAGGACAGCGAGCTCCCGGCAGACGAACAGGTGTGGGCAGGCCTAGACCTCACCCGTCAGATGGTATTGACCCTGCAGTCCTCGGTCACTTCCGGAATGCCGTCGATGCGACTGCGAGTCGCCTCCGCGCAGGTCCGGGAGATGCTGGCGGTTCTCTTTGGGGTCGAGCCGGGTCCGGAGAGGTCAGGACTCAAAGGCGCCATCCAGGAGATCCGGTTGGACCAGCCGGAGCTTACAGAAGGGGCGAGTCCCGTCCCTGCTGCCGTACCCGCCGCACTCACGGCACCCGCGGCGCCTGCCTCGCCGGCCCCCGACTCGACCGCGGCGAGAGTAGCGGGCGACGAGATCGCCGCCCATCAGTCGAGGACCATGGCGCTCTGGCACGGCCTCCCTGTGGTCGCCCAGTTCGTCACCGGGATCCTTCTCTGCTTCGTCGCCGGGGCGCTGTTGAACGTGCCGATCGCCATCATGGCCCTGTTCCCGAACCATTTGACCATCATCGGGATCGTCTATGCGGCGATCGGTCTGAGGGCGTGGCAGTGGCACCCCAGCAGGTTCATGCCCTGGGCCCGAGCGGGTCGACCACGGGCCGGCTGGGGCGAGCCGTCTCGAGCCGCCCCCGCCGTCTGACCGCCCTCGTGGTGGACCCCTAGGACGGCAGGGTCGTGATCAGCGCCGCGTTCTTGGTGCTGAGCTCCGTCAGGGACCCAGTCGCGGCTGCGGAATTTGGATTGTTGGCCCCGGTGGCGCTGGCCACCCACAGGTCCTTATCCGACACGGCAAGGGCCGACACGTTGCTGAAGTAGTACGGACCGTTCGTGTTGCACACGTACCAGGTCGCATTCCCGGTCTTGGCCACCTTCTTCGGAGACACCTTGGTGATCATCGGGCTGCTCCCGTACGGACTGGCGATGAAGACGCTGGAGCCGGGCTCGATCGCCACGCCGGGATCGTTGAAGCCGTAGGTGCCGTTGTCGAATACGCCGAGCACCGCTCCTGTCGTCGCCTCGATCTCGGTGACGGCGCCGTCGGAAGAACAGCATTGCGGGTCCTGGCTGTCGACCACCCAGACGTGACCGTCCCCGGCTGCGATCCCATCCGGGCTACCGATCGAAGTGGTGAGGATGCGAACCAGGGTGCCGGTCGCAATGTTCGCCTCGGTGACCGAGTTGTTACCGTTGTTGGCTACGAACAGGTCCCCGCCCGTGACCGTCAAAGCCATGGGATCATCGAACCCGTACTTGGAAGCCGATTCCGTAAGCACGAGGTCGCCCGTGATGGCGTCGATCTCCGTGATGGACGCCCGGACCGCTGGATCGGCGCTCGGATCGCCGGCGCTGAGGACTATGACCGTGGCACCCGACGCCGCGATGGCCACAGGGTCTGAGAAGTCGAACTGGGAGCCCGAGATCACCCGCACCGCCGACCCGTTACTGGCCTGCAGCTCGGTAACCGAGCCGCCCGCGTTGGTCACGAACAGGTCAGCCCCGACGCTCAGGATCGCCGTGGGCTGATCGAAGTCGTAGCTGGACCCGCTGAAGGTGTTTAACCAGGCTCCAGATGAGGGATCGATCTCCGTCACGGAGTTGCCGTCGAGGTTGGTAACCCACAGGTTGCCGGCACCGAAGGCCAGCCCGGAGGGCGAGTCGAACTCCGAACCCGAGGGGGTCTGCGCGCCTGCCGCTTTGGCGGTCTGCGCCAATGCGCGGGGTGCAGCGACGAGTCCCGTCCCCGCCAAGCCGAGTGCAACAGCCAGACAGAGGCCCAGCGATTTGCGGCGGCGTCGTGAAAACGATGACGGTCCTATGAGCGATGACATTTGTGAGCCCCATCCAAATTGGAAACGACGGTTACCTGCCCCAGAGCAACGGCGCCCACAAACTAGACGCGAAACGCTCTGATTGGCAACCCACGACACCCTTTGTCCCGGTTTTGCTGCTCGTGGTTTAACCGCCCCGAAATGCAGATGAACGGTTCGTGGGCCCGCCGATTTACAGGTGTCTGCATCGAACAAGAAGCGGTCGTCCAGGGGTCTACGAAGGAATCTTCGTCGCCTGCGCCCTCTCAGATCCTGAACCAGTCGGACCAGATCACCGGCCCATCCTCCGCCTCGATCGACAGTCTCACCAAACCGTGACCAATCGCGTCGAACACGAACCTGCCGTCCTGGTCGGCCCGGGATACGAGCGCCACGTCAGCGCCCCTCCTGTGTAACAAGGCCGCGGTCACATCCTGCCTGCTCGTGCGGGCCGCGAGCGTAGAGCTAGCCGGGATGAACGACACGTCCACTTCGAGAGATAGGCGAGCGTGCTCGAACCTGAGCCAGTGGCTGCCCGGGGTGTCGGTTCCATCGACCAGCGAGTCGAACACGAGCACGGCCACCTCCCGCGGATGGAGGCCATCGAATGCGGCCAATGCGTCTTCGAATACCCCGTCGGGTGGACTGCCGAACGGAATCTCGTCCTCGGGATCGTTGCTCCCCCCTGGCTCGATGGTCACGACCTGTCGGTGAACTCTCACCCTCCTCCTCGAGTGTCTCAGGGGGTCTGCGCGGCCCGCCCCCTTGCCAATCCAACATATTCACAACGGCACGACAATTCCGTGATTCCTCACCTCCAAGCTCCACCAGCCCCCAGACCAAGGGCTTCGACCACCACACCGTTGGTGAATCAATCGTGTTTGTGGTGCCGCCCACCCCCCGCGGCTACCTGCACGATGAACCCACGCCCCAGGCAGAGCCCCGTCCGGCGACTTCCTGGGGGCGGCGGCAGTGTTCGCTGATCCACCACATTCCGAGGGGCGTCGCACCACAAAAGATACATGGCGCCCGTCCGGCGCGTACCGGCCCCATTGCCGCCGACCGCGGAGCGAAGTGTTTCAATCCTGTGTTTTTCCATCAGAAGGGCTTGATACGCGGCCCACGGTATGCCACTTTGATACAGGCCGTTTGATCGGCCATGACTTCCACTGGGCAGTGGATTTACAGAGCACAGGAGAACCCGAGGGCATGGAGAAGGGGCCTGAGAAGTTGGTAGTTCGCGGGTACAAGGCAGATCCGGGCAGCTTGCTCGGAACCTCCGCCGAGCGGGGTGAGGGACGATGACCGCCGTCGACGTGGCTAAGACCAGCCCGATGACGGCGGCGGTCGACGACCCTCGGGAGGCCGATCCTCGATTTCACGCGACCGGCGAGCCCACCACCGCGGTCCTCGTCGAGGCCGCTGCGAATGGAAGCCGCGATGCGTGGAACGCGCTGGTGGCTCGGTTCGCGCCGACTGTGTGGGCTGTGGCTCGCGGTCACCGCCTCAACGCGGCGGATGCGGCTGACGTATCGCAGACCACGTGGATGAGGCTGGTCGAGAACCTCACCCGGATCGAGCAACCAGAACGCGTGGGCGCATGGCTGGCCACTACCGCTCGGCGAGAGTCGCTCCGGGTGCTCCGGCTGAGTGGGCGGCAGGTCCCGAGCAGCGACGACGTGGATTTCCTTGCCGACCCACAGTCCTACGACTCCCCGGAGCACAACGTCGCCGTGCGGGATCGTGCCGACGTGATAGCCGACCTCGTCCGGCAGCTCCCGGTGAGATCGCAGCTGCTGCTGCGGCTGTTGAACGCGGACTCGCCCCTCAGGTACAAGGAGATCAGCGAGTCGCTCGACATGCCCATAGGCAGCATCGGGCCGACCCGTGCTCGGGCCCTCGAGCAGCTGCGGCGCCTCGCGCTGCAGGCCGGGATCGACCCGGAGGACGTTTTCGGCTGACGAAATCAGGCTACGGGCACCCTGGTCGGCGTGACGGAGGGGGCCGAGTCCTTTCGTAGCAGGTAGTTCTGAAGCTGGATGTATCCGGTCCATACCACGATCACCGCCGCCACGTAGAGTCCGAGGTAGTCGGCCAGCTCGAGGTGGAGCGTCGTCTTGAACATGGCGAGCACCAGGGCTCCATACCAGGAAACGCTGCTGATGGCACCGGCCAACAGCGTCCCGCCCGACAGCTTGAAGACCGGCAGCTGTCGGTGTAGGAGGAGCCCGTTCAACATCAGCACTCCGACCACGACCAGCTTTGCGATGAAGCCGTTATTGCGCAGCAACGGCCCGGGGTCATCCGCGAACAGTGCGAGACCGCTGGCCGTGAGTATCGCCAGGCCGATCCAGATCGCCAGGCTGAGGTCGTGGAGCAGAGCCGTCGGGTGCGGCTCTCTCCGCACCAAGCTTCGGAGCACCAGCAGATCCCCGAGCGTTGCCCCGCCGAGACCGATCGCCAGACCGATTAGATGGACCGTCAGTAGACTCGAGTACAACAATGGCGGTCGGTCACTTCACCGGGGCGCGAAGAAGGAACCGGCGGACCACGTCCAGCCGGTTCCTTCTGTACCCCGGATCGTCGTCGGATACCACCACCTGTACACTCGGACTCCGGCAGGAAAGCCTTTAGCTTTGAAGTCCAGTAGCTGTTCCTCACAGCGGCTCTGGAGCCGGGGACGAAAACTACGATGGATCGGTCCGAAAGGTTCGCTCTGGTGCGAAAAACGCGAAAGGTTTACACCTGAAGCGGCCGCTTCGCCCACTGTCGGTAAGGGGGTATGTATCAATGCCATGCCTGGGTGGTTCTTCGTAAGAAATGACGACCGGTATGCGCATTTCCAACGGACTACGCCTATTGCCGCGTATGTGGCACTTTGAGGCTCGCAATGCACCCGATGTTCAATTCGGGATCTCGTTGGTATCCGCGACCCTCCTCCCTGCTCAATGTAGGGAGGGGTAATGGGGAAGATTAGTTTGGCCACGAATGCGCGCCCGGTCTGGTTCGGCGTGCCCGACCGTCCTCTCTTCGGATGGTGGCACGCCCCCGCCGACGCCCGGGCTGGCGGTGCGGCCGTCCTCTGCCCTCCAGTTGGCCGGGACCACGCCAAGGCGTACTTCACCTACCGGGTTCTCGCGGAGAGACTGGCCGATCGCGGCGTCGCCGTGCTGCGTTTCGACTATCACGGGACAGGCGATTCGGCCGGGCTCGGCAGTGATATCGAACGGCACGACGCCTGGCTGGCGAGCACCGCGTCAGCGATCCACTTCGCACGCAGCTCGGGGGCAGAGAGCCTGACCTTGATCGGCATGACCATCGGGGCGACTATCGCGGCACACGCGGCTGCCGTCGACGGCGGCATAGAACGGCTCGTGCTTTGGGATCCTGCCGCGTCAGGAAGGTCGTTCCTCCGACAGCAGACGGCCATCACCTCGTTGAAGTTCGGGATCCCAGGCCGACGCGAGGACGGATCTGTCGAGACACCCGGCTTCGTGTACCCAGCCTGCGGGGTGGCCGAGTTCCACGAGCTCAACCTCGAGCGCCTGGACCACGCGGTGGCAAGAAACGTGCTCGTTCTCTCCCGTCCGAACCGCAACGGCCACCGGAACCTGACCGATCGCCTGGGCAAGGAAGCCGTCGATTACCGTCCGTGTCCTGAGCAGCCTCGCCTGATGGATGTCGAGCCCCCCTACGAGGACGTCCCTTACCGGGATATCGAGACCGTGACGGAGTGGGTGTCGCAGGAACACGAGGAACCCTCAGCTCCTGTACAGGTACCTGAAGGCCGCGACCACGCCGTCGTGGGGCAGGACGCGGCCGGGCGGCCCATAACCGAGCGCGCCGTCTCTCTTCCCTCAGCCGGGCTGTTCGGGATGTTCACTGAAGTCGGTCCCGAGCGGTCGGACCGCCCGCTGGCAGTCTTTCTCAACTCGTCGGACGAGCACCACATGGGTCCCAACCGGCTATGGGTCGAGCTCGCGAGGCGATGGGCATCTTCAGGAATCGACGGGTTGAGGGTCGATCTGAGCGGACTTGGAGACAGCCCTGTCCGTCACGACGCGCAGCCCTGGTTGCAGTGCTGCGCCCCCGAAGCCTTCGACGACATGATCGACATCTTCCGCGAAGCGTCCCAGGACGGGCGCAGGCCACTGATCCTGGTCGGATTGTGCTCCTCCGCCTACCAGGCGATCGAGAGCGCGCTGTCTCTCCGCCCGGCCGGCGTGGTGCTCCTCAACCCGGGATTCAGCTTCGTCCCGCCTGAGCAGGAATCGGGCCGGCCTACCGACCCCAGGCGCCGAATCGTGCTGAACTCCGACCGGGCAACCAAGGACCCAAGGAAGGCGTTCACCCTCGAAGGCTCGGAAAGCGCCTTGGAGAAGCTCAAGCGTCGGATTCGCAATCAGCGTCGCACGTACAGGGTCATGCAGGCCCTGATGGAGCTCGACTTCCACCTGCGCGCCAGGCTGGCCTTTCTCCTGCATCGAATGAGCCGTCCTCGCACGTGGTGCCGCCTGCTGGTCCAGAATTCCACCGATGTTCTCCTGGTGACCGGGGAAGGCGACAACGCCATGATCCGTGCGGACTTGAGCGATCGGGTGATCGCTGAGCTCGCCGAAACGGGACGTTTCCGCTACGCGTACGTCCCCGGACTGGACCACGGGATCGTTCTGGATTCGCAACGCCGTGCTGTCGTAGATCTCGTGACCGATCACGTCTTGTCTTGCTTTGCGCCCGCGAAGGAACCGGACTCCGAGCCTCGACGCCGCCCCGTGGACAAAAAGACAAGCGAGGTCGGTCCCGTCCAAGCGTTTCGGCACGCAGAGACGGGCGCCGCCGACGCCACGGCCTGACCGGTGTCGAAGGTCATGATCCCCCGCTGACTCAAGCAACGACCCGTTGGCGGGAGAACACAGTTTCGCACCCAATTGCATCGAGTTCGTATCAGCAGTCGGATTTCGTGCTCCGTCAAGGCGTGTTCCAATCAAGTGCCGTTCGAGAGAGCCGCAGGTAACGTCGTTGCGTAAGCGACTGATCAGCCCGGTTCGACCCTTTGATCGCGTTCCTCAGCAGGTAGTCGACGCTGCTCGGAGGATCTTCGAGGCTGTGATAAGGAGCAAGATGACACCAGGAGTAACCCCATCCAATGCCGTCCACGCTGAGCCCCTCTCGTTGATTCTCACCTCAGAGAGCCCGCCGGAACGGACGAGAGGTACGAATGGCGGATACAGATCGCCCGTCGGCTCTCAAGAACACGCTTGACGAGGTAGAGGTTCGCCGTTTGGCAGGACCGCTCCGCCTCAGCTGGATGAACTCGGTTGCGGCCAGCCCGGTCATTCCCAACCGGATCCGGCATCGACTGTTGCGAGTCGGCGGCGTCTCTTGCGGAAGATGCGGCATTTGGCACCATGTGCGATTCGTCGGCGGTTGCGACGTATCGATAGGCGACTTCAGCTTCGTCAGCTCGGGTGTGGTCTTCGATGCGCGAGCACACATCGAGATTGGAACCAGAGTGGCGATAGGCCCCAACGCGATGCTGCTGACCTCGTCCCACGAGATCGGGCCGTCGGAGCATCGAGCCGGCGCCGGGTACGCGAAGTTCGCTCCGATCGTCATAGAGGACGGGTGCTGGATCGGAGCGGGCGCGATCATCCTTCCCGGCGTCACCATCCGCAGGGGATGCGTCGTCGGTGCGGGCGCCGTCGTCACTACCGACTGCGAACGTGACGGGCTCTACACGGGGATCCCCGCAACACGGAAACGCGACCTTCCAGTCGCGCCCGTTGCCGTCGATGCGGGGTCGGAGCCAATGCTCGGGCGACTGGTCGCCACAGAGGGCCGCCTCGGTACCCGCTTCGAACGCCCGTTCGAACCGTAGTACCCGGGACACTGTCACCGGAGCGCGGACCCACCGGGAGGGCATAGCGCCCCTTTGCGACCGTCCCCGACGGTGGGGACCCGTGGTCGGAAACACAAGAAAAGAAGGATGCGCCCGCCGTGTATCAAAGGGGACGACCCCATACTCTGAGACGTCGTGCGACGTTACTCAGAGACATTTGCGCGACACAGGCTGGCGCTGATCCTTCCCGTGGTGATTGCTGTTGTGATCAGTAGTGCCTTCGCCATATCTAGACCCCACAAGTACGAGTCCTCGATGAGCCTGTGGTTCGACAGCCCAGTTTCTCAGCCGTCGTCGCTCCTCAATACCGGAAACGGCCCGACGCCGGCGTCAGGGGGACTCGCGGAGTTGCAAGAGTTTCTCGCCACCGATGCGTTCCGAAGCGACGTCGGGCTAGCAAGCCCGTTGGCAGCCGATCTTTCTAAGCCCGGCAGCCGTCCAAATTTGTACGCCATCGACGGAGTTCTGGCGAAAGCGTTTACTGAGACCGTGGCCGGCCCTCAGATCGTGCAGGTGACGATGACCGCTGCGAATCCAAGTTACGTGGTAGGCACACTGGACGCAGTCGCAAACCAATATCAGTCCTGGAATTCCAACGCCCTAAATGACCGAGGACACGCGTCAGCCACTTACTACCAGCCTGAAGTTGAGAGAGACCTGACAGCGTTGAACAAAGCCAATACCGCCGTCAAAGCGTACGTACTGAGCAATCCGAAAGTAAACCTAACGACCGATCCGACCTACAGCCAACTGACCCAGACGGCCGCCTCGGCCGAAGCGAACTACACCAGCGACAGCAACGCCCTCGCGCAGGCGGAGCTCGCCGACCAACCCGACCTGATATCAACGAGCTTCCACGTCGTCGATCCCCCGAGTCCCCCAGTAGCGTTGAGCAGCAAGAAGCACGACATTCTTATCGGGGTCGCCGGTCTTTTGGCCGGAGTCATCATCAGCCTCCTCGCCTTGAGTGCGCTCACCGCGCTTGACAAGACGGCAAGGAGCGAGGAGGACATCGACTCCATGCTCGGCGTGGACGTCGTCGCCAGCATCAGGGAACTGCGACATCGGAGGACGCTCGGCGCCCGGGGGGAGAGGTCGTCGTGAATGGAACGGAGGCGGAGCCTGATCCCGGCTCCAACGGTTGGTGGTCGGCTGGCCGCAAAGTTCCTACCGACTCACCGGCCGCTGGTTCGGCGACGGGTCGTCAGGCGCAGCAGGCGAGGCCGACTCGGCCGTCGACAACGTCGGTCTCTGCCGACGAGAGTCAATGGTTCACCCCTACGACACCTCTCACCCCTACGACGCCCCACCCTCGGCCCGACCACCGACTAGCAGCCCACCGCGATGCCAACTCAGGCAGCGCGACCGAGACGACCAAGGTGCGAACACCCCAATTCCCCCCGGCCGAGACGACCAAGGTGCGAACACCCCAATCCCCCCCGACCGAGACGACCAAGGTGCGAACACCCCAATCCCCCCCGACCGAGACGACCAAGGTAGGAACACCCCAATCTCTTGATGGCAATGGCGGCCCCGCGACCGAGACAGCCAAGGTGGGAACACCCCAATCTCTTGATGGCAATGGCGGCCCCGCGTCAGGGCGTCGTCGACGTAGGCGCACATCCGAACCGGAGGCCGCCGTCTGGGTCAACGCCCGACCTGAGGTCCTGCAGTCCTGTGGCGTGGCGCTACGTCGGATGGGCGACGAGGTGCGCTCCGTAGGAGTCACGAGCACCGCTCGTCGAGAGGGCCGAACAACGATAGCCATGGGCATGGCGGAGGCCGCATCCTTAGGCGGTCGCAACACGATTCTGATCGACCTCGATCTCCAGCGGCCCGGGATCCCCGGTGCCGCTGCCGAGCAGAACGTTGCCGGCATACGCCAGTACCTCCGCGGCGAGGCGCCGATCCATGAGTGTCTCTTTCGCGTCAGTGACCACTTGCAAGTGGTCAACGCCGGAGGCGTCGACCCAGACCACCACGTGGCGCGATCCGATCGATTCGCCGACCTCATCGCAGAGCTCTCTCGCCGATGTGAAGTCCTTGTGGCGGACCTTCCATCGCTGCAATCCGGAGTCGACGCCGCGAGAATGTCAGACGTATTCGAGTCGGTCGTGCTGGTAGTGCGGGCCGGAGGGGTGACGATTCCCCAGATAGAGGAGTCGGTCGCAGTCCTGGGACGGCGTCCTGTGGTGGTACTCAATGGCAAGGGCCGCGCCAAGCGGACACTGTTCGGTCGAACCAGAGGTCTTTAGATGCCGAACTGGGGGATCGTGATAGTGATCGCCGCGATCTTCTTCGGCCTCAAGGACTCGATCCAGGAACGTCACGGCTACATGATCCTATTCGGCTTGGTAGTCCTCGCAGTCTTCTACGCTGCTCTCAAGCAACATACGTATTGACATGGAGTTGGTCCTCGAAGATCGACCCACTCCCCGACGGGATCGGACTGCGCTCTGGTCGCGAGTCATAGTCCTAGCTGCAGCCCTGGTTGCCGCAGCATTCGGGCTGGCCGTGGGTGCCAAGCCGATGCTGGCCATTCTTCCGCTCATATTTGCGGCTCCGATCCTGTTGTGGAAGAAGCCGTATTACGGCGTGGTGTTCCTAATGGTTACCTGCACCACGATCGAGAACTTCCCGACCCCCGTCGGGACGCACAAGGGGGCCTTCACGGCGTCCATACCGTGGTGGCGTTCCATCTCCCTCGGCGGCGGCGCTCCCACCGGGACCGGGCTTGCCGCGACCAGCCACGGGGTGATCCTCTTCCCCGTCGAGATGTTCCTCATACTCCTCATCCTTGTATGGATCATGAAAGCTGGGCTCGATGGAACTCTCGGACTTCCGAAATCACCAGTCACCACAGGACTGAAGGTCTTCTGGGGCTTTCTCCTTGTCGGTCTCGCCGTAGGACTGATGCACGGCGCCAACCCCAAGTTCGCCTTGTGGGAGACCCGGAGCTGGATTTACCTGACGGTAGGTTTCTTGTTGGCGGCTGCCCTCCTCCGGACCAGGCAAGCGCTCGAGGCAATCCTGTGGGCGATGGTTTTGGGCACGGGCTTCAAGGGGATGCAGGGAACCGAAATCTTCTTTGCTTACGCCCGGTCCATGGTACCGAGGCCCGAGGCGATTCTCGGCCACGAGGAAGCCTTCTTCATGGGCTTCTTCATCCTGCTGACGGCGGCCCTGTGGCTGTACGGAATTCGTGGACCGTTGCGGTCAACTGCGACACTGCTTCTCCCGTTCGTGCTCATTGCAGATCTCGCCAATTCCCGCCGAACGGCTTGGCTCGTGGTCGCGTTGGGGGTCTTCGTAATGCTCGCGATCGGGGTCAACACGCTTCCCCACCGAAGGAAGCTCCTGTCCCGGACGATCATCGTCATAGCGATCGGTAGCGCGATCTACATTCCGGCCTACTGGAACCACAACGGGTCCCTTGCACAACCAGCTAGGGCGGTCCGATCGGAAGTGCAGCCCGACTCGCGTGACGAGTCCTCAGACCTCTACCGCTTGCAAGAGGATTACAACCTCGAGGCGGATATCAAGACGCACGGCGTCCTCGGCGCCGGCTTTGGTATTCCGATCAGTTACTCGAACGCGATCGCCAACATCTCCTCCTCTGATCCGATGGTCGCGTACATCCCTCACAACGGGATCCTCTGGATATGGTTCAGGCTCGGTCTTCAGGGCGAGATCGCATTTTGGTGTCTGATCGGCGTGGCGCTCATCCGGGCCACCCGGCTGGCGAAGGTGAGCGATCCCAAACTTGCCATGATTGGAACCCTCGCCGCTTGCGCCATCGTCGGCTACGTGGCCGAAGGATACGAAGACTATGGCTTCGCCGAGTTTCGAATCGCCCTGGCTATGGGGTTGATTCTTGGCATGGTCGAAGCTGCGACTCGAGTCGCAGCGTCTCGATCCGCAACCGAAGCTCCGCGCATCGGAGCGTCGATCTCCGCGTGACCAGCTCGAGCCGCCTTTCCCTTGCCTGAGCCAGCATGACGAGTTTCGACGAGGACAACGGTCAGTCCACCGGCCGGGCCCGGCTGGGCCTTGGCTGCGTCAATTTGGGTGGGATGGGACGAGCAGGAGATCGGCTCGTGCACCAGGCCTTCGACCTGGGTGTTCGATTCTTCGATACAGCCGATGTATACGGACACGGTCAATCCGAGGTCGTGCTGGGCCGAGCGGTCCGGGCTCGTCGCGCCGAAACGGTCATAGCGACCAAGGGGGGATATCCGTTTCGGGAGCGCTCGGCTCTGATGGGGGCTGTGCGTCGAGCCGCCCGGCCCTACGTCGGGGTCGCGTTGCGCCTGACTAACCGAGGATCGGTCGCCGTCGCGAGCGGTTCGAGCTACCTGTCCAAGGACTTCTCGCCCCGATACCTGCGCAGCGCGCTGGAGGCCAGCCTCGTCCGCCTGAGAACCGATCACGTCGACCTGTACCAGTTGCACGGTCCCGAGGCGGTGCACGACGACGTTCTCGCTCTCATGTCCGAGCTCATTTCGGAAGGGAAGATTCGGCGCTTCGGAATAGGCTTGGAGAGCCTCTCGCCGGCCGAGGAGTGGCTCACGTCAGGAGGAGTCTCCGACGTGCAGCTTCCATTCGGCGTGCTCGACCCGCTAGCCGGTGACCGGGTCATTCCGTTGGCGCACCAATCGGGCGTCTCGGTGATCGTTCGCGGGGTGTTCGCGGGGGGATTCGTGGGCCGGGTCCCAGGCGGTGACACTTCGCGGCTCAGGGCGGGCCAGCCCGAGCTTTTGAAAGAGCTCTCGGCACTCGCCTCGGCCAGCGGGGCGACGCCCACGCAACTCGCCTTGTGGTACGTGCTCGCCCGAGACGACGTCTCAATGGCCCTGGTCGGCACGTCATCCACGGGCCATCTCGCCGATGTCGTCCGATACGCTCGGACCGAGCCCGCAGAGGACGTCCTCGCCGCACTGCAGTCAATCGCCGCCCGCGGGCTCGGTGAGGGGGCCGCATTGCCCGCGGTGTCCGAGCAAGGATCCAACGATGGAAACTGAGTCGATCGTCGTCATCGGGAGCGGCCCGGCCGGGGCCATGGCCGCCCACGAGCTGGTGGTCCACAAGCGCCTCCCCGTCACCATGCTCGAGGCCGGTTCAGAGGGCCCCAAGGGTGTGCTGGTGAGAGCCGCAGGTCGAAACCTCTTTCGACGAAGCCCAGACCTGGCGCGCGTATCCCATGTGGCCGTGAGCGGACATCCCGACACGACCTGGTTCCGGACCCTCGAGCCGGGGGGACTTTCGAATCAGTGGACCGGTGCGGTGCCGCGCTTCGCGCCGGGCGACTTTTGCGACGGCGAACGGCTCGACCCGCGCTACCGGTGGCCGGTCGACTACGACGACATCGTCCCTTTCTACGAAAAGGCCGAACGCCTGCTAGGAATTACGGCATCGGGCACGGACGTACCACTGCTCCCCGCGGGATACAGCGACCAACGCCGGATCCTGCCGCCGGACTGGAAGGGGGTGGCCGGCGTGGCCGGCCGACATGGCCAGGGCCTCACCGTCATGCCCCTGGCCGATGGACCCAACTATCTATTCGTGCGACGCGCCACCGCCTTCAACAGCTATTCCAACATCGTGCACCGGCTGACCACCCGCCCCAACTTCACCTTGCGGACCGGGTGCACTGCGCTTCAGTTGGAATGGTCGGCGACCAAAAGGCGGGTGCAAGGCGTCGTCTACCACGATCGGGTCACAGGCACGCAGAAACGGATCGAGGCCTCCGCCGTGGTGGTCGCGTGCGGTCCGCTCGGCTCGACCAAGTTGCTGTTGGACTCCGCGTCGCCAGACTTCCCGAACGGGATCGGCAACAACGAAGGAATACTGGGTCGCTACCTTCACGATCACCCGAAGGAGTGGTGGAGCGTCGAACTGTCGAAGCCGATCACGAGGTTGTCCTGCGCGGCTTACCTGACCCGGCGGCCTTTCGATCAATCGCCACCCCTGATGGCCACCTCCTGGACGATCGGCCTCGCTTCACCCAAGGAGAAGGTGCTGTCACTGTTGCCCGGCCGGACCGGCGCACTGGGGGTACAGGTACTAGGAACCATGATCCCCTCGGAGCAGTTCTACGTCCGTCCTCACGCCACTCGAAGAGACGAGTTCGGGTTGCCCCAACTCGATATCCATATCGAGTTCGAAGCCGACATCCTCAAGAATATGCACGACGCCCGATACCGTTTCATGGACCTGATGGGCGCAGCAGGCTACGAGTGCCGTCTCAACCCGGTCGTCCCCCAGTGCACACCGGGAGCTGCCGTGCACTTCGGAGGCACGGCCCGCATGCACAAAAGCCGGGAGTATGGCGTAGTGGACGAGTGGAGCCGAATATTCGACGTCCCCAACGTGGCCGTGGCCGACGCGTCGACTTTTACCACCGGACCTGAGAAGAACCCGACGTTGACCGCCATGGCGCTGGCGGCGCGAGCTGCCCATCGGCTCGCCGATGACCTCAAGGGGGTGTGAGCGGCATCGGCCAGGGGCGGGGGCTGGGCGCCAGGTTCGTAGCGGGTCTTAGAGCCCGAGCCGAAACTGCCGCTTGCGCGGCTCCGACTCGTTAATCCCATGCGATACTGAAGGTTCGGCCTTCAGCCAGCCGAGTGGTTTCGGCGAGGGATGTTAGGTATCAAAAGGACGAATTCGGTCTCATCTATGGGTGAAATCCTGTCCTGTGTCTGAGCATTGTCCAAGTAGCCCCCAGGAGGATGGCTTGTCAACGGGCCTCGTCGAACAAGAAGACAGCACCATCGACTCGCCCCGTATCTCCGTGGTGATCTGCACTCGAAACCGCGCCGACAAGATCGGCGCCGCGGTTGAGTCGGTGCTCGCCAACGATCACCCCTCATTCGACCTCACCATCATCGATCAGAGCGACACCGAGGCAACGAAAAAGGAGATCGACACCGTCGCCGCCGGAGATCCGCGGGTGTTCTACCACCACGTGGACGAGCCGGGGCTGTCGCGTGCCTACAACTCGGGGATCCGGGATTCCGCCGGATCGCTCATCGCGTTCACCGATGACGATTGCATCGCACCGAAGGATTGGCTCGAGCGTGTCGAGGCCGCCTTCGACGGCGATCCCGACGCCGACCTCCTCTATGGACCGGTCGTGGCCAAGCCGACGATCGCGAGCGAGGGAGCCGTCACGCCGACACTCGAGATCCCCCGTGCTGAGAGGTTGAGTCGCCGAAACGGGTTTCGGGTCATCGGGATGGGGGCCAACTTCGCGGCTCGGCGCCGGCTCTTCGGCGTGGTGGGTGGCTTCGACGAGATACTCGGCGGTGGCGGCCCTCTCCGTTCGTCACAGGACTTTGACCTGGCATACCGTACCTACCGAGCCGGATCCGTGATCATTCTTCGTCCCGAAGTGGTCATGGTGCACGACGGGTTGCGAGAGGCCGAGGACTGGCCAGCTGTCCTCCGAAACTACGGCATCGGCGACGGCGCGTTCTACTCGAAGCACGTGCGGTGTGGGGACATGTACGCCCTCTTTCTGCTGATCCGCCAGATTTATCGCCACGCCTCTCGTCACCTCGTCAAGACCGTGCTCAGACGCCGCGGTCCGACCGACTACCTGTCCGGGATATTCATCGGCGTGCGCGACGGATTCAAGTTTCGGATCGACCGTCGGCACAAGTGCTATCGGGCGCCTTGAGCCAGCTGATCGGAGCGCAGACGTGAGTGCGCGGATCGTGATCCTCGGTGCCGGGCCCACCGGACTCGGCGCCGCCCATCGACTGGGGGAGGTGGGTTTCACCGACTGGGACATCTACGAGCGCGACAACCGCGTCGGAGGGCTGGCCGCGAGCCTCACGGACGACCACGGGTTCATCTGGGATCAGGGTGGGCACGTCATGTTCAGCCACTACGGCTATTTCGACGACCTAGTCGAAAAGATGCTGCGAGATGACTACGACGAGCACATGCGAGAGGCCTGGATCTGGATTCGTGACCGGTTCGTGCCGTATCCATTCCAAAACAACATCCACCGGCTGCCGAGGGACGCCTTCCTGGATTGCGTCACGGGCATAATCGACGCCCAGCACAAGTCACTTCCGAAGCGGAACTTCGCGGAGTGGATAACGGCGATATTTGGCGAGGGAATCGCCAGGGAGTTCATGTCCCCGTACAACTTCAAGGTATGGGCCCACCCGCTCGAGATGCTAGGCACACACTGGCAGGGCGACCGCGTGCCCACCGTCGATGTGCGAAGAATCCTGGAAAACCTCGTCGACGATCGCGATGATGTCAGCTGGGGACCCAACAACCGGTTCAAGTTCCCGCTTCTCGGCACTGGCATGCTCTACGAACGGATCGCCGCGTCGCTGGCCAAGCCCATTCACATGCAACACGAAGTGGTGGGTATCGACGCCCGGGCCAAGAGGGTCGCCTTCGCCGATGGAAGCGGTACGTCCTTCGACCACCTGGTGACGACGATGCCACTCAAGGAGCTCGTACGTTGTATCGACGGCTGCCCCTCCTCGATCCGCGAGGCGGCGGGAGCGCTGTCACATACTGAGGGACTGTTCGTCGGGGTTGGGGTCGCCGAGGCATGTCCGAGTAGCAAGTGCTGGATGTACTTTCCCGAATCGAACTCGCCGTTCTACCGCGTTACCTACCTTTCCAACTACTCGCCTCGGGTCACGCCGGGCCCCGGCCACTTCTCGCTCCTGGCCGAAGTCTCATCCTCGCCATACAAGCCGGAGGACCCGGCAGACGTCGTGGAGCGGACCATTCAGGGACTCGTAGCCAGTCAACTGCTGACACCCGAGCAGGCAGCATCGAAGATCGTCAGCCGCCAGCTGATGCGAGTCCCATATTCGTACCCGGTACCGACCCTCGATCGCGACGCCGCCCTCAACGTTATACAGCCGTGGTTGATGGAGCGCAATATCTACTCCCGCGGACGCTTCGGCGCTTGGCGTTACGAGATCGGTAACACCGACCACTCGGTAATGATGGGGGTCGAAGTCGCCGACTATCTGATCTCGGGTGAAACGGAGACGACATGGGCTCTACTTCCAGGCGAGGAAGCCCGCGCCCGAATCGCTGGCTGATCGCTCCAGATTCTGGGCGGCGGAGCTCTCGCGTGGCGGTGATCACGGCCAGGTATCGCGCCAATTGGGCAAACGCTGCCGTCGGCACCCTTTGACCAGGTCGCTTGTCCCGCAAGTGAGCATTGTCATGCCCACGTATAACCGCCTGGCGACACTGCAACGAGCCGTCGCCGCCCTCGATCCGCAGACTGTCGACTCCTCCCGCTTCGAGCTCGTCGTCGTCTCCGACGGCTCTACCGACGGCACCCTCGAGTTTCTCGAGCAGGCGTCCCCCGCTTTCCATTTGCTAATCGGGCGCCAGGAGAACTCGGGTCCCGCCGCAGCGCGGAATCACGGTGTTCGGCTGGCCAGAGGAGACCTGATCCTGTTTCTCGACGACGACGTGGTCGCGGCCCCGGACCTGATCGAGCAGCATCTTTGCGCCAGACCCGAAAGCGACGACCGGATCGTCGTAATAGGACCCATGCTCACACCGCCGGACCATAGGCCGAACCCGTTCATCCGTTGGGAACAGTCAATGCTCTACAAACAGTACGACGCCATGAAGCGCGGAGATTGGGCCCCGACGTATCGGCAGTTCTACACGGGCAACGCATCTGTGGGGCGTCGCTTCATCATGTCCCTCGGTGGATTCGACGAGAGGTTCCGCAGAGGCGAAGACGTCGAGCTCGCCTACCGGCTGCACGAGGAGGGGGCAAGATTCGTGTTCAACGATTCTGCCGTTGGCCACCACTACGCGGAGCGCTCCTTCGAGTCATGGCTGCGAAACGCACGGGAGTACGGACGCAACGACGTCGTCTTCGACCGTGAGAGGCGTCAGAGCGGCCGCCTAGAGCAGGTCCGCGTCGAATACGCGGGGCGTAACCCGCTGGTGCGAGGGCTCACCCGTGCCTGCCTCGGCCGCAAGACCCTGGAATCTTCCCTTCGACACGCGGCGAAGAGCATTATCTATGGGGCCGATCGGCTGGGATTGGAGGCGATCACGCAAAGTGCATTGAGCGGCCTGTACAACACCACGTACTACTGCGGGATGGCGGACGAACTAGGCGGATCGGAAGCGTTTTGGGAAACGATCCGAGGAGGTCGGTCCGATTGATCGCTGCGGCGCTCTCACGACTGGGTCGGTTGGGCGCCCTTGTTGCGTTGGGCGGCGTCTCTCTTGCCGCTTGCACTCACTCACCCCTGACAGTGCAGCACGCCATAGTTCCTGGTGGCATCGTGGGCCCCTTGCCGGCGGGTTTACCGACCCATCTGGCGATCGGCTTGGCGGCCGGCTTCGGCCAGAACGGCCTCGGCGGTTGGGTTCCCGAATCGAAGATTCCGTTCGACTACACCTACCAGTACTTGGCGGGAGGTGTCGACAATCCCGGCCAGGGATGGCAGACCTGGATGCCTCACGCCACTTTCCCGACCGAATATGCCACGGTGGCGACGAGCGAAGGCCACATTCCGGTCCTCGACTATTACATGCTGCTGCAGAGCGGCGGTCCCTGCGCCAATTGCGAGGAGGACCAGAAGGACCTCGATCACCTCAACGATCCGTCCCTGATGGCCGCTTACTACGAGGACTTCGAAACCTTGATGAAGCGGTTGGGATCCCGCACCTGGGGCGGCGTGAAGGGATTCGGGGGAACGGTCATCGTTCACGTCGAGCCAGATCTGTCTGCGCACGCGGAAGAAGCAGTGCTCGATCCCTCGAGGTGGTGCTTCGGCCTCTGCGATGGACAGGGCAACAATCCGGCTCTCCTGCATGCCTCCGTCGCCAGCTCGGGCCTGCCTGCCCTCGCCGGATTGCCGAACAACTACGTCGGATTCAATTTGGCTTTGTTGCAGATACGGGATCTGTTCGCTCCGAACGTTCTCATGGCCTACCACCTGAGCAACTGGTCCACCGGGACCGACATCGCCAGTAACACCGATAGGAGTATCGACACCACTCGAATTGGATCCGAGGCCGGCCGCTTTGCTGCCGAAGCGGGGGTCGCGACCATCCGCCCGGGGGTGTCAACCTACGATCTGGTCTTCAACGACGTCTCGGACCGGGACTCAGAGGTATCGGGAATCTGGTGGGACGTGACGAATCGCAGGGACCCGAATTTCGCCCGCTGGGAGACCTTCCTGGGAAGCGCGGAGTCGCAGTTCAAGCGTCCAGTGTTCGTGTGGCAGGTCCCCTTGGGCAACCAGTGGTTCCGAACGGAGAACGGAAGTACGGGACACACCCGTGACAACAGAATCGAGTACTTCTTCTCGCACCAGGCGGAGCTGGTCCATGCGGGCGTAGCAGCGGTGCTGTTCGGCAACGGCATCTCCAACAGTACGAGCAACTACCCGCTCGTCGATGATGCGCCTTTCAATCCCCAATCGGTTTGCTCGACGGAGGACGGGGTCACGGCGTGTAGCACCCACCTGGCGGTTTGGTCAGACGACGACGGCGGATACTTGAGAACACAGGCCGCTCTGTACTACCGACACCCGCTCCCTCTGGTCTGGGCGCCGAACGGAGCCTGAGGGCGGTGGATCCGATCATGGAGGTCCGCTGGTCTGCTCGTACAGAGCCTCCAAGTGCTTCATATATGCGACCCCGTGGCCTGCACACGGAGAACCGTTGTAGTCGCTGATAAGCGATTCGTCGCTTTCGCACGTGCAAGCAGTAGCCACAGTGCGATCGCCTGCAGGTGACGAGCTGGTTTCACACCCTCCCTGCCAAACGTCCCAAGTCCAGGCCAGGTAGCTCACGCCAGCGGAGTCCGCCCAGTTCGCGTAGGTCTTGGTGTACGACGCGGTCACACCGAACTCGTCTGTGATGAGGGGGACCTTTCCAATGTCGGTCAGGTTCGCGTTCCAACAGGTGCTCGTGGTACAGCCCCCGAAAGTGTAGTTGTGGAAGCTGGCCGTCAACTGTCCAAGGGGATCGCTCGGGGCGTAGGCGCTCCAGTCATCGAGAACACTCGCGTATCCAATTCCTCCGAGCATGATGACGTTGGTCGCGCCGGTCTGCCGGACCGTGTTCACCAACTCCTGCATGCCGGCGACCGTATAGCTCTCATCGGTACACGTCCCCCCGGCGTTGCCCATTTCCCAGCACTCCCATGCTTGGGGGGTGTCGCTATTGTCTTCCGGATACGGCTCGTTGTATAGGTCGAACAGAGCAGCTGGGTCGCTCTTGAACGCGGTCGCCACGCTCGTCCAAAAGGCCGGACTGTGGTCTTCGTCCGGCATCGGCTGCTCACCCGTCGCCAGGGTGGTACCCGGGTCCACTACTGCCAGGTCCAAGATGGCATACAGGCCGTGCTTGTTTAGGATCTTGACGTACTTCTCGATTGCCGTCTGATAGTTGGCGCCGCCGTACTGCGCGTCGACACCATTGATCCCGAGCCAGCAATCCTCGTTCATCGGGATCCGTACCGCGTTGGCGTGCCAGGACGCGATCGCTTCCACCGACGAGGCATCCGAAGGTCCATCGAAGATCCCCCATCCTTGGACGCACGCGTACTCGGTGCCATCCCGGTTGACCCCTCGCAGTTGTACCGTCTGGCCGGATCCGTTGACCAAACGGTGTCCGTGCACGCTGATCGAAAGTACCGGCGTGGACTTCGGAACGGCGGCGGCGATCCCGGGCCACGTCGCTGCGACCGTCGTCAATATGGCCAAGCCTATGACGTATTTGGCGACCCGGTTCGCCCGAAATGAGCGCTTTGTACTCAACTCTTAGCCTCCTGATCGGAATCTCCCTATACGAGTGGTTCAGGGCCTTTGAGATACGCGAGGTGGCGCCGATCGACCGGGGGGCCTAATCCGTTCCGCTGCCCACAGGTGCGACGTCCCTGCCCCGGAGACGCTTTAGAAGTTCGGCTGCGGCAACGCGCGAATCGCGCACAGACACGATTCGAAGCGCAAAACACGCTAACACGAAGGTCGCGATACCGATCACGACCTTGCCGGCGAACGGGCTCGAATCGGCCAGCAGGACGGGCGGAATCATCGCCGCACTTGCCACCATGCATCGCGCCGCGAAAGAGATCGTGCCGCGATCCAGCACTCCCGCTGGCCGCAGATAAATCGCCCCGACCATCATCAGGAGCTCGGTACCTACGGTCACTACCGAGGCGCCGATGGCTCCGTCACCGTAGTGGTGGCTAGTGAACGGTATGGCGAAGAGGTTCACGAGCGGGTTGAAGACCGAGGCGATGCCGCCAACCACGAGCCACGACTTCTGTCGACCCTTGGCCACCAGTGCAAGCGCCAGCACCATGTCGAGTCCGACGAGTGGGATGTGGAATGCGAGGATCCGGATCAGCAGCGCAGCACGGTGGTAGGACGTGGGATAGTGGAACAGATCCAGGATGTCGGGAGCAGTAAGCGCGATTCCGACCGCCATTGGGGTGCCCGTGAAGACCGCAAGTTGGACGGCCCGATTCACGGTTCGCTCGAACTGGTTACCCAATTCGACCGCGCGTGCCGAAAGCGCAGGGAAGACCGCAGTCGAAAGAAGCGCCGGCAGCGCGACAGGAATGCCCACCCACGTGTAGGCCAGGGCGTACCACCCGACGGTCGTACTCCCGGTCATTTGCTGGAGCATCAGGATGTCGACGCTTCCGTAGACGAGCAGGATCGCGCTCCATATAGAGAACGGAAGCCCGCCTGCCGCGATCTTCTTCCAGAGCGTAAGGTCAAGCTCCATCTGACCCTTCATGTCAGGCCAAACGACGCGTGCGTAGGTGACCAGCGGGATGATCGTCGCCCCGGTCAGCGCGATGGCGTAAATCACCACCCCTCTGTGGTCAAGCAGGAGCCCGATTGCGACGGCCGCCCCGACGTACTGCTGAGCGGCATACCAGACCGCTTGAGTCGTCATCCGCTCAGTGCCCTGGAGAGCTCCGGAGAAGACGTCGGTGAGTGATCCGATCAGAATGGTGAACGAGCTCACTTCGATCAGCAGCTGCGTTTGCGACGGGTACCCAAGAAGGTGTCCAATCAGGATGGCGACGGCCATGATCACTCCACCGAGCACTACCTTCATGCACAACGCGTTGAAGGTGTACCGCCCAAGGGCAGAACGGTCGCGAGCAATGGTCATCACGAGGAACTGCCGCGATCCCAGAGTCGACGCCAGCGCGAAGAACCCGACGAAGGCGGTGGCGAAGGCCAAGACACCATACGTGTGTGGGCCGAGATGCTTGGGAACGATCGTAACTGTGAATATGGACACCATGAAGGTGGCCATTTGAAAGAATGCGAGGGATGCCACATTCCGTCGGAGCCTGCTGGTCGACGGGAAGCGTTTGGTCCTGTGGCGCCAGAGACGCCCGGGGTAGGGCATTCGAGTTCCTAGTTGAAGATCTCGAGCCGAGATCGCGCTTTCATCGTGATCAGATTCCTCATGTACGGAGGCCTTCCAGCGCGGTTTGATACATCACCGCCGCGTCGAGGGCGCCGGGCCGGGTGGTATCAATACCGGTGAGCGAGCGCTCAAGAAGGGTAGTGCGGTCCTTGATGCTGGTTTCCACGTCGGCGGATCAACGGCTTCGCAGCGAGGTCGCCGACGGTCGCAGACCGACGCCGGAATACCTGAGGTTGGAGAGCCAGCACGGGGTGCAACTGTTGGACTGGTCAGAGCTGGGTCTGCGGTCTGGCCACCGGTCGGTGGCGCGCTCGCTCAGGCATGTGTTGGCGTCCCTTCGACGGGTCCGTCGGGCCGACGTCGTCTTCTCGGACGGGGAGCACCTCGGTATACCTCTTGCCATCACGATGCGCCTCCTCCGCATGGATACCGCCCACGTGATGATCGGTCACAACCTGTTGACTCCCATGAAATGCCGCATCATGCGGCATATCTCCCTCGGTCCACACGACCGGGTCCTCATCCACTCCTCGAATCAGTTGCGACCGATCGTGCAGGCGACCGGCCTTGCCAGCGAGAGATTCTCGACAGTCCCCTACGGGATCGACACCGCTTTCTGGTCGCCTGGAAGCGAAGGCGAAGTCGAAGGGCTCGTCGTATCTGCTGGTCGTGAGCACCGCGACTACAGGACGCTGGTGGAAGCTCTGCCTGCCGGCGCCACCGCGACCATCGCCGACCACAGCCCGTACACCCCGGAAGCGACCCGGCGCGATCCCGGGGTGTGGCCATCGACAGTGGAGCGCGTCGCCCTTGATCCGATCGGGTTGCGGGATCTGTACCGCAAGGCGGCGCTGGTCGTTGTTCCGGTGGTCGACAGCTCGATGCCAGCGGGAATAACTACACTGCTGGAAGCCATGTCGGTAGGCAAGGCGGTCGTGGTGACTGAAACCACTGAGTTGGCCGGAGTGGTGGAACACGGCTGCACCGGTTTGACGGTTCCCCCCGGCGACGTGGCCGGGATGAGAGCGGCGATCAAAACTCTACTGGCCGACCCCTCCAAGCGGCGGGCCCTCGGGGCGGCCGCTCGTGATGTTGCAGTCTCTCGCTACGACGTGAACCTCTACGCGGAAGCGATCGCTCGCCATCTCGACGCCGCTTCAAATTGCGGTCCCGCCTCGTCCGCGGGAAGCGCTGAGTTCAGCGGGGCCGAGGGCTGACCCGACCGGAAGGTCGAGCTCTTCCGGCGACCTGCCCGCCCCGCTTCGGGCGGAGCCACTTACGTTGGTCCCAGTCAGGCCCCCATGCGAAGTGCTCGGCGACGCCAAGATTCCCGAGGGGCGCCCCCCCGAATTCCGTGCACCCCTCACTCTCTCGGACAGGAGCCATGGGAGAAGATCCGACACGAGCCACCAAGCGTCAGCTGCATAGCGGCCACACAACCTGGCGGGTTCGTGCACCAGCCGATAGATCCACTCGAGCCCGACCCTCTGCATCCATCCGGGAGCTCGGCTGACCTTTCCGGCGAGGAGGTCCAAGCTGCAGCCCACGCCAATCGCCGCCATCGGCAGGAAGGCTGTGTTGCGCTGTATCCACTTGTCTTGCTTAGGGTGGCCAAAAGCGACCAGGAGTATGTGGGGCTGCGCCCGCTCGAGATGCCGGAGGATCTCCGCATCGTCCATCTCTTCGAGCGAAGCGCGCGGCGGCTCGAACATATCCACCTCGAGGCCCGGATGGGTTGCCAGAAGCCGATCGGCCGCGGCGGCCGCCGCTCCTTCTTCGCCGCCGAGTAGGAAGACCCGCAAGTTCGCCTCGGCGGCCGCGGCCACCAGGCCGGGGATCAGATCGGCGCCTGCGACCCGGCAAATCTCCTTGAGCCCCAAGAACCTGGCCGCCCAGACGAGTGGTATCCCATCGGGCACATTGACTGCGGTCTCATTGAGAAGCCGGTGAACCTCAGCGTCGCGGCGGCTGTTGACCATGAAATCCAAATTCACGGTTGCGATCTGGAAGAAGCGCTGGGACCTGGCAGCTTCGATGGTGATCTCGACGACCGAGTCCATATCCAAGAAATCAACGGGGACGCCGAGCAGGTCGATTCTGTGACCGGCAACGTCACTCGGCCGCTCCGTACGGATCCACGTCTCCGTGGGCCGGCTCTTCAAGATGCGCAGAGAACTGAGGACCTTGCGGACCATGAAGAATGGGGCGAACGCCAGCTGGGCGTACATCCACCGCGGTGCGCTGGCGGCACGCAGGCCGAGCAACACGAACGAACAGACGGCGGCCAGAGCGACGAGCCAGGGAGTAAGCGCCCACAGCGAAACGGCACCCCCGATCCAAAGCGCCAGCGATATCAGCGTCCCCGCCAGCGCCCCCGCGCACAGCAATGACAACGGGGGGACGGCCAAGTCGACCGCCAAGTCGAGGAGGGCGCCTCTTCTCCGGAAAATGATTTCGATCAGCACTCTGGGAAGTGCGGTGCGTATGACGTGGAGCCGGCCACCCTCCCAGCGGTCTCGCTGCAACGCCGCGCTGCGCTTCGAAGCCGGCATCGGGCCGCGTACGGTCGCAGCTCCGGCGAAGACCGGCGACACTTCCGCCAGGCGGAGGTTTACCGAGTACTCGAGATCTTCGGCGCCTGTGAACGCGTTCCACGGCAGGCGCTCGATCAGGTCGCTGCCCAGAAGCATCCCGTTGCCTACCAGGCTGCACGGGAGGCCCAGTGCTGCACGGCCCGCGAAGCGGACACGATGAAACAAAAGGAATGCGACCGCACGAAGCCCAACTCGGCGCGAGGAGGTGCCATCAAGGACCAGATATTCGGCTTGGACGGCCTCGGCGCCGGCGGAGAATCGCCTAGCGAGGGCGGACAGAAGCCCTGGCTCGGCCACTGAATCGGCGTCGACTATCACGAAGGCATCAGGAGCGTCCGACGAAGTCGACAACTGGTCCATCGCCCACCGAAGGGCGCGTCCCTTGCCACGGGAGTCGGGCTCGTCACGCACGAGGACCGATGCTCCGGCGTCTCGGGCCAGCCGCCCCGTGTGATCCGTGCAGTTATCAGCAATGACCGTCACTTCGAACTGCGATGCGGGGTAGTCCTGGTTCAACAGCGACTCGACGCACCGGCGGATGAGGTCAGCCTCGTTGTGAGCAGGCACCAGAACCGCGAGGCGCGCCGTCGCAACGCCTCCGTCGGAGGACTCCCGGTAGGAGAAGGAGGCCAGCGCCAGTACGAGGAGGTACAAGCCGGCAACCATCGCCGGGACTCCGACGATGGTTACGACCACGTTGGTCAGCACGAGCGGCAGAGAAGCGGCGTCAATCATTCTCGGCCTCGATAGACCGCCATGCCACATCCGCCGCAACGAGCTATCAGCACGACCTCCTCCAACACCCTCCGGTGGTGGCAGTCGCCACCGCTACCTCATACGGAGTCAGTACGCCGTCGGGAGATACATGAGGAGCGTGGTTCGACTTAGAACCTCGCCGAACTACTTTGTCGGCCGAAGGCCGAATCGTCCGTATCGCTCGGGGTAGACCAGGTCGGAGCCAAGCAAGTAGTTTCGGCTCTGGCTCTCACTGATGTATCAAATCCGGCAAAGCCGCTCTCGATCCGGCGATGACCCTGGACGACCTACGGCGCAAGTGGGAGCGGGATGCGGCGATCCCGTTTGAGAAACGAGTGCGGAAGGCGTCGCGACTACTGGCTGACCAGGCCCGGGCCCGGTACTACCTTCGAAATGCTCAAGTCGGGTCCGGCGTCCGGGTCGAAGGCAGGCCGAAGTTGATCAACGAGGGGACGCTCATCGTCGGAGACGACTGCACCTGGCGGTCGATCGTCGCACCCATCTACATCTACATCGCTGAGGGTGCAACGATGACGATGGGTCGTAGCGTCCGAATGCATTCGGGCGACACCTTCTCGGCATTCCTCCGGGTCGAGATCGGCGACCGCGTTCAAATCGGGCCTCATGTCACTATCCACGACAATGACTTCCATGACCTGTACGAACGTGACCGCGTCCCCGAGTCGAAGCCCGTCGTGATCGAAGACGACGTATGGCTGGCATCTGGGTGCACCGTGCTTCCCGGCGTTCGAATCGGTAGAGGGGCGGTGGTCGCCGCCCACGCCGTGGTGAATCGGGACGTTGCGCCATTCACCGTGGTGGCCGGTGTGCCCGCCAAACCGGTCCTCGAGTTGGATCCGGAGAGGTTCGTCGTACCGGAATAGTGCCGAGGTCCGGACACTTCGACACTTTCAATGAAATGAACGAAAGAAATAGGGCGTCATCCCGAGGCCGGCGGGTCGTGTAAACCGGATAAATCCTCAGTTGCGCGCAGACAATTGTGTCGACTGAGCGGGAGCCGGAAGCCTGCTGGAGGCCTGCTCGTACTTGACCGAGTGACAAGGGGAATTTCGAAGCAATCTCGGGCGGTCCTGACTTGAATCGCTCAAGCCTGGGTTTGTGGTGTCCGAAGACTGCCCAGTGCCCGCGAAGGTAGAAACAGTCGCGCTCCGGACATCAATCGACTCAGTTCAGCCGGACGTTCTCGCCTCGGGCAGGTTAGGTGTGATCACCCGTTCGGCGGGCCACGCGTGAACCGACACGACTCGATTCTTTGCTTGGAGGAACTACGTTGAAGGCATCCCTGAAGGCGTTACGTAACTTTGCTCCCATTACCGTCCTAGCCATCACGGCGGCAACGGTTTTGCTGATCGTCACCGGCGGGGTTGGCGCATCCTCCGGATTCATGCTCAAAAGTGGGGAGTCAATGAACCTCGGATGCTCGACCGGCCACCTCGTCTGGCAGCAGACGGGATGGCGTACTGGGGAGGTCGCGTGTTCTAAGCAGGACACTCCCCCAACGAGCACTCCCCCGACGACCACTCCGCCGACGACCACTCCCCCGACGACCACTCCGCCGACGACCGTGCCTTCCGCTGGGTCGTCGGGGTGTGTCTTCGCTTCGTCACCCGGGGCGGTCCCGGCCTTCTGTGACAGCTTCGGCGAGGGACCGTCCACCAATGGGGCCAACAGCCGGGACGGTGCGTTGGACGACACCCTGTGGGGCGTCTCTCGATGGACTGGGAACGAGAACTTCGGGAATTCGGCCGATGACTGGGCGTCCGCGCAGCTGTCCACCTGCGGGAGCTCCGACCTGGTCAACCCGCCCGACGACGTCCAGATCTGCAACGGTCAACTTGTCGACACTGTCAATGACGGCGGGACCGTCACGTCACTGGCCATGTACCCCAAGCAACCGTTCAACTTCGCCAACCGCACCGGGACCATCGTCTTCGACGTCAACGACAACTCCGAAGGCAGCCACTCGGCGTGGCCCGAACTGTGGATGAGCGACCAGCCGGTCCCTGACCCGTTCACGCATGAAGGTGGTCCAAACCTGCCACGCAACGGTTTTGGTATCCGCTTCGCGGGTTGCTACGACCCCAGCAACACGTGCGTCGGTGGACCCCCCGACACGGTGACCGTCGACTCCGCCGTGACAGTGAACAACTATGTTGCCAATGACAGCTTCCTCGGTGGAAGCCTCCGAGTGGACGACACCGGTGCCGTAACCGAGTCCGGTCCCGGCCAGATGAACCACTTTGAAGTGCAGGTGTCGCAGAACCAGATCGACGTATACGGCACCAACGCCTTCAGCGGTCCTCTGAACCTAAGCAACACTCCACTGGTCCACATCGCAACCATCCCCAACGTGAATCTCAACTTCAGCCAAGGGCTGGTGTACCTCGAAGACGTGCACTACAACGGCGACAAGTTCAATAACGAGCGGGTGCACACGTTTACCTGGTCCAACTTCGGCTTCGATGGTCCGGTCATGCCTCGGGATCTAGCCTTCGACGTACCGGACAATAACGTCCCTGACGACAGCACCCAAGCCGGCCCGTCTGTTGCTGCGACCGACCTGGGCTACTACATCCCGTCTGGAACGTCGAAAACATTTACAGTACCGGGAGTCACAGGTGTCTCGGCTGCGTCGGACGGGTTGCTGACCTTCGATATCTTCGAGGAGACGCAGCCAACAACGATGGCACTGGCTGTGAACGGTAACCCGATCACATTCACTGTGCCTTCGGGTACGGACACCTTCGCGGTGCCGGTACCGCTCTCTGATGTAGTGACCGGCGATAACACGGTGACGTTTGGACCAAATGCAGACAGCATGAACGTCATGAACATCGACCTCATAATGCAAGGAGCCGGCGGTGCCGGCGGAGTGGTCCAGCCCTAAGCCAGGCCGAACCTACAGGGCCGGGTATCGGACCCGGCCCTGTAGGCAGTACACACTCGGCCCGAGTCATGAGCTATGACGTCGGCTTCCTGATAGAGCAGGCGGCCGGCTGGGTTACAACCTAAACGCTCAAGGCCGTACGACTCCACCGGCGCCCTGCAGGATCAGGCTTATGTTGGAGAAGTCGATGGTGTTGTCCAAGCCGGTGATTGGCTCATAGAGGGAGAGGGTGTTCACTCCCGGCCGTACTTCGGACAGCGGGACGGGCACAACCAGACAGACGGCCGGGGCCTCTCCCCCGGAGAGTGTAGGGGCCTTTGTGGCCGCAGTATTGAATGTGTTCGACTTCCCGTTGACGGTGTAGTGCAGGGTGGTCGCCAGTGCGTAGCCAGACGTGCAAAGCGTCAATAGCGACCCGCGGGCTTTGGCGATATCAGCTGCGGTCGGGCTGTTGTCGGCCCGGGTGGAGACGACGACCTGGCGTGGGTAGGGCTCCGGGTAACCCAGGTTGGTGGTGGGAAGGCCGGTGGGAGCGTCCCCCATCGTCGACGGAGGACCGGCGACGGTGTTGTCCAGAACGTCGAAGCCAAGGTCCCGGGGCTCGACCGGGCCGGAGAAGGCCAGGTCCGACCAGGCGTAGGTGTTATGTTGCTGGCATCCGCCACCGGTGGAGCAGAACTTGCTGCCGTTGTAGTGTTCGTCTTCAAGCCACACCAGACCTTGGGTCAGCGGCAGGGTGAAGTCAGCGGCGTCGATCAGGTGCATGTGCAAGGTACCGGCGTCGCTCATGTACACGTCCATGCGCTTGGCGGAGATAACGATCTCGACGTGGTTCATGTTCGTTATGCCGGCCATGGGCTGACCGGTACGCTTGGCGGAACTGGCCTGTATGGCACAGCCGGGCCTCGTCTGGGCGGGAACGCGCTTCTGGTAGTTCCTGGTCTCCCAGATGGTGGCGCTGACGCAATCCGGCCGAGCCGAGCCGGTCAGGTCCACGCCCACACTGTCCGGTGGGTCGAGGTTCCCGTCGTATATAGGCGAGCCGTCCGGGGCCGGTACCGGCACGTTGGTGATGGCGAAATCAGGCCAAGAGGAGTGGGAGCCGCCGGAGTTGTCGCTCACGTTGAACTCCACGTCCTGGGTGCCGGATGCGAAGTTGAACGGCTGGCGTGGGTACATCGACAGGACGTCCTGGCCGCCTTGGTCGTCCTGGGCCTCGACCAGGTGGCCATCGCAGATGTCGATGTCGTTCAGGTTCGACACCTCTACGTCGGTGCCGCAGCGGTCCTCCTCTACCTTCGCCCAGTTGTCGTCGAGGTGCTGGGAGTCGTTGTCGGGGCCACCGTAGCGGTCCACGCCCCACAGGACGCCGTTTAACGCGCCCGAGCGGGTGCCCGGCGTTGGGTCGGGGGTGCCCAGGGTGTCGCAGAACGCCTGAGCGGCGCGCCGTTCCTCTAGGAATTGAGGACATCTGGCGGACGGACGCTCGCTGGTCGGCACGTTCGGCCTGGCCGGGATGGTGGTTCTGCTGCCAGCGGTCGGGTTAATAGTGGTCGCAACTGGCACCGGCGCCGCCGTCGTCGTGGTGGTCGAGTTCGGCGCGCACCTCTTGCCCGACACCGTTGGGCTCGGTCCGGCACAGGTCGCCCGGCCGGACTCGTCGGCGGCCCTGTCGGAGCCCGGGCCCGTCGACCCAAATGGCGTGAGCGCGATGACTGTGCCGGCCAGCGCTAAAACACCGCCGATGCCCGCTGCAGTCCGCCATGCCCGGCGAGGGATGGTCATGACGTCGGAGACTGCCCGAGGCCAGAATGCCCGACAGCGGTTCGGTACCGGTCAGCCCGGTATCGGCCCGGCGAGTCGACGGAGGCTTCGTGTAGCAGATCGAAGATTGTCAGCCAGTTCGCGTTGGCATCGTGTTCTCGTTCCGCGAGCGCCCTGGCGGCACGCCCCATGCCTTCGCGAAGACTCGGGTCCGCCGCCAATCGTCCGAGCGCCTCCCCAATGTCCCTCGGGCTTCCCGGCGGTACAAAGAGGCCGGTCTCGCCCTCGCGTACCAGTTCCGAGCCGCCCCCGACCTTGGTGGTGACCACCGGAAGTCCGCTCGCCATCGCCTCTGCGATCGCCATACTCAGGCAGTCACCCCATGTAGGGAGGGCGAAGACGTCTGCTCGAGTGAGCAGGTTATGCAACCGCTCCGAGTTGGGCGACACGTCGTTGTGCACGCGCATGGTCGCTCCTCGGGGCGGCATGATGCCAGAGGTGGAAGTGACGACATCGAGCTCCACCTCACCGTGCATCGAAGCTACGGCCTCGACCAGCTCCGGACCACCTTTTCTCACGAAGTCACCCCCGACGAACAGGACCCTGACCGGTCCGGGCAGGCGCGGCTCGCTTCTGGGTACATATCGGCTCAGCAGTACGCCGGGGTGGACGACATGGACGCGCTCCGATGGAATCCCGTAGTCCTCGACAACCGACGTCGCCGCCCACTTCGACCAGGTGACGATGCTCGACGCCGAGGACAAGGCACGCCGATTGACCCTCAATTTCACCATCTCGACGGCCTGTGACTGGCGAGAGTGCCCGTACACCTCGCCTAATGAATCGAAGTTGATCGGCGTCGCATCAAGCGACACGATGGTCGGCAGCCGGCGCGTGATCCGCTTGGCGAAGAGAGCGGCAACCTGCGTGTGTATGAACACGGCATCCGGAGGGTTCTGCTCGCTGCATACCTGCAGGGACCGCCGTGCTGCCCAGCTCGTTTGGATCGACCAATTGTGGATCAGCGGGAGCGGCTTGACTCCGGGCGTCTCACCAGGGCGAACCGGGAGGACGACCGCGTCGAACCGGTTCTCCCCCTGCAGCACGGATTCCAGGTTGAGCCGATGGGTGACATGGCCCAACCCATTCTCCATCACGAACGCGTAGCGGTCGGTCACCTGATCTCTACTCTCGAGTCGTCCCGCCCGGAAACGATCAGTACCCGTCGTACCCGTGGGGACGGACGATGGATTTTACGAAGCGTCCCGCAGAGCGGGTGACGGGTAGAGCCTTCTCAATTCGCTCTCGGAGTATGTCCTTCCGAGTCGCGTTGCCATACCAGTTCGGATAGAAGGTGATTCCCGAACCGTTGAGCACGAACGGATCTCCCTCTCGAGCCGAGGGCTCCCCGAACGTAAGGGACATGAGCGGACGCGCCGCCTTCGTCCTGTTGGGCGTACCCCGGTGCCACAAGTTCGAGGTGCGGACCAATACGTCGCCCTGCTCCATGGCCAGAAGCGTGGAGAGCTTCGCCTTGCGCTCCAGAGCGAATCGCCAGTACGGGTAGAACTCGCGGTGAGTCCCGGGCAGCACGTCCATGGGGCCGTTCTCCGGATTCACGTCGACGATCGCGATGTTGCAGATGATCCAGTCGTTGGCGAAGGCGCTGTCCATATGGTAGTGCTGAGCAGAACTGTCGGGCAGGTTCCAGTTGACCCTGGAGAGGATCTCATTGCTCTTGCCTTCCCGCAGAGCAAGCACCGCGCCCACTATCCCGTAGTCGTGGAGCGCGTCGTAGACGAACCGGGCCGACTCGCCAGGGAAGCAGTTGAGGTGTCCTACGATCGTCCCGCCGCCCTCGAACTTCTCTGATGACTCGTACGCTTCGATAAGGCGGTCATTCAACTCTCGGAGAGGACCTTTTGGCACGACGTTGCGGAGGATCGCGTAGCCAGATTCTTCCAAGTCTTCCTTCAAACGAGTCGACTCGCTGGCGGAGAGCTGGGGCTCGTTGCCTTGTTGGTTCACCGGCCAATCCTTTCGTATATGAACTCAATGTCTCTAGCCACCCGCTCGGTGGTGAAGTACTTCTCGACGCACTCCCGACCTCGGAGCCCCATGCTGACGCGTAGCTCTGGAGATTGGAGCAGCAGTTTCAGGTTCGCGGTGAGAGCGTCGACGTCCCCCTCGGGCGACAACAGGCCAGTTACCCCGTCCTCCACCGATTCTGGGGTACCTCCACTGTCGAGAGCGACGACCGGAAGCCCTGTGGCCATCGCTTCGAGGTAGACGAGCCCGAAGGGTTCGCCGATCGACGGCATGGCAAAGACATCCGCTGCCGCCATCAGTCGCTGCACGTCCGATCGCCACCCGGCGAAAATCA
>Ga0302326_10000199_pt1 | contig 177061 bp, 137 predicted proteins | sample Palsa_T0_3_FD_202264 | JGI IMG/M metagenome (GOLD analysis project Ga0302326, IMG submission 202264) | Peat permafrost microbial communities from Stordalen Mire near Abisko, Sweden - Palsa_T0_3 | ecosystem: Environmental > Terrestrial > Soil > Palsa > Peat permafrost | place: Sweden: Abisko...
GAATTCAAGAGCCCAGCAACAACGTGATTACCGCGCCGAAGCGCCCCGCGCTTCAGCTTTAGGTGTTGCCTTCGCTTCTTTGGCTACGGCTTTGGCTTCGCCCGTGGCCGCGTTGATCTGCAGGCTGCCTGGAGCCAGCAACTTGCTCATATCCAGCAATACCACCAGTCGTCCGTTGACCTTGCCGAGTCCGGTGACACAGTTCAAGCCGCCGTCCTGAAATACCGCGGGCGGCGCTTCTACGTCATCGGCAGGAATTTTCAGAACTTCGGAGGCTGAATCCACAATGAGTCCGGCCAGCCTTCCCGAGTGCTCGACCACCAGAATGCGGTTGCGTTTCTGCAGGGTCACTCCTTTTTCTCCGAAGCGCTTGCGCAGGTCCATGACCGACACGATTTTTCCCCGCAGGTTGATTACGCCTTCCAGATAATCAGGAGCATCGGGAACGGCGGTGATCTCCGGCACGCGCACAATCTCGTGCAGGGAAGTGATGGGCACGCCATAGGTCTCGCGTCCCACCTGAAAGCCCACGATATGAAGTTCGCGACTCATAGTTTCTTCAAAATTGCCGTCAAAGAGATTGCCGTGTTTAGAAATGCGCTCCGGCCGAAGCCCGCCGCGCCTGCGAGTGCTCGTCGCGGCCGCTGCTCTGGCCGGGCGAGTCCTGCAGCGCGAAACGGTCCATGAATTCGAGCAGCCCGCGCGACATCTTGGACATCTGTTCCGACGATGCTGCCAGTTCCGTTGAACCAGAGGTCGATTGCTGCACCAGTTCGCGCATACGCTCCATGGCCTTGACCACCGCTTGCGCTCCGGAGGCTTGTTCCTCCACGGCCGAGTTGATTTCGTGAGTGATTTCGTTGAGCCGCGTGGTGGCGCGGGCGATTTGCGAGGAGCCGTGCGACTGCTCGTTGGTGGCCGCTCCGATCTCCTGGGCGAATTTGTAGACTTCGGTGACTACGTTCGAGATCTTGTGGAGGGCGCCGTTCAAGTCGCCGCCGAGTTCCAGGCCTTCGTTGACGATGCCAGTGGAGCGGTCCATGTTTTCGACCGCCTTGCGGGCTTCTTTCTGAATGCTCTGGATGAGTTCGGAAATTTCCTTGGTGGACTGCGCCGATTTTTCCGCCAGCTTGCGCACTTCGTCGGCGACCACGGCGAAGCCCAGGCCATGTTCTCCGGCGCGGGCGGCTTCAATGGCGGCGTTGAGGGCGAGCAGGTTGGTCTGCTCGGCGAGATCGTCGATGACTTCGATGATCTTGCCGATATCGTCGGCGCGCTGGCCGAGCGCTCCGATGATTTCTCCGGAGCTGTTGATGGTGGTGTTGATTTTGGTGAGGCCGTCGGTGGCCTTTTCCATGGTAGCGATGCCGGCGTGCACTTCCTCGCGCGAACGGTTGGAAATGTCGAGCAGAACTTTTGCGGTGTCGGCGACGCGCTGAATGGATGCCACCATCTGGTCGATGGAGGCGGAAGTTTCGCTGACGCTCGATGCCTGCACCTGCGTGCTCTTCACCATGTTCTGCACGTTGACGCTCATCTCGTGCATGGTGCTGGTGACTTCGTCGATGGCGGAAGAGGCTTGCAAGCCGACCTTGGCGGAATCGTCGGAGGCGGATGCCACCTGGTTGGAAGCGCTGGCGACTTGCGAAGAAGCGTCGCGGACGCTGCGCACCAGACCGGCCAGGCCTTCTACCATGCGGGCGAAGGCGTTGCCCAGAGTGTCGTGCGTGGAGCGGGGCTTCACTTCCACGGTCAGGTCGCCGCCGGCCAGAGACTCGGAAACTGCGGCCATTTCCTTCAGGTAAGAAACCATCTTGGCGAACGTGCGGGCCAGTTCGCCGATTTCGTCGTCCTGTTTGAGTTCGATGGTGTGCTCGAGGTCTCCGGTGTCGCCGATCAGCCGCGCGACTTTCATCAGGTTGGTAAGCGGTTCCGTGATCGAGCGGGCGGTACGGAAGGCGATAACGATGCCCAGGCCTAGCGCGATCAGGGTGCTGACTACGGAGAACAAGATGGTTAACTTGCTGGCCGTGTCATCAGAGTCGCTTGCCTGTTTCACCAGCTTCTGGTTTTCGGCGTCGGCCACGTCCAACGCGTCGGTGGAATTCTTTACCCAGGAAGAAGCGTCTTTTTGCAGGTAATAGATCTGCAGTTCCGCCACAGTGGCATTGCCGGAGTCCACATCTTTGCGCTTGTCGATCAGAGGCTGGGCAAACTCGTGGGCCCACGCCGTTTCCAGTTGCTGCACTCGGGTGAGCGCCGTCTTTTCCTGGTCGGAGGTGGCGAGCGCTTTGCCGTCTTCGAGCTTCTGGTTGAGGATGCGCAGACCCTCGTTCATGCGGTCCACTTCGCGGGTGTCGCCGCTGAGCAGGTAGTTGCTCAGATAGAGGCGGTTCTGCATCATCTGAAAGCGCTCGGTGTTGGTGTTGTCTTTCAGTTGCAGCGATGCCGCCGCCGCCGCCTTGGCCGAATGTTCCCTCTGCACCGCCAACAGGTTGACGAGGAATAGCACCACCACCATCGTCAGGATGATGCCGAAGTTCATGTAGAGCTTCTTGCCAATCGTCATTACAGTTTCTCCTCCGCGGCCGGACGCCTCTAGCGCGGTTCGAACTTGAAGTCGATGATGCCTGTGCTCTCTGCCGGGGATGGTTCAAAGCGCCATTTCTTCGCCGCTTCCAGCGCCGCGCTCGAAAGCACCGGATGACCGCCCACGACCCTTGCTTCTTTCACCGTCCCGTTTGGGGACACGGTTACTTCAATCTTTACGGTTCCCGTGATATTCATCTTGCGAGCCAAGTCGGGATAGGTGGGCTGCACTTTTGTCTTGGCTCGGCGCAACATTTCTTCACTTTGCGCCGCTTGAGCCTGGGCCATCGCCGGCGCTGCCGCAACCGGCACTGAGATCAGAGCGGCCAAAAGTGCCGCAGTCGTTCGTTGAGACACGGTTCCTCCCCTCGCGCAAAGCGTGGTGAACCGTTACGCGTGCAAAGCCGGGGCCATGAGACACTTCCAGAAAAAACCAAAGTCACAACCCCGATCTCCATGTAAAGAAAAGATTTACTGACAGTCTGTGGAATGGCGCCGACCCCGCCCAGGATTAGACCCGTCTCAGATCCGGCGTCAGTACTGGCCGCTCTCATTGTGAGACGACATCAGACGCAACTATTGAGATTTCACACTTGGGCACCTGCCCTTCCCATTTCACTTGACTCAAATTGAGATGACAGCGTAGTTTCCCCTTATATTCAATAACTTGTGAATCACGAACCCTTTCCATCCGCCGCCGATGACGCACTGAAAAGTTTCGGTGGCAGCCCTATGCCTCTGCCGTCCCAGCCCGGCACAGGCCCCGGCTCTGCAAGCCCAGGCTCCGGAACCCCAAGCTCCGGAACCCCAAGCTCCGGAACCCCAAGCTCCGGAACCCCAGGCTCCGACGAGAAGTTTCAGGAACTGCTTCTGGCATTGGCCGCCAAAGCCACCGAACGGCCGGACAGCGGGGCGCTGATCCAGTTCTTCTGCCGCGCTACACGCGAGTTCTTTCAGGTGGCGGGGGTCTATTTCTGGCGCTGCCAGTCGGCGGACGAACTCATTGGCCAGCAAGGGGATGGCAAGCTGGTGGAGGTTTTCGTCGGCCTGCGCCTGCACTCCGTGGAAAGCGCCGTGACCGCCCAGGCGGTGCGCCGGCAGCGGACCATGCTGGCCAATCGTGTTGATTCCACAGCTTTTCCCGCCGCCGCCAAGCTCGAGGCACGGTCGCTGATGGCCGCGCCCCTGGTGGTGTTCAACGAGGTCCTTGGCGCGGTCACGTTTCTTCACGACCGGGACGAGAATTTCTTCACCGAAGACATGGCCACCAAGGCCACCATCCTGGCCGGGCAGTTGGGAAGCCTGCTGGAGGCGATCCGGCTGACCGAGGCCTCGCGCGAAGAACACCGACGCGCCGAAATTCTCGCTGACGTCGCCCAGGTCCTGCACGGGACCCCGGACGTTGCCGCGGTGATTGAAGCCTTGGCCGATCGCCTGCGCCTGCTGCTGCGGGCGCAACTTGTCTGCGTGCTGCTGGGCCGCGACGGGCCGTTCGAACTGCGCGCGGTTTCCGCCGAGACCCCGCAGCTGGCCAATTCAGTCCGCGCCCGGCATGACCGCAAGACCGTCCGCTTTGCCGCCGATCTGGCGCAACGTGCTGTGAATGCGGGGGAACCGATCACGCTCTCGATCGGCGGGGACGTACATTCCCTGGGCAGCCTGGTTTCACCCGGGATGCTGATCGCCGCTCCGCTGCGCACTTCGCGCACCCGAGGCGCAATTCTGGTGTATCCGCGGCACGAGGGAATCTTCACTGCGGAAGAAAAATCGCTGGTCGGGGCGATTGCCGGCTTCGGCGCGGTAGCGGTTGCGCACGCTGAACTCTATGCCACAGCGCATGCCCAGGCTCACGAACTCCACCAACTGCTCGAAATATCTTCGACTCTGAGCGCGAGTGGGGACCTGGAACAATTTCTGCAGGCCTTCGTGGTGCGGGCGGCGGATTTCCTGGGGTTTGGGCGATGCTTTATGGCGCTGCTGGAAGGCGGTGAGTTCCACCTGCGCTACGTCGTGAGCAAGGGCGAGCCGCGGCGCCTGGATCATATTTTTCCCGAGGGGATTGCCACCCGCGCGCTGCGAGCGAAAGAGGTTTTCTGGACCGATGAGGCCAAGAACACTCCGGGCATCAATCTCGACGTAGTGCTGAAGTATGAAGTGCATCAATTTCTGGTAGTTCCTCTGCTGGGCGCGAATGGGGAAGTGCTGGGCATGTTCGGCGTGCTCGACCGGCTCGACAGTTCCGGAATTTCGCAGGAAGACATTCGCCGCGCCCGCACCCTGGGAAATCAGGTCGCTGTGGTTCTCGAAGTGGCCCGCAATCTGGACCTCTCAGAGCAGCACCGCCGCCGCGCGGAGGCGCTGATTGAGTTGTCCCGCGAGATCAGCGGTGCGTTGCGCGTACCGGATTTCGCGCGCCGATTCGTCACCCGGGCCGCGGAACTCACCGGGGCCAGTTCCGGAGCCTTGGCGCTGTTCCAGGACGGACGCGCCCAGACCGTTGTTCTGCATCCCGCTGCGGGACGTCTTGCGACTTCTGCTGCGGCTCTTGCTGTGGCTCCCTCAGCCGTTCTCTCAGCGCCGGAAGAACAAGGCGCAGAACCTTCGCAGGCACAGGCGGGGCGGGGAAGCGCCGCGGGTGAAAACGGAGTTGCGCTGGTCGAATCCAGCGCGGCCGGCGATCGGCGTTCGCAGCGAGCGCTGGAACGGACGCTCGGAGACGCTCTCGCCGATCTCGAGTCGCGACACCCGGAACCCGTTGTATCCGGCTCTACCCTGGACCTGCTGGGCCCCGAGGTTGCCGCGGGCACAGGTTGGGCTGAGTGCACGGTGGTCCGCCTTATTAAGCCGAACAGCGACCTTAAATCGAATAACGAATTTAAATCGAAGGGGGAATCGGGATCGAAAACGGATGTGGGAGCGAAAGCCGACTCAGGCGCGAAAAACGAACTGGCAGGAATGCTGTGCCTGGCAGGGCGCTCTCGTCCCTTAGCGCAGGAGGATCTGTTTTTCCTCGAAGCCATGGCCAGCCACGCCGCCACGGCTCTCGAGAATGCCCGCCTGTTTACGGCTGTCGAGCAGGCCAACCAGCACTGGCTGGAAATTTTCGACGCCATCACCGACTTCATCGTGGCGCACGACGAAACCGATAGGGTGCTGCGCGTGAATCGCTCCCTGGCTACGATGATCGGCGTGCCTCCCAGTGAGTTGATCGGCGTCAACATGCGCGCGCTCATGGCTCTGACCGGCGACGTGGCTTCCTACTCGTGTCCCTTCTGCCGATCCATGGCGAATGACAGCGACGAGTTCGTGCACCCCGTGTTCGACCACACTTATCTGGTTTCGACTTCGCGGGTTCAAGGGGCGTCAAGCGAAGGGGTGCAGACCATTCACGTCCTGAAGGACATCACCGACCGGCGGGAAGCCGAGCGCCGTTACCGCGAGCTGTTCGACAACATTCAGGAAGGCCTTTTCTTCAGCACTCCAGCCGGCCGCTTTATCGAAGTCAACGACGCGATGGTCCGCATGCTGGGCTACTCCAGCCGCGAAGAGCTGCTGCAGATCGATATTCCTTCGCAGCTTTATTTTTCGCCCGACCAGAACCCGCAGCGCGCCGAAGTCATGAAAGAGCACGGGCATCTGCGCAATTTTGAGGCGACGCTGCGCCGCAAAAATGGCCTGCCCGTTCATGTGCTGATTAATGCCTTTGGCCTGTATGACAATCTCGGCCAACTCACGCAAATCCGGGGCCTGATGCTCGACGTTACCGGCCTGCGCGCCTACCAGTCGGAATTGCACCGCGAGCGCGACTTCTCCGGGAAAATCCTCAACAACACGCAGAGCCTGATCCTGGTGGCCGACACCGCGGGATTGATCAGCTACGCCAACCGGCGCTGGAGCGAAGCGGGATTTGAGCAGCGCGACGTGCTGGGCCGGCCTCTGGTGGCGCTGGCCGCGCCGGGGTTCGTGGCTCCGCTGGCCGAGGCCATCCGCAATACGCTCGAAGGGCAGCAAGTAGACAACCTGGAATTGCAGATTGTGCGCGGCAACGGTTCTCCCGGACAGTTCTCGGCGAATCTCAGTCCCATGCGCGACGAGCATGGCAACGTGGTGAGCATTGTCGCGGTGCTGACCGACATTACCGATTCCGCGGTGCTGCGCGGCAAATTAATGCATTCGGAAAAAATGGCAGCCGTGGGACAACTGGTTTCCGGCGTGGCGCACGAAGTAAATAATCCGCTCACCGCGATTCTGGGCTTCGCCGATCTGCTGATGGAGAATCCCGATCTGCCGGAGAGTGTGCGCAAGGATTTACGCATCATTCTGCAGGAAGCGCAGCGCACCAAGCAGATTGTGCAGAACCTGTTGAGTTTCGCGCGGCAGATGCCGCCGCAACGCAACCCGGTGCAGTTGAATTCGGTGTTGCGGCGCACCATCCAGTTGCGTTCTTACGATTTCACGAGTCACGGCATCGAGATCGTCGAGCACCTCGACGAAGGCTTGCCCGAAGTGATTGGCGACGCGCACCAGTTGCAGCAGGTGTTCCTGAATATTCTGAATAACGCCTACGATGCCGCGCATGAAGTAGGGCGTCCGGCGCGCATCGAGATCATGACCGCTAAGTTCGGGGAGACGGTCGAGGTCTCGTTTTGCGACAACGGCGCTGGAATCTCCCAGCCGGATCGCATTTTCGATCCGTTCTTTACCACCAAAGAGGTCGGCAAAGGGACCGGCCTCGGCCTGAGCATCTGCTACGGCATCGTCAAGGAACACGGCGGCGAGATTTTGTGCCACAACAATACCGGCGGACAAGGCGCCACGTTTATTGTCCGACTTCCCGCAACGGCCCGCACTGTCTCTGTCAGCGCGGCCGCAGGAGCTATGCCCACATGAGCCTTCCCGCGTTTCAACCCGCTCTTCTGCCTGTCCTCCTGATCGAGGACGAACCGGCCGTCATGGCCTACGTGCAAGCTGCTCTGGAGCGCAGCGGGTATCCTGTGGTGTGCTGCGATTCCGGCGCGCAGGCCTTGCCTCTGCTCGAGAATGGAAGTTTCCTCGGCATCGTCTCCGATATGCGAACCCCCGGAGGCGTGGACGGAGCGCAGGTTCACGCCTGGGTTTCGCAGCACCGGCCCGATCTGGTTTCGAGAATTGTGTTCATCACCGGCGACATCGCCAACGAAGAAACCGTGGCCACGCTGCGCCAGACCGGCGCCCCCTGCGTGGAAAAACCTTTTCGCGTGCAGCAGTTTATTGACGTCGTTTCCAGAACGTTAGGGAGAGCGCAGTGAGCGGAAGTTTGAGCAAAAGTGGCATGAATCAGAGTGGCATGAGTAAAGATGAGCTGCGCATTCGGCTGCTCGTCGTCGACGATGAGCAGAGCATCCGCAAGCTTTGCGTTACGGTGGGTGAGGCCCTGGGATTTGTCTGCATGGAAGCCGAGAGTGGCGACTCGGCGCTGGCCCTGCTCGAAGAACAGCCGGCTCATATGGTGCTTACCGACATGGTGATGCCGCTCATGTCAGGTCTGGAATTTCTCGAAAAAGTAAAAAAGCTGCTGCCGCGCACCGAGGTCGCGCTCATGACCGGGCACGGTTCGATTGAAACCGCGGTCCAGGCGATGAAACTGGGCGCGTACGACTACATCACCAAGCCGTTTTCCCCGCTGGAGGAGTTGCGCCTGTTTCTGCGGCGCATGGCGGAGAAAATCCGCCTGGTGGAGGAGAACGAATTCCTGCGCCAGCGCATGGATTCGGAAACCGCGGTGCACGGCATTGTTGGTTCGTCGGCGAAAATTCAGGAAGTGATGCGCATGGTCTCGCGCCTCAAAGACACGCGCACCCCGGTGCTGATTTTTGGCGAGAGCGGTACCGGCAAGGAGTTAGTGGCGCGGGCGATGCACTTCCGTGGCGCATTCGCGGCGCGCCCGTTTGTCGCGGTGGATTGTGGATCGCTGGTCCCCACGCTCATTGAAAGCGAACTCTTCGGCTACGAAAAGGGAGCCTTCACCGGCGCGCTGAAATCGAAGCAGGGATTATTCCAGGCCGCGGATGGGGGCACCATTTTCCTCGACGAAATCGGTGAGTTGCCGCTGGAATTGCAGGCCAAGCTGCTGCGGGTGCTGCAGGAAAAGGAAGTGCGTCCGGTAGGCAGCAACCAGCGGATCAAAGTGGATGTACGGGTCATCGCCGCCACCAACCGCGATCTGGAAGCTGCTTATAAAGTAGGCGCGTTCCGCAAAGATCTGTATTTCCGGCTGAATGTCGTCACGCTGCACGTTCCCGCGCTGCGCGAGCGCCGCAGCGATACGCCCATGCTGGTGCACTGGTTCCTGGAACGTTACGCGCCCGGATCGGAATTGCGGGTCTCGAACGCCGCCATGAAGGCCCTGATGCAATACGACTGGCCCGGCAACGTGCGCGAACTGGAAAATTGCGTGGAGCGCGCCGTCGCGTTGGGGAACGGCCATATCATTGATTCCGGGGATCTTCCACCCGCCATCGCCGCGGCAACGGCGTCGCTGGCAGCGGGGCAGGATTCCTCCGATCTGGATTCCGGCGGCCTGGTGGCCGTGCCCGAATCTCCCCAGGCTCCTCTTTCGGCCACCGACCTCGAAGACGTTGAACGCGCCACCATCCAACGCGTGTTCGAGCAAGTGAATGGCGATAAGGCGCTGGCCGGTCGCATGCTCGGCATCAGCCGCGCGACGCTTTACCGCAAACTTAAGCGCTACAACATCGTCGGTGCAGCGCCAGGATCGTCGAGCCACACACTGCAGTAAGGCAGTAGCTTTGGGTGTGCCGGCCACGAACCACTACTCACCGGCCACTGCTCTTGAGATTCCACCAACTAGCCACTTGCCGCTGTCCCTAGGTTTTTTGAGATTCCGTCTCAACCTGAGATGCCAGGGCGGCTACCGCACTGTCCCGGACCGACTCTCCGGCTCCTAACTTACTGAAAATGCACTGCCCGTGGTGCTAGACCTTTCGTTCGCCGCTTTGGTTCCCACCTTGCACCTGTTCTTCGTGTAACCGCGGATTCTCGGCTCCCCAAGCTCTTCCTAACCGGGAAGAGGGGAGCCCAACCGCATTTGCAATCGGGCAGAGGCAAAAAGGGGGCGAACGCTTTTGGCGCAACCAGCCACAGCAGCGGCGCGCGCGGCGCAGAGTGCCGGCACAGTAGCCGGACTGGCTCGCTTTTTTCCGGAAGCTGCTCCGGTGCGCATCCCGGTGCAATTGGCGCGGGGCGGCGAGCCCGGCTCCAATGCCCGTCCCTTCACTGAAAGTACAGTCATCGAATTTGGCACTCCGCGCGAAGTTTTGTTCGCCTGCGCGACTCCTCTCGAGTTTGCCGACGTCCTGCGCCTGCGCAACTCCGATGGCTCCCTCGACATTGAGGCAGCAGTCGTGGCTGTGCAATACCACCCGGGTAAGACCGTGGTCGCCGCCCGCTTTATTGGAGAAGTGCCCAACTGGATCGTGAAATCATGACACCGACACCGCCCGTACCAGATCTTGCCGCCCAGTGGGTGACCGCCCGCCGGCTTTACCCCATTTATTTTGAAATCGCGCGCGAATTCGTCATCGACGTGCAGCCTTGCGCCGACCTGGAAACCGGCGCCGACACGCCTGGCCGCGAAGCGGTCGAGCAGGCCACGCAATGGCTCGAGGAAATGGACCAGCGCGTCCAGGTCCATCAATTGCGCCAGTTTCTGCAGTCCAGCCCCCTCGCCGATCAGGAAGGGCTTCTGGAACTGGTGCGGCACTTTTTGGCAAGTCCCACCCGTACCGATGCGACTCGCGACAAAATAGACTTTCTCCTGGTCCAGTACTTCAGCACGGCCGCTCCCGGCGAACTCGACGACAACGACGTCGATCTCGCCATGGTGGCCCAATATCTGGAACCGGCCCTGGGCGAAGTGGATCTGAAGACTCCGTTGTGGCTGAATGCCCTGGATCGCGTTCTCGAAGGCGCGCGCAAATGCAAGACTCTCGATCAGCTTTTGCACGGAGGCATCCTCGAGCAGGGACGCAAAGCCAAGACTCAAGCCGGCGATTTGTTTTATTTGCCGATTGCCCTGGTGGCCTTTACCCGGTTTGGATATCTCATGCGGCGTACGTTCTTTCGTCTCATGCACAACGATCTCAACTCCATTCTCGACGGCCTCAACGAACTTGAAACCAAAGGGATCGAAGCCATCGACTGCCGCCGCGCGCAATTCTCAGCGCAGGAGCCGGTCGCGAGGCTGCGGATTATTTGCCAATCCTGGAAGGTGATGTTCCAGGCGGAATATTCCTCCGGCACGCCGCTGCGCATGCTGGTGGACTTGCGGGCGTCGGTGGATTACGCGCTGGGACGCGGCAAGGCGCCTGAGGCCGAGAAGAAAGATGCAGCACCAGCAAAGATCGTGATTGGAAAGCCCGCGCCCCCGAAACCAGCGGCCGCGGCAGGCGCGGCGAAGGTTGCAACGGCTCCAGTTCCAGCTCCGGCAAAGCCCGCTGCGGCCGCCGCGGTTGCGCCAAAAGCGGCCGCAGCCAAGGCGGCTGGTGGTGCGCCGACCTCAGCGGTTTCTAACGCGGCAGTGAAACCTGCGGCTGCGAAGACCGCCGCTCCCGTAAAGTCGGCGGCCACAGTGAAGCCGGCAGCGGGAACGGTGAAACCCGCGGCAGCTCCGGCCGCCAAACCCCACGCGCAATTTTCCGTTTCCAGCGACGATGGTCCGGAGTTTGAAGTCTCCGCCGACCAGGACTGGGATACAGATTCCGGATCGAAGCCAACCGGCAAGAAATAGTTTGTCAACACTGATTGCAGAACTGGACGCAGAAGCCCGGCGCGCGAAAGAACTGCTGGGAAAAGAAACGCCGCAAAAGGTAAGGAACCAGAAGGTAAGGAACTTGGATCAACCCACTGTACTGATCATCTCCGACGAGGTCGATTTCTCGCGACGGGTTACGGCCCGCTGGCAGATGGAACGGAGCGTGCCGACTTTTACCATGCTCAGTGGCGATCTGTGGCCGCGCTTCGCGGTTGATTCCTTCGATATCGCGATTGTCGGCGAATTGCGCCGTGAGTTGTTGTCGGTTGTTCTTGAACCCCTGCATTCCGCAAGGCAGCCGATTTTTTGCGTCTGCCAGGATTCCGAAACCGCCGAGCTCGTGCACCGGCGCTGGCCGCGAGTCTCCATTCTGCGCGCCGAAAATTGGCTTGAAATTCTGGTGCCCGCCGCCTGCGAAGCCGTGCACCGTTCGCGTGCGGAAGCTCGCGCCCGCGCCGCCGAACTCGCCTGCGCCCAGTTGGATCGCGAAGCGACGCTCGGCCGCTACATGCTCGAAATGCGCCACGGCCTCAATAACGCGCTCACCTCGGTGCTGGGAAATTCCGACCTCTTGCTGCTCGAACCCGGCAGCCTATCGGCGCAAGCTCGCGCCCAGCTTGAAACAGTTCGGAACATGACGCTGCGCATTCACGAAGTCTTGCAGCGCTTCTCTTCGCTGGAAAAAGAAATGAATGTGGCCGCGCGAGAAGCGGAAAAAGATTCCGGCAAGTTATACGCAGCGGCTGCAGGTACGCATTGAAGTATGAGGGCATCCGGTCGACTGCAGTTGAGGGTACGGGCTGACGTAAGGTCCCTCACCGGACCTCCAGCCCGGTTCGGGATGACAAGAGGCTTTGGGGTTGCCAAGAGCTAAGAGCTGAAAGCGAGAACTGAGAACTGAGAACTGAGAACCTATGCACAGACTGATGGCCGGCGGCACCATTCTCGAGCACGAGCTTTCCGATCTGCGGCTGCTCGTCGAGCGCCAGGCTGGAATCCTGCTGGATTGTCCCAACAGCGCGCTGGCCGCCCACGTTGCGGAATATCTCGAGGCTCAGGAATTGGATTCCGTGGCCGCCGTGCTGGAACGACTGCGCTCCCCGGATCAGGATCCCGCATGCTTGCCGCATTTTCTCGATGGCGTCCTCAACACCGATACTGGATTCTTCCGGCATCCCGGCGCCATGAATGCGCTGACCCGGCAGGTTTTGCCCCAGCTGTTTGCCCGCAAGTCTCCGGACAATCCCGCCACGCTCCGCATGTGGAGCGCGGGTTGCTCGACCGGCGAGGAGGCGTATTCGATTGCCATGGCCGCATGCGCCGCGCTGGCTGCGAACACTGCCGGCACTACCGCGAACGTCGCCGGAAATAACAACGGAAGCATCGGCACGAACTCTGCGACCCCGAACAACGGAAATGGAAGCTCCAACGGATCGAGCGGTGGCAAGAGCGCGGCCAGCCGCAATGGTGGCATCGCCGAATCATCCGCTACAGCTCCGGGCCAGATTTTCCCCGCGCAGCCGGGGATGCTGCCACCGGGAAGGGAGTTTTCCATTCACATCGTAGGCAGCGACCTGCTTGCGTCGAGCATCGAAGTCGCCGAGCGCGGGTTGTATCCGCAGTCGGCTCTGGCGGGATTGCCTCCGGCCACCATTCGCGCGTCGTTTTCGAAAAGCGGTTTCAACGGAAGCTCGAACGGGTCGCAAAAACTTTCATTCGACGGACTGCCGGCCCGCGGGTTATCCAACGGTGCAACGTCGAACGGAAAACCCGGCGGCCTCACGAACGGACCGCCGCCGCCGCAGAATGGATCTGCCAACGGCGCGCACCTGCAGGTAAAACCGCGGGTGCGCAGCCTGGTCACTTTCAACACCATGAACCTGACCAAGCCGGTCTACATCGGCCGCTTCGACTGCATTTTCTGCATGGACGTGTTGCCCCACCTCTCGCGCGCGCAACGCACGGCCCTGCTGGAGAGACTGCATCTCTACCTCGAGCCCGGCGGATACCTCTTCCTGAGTCAAACCGAAAAGCTCAGCGCCCCCAACGTAAATTTCCGCTCCGAAACTTTCGACGGCTACACCTTCCACCGGAAACCGCTGGCCGCCAGTGCAGCTTACGGGCGATAGTTCTGCCTCGTTATCGGCAGCTGTGCTTCCCGCCTCGGCCTACGCGAACAAAAACTCCTTCGTCCGTAACTCCTTGATCGTATCCCGCAACTTCGCCGCCTTCTCGAACTCGAAACGCTTGGCCGCCTCGCGCATGTCGCTCTCCAGCTTCGCGACGTAGACGTTCACTTCCTGCTGTGAGGCGAATTCTGGAATCCCTTCTGCCTCGCCGCCAGTCAGGTCGGCGTAGTCGGCGGCGATAATGCCGGCCAGCGTCATATCCAGCGGACGCACAATCGATTCCGGCGTAATCCCGTTTTCCTCGTTGTAGGCAGTCTGAATCGCGCGTCGCCGCAAAGTTTCGTCCATTGCGCGTTTCATCGAATCAGTCTGGCGGTCGGCATAAAGAATCGCGCGCCCGTTCAAATGCCGCGCGCAGCGGCCGATGGTCTGGATCAGCGATCCCGCCGAGCGCAGGAAGCCTTCTTTGTCGGCATCGAGAATCGCCACCAGCGACACTTCCGGCAAGTCCAGCCCCTCGCGCAATAGATTGATGCCGATCAATACATCGAACTCGCCCTTGCGCAGGTCACGCAGAATCTTCACCCGCTCCAGCGTCTCAATCTCGGAATGCATGTAGCGGCACTTCACGCCCACCTCGGCGTAATACTCGGCCAGGTCTTCCGACATGCGCTTGGTCAGCGTGGTCACCAGCACACGCTCGCCATGCTCCACGCGCGCGCGAATCTCGTGCAGCAGGTCGTCAATCTGCCCCTTCACCGGACGCACTTCAACTTCGGGATCGATCAACCCCGTCGGCCGGATGATCTGCTCCACCACCACGCCCGCCGATTTCGTCAACTCATAAGGCCCCGGCGTCGCTGAAACATAGACGAGCTGATTGGTGCGATGCTCAAACTCCTCAAACGTCAGCGGACGGTTATCCAGCGCCGAGGGCATGCGGAAGCCATACTCGACTAGCGTTTCCTTGCGCGAGCGATCGCCAGCATACATGCCGCGCACCTGCGGCACGGTCTGGTGCGACTCGTCGATGAACATCAGATAGTCGCGCGGAAAATAATCCAGCAGCGTCGGCGGAGGCTCGCCCGGCATCCGCCCGGTAAAATGCCGCGAATAATTCTCGATGCCGTGGCAGTAGCCCATGGCCTTGATCATTTCCAGATCGAACATGGTCCGCTGATGAATGCGCTGCGATTCCACCAGCCGCCCTTGCTTTTCCAGTTCCGCTTCCCACCACGCCAGCTCTTTCTTGATGGAATCCACCGCCGACGCCCGCGTCTCTTCCTTCATCACATAATGCGTCTTGGGATAAATCGGCAGGCGCCCATATTTCTGTTTCACGGTGCCAAACAGCGGGTCAATTTGCGTCAAGGATGAAATCTCATCCCCCCACAACTCAATGCGATAAGCCATGTCGTCGTAAGTGGGGAAGACCTCAATCACGTCGCCGCGCACGCGGAACGTTCCGCGCCGGAAGTCGCCGTTGGTGCGCTCGTAAAGAATGTCGACCAGCTTGCGCGTGATGTCTTCGCGCTTGATCTTCTGCCCCTGCTCGAGAAACAGCATCATGCCGTAATACGCTTCCGGCGAGCCCAGTCCGTAGATGCAGCTTACCGACGCCACAATCAGCGCATCGCGCCGCTCAAACAACGAGCGCGTCGCCGAAAGCCGCAGCTTGTCAAGTTCGTCATTGATGGTCGCTTCTTTTTCAATGTAGAGATCGGCGGCCGGAACGTAGGCCTCAGGCTGGTAATAGTCGTAATACGAGACGAAATATTCGACCGCGTTGTGCGGAAAAAAATTCTTGAACTCGTGGTAAAGCTGCGCCGCGAGAGTTTTGTTATGCGCCATCACCAGCGCCGGACGGTTCACCGCCTCAATCACCTTGGCCATGGTGAAAGTCTTGCCCGACCCCGTGACACCCAGCAAAACCTGATGCGCCTCGCGGTCGTAGATTCCGCGCAGCAGCGCCTCAATGGCGCGCCCCTGGTCGCCTTGCGGCGTGTAATCGGAAACGAGTTTAAAGTCCATAAAGAAAGCTCTTAGCCATTAGCTCTTAGCCTTTAGCCACAACGAAACATGTAGGGACAGCCGCCTCGGCTGTCCAGCGAGCGCAGCGAGCGTTGCTTCTTCGCCGCCACCCTCACAGATGCCAATTTCGCCAAGAGGGAATCTTTCTATTATAAACGTTGTCAAAACAGGCAGGATTTAAGGAACTTGCACCAAGAAGATCGAACTTACCCGACTCGCGGCTCGCTCACTTATGAAGTTCAATCGCCACCACCACTGCCGAATGCTTGTTCGCCGATTCCGCGTATTCGACTTTCGCCGGTTTCCCTTCCAGATCCGCGCAGGGATTCAGATCGCCCTTCAACGTAACGTTGAGGACGCTGAACGAAAGCTTGAAATAATTTCCGGTATGCAATCCCAGCGTCTTCCCGTTGGAAACCAAATTCAAATCCATCGCGGGAGCATTGCAGCGCACGTCTTTCAGCACACCAACCATAAAATGGTAGGGCCCCTTCGGAACGGGTTCATCCGTCGGGGGAGAAGCGGAAGCACCCTCGGCTTCCGGCACGCCGCCCGTGGCCGTTACCTGAGCCGTACCTGCTTCCATCGGTTCCGCCTTCAGTTCTTCGTTGAATCGCCGGCTCGTTTCCTGCGCTTCCGCGTATTCCTCGGTGTGCCGCAAAAAGTTTTCCGCCGTGGCAGTCTCCTGCGGAGTTTTGGCGAAATGCATGGCGTAGCGAATCGCGTCCTCCGCATCTTTGCCGCGCTGCATCATCAGCAATATGTTCGCAATGTTCAGCCGGTAGCTTAAGTTTGTGGGTTCCAGTTGGACGGCATTCAACTCGATCATGCGAGCTTCCTCGAGGTTGCGATGCCGCATGCCCAGGAACGTGGCCAGCGCGTTATAACTCGGTCCGAATGAGGGGTTCAGCTTGATGCTGGCGCGCAAGCTGTTCTCCACCTGCGCTTCGTCCGCGGGTGCGATCGTGCCATTCATCGATATCGCCGCGAAGTAGTAATGCGCCAGGAAACTTTGTGAATCGAGCTTCACTGCCTGCGCATACCAGTTCCGCGCATCATCCATGTGGCCCTGACGGAATGCGAGGTAGCCCATAGTTTCATGCGCGGAAACGTTTTTAGGATCTTCCTGCAAGATGCGATCGAGCAGCGCCTGAGCGTCCGCAGTTCGTTCGTTGTAAGCCAGAAAATCCGCGCGTACGGCATCGGCCTGTACACTCGTAAGAGTCTGAGCCTGGAACGCCGATTCATCGACATCCGTTGTGGCCGCCACTTTCATGTAGTGAAATGCGTTCTGCCGCACATAGTCTTCCAGCGCGCTTTGCAGTTTCTTCAAATCTCCAAACGCGCGTGTGGCCGCGGTCACCGCGTCTACGTTTTGCGTCAGCAGCGTGGCGTAGTCGGTCAAGCGATGCGTGTTCTCCTGAGAATCCTTGACCCGGATGTAATGAGTGAGAGCCCACGACTCGGCGTAGAAGATGGAACCCTTGTTCTCTTCATGATAGTAGGGCGACGTGTGATCGACGGTAAACAGCGTGGCCAGCGGCAGCATTCGGCTCTGCCGCAGCAGCATCACATTTTCCGTGCTCGGTTCACCGACGGATACGTCCTTCTCGCGAATCTCCGTGGTCTGGTAAAACTCGGCCAGGCCCTCGTTCATCCACAGCGGCATCCAATCCGCTTTGCTCAAAAGTAAGTGCGTGTATTCGTGATACACCACGGAATAGGGATGGTCGCCCTCGGCATCGAGCTGCATCAAAACGTAGTTCTTATCCAGCGAGGTCAAAAAAAGTCCGGCCAGTTTAATCTGTCCCTTCGCCAGATACGCGGCCGGTTCCAGCGCGCGGAACTCCTTCTCGTCCTTTATCGCCAGCACAATGATCGGAGTGGCCGGATCAATCCGTAGCTTGGGGAACAGCTTGTGAAACACCGACCGCATGCGCTCGAACTGATCGGCCACGCGGCGCGCCTGCTTTTCATTGGAGTTGCTGACGATCGTGAAGTGCGGGCTGCGCACCTGCACCCAGTTTTCCGGCTTATCCCGCGCTGGAGCCAGGACCGCCGAGCAAAGCGTTGCGAGCAGCAGAATGCGTCTCCACATGGCGATGTGCCCCTAGAGGTATCGCGCAGCTGTATGGATAAGTCAAATGAATTAACGGGGACGTGAGAAGAGGCCTCCGGCTACGGCTTCGCGTCCCCCAAGCCCACGATCTTCGCCGACGTGCGAAACTTCTTATAATCGCGGAAAGTCGTTTCAGTGTCCTGGTTGTAGCCTTTGAATAACGCGACGCGCGCGTCCAGTTTGAAAGCGACGTGGCTCGGCAGCCACACTTCTTCGTTCACTCGCGTCTGTTCCTGTACGAACCGCGTTCCTTTGTGGACGCGTGCCACCAGCAATCCGATAGCAACCGTCTCGATCGCCTCAACCTGCAACTTGGCTAATTGCAGATCGTCTTTGTCGATCCACACCCGTCCGTGGAACTTGGGCAGGAACTTTGCTTCCTTCATGTGCGGCTCGTATCCCGGACGCGGCTCGCCATCAATGACCCAGGCTTCCCGTCCGCCGAGCACTTCCGTTCCTACCAGAGTGAAGTTGTAAGCGTCGGCCACCTCGCGCACAAACTTGCGCCCGTCTTCGCGTTCTTTTTCTTCTTTCTCTTCGCGCTTTCTGTGGTCGTCGTCTGATTCGCCCTTGCGCTTGTCGATAAACTTTTGGATCTTCTCTTCCTCTTTGGCTTTGTCTTTTTCTGGAAGCGGCTTGTCATCCTTCTCGATGAGCCGCCGCACCTGTTCGCCGTACAACTCCATCACTTCATAGGTTCTTACTTCGGTCGATTTGGTTTGCCCGTCGCCGTCAAGCTTGGCTTCTTCGCTGCGCTCGATGTAGGTGTAGTTGCGCCTGAGGTCATCGTTTTCCTCGAACTTGCTGGCGACCACGCGAAACAGTTCCTGCATCTGCTGCTGTGACAATCCGCCGTGGGCATCGGGATTTAAATCCAGCTTTAGGGTTGGATTGAGTTTGGGCGCGGCGTTGACGGCAGAATCGGCCGACGCTGCCGGAGGATCCTCCTGCGCAACGGCCGAGCAGACGAACAGGGAAAGCAGGAGGCCGAAAAGAAATGCGGAAACTGCGAAGCTCTGAATCTGGGTCCTCATGCTAATAGTCGACGTACGGCAATGGAAAAAACTACAGTGGCGAAGCGGCCAAAGTCAACGTTCTTGAGGCTCGTCGCCTGCGAGACTACTTCCCGCCTCCCGGAGAATCCTCCGGCAGAAAACGAACCAGCACGAACCGCGCAGGGGATGAACCGTCATTCTCCCACGCTGACCCGCGCCCAGCTTCAATCCATTCCACCTCGCCCGGCGATTTGCGAATGTGGCGATCGTCTTCGGTCTTGAGGTCCGCGCTCTTGAGATCCAGGTCTGTGATCGCAATGAGCAACTCGCCAATATCGTTCGGCCGGGCGGGAATGGACTCGCCATGTGGCAGGTATGCTGTTGTGACATACGATGCGCCGAGCGGCACGGTGGCGATCAGCTTGGTTGCCCGGTCCACCTTGCCCGCCGGGTCCACCGACGGCCCAGCGTCGCCCGCATATCCAGTGTCCGCATACCCAGAGCCCGCATTCATCGTGGCCCTGAGGTCCAGAAACTCGACTACGACGAAGCGGCACGTGCTCTTTTGGTCGTTGCGCATACCGCGAGTCCATAAGCCGGACACGAAGTTTACCTGACCTTGCTTCAACGTCCCGGGCACGATGGGAGACTGATCTTCGAGCCACATTGCCGGCTGGCAATCCTCCAACGTCACCAGCAGAAAAGCATGCTCGTGGCGCGTGACCTCGCTTTCGTTGTATCGCAGCTTCAACGAAAACGCACGAACCTGGGAATTTTCGAATAGCAGGCTGTGGTGCGGCTCGTGCGCCATATCGGGCGCGGACTGTCCCGCGGTGGCTTGTGCGAGGGCGCTCTGCCCCGCGGCGCTCAATACCAGGAGCCAGAGCAGCAGCAAACACTTCGGCTTCACGCCTCTATTGTATTCCGAATGAGTTCAGATCTTGCCGGGATTATCGCCCGGCAATTGCAGGTGCGGAGATTGCTCGAGGGCGAGTTGGGCGCAGGTGCGTCCAATGGTTTCCTGGGCGGTACTGGCTTCCAGAAATTGAAAGCCATAGCGGAATGCGTTTCTCTGGCGAACCACGGCAGAAATCTCAACGCTGCCCAGCAGAACGTCGAACTCCAGGCGGACTACCGCGTCTAATGGAACCTCAACCCGCAGCATGGCGGAGATGCCGGATTCGCTGATGTCGACGGTGTGCCCTCGCACGACCGGAGTATCGCGGGTATAAACCCGTATCTCGGCATCGAGCTTAAACCGGGGACGTCGGCGCGCATCCGCTAAAGCTTGCATCTCACAAATCCTGCACGTACAAAACCCTGCACTTATAAACCCTGCATCCAAACTGGCCTGCGCCCCTAACTCTAATCCCTAACTCCTGACCCCTGACCTCTCTTGTATGCCTTCCCCAGGCATTCCGCCTGAAACAGCCGTTCGTCCACGCGATGTAGACGTTCTGCCTGGGCCGGCGTGATCAGCGAGTAGTGCTTGATATCGAACAGATGATAGACGATGAACCACACCGGCTTCTCGGTAGTCATCCAGTGCTGGCGGTCGAAACGCTTCAGGTTGACCGGGCCGGAGTACCGCCGCAGGGTGCGCTCGCGCCGCAGGTTGCAGTAACCATTGAAATAACTCAGTGCCAGTTCGCGCAGCGTGCGGTGAATGGGCTCGCGCCAGCGGCATCCGCTGTAGTTTGATTTGGCGACCGCGCCCCAGCATCCGTTCTCGCGAAAAATGGCGATCACGTGGTCGGTGTCGTGTTCCGCCTCAAAATCCAGCAGCAGCGGAGGATACCCGTTGGCCCGCAGCGCCGCCGCGGCGAAGATCGCGCCCTCCAGGCAATGCGCAGTCTGCTCGGCCAGAACTTTGCGCGGCGACCACGCCGTATCTTCCAGGTGATAGGGAATGGCATCCAGAAACTTCTGAATGCCATGCGGATTCTTCATACTGCGCAGCTTGCGCAGTTCCTTGGGTGTGAAGTCGGAAAGATCAGACGAAGTCGATGTAGATGCAGTCATGAGTTGGGATCTGTCGAGGAAGAGGCTACATCGATGCCACAGCTACGACATAGCCGTTGATCCTCGTCGCAGCAGTGTAACGTAAGCATCGAATCATTGAATCATTGAGAGATTGAGGCATTGACTCATTGAACGTCGCGTCGTCGCTCAGTGGGTCCAATGGTTCAATGTCTTAATGATTCAATGCCTCAATGCTTCAATGATTCAATCGCCTCAGGAAATGCCCCGTGCGGCGATTTGTAAGGCAGTAGGCGATCGCGAAGAGCGCGTCTGACCATCGGTGCGTGAGGCAAATTGCGCCTCAGAGCCGGGAAGCTAAACCGCTTTAACGTCGAGATATAAGCGTTTTATTTTCAGTAAGATACAAGGAATTTATTCCACAGGGTTTGAAGCCTGCAAGCTCTCCGCATTCATCGGCTTACCGCCAACTGCACCAGATATGGTGCGCCGACTCAGGCCGCGGCCAATCACGGTGCCGCGAACAACGTCGCCAATTCGCTGGGATGATCCACCAGCACATCGGGAGGCTCGTTCTGCAACGTATGCGGAGCGAAGCCATACGTTACGCCGACGGTGACCATGCCCGCGTTGCGTCCCGTAGTCACGTCGACGTGGGAGTCGCCAATGATCGTGGCTTGCTGCGGTTGCACGCCATGCTCTTCGAGCAACCTGCGCGCGCCCTCAGGATCGGGCTTCTTGGTCGCGAAGCTGTTGCCGCCATAGACCTGCGAAAAAAAATGGCCCAGCCCGAGCGCTTCGACGATTGCCTTCGAGGGAACGACCGGTTTGTTGGAGAGCACCGCCAACTTACGCGCTGAGCCGTACTGGGACTGGCCGGCCGAATTCTGAATCGCCGCCAGTGCCTCGGCCACTCCGGCATAGACGGTGGTGTGGTCGAGTTTGTGCGCTCGATAGTAAGAAAGAAAAAATTCCAGTCCCTTGCGGACCAGCGCTTCATCCACCACCTCGCCGCCCGCCTCTTCGCCACGCGCCGCCTCGCCACCCAGCGCCCGCTGAATCAGAACCGGCGCGCCGTCGCCCACGTAGCTGGCGATGACATCGTCGGGCAACTCCGTGCGCCCGATGTGGCGCAGCGCCGCGTTCACGGAATGCACCAGGTCGAGACGCGAATCGATCAGCGTCCCGTCCAGATCGAAGATCACCAGCTTGATGGATCGCGGGTCAAAGGCGCGGAATGTGCGAATCATGCCTTCTCAGGATAAACGATCCCATCGGTCGTCCTGCATTCCTCCTGAATCGCAGAGACGTTGGGGTAGCGGTGCAGTTTGAACTGCACCACCCTCAAACGCGTTTGTCATCATGTTTGTCGTGTTTGTCATCCCGAACGCGCCGAAGGCGGGTGAGGGACCTTACGACTGGTGGAGGCCATTCTTGCCGTAAACGAGACCGCCTACGCTGCAAGCGCGATAGCAGCGCCCGCCGGCGACCATGCCAATTCACGCGTTTCGTAAGGTCCCCTTCGACTTCGCTCAGGGCAGGCTCTCACCGGGCCTTTGGCCCCGTTCGGGATGACATCGTAATGTTTTGTGCCGTAAGTGCTGTGTTCGACTTCCAAAACTTCGGTGTTTTTTCTATCCCTGCTCTCCATTTACAATGCAACAGGTTTGGCGTAAGCGGAATCTCACTCATGCGCGAAAGTGAGCTGTGGGCGTGAACCCCGGGAACGGCTTCGCGAATCTTATGTAGTATGAGTACGCGCGATAACATAAAACGACGGCAAGCGGATGGCGACCACAAAAACTGACCCTAAGCTGGCACTCGCAGCGAACGGCGCGAAGAAGTCCAGGAATTATGAGGGACTCACGCGCGAACGGCTGATCGAGGCGTACCGCTTCATGTATATGTCCCGGCGCGTGGACGACCGGGAGATACTGCTCAAGCGGCAGCAAAAAATCTATTTCCAGATGTCGGGGGCGGGGCACGAGGCCATCGGCGTGGCTGCGGGGCTGGCGCTGAAGCCGGGCTACGACTGGTTTTATCCTTACTATCGCGACCGCGCGTTGTGCCTGGCGCTGGGCGTGAAGCCGCTCGACATGTTTTTGCAGGGGGTGGGAGCGGCGGACGATCCGAGTTCCGGCGGGCGGCAGATGCCTTCGCACTGGAGCTATCCTGAGCTCAATATTGTTACGCAGTCGTCGCCGACGGGGTCGCAGATTCTGCAGGCGGTGGGGTGTGCTGAGGGCGGGCGGTATTTTGCGCGGCGGCCTAAGGCGGCGGAGATTCCAGAATCCCCACTTCTCGCACAAAACGCGAGAAATGGGGCACCCGACGCGGATGGGGCACCCGGCGCCTCTGACTACCGGCTGTTCAAGAACGTGAAGTTCCAGAATGACGAGGTCACTTACGTTTCGCTGGGCGATGGAACTTCGAGCGAAGGGGAATTCTGGGAAGCGTTGAATGCTGTGGCGCTGGGCAAGCTGCCGGTGATTTTCTGCGTGCAGGATAACGGATACGCGATCTCTGTTCCGGTCGAGGTACAGACGGCGGGCGGAAGCATTTCGCGGCTGGTTTCCGGGTTTCCGCATTTTCATTTTGAAGAAGTCGATGGCACGGACCCGGTCGCGAGCTACGCCGCTTTCGCGCGTGCGGCGCAATATTGCCGCGAGGGACATGGGCCGGCGTTTGTGCATGCGCATGTGATTCGTCCTTATTCGCATTCGCTTTCGGATGATGAGCGGCTTTACCGTCCGGATGTGGAGCGCGAGCGCGACGCGGCCCGCGATCCGGTGACGCGCACGCAGATGTTCCTGCTGCGGGAGGGCATCCTCGACGAAAAGGGAATCACGCAGCTTGAGAAGCAGGTAGATGAAGAGCTGCAAGTGGCGGTCGATAAGGCGCTTGAGGCGTTGCCTCCGGCTCCGGAGAGCATCAAGAAATATTTGTATTCGCCGGATGTGGACCCGACTTCAGCGGCGTTTTCGACGCAGCCGATTGCGGAATCGTCCGAGATGAAGACCGCTGACGGCAAGAAGCCGGCGGCGAAAACCATGGCGGACCTGATCAACGCCACGCTTCGCGATGAGATGAAGCGCGACGAGCGGGTTTTGATATTCGGCGAAGACGTGGCCGATTGCAGCCGCGAAGAATATCTCAAGCGCAAGCTGGTCAAGGGCAAGGGCGGAGTCTTCAAACTGACGTTTGGCTTGCAGAATGAATTCGGCGCGGACCGCGTGTTCAATTCTCCGCTGGCCGAAGCTGCCATTGTGGGACGCGCTACCGGAATGGCTACGCGTGGGCTTAAGCCGGTGGTGGAGATTCAGTTTTTCGACTACATCTGGCCGGCGATGATGCAGATTCGCGACGAGCTGACCGTGATCCGCTGGCGCTCGAACAATGGATTCTCCTGTCCGGTGGTGATTCGCGTGGCCATTGGCGGATACCTGACCGGCGGAGCGATTTATCACTCGCAATGCGGCGAGAGCATTTTTACGCACATGCCGGGGCTGCGCGTGGTGTTTCCATCGAACGCGCTCGATGCGGCCGGGCTGCTGCGTACCGCAATTCGCTGCGATGATCCGGTGCTGTTTCTGGAACACAAGCGGCTGTATCGCGAGACTTACGGGCGCGCGCCTTATCCCGGGCCGGATTACATGATTCCTTTTGGCAAGGCGAAGATTGTGCATCCCGGCACGGATCTGACTGTGATTACTTACGGAGCGGTCGTTCCGCGGGCGCTGCAGGCGGCGCAGAAACTGGAACGCGAAAATGGAGTGAAGGTCGAACTGATCGACCTGCGATGCCTGAATCCTTTTGACTGGGATGCGATTGCGTCGTCTGTGGAGAAAACGAATCGCGCGCTGGTGGCGTATGAAGATTCTCTAAGCTGGGGATATGGCGCGGAGATCGCGGCACGCATCGCCGACCAGTTGTTCGACAAGCTCGACGCTCCGGTGCGGCGCGTGGCTGCGGCCGATACGTTTGTGGCTTACCAGCCGATTCTCGAAGATGCCATTCTGCCGCAGACTAACGATTTGTTCCGGGCTATGAAAGAGCTGGCCGAGTATTGAAGGGCAGGGATCAGGGGTCAGGGGCTAGGGGGCAGTAAAAGCTCAACTTTTTACTCTCCGAATAGTGTCCGGTAGATTGTTCCGCCTAACGCGCCGCCGATTAGCGGGGCTACCCAGAATAGCCAGAGTTGCTGTAGAGCCCATCCTCCGACGAAGACTGCGGGGCCGGTGCTGCGTGCGGGATTGACCGCCGTGTTGGTAACGGGAATCGACACCAGGTGAATCAGGGTGAGGCACAAGCCGATGGCGATGGGGGCGAATCCTTTCGGAGCGCGGTTATCGGTGGCACCCATGATCACGATCAGGAAAAACGCCGTTAACACTACTTCGGTCACCAAACAAGCGAGCAGCGAGTAACCGCCGGGAGAGTGTTCGGCGTATCCGTTTGAGGCGAAGCCGGCGTGCACATCGAAAGTGGGTACGCCGCTGGCGATTACGTAGAGCACGCTCGAGGCGGCGATCGCTCCCACTACCTGCGCGATGACGTAGTGCGGCAATTCCGAGAGCGGGAAGCGTTTGCCCACCACCAGACCCAGGCTGACCGCGGGATTCAAATGGCAGCCGGAAATGTGTCCGATGGCGAAAGCCATGGTCAGAAGGGTGAGACCAAAGGCGAGCGCGACGCCGGCGAATCCGATGCCTAAGCCGGGGAAGCCGGCGGCGAGCACGGCCGCTCCGCATCCGCCGAATACCAGCCAGAAAGTTCCAAAGAATTCCGCGAGGGCGCGTTTGCTCAGGGACATGGGAGATCTCCTTACGTGGGTGCAATGATGGGACGCAGTTTTCGAGCGCCAAGCAGGGTAGCACAAGGGGCCTTTGAGCAAAACCACGATTCTGGGCCACGGATTTTCACGGATCGCCAGGGATGCTCCGAACACATGCGGCAAGTTACCGAAGGCTTTTTTCGCAAGGCGATGGTCGTTGCCCGTTCCCTGAGCGGATGCTAGGCTCGACACAGGTGCCTCCCGCATACACAGATTCCGTGAGTTCCCCCGCCCCCGGCGGCGGGCCGATGCAATGGCTGCAATCGGCCTCGGCGGAAGTGTGGGTGAAATTTCTGCTGGCGCTGGGAGGGCTGGGGCTGGCGTTTGCGGCCGCGCTGTTCTCGACCGTGTCGCGCGATGCGGGCAATGTGTGGGCGACGGTGATTCTGGCGTCGGCGTCGCTGGTGATGGCCACGATCGTGGGACTGGTCACCGTGCCTTATCTCGCGCGCCGGGTGGCGATGGAGCGGTTGCGGGAAACGTTTGATTACGAAATCAACCGCGCCGGCGTTATTTATGTGCTGGTCACGCTGGTGATCGGGATCGCGGCGCTCAACACGGGAAACAATTTGCTCTACATTGTGGTGGCGGCCATGCTGGCGGCGATTCTGGTTTCCGGGGTGGTCTCGGCGATGGTGCTGCGCTGGCTGGAACTTGATGTTCGCCTGCCCGAGCACGTGTTTGCGGGGCGCGCGGTGCCGGGGCGCATTGTGCTGCGCAATCCGCGGCGTTATTTGCCATCGTTTTCTATTTTTGTGCTATCGACGCGTAAGAGGCGGACCAAGCCCGAGAAGCAGTGGCAGTGGGAGCCGGTGACGTTTGCGTTTCCGTTCAACCGTCCTGAGGAGGAGCAGTGGCTGCGGCTGCCGGACCGGCGGTTGCGGCGCGTGACGATTGCTCCCGACCCGCCGGGAATTTTTCCGGGCATTGCTTATTTTCCGTTTCTTCCGGCGCGCAAGGAATTGTCGGCCGATCTCGAACTTCTTTTTGAGCAGCGCGGCCGGTACCGGGAAGGCAGTTTCGGCGTGGCGACGCGTTTTCCTTTTGCGTTTCTCACCAAGACGCGTCACGTTGCGCTGCCGAGGGAAATTCTGGTTTATCCTCGCATTGAGCCTACTGACGAACTTTTCGAAATTCTGCCGCGGGTGCGGGGGGAGTGGGAGAGCTTTGTGCGCGGGCGCGGGTCCGATCTGCATCGCATTCGTGAATACCAGCCCGAAGATTCCGCCCGGCACGTGGACTGGAAAGCCACGGCGAAGTCAGGGTCGCTGAAAGTGCGGGAATTCAGCCGCGAGGATGAACGGAAGCTATGCATTGTCTTCGACAACCCGGCGCCGGGTGTGCTTCGCGATGCCGAATATGAACGCGCCGTGAGCCTTGCGGCTTCGCTGGCGTGGCACTTCTCCGAGCAGGACGCGGAGCTTTCGTTCCTGCTGCCGGGGCGGCCGCGCACGAAAGATCTGCACGAATTTCTGGCGGGGCTGGCGGTGATTCAGGCGGGCATGATGCAGGCGGCCATGATTCCGTCGAGAGAAGAAAAATCCAAAACAGTGGCCGCGGTCACGGAACCTGCGGGGGGCGGAACTGTCGGGCCGCATGGTTCGCCGCAAGCAATCTCCTTCCGCGATCCGCTGCTGGAAATCAGCCGCAGCAACGGGGGCGAATATCACATCGTCCTCACGGCGCGGTCGCGGGAAAGCCTGCCGGCGGCCTTGTGGAATTCTTCGTATTTTGTATTCCTCGGAGAGGATGGCTCGGCGAAGAGTCGACGCCAATAATTGTTCTGCGGCTTCGGAGGTCTGTTCCCGAGTTTAGGTCGCGTCTCCCGCAATGGTCCTGTCTCGAAAAAAAATTCACTCTAAAGCCTTTTATTCCTTTTCATGGATGTTCTTTCGTCCTATACTCCCGCCCGATAGATGCTTTTGAACTGCTCGGAACCCCTGTTCCCGGGAGGTATCAAATGCGAATCTGCGATCTGATCAAAGATCAGGAAACGTATCAGGCCCAACTGGGCCACACCGTGCTCGAAACGGTGAAAGCCATGGTGGAGCGCAACATCGGCGCCGTGCCGGTGCTGCAGAACGGCAAGCTGGTGGGAATTTTTTCTGAACGCGATTTGATGAGGCGGGTAGTCGCCGAAGGGCACGATCCGCGCCGTACCTGCATGGCCGAGGTGATGACGGACGATCCGCTGACGATCAGCATGAACGAGGATATCGAGAACTGCATGACTTTGATGCGGCGCCACGGCTTCCGGCACCTCCCTGTGTGCCATGACGGACAGCTGGTCGGCATGGTGTCGCTGCGGGACGTTCTGCTCCACGACCTGGACCAGAAGGATGATGAGGTGCGCATGATGCGCGCTTACATCCACTCGACCCCGGACGCTTAGGATCGGGCTTCGGGCTTCAAGCTTCAAGCTAATCTCGGGGACGATGGGATTGGTGTCCCGGAAACGCTTTTCCAAGCATATTCCAGGGTTTCGGTTCAAGTAGGTAACGTTACTTTTGGTTACCATAGTGCATTGAACGTCGGGGCGAAAGACGTTAACTTCTCTTTAAGTAGCCCAAAGTAAAATGGTGGAAAAAGCCATGTGGAAGCCGGTATCTGGCAGGCTTTGGGCGGTGGTGCCGAGCGCTAAGGTTACCCCTTGCCGATGAGCGACAAAACCCGGATCATCTATTACGCTCTGTGGATCGCGCACCCTGTGATCCAGACGGCGATTGCGATGGTCATGTTGCGGCGCGGCCTGCATCGCAAGTTCAAGTTCTTTTTCGCCTATATCGTCACGCAGGTGCTGATCTTCAGCCTGATTTTTCCTTCATATCTTAAGGGTAATTATTGGGCATTTTTCTATCTCTACTGGTTCAGCCAGGCAGTGAGCGCGGTGCTGGGCTTTCAAGTGATTCACGAAATATTTCTCGACGTATTCCGGCCGTTCCACACCCTGCGGGATCTGGGCACGGTATTGTTCCGGTGGGCCGCGCTCGTCATGATCATGGCCGCCGGAGTTGTGTCGGTTTCCAGTGATTCCAAAGAGACTCTTCCCTGGATGCAGGCCATCATTACGTCTCAGCGCTGCGTACGCATTGTGCAGGTGGGCATCGTGCTGCTGCTGCTGATTTTTGCCCGCTACCTGGGCGTGAACCGGAAGCAGCAGAGCTTCGGAATCGCTCTGGGATTTGGAGGTTTCGCCCTGGTGGAACTGGCGCTGCTCGCGTCCTGGGCGGGAGGCCATCTCGGCAACATGTTGGCACAGTTGGTCAACATGTCCGCCTATAATGCGAGTCTGGTCATCTGGTTTGCTTATGCTCTGGTGAAGAGCCCGGTTCGTGAAGGCGCCGCGACGCTCCTGCAACCGCACAGATGGGAGCAGAGTCTCACCGACATTCAGCATCCGTTGCCGGAAGAATCCCTGATCCCCATGTTTGAAGGCATGGTCGATCGCGCGCTCTCCCGCACTCATGTCACGCACTCGCTCGAAGTGGAAAAGGAAAGATCCAAACCGTCGTCCGCGCCTGCTCCGGTGCAGTCCTTCGCGCTTTCTACGCTCCTGGCGAAGGTTGTCTCCAAGACTTAAGAGATTTTGTCTACATCCTGGCGTGTGACATGGTCACGCTCTGCTCGCTCGATTCGAGCGCATGTTCGGATTTTGTAAACAAGCGCATCCTAGTGGCGCTTCCCGAACCTCAGCAGGACACTCCCAAAAAAGCTAAAGTAAAGCATCAATAAAGCTGCGTATCTCATTTGCATGCAGGGCGGTTGAGATTGTGGCGCAGGTGGGATCGAGGCTGAGGCAAGCTACGTCGAGAGGCCGGGAGGCAAGCGGGTTGCAATATTTTGCACTATACGCTTGACTCGTCCTTTATAATGCGGCTCCGCGCCAAGGCTGCTGTTATTGGAAGCCCTGGTCGTGGTAGGAGAAAAACCCATGAAGCACACAGTCAGGATTTTTGTCCTGATGTTTGGATTGGTAGGCACGTATGTAGCAGCCGCCGTTCCGCAGGTTGCCGCCCCGGACGGAGGTCCTATTCCACTGTGCCCACCAGAACCATCAAAAGACCCGAGATGCACCGGCCCACAAATACCGTACGTGTAGTTGACCGTTTGTGGAGCGTGGTTGCAAGGTCACTAAAGTAACATCCGTAACTTGGGCCGAAAACTTGGGCTCGCAATTTTTGGGCTGACGGGACTCATACTAACCCGGCGGCCCTCTTTTTTTGTGGCGAGCGGTTTTTGTGCCGAAACGATGCGGGGCAGGGGAAGAACAGCGGCGAGTGGTTGGTGGCTAGCGGCTAGTTCCGATGGCGGTAGCGAGTTGGCGCTTGAGATCGGCGGGGTCCGATACAGGCGGCTGGCAGGCGGATCCCGAGCAGAGCACGGCGAATGACTGGCCGGAGTTTAGCAGGGGCAGGTTGGGGATTGTCGCGGCCAGGGCGGGTGGAAGATTTTTCTGCACGGCTTCGTTCGCCGTAAGGCGCAGGGTGCTTTTGTTAAAAGAGAATGCTGCCGTCGCGGCGGCGTGCAATGCTGCAGCGGATTCTGACGAGCCATTTTTCGTAGAGCCATCCCCGGCGATCACCACTACCTGGATGGGGCTCTCGAGGAAATGCGCAAGGGCGATTCCGTAGGTCGCTGCGAAAATGCCGAATTGTTCTGCCACTCCGGCGAAGGTCTGGAGGGTCTGTTCCGCTTTGTTGCGATAGTCGGCGTCGCTGGTGTAGTGATGCAGCCGGATCAGCGCGATCGCCGCCATCGGATTGCCGGCTGGAGTGGGCGAATCCTGCAGCGGCTTGCGCTGAGTTGCGAGCACGCCGAGGCCTTTGCCCTCGGTGGGAGGCTCGCTGTCGAAGAATCCTCCGGCGGTCCCGTCGTAGAATTTCGCGATCATGGCGTTGGCGATGGCCTGTGCGAATTTGAAATAGCTGAGATCGGCGGTGGCTTCGTAGGCATCAAGGCAGGCCAGCGCAGTAAAAGCGTAGTCATCCAGCAGTCCGGCAACTTCGCGATGCTCGGCTTTGGGATCGGAGTAGGCGACCACGTGAAGCAGTCGCATTCCGGCTTTCCAGGCCTGGGCCAAAACCCGGTCCAGCGAGCGCAGAGCAAACCGGCGCGCTCCTTCCATCTCCAGCACCTTTGCTGCTTCCAGATAGGCCGAGATGCACAGGCTGTTCCAGCCGACGTAAACGGTTTTATCGACATACGGAGTGGGGCGGCCGAGACGGGCCGCGTACATTTTCTTTTTCGCCGAGGACAGCAACTCCGCTACGCGCTGCGGAGCAAGACTGAGCCGCCGCGCAATTTCTTCGACCGGCGCGCGCACGTAGAGCACATTTTTCGCGGGATTGTGATGCATCTCGCCGACTTCGTTGATGTCGTAATGCAGAGCCGCGACCTGCGCTTCCTCTTCGGTGAGCACGGCGCGGGTCTCGGCTAGCGTCCAGGTGAAATAGTCGCCGTCATCGTCCATGGAGATGTCGGCGTCCTGGGAGGCGTAGAAGCCGCCGTGCTCGCGATCGCTGAGCCAGTCGTCCATCCAGCGAACGATGTCGCGGGCGACACTGGCAAAGAACTCCGAGCCGGTCGCCTGGTAGGCGTGCACATAATTTTTCAGGAGCTCGGAATTGTCGTAGCACATCTTTTCGAAATGCGGCACCACCCAGCGTTCGTCGACCGAGTAGCGGTGAAAGCCTCCGGCGAGCTGGTCGTAGACGCCGCCGTTGGCCATGTGCTCGAGCGTGGTGACGATGACGTTGCGTAAGTCGTCGTTCTTCGTCCGCGCATACTGCTCAATCAGTAAATCCAGCGCGGAGGGATGAGGAAATTTCGGCGCCTGTCCGAACCCTCCATGCACTGCGTCAAACATCTTGAACGCCGAGTCCTGAATCGCATCGATGATGCTGCGCGAAACCTGTCCGGCGCGGCCGGCAAACGATTCCGACTGCGCGATCGAGTTCTCGACCATCTGCGCCTGTTCGACCACGTCGCCGTGCTTTTCTTTGTAGGCGTTGGCGATGCTCAGCAGCACGCGCCGGAAGCTGGGACGGCCGTAACCATCGTTGGGAGGAAAATATGTGCCGCCGTAAAACGGCTTGCCATGGGGAGTGAGAAACGCGGTGAGAGGCCAACCGCCCTGGCCGCTGACGGCCTGCACCGCAACCTGATAGCGGCTGTCAATGTCGGGACGCTCGTCGCGATCCACCTTCACTGCGATGAAGTGCTGGTTCACGATGGCGGCAATTTCCGGATCGTCGTAGGACTCGCGGTCCATCACATGGCACCAGTGGCACCACACGGCGCCAATGTCGAGGAGCATGGGTTTGTTCTCGCGCTGCGCCGTGGCGAACGCTTCGTCGCCCCACTCCTGCCACTGGATGGGTTGATGCATGGCGGAGCGCAGGTAGGCGGAAGAGGCGCGGGAGAGGGAGTTGAGGGCGGTGGTGGTCATTAATATAGTGTATCCGGACAGAGAGTCGACTATGACCTAGCAACGTTGCGCGATTTACAGGAGTGGATTCATCACCTGAACGGGGCCGTAGTTCTGACCAGCGGCGAGATCTTCGGAATAAAGAATTGCCGCGCCTGACTGCTCGGCCGCCTGCAAAACGAGCGCGTCCCAGAAACTGATCTTGTAGCGCACTTCGATTTCCAGGGCCTGAAGAACGGCTTCCGGACTGTTGACCACGATCTCCCAGCTCAAATAGTCCTGGATCAGGCGGCGAACTTCATCCACCGGAAGCGGACGGGCCAGTTTGCGGCGCAAGCTGATGCAGAGTTCCTGCAGGATCTGCGTACTCAGAACGCCCTGCCCGGTGGTCCACAAGCTTTCGATCGCGTGGCGGGCGCGCTGGTGCTTTACCCCCGCGGAGCGGTCATGCGCGTAGATCAGAATATTGGTGTCTACGAAGAATTTGTCGGCCATCGCTACCGCTCGTGAAGTTCGTCGCGTGAGTGAGGACGCGTCCACTTCAGGTCAAGCCCTTCGCGCAGCCGCGCCAGGGCGCGCTTGCGCGCTCGATCGTAGGTCTTGCGTTCGCGCACAATTTGTTCCAACCGCGCTGCGAGCAGAGCGCTGATGGATGTGTCCTGCTCAGCCGCAAGAATCTTGACCTCGCGCAGCAGGCTAGAATCCAACTTCAGCGTAATATTGGTCTTCATCAGAATTCCGTCAGCACGAATTAGCGTGCAGCACGATTATACGTGCTCAATAAGGGAACGTCAATCTGCGGGTGCGATTCGGCGAGAGCTCGACTGCAAGGCGGCCCCTCACTGCCTGGTACCCTCTCCTACCCATGTATACTTCTCCACCGGGGAGCCGTTTTTTTTGGTATTTCGCGGTTCCTGCAGGAGGATTTCTTCCCCGTGGACTGTTGCCGCCGACATCGTAGAGGCTTTTTCTGTGTTGTATTGCTCGCGTTTTCATGCGTGCTCATGCTCGCACAGACAACTCCTCCTTCTCCGGCCATGGTTTCGACTCCAACTCCGGATACTGCCGGCGAGACCGGGAAATTCCGGCTGCACAAATTTGAGCAACCGATTGGGGAAGAGACTTACACCATCACGCGCGAAGACGGCGGACTCACGCTGAAATCGGATTTCGCATTTAGCGACCGCTCGACCAAAGTTCCGCTCACGGCGACTTTGAAAACGGGCGACGACTATACGCCGCAGAGTTTCACGATCCAGGGAAAGACATCCCGCATGTCGGCGATTGATTCCAGCGTTGAGATCAGCGGGTCCAGCGCGACCATCCGGCAGGGCAGTAGTCAGAGTGAGAGCAAGACGCGCACGGTTGCCGTGCCCCAGACTTTTTTTACTATCTCGGGCTACGCGCCCGTGGCCATACAGATGGCGCTGATCCGCTACTGGCGGTCGCACGGTTCGCCGGCGCACCTGCCGACGCTGCCGTCGGGAGAAGTTCAAATTCAGGACCGCGGTTCCGAGAACATTGACGTCGATGGTCACGCCGTTCAGGTCGAGCGCTTCACCGTCCGCGGACTGATCTGGGGGATGGAAACGCTGTGGATGGATAGTGAGAACAACCTTGCAGCGCTGGTTTCGACTGACGCAGAGTTCGACCACTTTGAGGCGGTGCGCGAGGAGTATGAGCCGGCGCTGGCGAAGTTCGTCGGCAGTGCTGCGCGCGACGAAATGGCTGCGCTCTCCGAACTCGGCCAGAGTCTTCCCGGACGCCGCACCGGAACGTTCGCGTTTGTCGGCGCCACGATGATTAACACAAATGGCAAGCCTCCGATTGCGAATGCCACCGTGATTACGCGAGACGGCAGGATTGTCGCCGTCGGGCGCAGCAAGAAAGTGAAAGTGCCGAGCGATGCGCAGCGCGTCGACGTCGCAGGCAAATTTATTATTCCTGGCTTATGGGACATGCATGCTCACTACGAGCAGGTGGAGTGGGGACCGATTTACCTGGCGGCGGGCGTCACAACGGTGCGCGACGTGGGGAACGAATTCGAATTCATCACCGCGGTGCGTGACGCGGTGAACAGCGGCAAGGCTCTGGGACCGCACATGTTGCTTGCGGGAATCGTCGATGGTGATAGTCCCTACGCCCTTGGCATTGCTCGCGTGAACTCTCCCTCTGACGCCCAGACCTGGGTGCAGCGCTACCACGACGCCGGATTTCAGCAGATGAAGATTTACAGTTCGGTGAAATCCGAAAATGTAAAAGCCATCTGCACCGAAGCTCATCGGTTGGGCATGACGGTGACCGGCCACATTCCCCAGGGCATGACGGCTTACGACGGAGTGAACGACGGCATGGATCAGATCAACCACATTCAATACATCTACGATCTGCTCAAGCCGAAAGATTTCAACGAAAAGGCTGCCAAGGCCACCCCGGCGGAGCGCGCGCAGATGATGGCGTCGCTGGATGTGAATTCCGAGGAGGGCAAGCGGGCGGTTGCATTTCTGAAAGAGCACAACACGGTGATCGACCCGACGATGGTGATCTTCGAATTTATGCGACGCCCGGCGGACGTGCCAGCGGACAAGAACGAACCCGGAGTTGACCATGTCGCGCCAGAACTGCGCGAACAACTGGTGAGCGGAGGCGTGCCGCCGGAGCGCGCGGCGACTGCGCAGAAAATTGTGAAGGAAGAGCTGGCGATCATCGGCGCTCTGCATCGGGCAGGCGTGCGCATTGTGGCTGGAACCGATCAGACTGTGCCGGGGTATTCCGTGTATCGCGAGATCGAGCTTTACAACCAGGCGGGATTCACGCCGCTGGAGGCGCTGCAGGCCGCCACGATTGTCCCGGCGCAGGTCATGCACGCCGACGGGGAGAGCGGCTCCATTGAAGTTGGGAAGCGCGCCGATCTCGATATTCTCGATGCCAACCCCCTCGCGGACATCCACAACATTCGCAGCGTGCGCTTCACAGTCGCCAATGGCGTGCTCTTCGAGAGCGCGCCGTTGTGGCGGAGTGTGGGCTTCAACCCTTAGCGGCGAATGCAGTGTGATTCGGTAGTGCGGCGGTTTTCGGCCACTCTCTCCGATTGCTCTCGCGGATCGTTCTCGAAGGCGCGCAGCTCCTGAGATTTCGGTTCGCGATATTATTCTAGAAGATCACTATGCCCGAACCGCAGGAAGACACGCAGTCCGTCGGAGGCGTCAGACGACAGTTCCGCCGCTATCTGAGGCGGGAACCGGTGATCCTGGCGCTGCTCTCCGCGCTGGCGGTAGCGTTCTTCCTGGCTGTAACCGCGTTGTCGCGCATATACGAGGCTCAGCAGGAGTCTCTTGGGAACCGCTGGTTCATGCGCGGTGCGGCGGAGCTCAAGCTGCGGCACTTTGAATCTGCGGCCACTGAATTTCGGGCTGCGTTGCTTTACTCCCGTGACAGCTACACTTATCAGCTCAATCTGGCGGAAGCGCTGGTTGGTTTGAAGCGGACCGCCGAAGCCTACGCTTACTTCATCAACCTCTGGGAGCGTGAGCCGGAGAACGGGCTGGTGAACCTGGAGCTCGCGCGTATCGCTGCGCAAAAGGGAGAAACCGAACAGACGCTGCGCTATTACCACAACGCGATCTACGCGATCTGGCCCGGCGACCAGCAAGTGCAGCGGCGCGACACGCGCGTGGAGCTGATCCAGTACCTGCTAAACATCAACGCCAAGGCGCAGGCCCAGGCGGAGCTGATTGCTCTGGCAGCGAATCTTGAAGACGATCCCTCGCAGCAGACGCGCGTCGGGGATCTTTTTCTTCAAGCGCAGGACTATGAGCATGCGCTCGCGGAATACCGCCTCAGCCTGAAGGCGCGGCCCCACGACGCGGCGACACTGGCGTCGGCCGGATCGTCTGCCTTTCAGCTTGGGCAGTATAGCCTGGCTGAGCGTTACTTGCAGGCTGCGGAGTCGGCGAACCCCAACGACGCACAGAGTGCTGCCCGGCTGAGAACAGCGGCGCTCGTCATGCAGATGGATCCGTTCCAACGCGAAATCTCGGTCGCGCAGCGCGACCGGATTGTCCTGGAAGCATTTGCCGCAGCGGGTCAGCGTCTGGAGTCTTGCTCCGCCGCAGGAGCTGCGAAGGGGCCTGCCACAACCCCGGTTGCGCAACCGGACCTCAGCGAGGCGTGGACGAAGATGAAGCCGCGGATCAGCGAGTTGGGCCTGCGCCGAGATCCGGACCTGGTAAACACGGCGATGGAACTGGTATTCAGCATTGAGCGCCAGACCAGTAACGCATGTGGCGCCCCCAGCGAAACGGACGCGGCGTTGCTGTTAATCGCAAAATTGCATGAAAGCAACTGACGTGGATATTCCGCCCAACTCGAGCGATGCGACTCTGGTGGAGGAGAGACAGCCTACGCCGGCGCTCCCATTTCTTGGTCGCGCTCCCGAAGCTTTCATGCGGCTGGTATTTCGCGAAGACCGTTTTTTTCTTGTGCTCTCGGTATTCATCGGAATATTCGCCGGGCTTTCGGTGGTCTGCTTCCGTTTCGCGATTGCCTGGTGCCGCATCTATCTGTTGGGGTCGGGAGCGACGCTCACGCCTCTGCGCATGGTGCTGGCGCCCAGCCTCGCGGGCCTGGTCATCGCGGTGCTCGTGATTCACGTATTCCCGCTGGCGCGCGGGAGCGGAGTCAATCAAACCAAGGCGGCGCTCTATATCTACAACGGATATATTCCGCTGCGCACGGCCGTCGGCAAATTTATTACGGCTGCGCTGGCTATTGGGTCCGGGCATTCGCTGGGGCCGGAAGACCCGTCTCTGCAAATCGGCGCCAGCCTGGCTTCAGCGCTGGGGCGACGCATGCGTTTGTCGCGCGACCGGATGCGGCTGATCGCGCCCGTGGGCGCTGCCGCTGGACTGGCAGCGGCTTTTAACGCGCCGATCTCGGCAGTGCTATTCGTGATTGAAGAAGTCATCGGACGCTGGACCGCCGGCATCCTGGGTTCGGTTGTGCTGGCCGCTGTGTCGAGTGTGGTGGTGATGCGGTGGTTTCTGGGATCGGAGTCCATGTTCCGGATTCCCGCCGTGCAACTGGAGCGGCCCTCGGAACTGATCGCGTATTCCGTCCTCGGAGTTGTGGGAGGGCTGGCGTCGGTTGCGTTCTCCAGCGGAATCGCGACGTTGCGCCCGCGATGCAAGGCTTTGCCGCCCTGGACGCAGTATTTTCAGCCCGCGATCGCCGGGTTGCTTATCGGGATCATCGCTGTGCTCGGTGCGCCGCAAGTGATGGGAGCGGGCTATGTGTATATCGACGAAGCGATGCACGGTCAATTCACATGGCAGATGCTGGCCATTCTTGCCGGACTCAAGATCGTTGCTACTTTGCTTTCGTTTGTCAGCGGAACGCCGGGCGGTATGTTTGCTCCCACATTGTTTATCGGCGCCATGTTGGGAGCGTCCGTGGGTGGGGCGGAGCACGTTTTATTTCCGCATTTGACCGGGTCGCCGGGCACTTACGCTCTGGTAGGCATGGGAGTTCTCTTTGCTGGATTTCTGCGGGCTCCCATGACATCGGTTTTCATGGTTCTCGAAGTCAGCGGGAACTACTCGATCATTTTGCCGGTTCTTATCGCGAACACCTTTGCATATTTAATTTCGCGGGGACTGCAACCCACTTCGATTTTCGACGTGCTCACACGGCAAGATGGATTGGAATTGCCGTCGATGGAAGAACAGCGGGAAGAGGGAACGTTACGCGTGGAGGACGCCATGCGTCCGGCCAGCAGGGCCGTGCTGGACACCGTGTTGAACGCGCACGAATCGCTGGATCAGGTGCTTCAGTGTTGGGATGCGAAGTTACCCGAGGTTCGGCTCGTGCGCATGGATCCTACGGGATGGAGCAGCATCAGCCGGCCGGCGCTCGAGATCATGGTGAAGGAAGGGAAAGGCAATCTGACCCTCAGTTCCGCGCTGAGTGGCCGGCAGATTCTTTTTTTACATCCCGATAATCCTCTGGAGACGGCGTTGCGTTACGTGGATCGCTGGCCGGTTCTTCCGGTTGTGAGCCGCGCCGATTTCCGCAAGCTCGAAGGCGTGATTTCTCAGCAGGATGTGCTGAAACGGTACCAGCTCTTTGGGGAAGAAGAAGACATTTCGGAATGATATTCGAAAAATGATGGTCGAGAATGACGGTGGAGAATGGCGACTCAGAGTGAGGGCCGAAGGTGTCCAGAGTCCCTTGGCGGCGGGTGATATAGTTCCGGTTCGTCTCTTTGATGGCGCACATGGTGAATTTGCTTACAGTGATTGGCGTGGGGTTTCTGCTCGGCATCCGCCACGCCACCGATCCGGACCACGTCATCGCGGTGACGACCATTGTGAGCCGCCAGCGCAGCATCCGGCACGCGGGCCTGATCGGAATTCTCTGGGGCGTGGGCCACACCATTACGATCCTGTTGGTCGGTGCGGCGATCATTTTGTTCAACCTGGCGATTCCGCCGCGCATTGGCCTTGCCATGGAATTGGCTGTCGGCCTCATGCTGATTCTTCTCGGCGTGTTGAATCTTACCGGCGTGACCCAGTGGATCACCCACAGATTCACGCCGGGACATAAGCACGAAGAAGTGATTCATTCCCACGCGCACAAGCATGGTGGTGAAGTCCACGCTCACGTTCATGCGCACAATCCCGAGGTGCACATGCACTTGGATCGGGACGGGGAACCTGAGGGTGCGTTGCAGAAAGCGCTGGCGCGAATGGGGCTGTATCAGCTTCTTCGTCCACTGGCGATTGGGCTCGTTCACGGGCTTGCTGGGTCCGCGGCGGTCGCGCTGCTGGTTCTGAGCACGATCCGGGAACCACGGTGGGCGATTGTTTACCTGCTGGTTTTCGGCGTGGGAACGATTGCCGGGATGATGCTGATCACGATGATGATCGGTTTGCCGTTCGCCTACACGGGCAAGCGATTCGAAAATTTTAACCGGGGTTTGGGAATAGCTTCCGGCGTGATCAGCGTGGCCTTCGGGTTATTCGTCACCTTCCAGATCGGTTTTGTCGATGGGCTGTTTACGGCGAATCCGCATTGGATTCCGCATTGAGGCGGGTTGAGGATTGATCGGCGATTTTCCTCAACTTGCCGCCGCTCGAAAAGGCGCGATTTAGCATGGCTGGGCCGAAGTTTCTACTCTCGTTCTTGACGTTGATTACGTGTCTCTCCTTTCCATTAGTTGCGCAAGAGATCGTTTTGAGAGGGCGCGTTGCTGACCCGCAGGGGAATGCTCTGCCGCAGGCGTCGGTACAGGTGCTTGACCGTGAACGGATACTGGGGCGGGCGACGACCGGGTCCGATGGACTGTTTCGAATAGAGCTATCTTCTGCCGGACAATTTGTGGTCAAGGTCGAAGCGCCTGGATTTCGTCCGGTCGCTCAGTCGATCGAGGTTGCTCGGGCCGTCGCTCTCGAAATCACGGTGAGGATGACGCAGCTTTCATCGCGGCTAGAGAATGTGACGGTCACGGCCGATGTAAACCAGTCCGACATATTTTCTCCCGACCCCGCGGAAAAAGTTTTTGTGCGGCAGGATTTGCTCGACGCGAACCCCGGGCGTCCCGGGGCGCCGGTGTCGATTCCCGGATACCCCATCGAAACAGCGTCGAGTGGAATCAAGGCGCCACAATATTTTGCGCCCGGCGTTGCGGGAGATCATGGCGAACCGATTGCGCAATACATCGCCGTGGGCGGCTACCTGGTGCCCAATAATCTTTCAGCCAATGCGCATGGCAATGGCTATTCCGACCCGAATATTTTCGTCCCTCAGGTTCTGGAGAGTGTTCAGGTCGATGGTGGTGCGTTTAACGTTCGGGAAGGGAATCACTCGGTCAATCTGGCGGCGACCTATGGGCTGCGGTCGCACCTCGATCCGTTCGTGACGATCACTGGCGATTACCGTGACGTCGATGTGGTTGCGGGATTGAGTCCTACGCCTGAATCGTGGATGGCGTTCTCCGCCTCCTACGGCAATGGATTTCTGGAGCGGCTGGAGCACCGCCAGCAATACAAATTCAACGGCGAAAGAATCTTTCAACTGAGCCAGCACCGGCTCACTTTGTTTGGGATCGGCTATTACGGCTTCTCGTATGTTCCGGGGCTGGTCCCGCTCTTTGCAGAAAATCCGTACGACGGCAATTTTCCGAATTATGGGGACACGATTGATCCACGGCAGAAAGACCAGACTCACACTGCGCTTGTCGCCCTGAACGACGTCTGGCGATTCAGAGGAAATCAGCAGCTGCAGCTTTCTGGTTTTTTCCGTACCTATAATCTTTCCTTATTTTCGGATTTTGGACAGGGCTTGATCCGGCAAAGTGAGTTTCGAACAGTGGCAGGTGGAAGCGCGAGCTATGAGAACAAACTGGCCGTGTATTTCTCCTTGCTGGCAGGGCTTGACTACGAGCGGGAAGCGCCACGGCGCGACGATCTTGATCACTATGGATTCTTTAACGCAGGCGAACCCGGCTATTACGGGCCGTTCGTTCCGGTCGACGGAAACAATGTAACCATCGGGTCGGTGACTCCCTATGCCGCGGCGGAGGGAACGTTGGGTCGTTATTTTCGCTACTACCTGGGCTGGCGTCGTGACGAAATCGACGTGAACAATCAGGATCTGATCAACTCACAGAATTCTTTTCAGAAATGGGCAGGAGTAAATTCACCCAAGGCCACGGTTTCCTTTCTTCCGAAGGAAGCCTTGTATGTTCCCATCATTTCTCTGAGCTTTGGTCAATCGTTTTTCACAGAAGACCCTCGGATCGGTTTGGGAACGGCGTCCGGCACTCCGGTTGCGCCGGGCACTCCCGTAGCCACGTCGCACTCGTATCAGCTCGTCGCGAGCAAGACTATCCACAAGACGGATGTGAAGCTCACGCTTGGCCACGTTACCAGCAGCGCGGAGCTGGCGAAAATTGATCCTGACACTGGATTGCAGTTTGACGAGGGACCCAGCCGCCTACGATTTATGACGATCGCGGTGCGGCGGAACTTTCGGTCCGGATCGCTGCTCGCAACCTTTTCGAAGGCCGACGCACGTGACCTGCTGACGGGAGAGCCGACGCCGGAAGCTCCACGAACAATATTTGATTTACTGGGAACGATTCAGAAACTTCCATTTCGTTTGCAGGCGCTAGGCGAATTCGAATACGTGGGCACCAAGCCGCTGGGTACCGGATGCAACCCCGCGAATCTGAACGCCGAGTGCACGGGAACTCCGGTGAAGGAGTTTCGCGGAGCGGTGGTGAGGCCGTTTTTAAATGGGCGCATGGATGTTGGCGTGAATTTTCTCATCGCAAGCGGATACACCGGGCAGACTACCGAAAACTTCTATCCCTCCGATATTCAGGAGGCGGTTGGGGTCCGCATCCCGTCGTATGCCAGCATCCGCTTTACATACTGGTTTGGGCAGAGGGCCGCAGCTGGCGCACGTCACAATTAGGCGTGCGACGGAAGGGCCAATGGAGGCGATGAAGGTCCTGCCTCAAATTCTGCCTCGCATTCGGTCTCACATCCGGCTGATTCGAATGTAGCGGCCCACGTCTGGAATCGCTTTGAGACAGACATATCCCACGAAAAGCAGTGTCGCGATGCCAACCCCACTGGTGATAGCTAAGAATATCTTCACGAATGTCTCCTTGAAGATGGACTTGGTCTTAGATGTCTTTCTCGGGCAAAGAGACGCCTGAAAAACGCCGGAAAGGAGGAAATGTTCGGTTCTGACTTGATTCTGTTCGATCGAGGGTCGGGTGTTCCGATCGGTCCATTGCGAGTGCCGGCTCCGTTTAGAGCGGGAACGGGAGGGAATCCGCTAGAATATTCCGGGCAGAAAGACACACCCGATCTGGCGGCTCCGATCTGGCGGCCCGGGAGAAATTGAAATGGCGGAGGCCGAGCTTCGCGCGGGAACTCAAAGTCCCATGTCCGAACTCGATGTGCTTTGGATCACCGCCGGTTTGAGCTGCGACGGTGACACCATTGCGATGACCGCAGCCACCCAGCCCAGCATCGAAGATGTCTTGAGCGGGCAAATTCCCTGGGTCCCAAAAGTGAGCCTGCACAATCCCTTTCTTGCCGCAGCCAACGGCGACGATTTCCTGAAGCCATTCCATCAAGCGGCGGAAGGGAAGCTGGAGAATTTTATTCTGGTGGTCGAAGGGTCGATCCCGAACGAACACAACAAGCAAGAAGGCTATTGGGCTTCCCTGGGCACAGATCCGGCGACTGGTCAGCCGATCACGACCTGTGAATGGATCGATCGTCTCGCGCCGAAAGCGTGGGCGGTGCTGGCCGCCGGAACCTGCGCTACTTATGGCGGCATCCACGCGATGGAAGGAAATCCAACGGGATGTATGGGACTTCCTGACTACCTGGGGTGGCAATGGAAATCGAAGGCGAGCATTCCCATCGTGTGCGTGCCCGGATGTCCCGTGCAGCCGGATAATTTCATGGAGACGCTTTTGTATTTACTCTACATGGCGGCGGGCAAGGCGCCGATCATTCCACTCGATGAGGCGTTGCGGCCCAGGTGGCTTTTTGGCAACACGGTGCACGAAGGCTGCGACCGCGGAGGGTTCTACGAGCAGGCGCAGTTTGCGGAAGAATACGGATCTCCGCTCTGTATTGTGAAGCTGGGATGTTGGGGGCCGGTGGTGCAATGCAACGTGGGGAAACGTGGCTGGATGGGTGGTATCGGCGGATGCCCCAACGTTGGCGGCATTTGCATCGGATGCACGATGCCGGGCTTCCCTGACAAGTTCATGCCGTTTATGAATCAGCCGCCGGGTTCGCTTTTGTCGTCGGCCGCGGTGCAGACTTACGGCCGGGCGATTCACGCTTTGCGAAGATTCACGCAGGCGTCGTTGAACAAAGAGCCCAACTGGCGTAAGCCTGCGCACTCGAATACCCAGGGAGTCGTCGCTCCAAAGAGTTTTCCGAAGTAGTCCGGTCGGCCTGTGGTGGATGATTTGGTGGGCTTGAGGTTGGAAAATGGTTTCGTTTTCGTGGCCGAACAACGCGAACGGTGGACCCCACGATCAACCGACTGCCGTAACCGAGCCAGATCTGGATCCCGCGCGAGCGGAGGAGATTTTGCAGGGCCTGGCCGGAGTGTTCAGCCAGCACTACCATCCTGCGACAGCAAGACACGTCGTATATCCGCCGGAACAACCGGGCCTGAGACCGCCGGAGCGAGCAGGTCAAGACAGGCGAAGGTCCGACGCTGCGCCACTTCCCAATCTGGAAGCCAGATATCGCGCGCTGGTGGAACAGATTCCCGCCGTCGTGTTCATGGCGTATCTCGATCGCGGAATCGGCGAGGCTTATGTGAGCCCGCAGATTGAAGCGGCGCTGGGATTTTCTCAAGAAGAATGGCTGGAAGATCCGGTTCGCTGGTATAGCCACATCCATCCCGATGACAAGCAGCGCTGGAGCAGCGAGGCCGCCGAGATGTTTCTTACCGGCAATGCGCTGCGTTCCGCATATCGGGTGCTGGCGCGCGATGGCCGCGTGATTTGGTTTCATTGTGAAGCCAAGATGATCCGCAAGGAGAACGGAGAACCCTGGTTCATCCACGGCGTGGGCTTTGATATCACCGATCTGAAGCGCACCGAAGAAGCGCTGCAGGAGGAACGCAACGTCGTCTCCACGATTCTCGATACCGTGGGCGCTATGGTGGTGGTGTTGGACCTGGAAGGTCACATCATCCGCTTCAACCGGGCTTGTGAACAGATGACGGGATATTCCTTCGCGGAGGTTGAGGGAAAATGTATCTGGAATTTACTCCAGGTTTCTGAAGACGCGGAACGCTTCAAAGCTTTGTTCCAGGCAACGCGCGCCAACCAACATCCGCATGAATACGAGGGCGGATGGATGAGCCGCGACGGCAAGCAAAGAGTGATTGCCTGGTCTACGACCATTCTTCCCGGCGCGGGCGAGGCTGCTTCTTACATCATTGCTTCGGGAATTGATATGACCGAGCGCAAGCACATGGAGAAGACAATTCTCGATATCAGCGCCCGGGAGCAGCGCCGCATCGGACAAGACCTGCATGATGGTTTAGGGCAGCATCTCACCGGTATTGCTTTCATGACCAAGGTGCAGGAACACAAGCTGATGGAGAAAGGTTTGGCTGAAGCCGGCGACGCCGCCAAGATTGTGAACCTGGTGAATGAGGCCATCAACAAGACGCGCGAATTGGCCCGCGGCCTGCTTCCTGTTTTGTCGGACGCGCATGGCTTGATGTCGGCCTTGCAGCGGTGGGCGGGCGAGGTGGAAGATCTGTTCGGAGTCGGTTGCCGGTTTCAGTGTCTTACCCCAGTGCTCATTAATGACGACGCGGTGGCCACACATCTCTATTACATTGCTCGGGAAGCGGTGAATAACGCGATCAAGCATGGGCAGCCGCGTTACATCGTGATTCGCCTCGCCGCCGACCAGAACCAGGGAGTTCTCACCATTCAGGACGACGGCTGTGGCATCGGCAACGCGGCTCCCGGCAACAAAGGAATGGGACTTCACTTGATGAACTACCGGGCCAGGATCATCGGAGGTTCGCTCGAAGTGCAGCGCGCGGCGGCCGGCGGGACGGTGGTTGCCTGTTTGTTTCCGGTCTCAGCCTCGGTCTCGGTCTTGTCGTCATCCTTGCCTTTGGTCGACGACGATGGAGTGAAGTGAAATGGAGTGAAGTAAAACATGAATGTGGCGTCCAGATCAGAGAACCATCCCGCCAAAAAGCGAATCATGGTGGTCGACGACCATCCGATTGTGCGCCAGGGGTTGGCACTGCTGATTAACCGGGAGCCCGATCTCGTGGTCTGTGGCGAAGCCCAAGAGGCGATGGGCGCGATGCATGTGCTGTCCTCATCCCGGCCGGATGTTCTCATCGTCGACATCTCGCTGAGTGGACCGGACGGCATCGATCTGCTGAAAAACATTCGGACCACTCATCCCACGCTGCCGGTATTGATCCTTTCCATGCACGACGAGTCGGTTTACGCGGAGCGCGCGCTTCGGGCCGGCGCCAACGGCTACATCATGAAACAGGAGGCCACGGAGAACGTGCTGGTGGCCGTGCGCCGCATTTTGAGTGGCGAGATTTATGTGAGCGCACGCATCGCCAACCAGATGCTGCGGCATTACATCACCGGCTCCGGCACTCTGCGGGATTCTTCCATCGCCGATCTCAGTGACCGGGAACTGGAAGTGTTTCGTCTGATTGGGGAGGGTCACGGAACCCGCCAGATTGCCGAAAAACTCCATCTCAGCGTAAAGACCGTCGAATCCTACCAGGCTCACATCAAAGAAAAGCTTTCTCTGCGCAGCTCTCGCGAGCTCATGCAACGCGCCATTCAGTGGAACATGAACGAAAAAAGTTCATGAAGCCAGTGAGCACTCGACGCGGCCGCGTGACGCCATCAGGAAATCCCTGATAGAAGAATAGTGCTTCCCATGAAGGTGAAAAAGTGGGGCTCCCGCTTGTGGGGATTCTTATGGAGGACGATTCTAAGGGCGTTTCCAAATCTTATTCTGGACGAATTGGGTCAGGAAAAACGATTCAGGCAGATTCTGCCCTGGGCGTGCAACGGGCGGAAAAGTTTGAGGGTGAGCAAGATGGATGCGGAAAAGGAGAGTCAGCTATGGCGGAGACGGTTCCTTATGGTCGAGTGACGCAGAAGCCATCGCCGGTGGCGGAAGTGCATATCCTGTGGATCACCGCCGGTCTAGGTTGCGATGGAGATTCGGTTTCGGTCACGGCGGCAACTCAACCCAGCATCGAAGACGTTTTGTTGGGAGCCATCCCCGGCCTGCCTAAGGTGCACTTGCACAATCCTGTTCTGGCTTACGAGAACGGCGATGACTTCCTGAAGTATTGGTATTTGGCGGAGCAGGGCAAACTGGAGCCGTTTGTGCTGGTCGTGGAAGGTTCCATCCCGAACGAAAAAATCAAGAAGGAAGGTTACTGGGCCGCGCTGGGGACCGATCCTAAAACCAATCAGCCAATCACCACGAACGAGTGGATCGACCGGCTCGCGCCGAAGGCGCTTGCGGTCGTGGCATGCGGCACGTGCGCTACCTACGGCGGGATTCACGCCATGGAAGGCAATCCAACGGGCGCGATGGGGTTGGCGGATTATCTGGGCTGGGACTGGCAGTCGAAGGCGGGGCTGCCCATCGTGAATGTTCCGGGATGCCCGGTGCAGCCGGACAACTTCATGGAGACTGTGTTGTATCTGCTCTACCAGGTCGCGGGACTTGCGCCGATGATTCCGCTGGATGAGCAACTGCGTCCGACGTGGCTGTTCGGCAAGACGGTGCACGAGGGCTGCGACCGTGCGGGCTATTACGAGCAGGGCGATTTCGCGGAAGTGTACGGCTCGCCGAAATGCATTGTGAAGCTGGGATGCTGGGGACCGGTGGTGAACTGCAACGTTCCGAAACGCGGATGGATGGCCGGAATCGGGGGCTGCCCGAACGTGGGGGGAATCTGCATCGGCTGCACGATGCCAGGTTTCCCCGACAAGTTCATGCCGTTCATGGACGAACCGCCGGGAGGAAAAGTTTCCAGCGGGGCGGTGAGCGCCTACGGCAAAGCGATTCGCATTCTGCGCTCCTTTACCCAGGCCACAGTGAACAAGGAACCGAAATGGAGGCATCCGCGGGCTGAGTTGACTACGGGATACCATCCGCGGACGTACTAAGAAGTCTCCGCGTTGTGCAAGTTGGCTGGCAGTCTAGCGAGAAAGTAAAGGAGCGATGGCATGAGCACGATTACCGCACCGACGAAAGATTTGTCCAGCAAGAAGCGGAATCTGGTAGAGATGAACTGGGACCCGATCACCCGGATCGTGGGCAGCCTGGGAATCTTCACCAAGATCGACTTCGAGAACAAGCAGGTGGCAGAGTGCCACAGCACCTCGTCGATTTTTCGCGGGTACAGCATTTTCATGAAAGGAAAAGACCCGCGCGACGCGCACTTCATCACCAGCCGCATCTGCGGGATCTGCGGAGACAATCACGCCACCTGCGCCACCTACGCCCAGAACATGGCGTTCGGAGTGCGGCCGCCGGCGCTGGCCGAGTGGATTGTGAATCTGGGCGAGGCCGCCGAGTACATGTTCGACCACAATATTTTTCAGGACAATCTGGTAGGCGTGGATTTTTGCGAGCAGATGGTGAAGGAAACTAACCCCAAGGTCTGGACGAAAGCGCAGTCGACTCTGGCGCCGCACTCCAATCTGCATGGCTTCCGCACGATCGCCGACATTATGACGGCACTCAACCCGTTCACCGGGACGTTCTACCGCGAAGCGCTGGTGATGAGCCGCATGACGCGGGAAATGTTCTGCCTGATGGAAGGCCGGCACGTGCATCCTTCTACGCTTTATCCCGGCGGGGTTGGTACTGTTCCCACCATTCAACTCTTCACCGATTATCTGGTTCGCTTGATGAAGTACGTGGAGTTCATGAAGAAGGTTGTGCCGCTGCATGACGATCTGTTCGACTTCTTCTACCAGGCGCTGCCCGGTTACGAGGAAGTGGGCCGGCGCCGCGTGTTGCTGGCGTGTTGGGGATCGTTCAACGATCCCGAGGTCTGTGACTATAGCTACAAGAATATGACGAACTGGGGTCGCGGCATGTTCGTGACTCCGGGCGTGGTGGTGGACGGCAAGCTGGTGACCACCGATCTGGTAGACATCAATCTGAACATTCGCATCCTGCTGGGCAGTTCCTACTACGATGATTGGAAGAACTCGCCGACGTTCGTGAAGACCGATCCGCTGGGCAACCCGGTGGACAAGAACCACCCCTGGAATCAGACCACGATTCCGCGGCCGCAGAAGCGGGATTTCGGCGGCAAATATACCTGGGTGATGTCGCCGCGCTGGCTCGACAAGCGCACCAACGACCATCTGGCGCTCGACACGGGCGGAGGCCCGATTGCCCGCCTGTGGTCCACTGCCCTGGCTGGACTGGTCGACATCGGCTACATCAAGTCGACCGGCAGTAGCGTAAAGATGTATCTGCCGAAGACGACGTCGCTGCCGGAAGTGGAGTTCGAGTGGAAAATTCCCAAGTGGAGCAATGCCATTGAACGCGACCGGGCGCGGACTTATTTCCAGGTGTACGCGGCGTGCGCCGCGCTGCACTTCATGGAAAAGGCGCTGGGGGAACTGCACGCGGGCCGCACCAAAACGTGGACGGAGTTCAAGGTGCCGGAAGAAGCTATTGGCTGCGGCTTCCACGAAGCGGTGCGCGGCGTGCTCTCGCATCATGTGGTGATCAAAGAGGGCAAAATCGCGAACTACCATCCGTATCCGCCGACGCCGTGGAACGCGAATCCGCGCGATATTTACGGCACGCCCGGGCCCTACGAAGACGCGGTGCAAAATACCCCTATCTTCGAGGAAAACGGTCCGGACAAATTTAAGGGTATCGACATCATGCGCGCCGTGCGGAGTTTCGATCCGTGTTTGCCCTGCGGCGTGCACATGTATCTGGGAAACGGCAAAGTGCTGGAGACGCATCACTCCCCCATGTTCGGTCTCCAACCCTGAACCGGTTCCATGCTTCGCTTAGGAGTGAGGGTAGTAGTTGCGGGAAAGCCGAACAGGCTGGGACCAACGGCTTGGTACCTTTTGACTGCGCTCTCACTCCGTTCTTGTCTGCCAATGCTTTTGAATTGCGTACGTGTCGGGCTCAAACGCTGTGAACATCCTGGAATGAGAAGGAGATCGCCGTGGCTATAGAAGAAAACGGTAACGGAAGCGCCGGAGACGACCGAGACACACTTTTCATGTTGAGCGGAGTCGCTCTGATCGTTTTTGGAGCGGGCTTGATTCTTTCCAATCCGATCGCCAGACGGTATCTCGGGCAGTTCGGGATCGGAAATTTGGCTCAATCGGCGTTGCCTGATCTCGACCGGTACTTGAAGTTGCGGTCCATGTAGAACTGGCGGAAGACTTGACGCCGTGCCCTCTCCCGCCTTTGCGGGAGATTGCGATGATGCCAGGAGTCGGATTCTTCGGCAGATCATTCTGATTCACGGGAGGTTTCGCGAGTGCATTCAGTTGTAGAACCGATAGCAAAACCGGAGGACGCCACAGTTCGCTACAGCATCGAGACCAAGGGCAGCACCTTCACCGTCCGGGCTTTTGCTACCGGGCTGCTGTCGACTCTCGGCCATAACCCGACCATTGCGATTCCAGATTTCAAAGGAGACGTCGTTTTGAATCCCGATGCTCTGGAAGAAAGCTCCCTCCGAATCGAAATTGATCCGGTTTCGCTTTTCGTTAAGGACGACATCAGCGAGAAGGATCGCACGGAGATCAACCGCAGGATGCACGTGGAGGTGCTTGAGGCCGATTCCTATCCTGAGATCGTGTACGAGTGTTCCCGACTGTCGGCCAGCACGATCGGCGAAGGTCAATATTGGGCAGCTCTAAACGGGAGTCTCACGTTGCGGGGAGTGAAATGCGCTCAACCGGTCTCCGCGCGTGTCTCTATGATCGGTGACATGCTGCGGGCGACAGGAGAGGTTTCCATCCGTCAGAGCGACTACGGAATCGAGCCGGTTTCCGCAGCTGGCGGCACCATCAAGCTCAAGGATGAGCTCAAGCTGTCGTTCGACATTTCTGCTCGCAAGCAAGCGTGACCTGCTCGTCGGTGAGGATAACCCATGTGTCTGGCCATTCCGGGGAAAATCGTCGAAATCTCTTCCGACAACAAAGAGTCCGCCCTGGTGGACGTGGTCGGCGTGCGTCGCAGAATTGATCTGGGATTGTTACAGGATGACAAACCGGCGCCCGGGGACTGGGTGCTGATTCATGTGGGCTTTGCCATGAGCAAGATCAGCGAACAGGATGCCGCCGACCAGATGAACACGCTCCGGATGCTCGGCGAGATCGAAGTCGCGGTTCAGGAAGCCGAGGGTTACGGCCTGGAGGATGTGCCTGAGGATGCGAACGAGAACTCGCGTGAGCATGCGCAGAAGGACATTCAGTGAGATCCACCCGCATCCGGTCCGCAAGGAGAAATCAGCATGAGATTCGTGGATGAGTTTCGCGAACCCGAACTGATTTCAAAAGCCGCGGAAGAAATCCGCCGGCTCGCCGGTACAGAACGCCACTACCGCATGATGGAAGTTTGCGGCGGACATACGCACGCCATCTACCGCTTCGGCCTGAAAGATATACTTCCCGAAAATATTGAGTTGATTCATGGCCCCGGCTGCCCAGTCTGCGTGTTACCCATGGGAAGAATCGACGATGGCCTTTCCATTGCGCAAGACCCGAATGTGATTTTCGCCGCCTTTGGCGACATGATGCGCGTTCCCGGAACGCAAGGCAGCCCGCTCGAACACAAGGCCCGCGGCATGGACGTACGCATCGTGTATTCGCCTTCCGATGCGCTCAAGCTGGCCCGGATGAATCCGGAGAAGCACGTCATGTTTTTCGCCATCGGTTTTGAGACTACTGCTCCTTCGACCGCGCTCACGCTCATGCGTGCCAAGGCCGAGGGCATTCGGAACTTCTCGGTTTTCTGTAACCATGTAACCATCATCCCGGCCATCCGCGCGATTCTGGATTCTCCCGATATGCGGCTGGACGCGTTCATCGGGCCGGGACACGTTTCCACCGTCATCGGTTGCCGGCCTTACGAGTGGATCGCCAGAAACGAAGGCAAGCCTATCGTGGTGTCGGGTTTCGAGCCCCTGGACATGCTGCAATCTGTCGTCATGCTCTTGCACCAGTTGCGGAAGGGTGAGGCCAAAGTCGAAAATCAATACAAGCGCGTCGTTCCCTGGGAAGGGAATCGTGCTGCGCTTCGCGCGATGGCCGAAGTTTTCGAGCTGCGTCCTTATTTCGAGTGGCGCGGGCTGGGTTTTATCTCGCAATCGGCCTTGCGCCTGCGCGACACTTATGCCAAGTGGGATGCGGAACAACGTTTCCAAGTTCCCGGAATCCGCGTTACCGATCCCAAAGCAGCGCAGTGTGGCGAGGTGCTGAAAGGTGTGCTCAAGCCGCATCAGTGCAAACTCTTCGGGCGCGAGTGCACTCCCGAGCACCCGATCGGTGCGCTGATGGTTTCATCGGAAGGATCATGCGCCGCATACTTCAACTACGAACACCGCAAGGCATCAATGGTGAACAGCCTGACCTCGATCGCTTGAGCGTTCCGGCCGCCATTCCTTCCGAACCCGCACGCGTCCGCTTCCGCGACCCCCAAATCGAGATGGCTCACGGAGCCGGAGGCAAAGCCAGCCGCAGGTTGGTCGAGGGACTCTTTGCTCCGCTGCTCTTCGGAAATAGTCCGGGTCCACTGGGCGATGCGGCGGTCGTGGACATCGGCGGAACCAAGATGGCCCTCACGACCGACAGCTTCGTAGTGAAGCCGCTGACTTTTCCTGGCGGTTCGATCGGCGAGCTCGCCGTAAATGGAACCGTGAACGACCTGGCTGTTTCGGGAGCGAAGGCCGAAGCTCTGGTCGTAACCTACGTGCTCGAAGCGGGGCTTCCCACGTCGGTTCTCGAGGCGGAAGTTCGTGCCATGGCCCAGGCGGCCAAGGACGCGGGGGTGAGAATCGCAGGGGGCGACACCAAGGTTGTCGAACACGGCAAAGCCGACCAGATGTACATCACCACTACCGGCGTTGGCCGCTTGCTGCGCGGAGTTGTGATCGATCCCGGCTCGGTGCGGCCCGGTGATAAGGTTCTGCTGTCGGGCCCGATCGGAGACCACGGCATCACCATTCTGCTGGCTCGCGGCGAGTTAGACTTCGAGGCAGATCTTCGTTCTGACACGCGTTCCGTATTTCCGCTGGTCGAAGCTCTGGTGCACGCCGCGGGTCCCGGGGTCCGCTGGATGCGCGATCCCACTCGCGGAGGCGCTGCCACTTCTCTCAACGAACTGGCTCGCGATTGCGGCCTCGGAGTGGTTCTCTTTGAAGAACGGATTCCGGTGCGCGATACGGTCCGCGGCGCTTGTGAATTGCTGGGACTGGATCCGCTCCACATTGCCAACGAAGGCCAGTTCCTCGCGGTCGTGGCCCCGGAGTATGCTGACGCTGCGATCAACGCGCTCGCCCTGGCGCCCGGCGGCAGCGAAGCGCAGGTGATCGGCGAGATTCGGGAGCAACCGGCCGGCTCAGTTCTCATCACTACTCTTTACGGTGGCAGCCGCATCATCGATATGCTGGTAGGCGATCCACTGCCGCGGATTTGTTGATCCAGACCCCATGGCGACTGCATGCAAACTCGCGAGCCAAATCGAAGAACGTTTGCTGCAGCGTAATCCACTGTGCGAAAGTTTCTTCTCTCGCGAGGCGCCGCGCCTGGCCGAAGCTTGCCGCGAGATGTCAGAACGTTTTCTTCGTGGCGGACGCTTGCTCGCCTTCGGGCGCGGCCCTTATGCCACGGACGCGCAGCACGTCTCGGTAGAATTCGTTCATCCCGTGATCGTGGGCAAGCGAGCATTGCCCGCGCTCGATCTATCGATGCTGTTTCGGCCATGGGTCGAAGCCATCCTCAATCCTGAAGACATCGTCATGGGGTTCGCTCCCCCCGAAGGCGATCCTGAAATTTGGGCCACCCTACAGCGGGCGCGTGCCCGCGACGCAATGACGTTCGCTCTTCCCGGCATGGAAGCCTCCTACGCGGTGGACGCGGCCACGGCCGATCCGTTTCTGCATCAGGAGATGATCGAAATTCTTTATCACACGTTGTGGGAAACTGTGCACGTTTATTTCGAGCATCGCGAGTTGGGCCATGATGTGGGAGCGTCGGAGTTTCTGTATCCTTTCCTTGGCCGCGAGAAGCAGGGAACCACAGACCTGGCAGGCGAAGTCGCGGCCTCGATTGTGATGAAGGTTCAGGAAGATTCCAGACTGCGCGCGCAAGTCGCGCGCGACGAAGCTGAGCAGATCGGCAACACAACGCTTGCGATTCACGAGCGTCTGCTCCGCGGGGGCAAACTCATCATCTTCGGCAATGGCGGGTCCGCCACGGATGCCAACGATTTCGCCATCGATTGCGTGCTCCCGCCGTCCGGTTATCAGTCGATCCCCGCGGTGTCTCTTTCTCTGGAGCCGGCAAACATTACGGCCGTTGCCAATGATATCGGCACGGACGCTATCTTCCTTCGCCAGTTGATCGCGCAAGCCCGTCCCGAAGATGTAGCCGTGGCGATCTCCACCAGCGGCGGATCGCGCAACATCGTCGCGGCGCTCGAAGAGGCGCGCAAGCGCAAACTGCTGACTGTCGCGCTGCTCGGATATGACGGCGGCGAGATCAAGCGCAAGAGGCTCGCAGACTTCCCTGTCGTGGTGAACTGCGACTACATCCCGCGTATTCAGGAAGTGCAGGCTTCCCTCTACCATGTAATGCGCGAATCGCTGGAGGTCCTGAGCCGTGGCCAAGCTTGAACTCTATGGGACGGCTCGCTGTCCCCACACGGGCGAAATGCGAGAGTGGCTGGAGTGGAAGCGCAGTAAGTTCGTCGAATACGACGTAGAAATCGATCCCGCAGCCCGCGTGCGGATGCGCGAAATCTGCGGCGGGCAGCGCACCGTGCCGATCCTGGTGGAAGACGGCAAAGTGGTTCAAGTGGGTTGGCAGGGTCACGGTTGCATCGTGGATTTGGAATAACGTGGATTTGGAATAGACGATTTGGAATAAACAATGCCCAGCGCGTGCTCGATACGGGTTCGGGGCGTGGTGCAGGGAGTGGGTTTTCGTCCGTTCGTCTATCGCCTGGCTCAGATCAACACTCTTGCTGGATGGGTGTTGAATGCCGAACAAGGAGTCGAGATTCATCTGGAGGGCGAGCCGCAGGGTCTGGAAGCCTTCGTCACCAGCCTGAAAGCTCAGTCTCCGCCAGCGGCCAGCATTTCGGAAATTGAAGTCCTGCCTGCGGAGCCCGTCGGCTTGCGCGAATTCACGATTCGGGAAAGCCAGCGGCGACAGCACCCGACGGTTCAGATTTCACCAGACCTGCCGGTTTGTGACGAATGTCTGAAGGAACTCTTCGACCCCGCCGATCGCCGCTACCTCTATCCCTATATCAACTGCACAAACTGCGGTCCGCGCTACAGCGTGGTGCTGTCTCTGCCTTATGACCGTCCCAACACCACGATGAAGGCATGGCCGCTCGACGACTACTGCGACCAGGAATATTCCGATCCAGCGAATCGTCGCTTTCATGCCCAGCCGGTAGCCTGTCCGGCTTGTGGCCCCGGCTATTATCTTCACCCACATGACGATGCCGCACGGGGAAGTGAAAGCAGCATCCGCCGGGCCGCCGAGATACTTTGTGCCGGCGGCATTCTGGCGGTGAAGGGCCTTGGCGGATACCATCTGGCCTGCGATGCCCGAAATCCCGCCGCCGTGGCGGCTTTGCGTGATCGCAAGTTCCGTAAGGAAAAACCCTTCGCCGTGATGGCGAAGGACATCATCGTTGCGCGAACTCTGATCGAGTCATCGCCTGAAACTGAATTATTGCTCACTTCGGGCGCGCGGCCGATTGTGCTCGCGGCCGCAAAAAGTGCGCTCGACGGAGTAGCTCCAGACAACAACGAACTCGGTGTGATGTTGCCCTACACTCCTTTGCACCATCTGCTATTCGCTGCCGGCGCTCCGGAAGTGCTTGTGATGACCAGCGCGAATCGGTCGAGTGAGCCGATCGCCTACGAGGACGAAGACGCGCTGCAGCGACTTGCGGGCATCGCGGATTCATTCCTGATCGGTCAGCGGCCCATCGCCCGCCGCGTTGACGATTCCGTTGCGCGTGCGGGAGCCTGCGGCCCTGTGGTTCTGCGCCGCGCGCGCGGCTATGCGCCGGGGGCGGTCGCGTCGCTTCCTTCCGACCGTCCCATTCTCGCGTTGGGTGCCGACCTGAAAAATACCATCACCCTCGTCGTTAACGGCCAGGCCTTTGTCAGCCAGCATATTGGTGACCTCGACCATTACCAATCGCTGCGCGCATTTCGTGAAACCATCGAAGATCTGGTCTCGATGTACGAAGTTCGCCGCGACGAACTCGTTCTCGTGCACGATCTTCATCCGCAATATCTGTCAACGGCTCACGCCGCCGCGCTTGGAGTTCCGCAAGCTCACGCGGTACAGCACCATCGCGCGCACGTAGCTTCCGTTCTTGCGGAGCGCGGCGAGTGGGCGAAACGGGTCGCCGGTGTAAGCTTCGATGGCACCGGCTACGGGGACGACGGATCCATCTGGGGCGGCGAAATCTTCGTGGGCAGCGTGCGAGCAGGTTTCGAGCGCGTGGCTCATTTGCGCAGCGCGGCCCTCGCCGGCGGCGACGCAGCCGCGCGCTATCCCGTGCAGGCGGCGGCTGGATTCCTCGCTCAGGTAGACGCAGTTCCCGGCGTTCTTGCGGCACCGTTCGATTTTCCCCAGCGCTACCGCAATGCGACGGAATTAGTACAAAAAGAAGTGCGCACGTTTACCACGACTTCTGTGGGACGCCTGTTCGACGCCGCCGCTGCTCTCCTCGGTTTTACTCGTGAGGTCACCTATGAAGGACAAGCCGCGATATGGTTGGAGCAACTCGCCCGCGGTGCACCTCCGACTGAGCCCTATCCGTTTCCCTTCATCGACAACGAACTCGATTTCCGTCCGTTGTTGCTGGCCATTGCTCAGGACCGCGTTCGCGGACGGGACGCCAAAGAAATTGCTCGCTCCTTCCAGCGGGGAGTTGCTCAAGGCTTGCGGCACTCTCTGCTCTCGATCTCTCACACTCACAGGTTAGACACCGTCGTTCTCTCTGGCGGAGTATTTCAGAACGAATTGCTGCTGGAAGATCTGAAATCGCTCCTGTCAGAGGCATCGCTACAGGTTTGGACGAATCACGTGGTCCCCCCGAACGACGGAGGCATCAGCCTGGGCCAGGCGGCATTAGCAGCATTCAAGCCGTCGGGCGATCTTCCTGACTCCGCGCCCTAGGCCTGTGCAGCGAGATAAACGTATCGCAGAATAAACAGAACGGTAAGAATCCAGATGAGCGGACTGATCTCGCGGACTTTGCCCGATGCAACTTTTATCAAGGTGTAGGAAATCAGGCCGAGACTGAGCCCGGTGGCAATGCTGAACGTGAGCGGTGTGGCCACCATGGTGATGAAGGCAGGCAGCGCTTCGGTGAACTCGCTCCATTGCACGTGCCCGATGGATTGAGACATCAAAACGCCCACCAGAATAAGCGCCGGCGCGGTGGCATAACTGGGCACGGCGGTCGCGAGCGGCGCACAAAATGTGGCCAGCAGAAAGAGCACGGCGACCGCAACGTTGCTGAGTCCTGTGCGGGCTCCCGCCGCAACTCCCGCGGCGCTTTCGATGTAGCTGGTAACGCTGGAAGTGCCGGTCAGGGAGCCGAAAATCGTGCCTACGGCATCGGCCGTCAGCACGCGGCCCACGCGCGGAATCTTGCCCTCGCGCATGAACCCGCCTTGTTCGCACACTCCCACCAGCGTACCCACGTTGTCGAAGAGATCGACGAACAGGAACGCAAAAAGAATTTCCAGCAGGCCGAGATGGGTGGCCCCGCGAAAGTCCAGCTTCAGAAAAGTGGATGACGGGTGAGGCATGGAAAAAATCGCCGTTGGCCACAGGGAAATGTGGCGAACAAATCCGAGAACCGCGGTCCCAAGAATGCCCAGCAGAATGGCGCCGTGCACCCGCCTGACCATCAGGATGATGGTCAACGCCAAACCCAGGCAGGCCGTCTGCACTTCCTTGTCAGAGAAGCTGCCGAGACCGATAAATGTTGCATTACTGGCCACAACCAGCTTGGCGTTGCGCATGCCGATGAAGGCGATAAAAATTCCGATGCCAGCCGCGGTGGAATGCTTCAGGCAGTCCGGAATTCCGTTGACGATCTGCTCGCGAACCCGAGTCGCCGTGAGCACGAGAAAAAGCACGCCTGAAAAAAACACTACGGCCAGCGCCGTCTGCCAGGGAATGTGCATCGTCAGGCACACGGTGTAGGTGAAGTAGGCGTTCAGCGACATCCCCGGCGCCAGGGCGATCGGGTAGTTGGCGTAGAGCCCCATTACCAGCGTGGCCGCCGCCGCGGAAATGCAGGTGGCGAACAGAGCGCCTTCGGCGGGGACTCCCGCGTCCGCCAGGATTTTTGGGTTCACCACAACGATGTAAGCCATGGTCACGAACGTGGTGAGGCCGCCGAGCATCTCCTGCCGCACGGTCGTCTGATTCGCGGTGAGCCTGAAATAGCGATCGATCAGCGATTTCCCACGAGCGTGATTCGGGCCGCCGCTCCCGTTTTCCGGCGCAATCACTATTTCGGCGTCGCTCATGATCGCGTTAGTATACGCGACGGAGCCGGTATCGCCGGTTCATCCTGGCTGCGAATATTTTGCTAGCGCGGATAGGCAAAGCCGCGGCAGGTAGGAAGAAAATGTCGGCTTTATTTCAGTATTCGATCTTGTTGGGTTTCTTTTCCCAGGCGCGAAAAGCCGCGAGCGCTTCTTCGCGCATCATCTGAATCATCGGAATCTCGCGCCGTGCGTGGGGCTGCGCGATCTCGCGATAGATAAAAGCGTCATCAAAGCCGACTCTGGCAGCGTCCGCGGCCAGGTTGGCGAAGTAAACGTGCGCTGGACGCGCCCAGTAGATTGCTCCCAGGCACATGGGGCAGGGCTCGCAGGAAGTGTAGAGATCGCAGTCCTTAAGTTCAAACGCTCCCAGCTTGGCGCAAGCCGCGCGGATCGCGGAAATTTCCGCGTGGGCGGTTGGATCGTGAGTTGCCGTCACGCGATTCACGCCTTCGGCGATGATCGCGCCGTCTTTCACCACCACCGCGCCGAACGGTCCGCCGCCGGCGTTCACGTTGTCAACCGAAAGCTGAATTGCGCGGGCCATGAAAGGGTTGTCCATGGGTTCACTTCCGTCAAGTAAGCATCATTCGGTGTGCTGGCCTCAACAACCCGCGACCCGCGCACCCAGCGGTCGACCTGGACCCTCTCGCGGCAGCTTGGCTGGGAAACGAGTATAAGCAAACTGCGTGGATTCCGAAAGAGTTTGATACGCTTGGCTTTTCGGTTCCGATGTCTTCAGGAAACGTCCTCAGGAAAGCAGGAGTCAAATCGTTGAGTTTGCAGGCATATCTCTCGCAGCGCGTCGTGACGCCGGGCAAAACGCGCCCAGCGGCGATACTCGTGGAAGGTGAGCAGATTCGCGCTGTCGTCAATCCAGAACAGGTGCCAGCGCACGCCGAGGTGCACGATTTTGGCGATGCCGCAATTCTTCCTGGGCTGGTGGACTCGCATGTGCATATCAACGATCCCGGACGCGCCGAGTGGGAAGGCTTCGAAACCGGGACCCGCGCGGCGGCCGCAGGCGGCTATACGCTAGTCGTCGATATGCCCCTAAACTGCCTGCCTGCAACGGTGACAGTCGCCGCCCTGGAGGCGAAACGCGCGGCCGCCCACGGCCGTTGTTGGGCGGACTGGGCCGCATGGAGCGGAGTCGTGGCCGACAATCAGAGCGACATCGAAGCTCTGGCCGCAGCCGGTGTGCCCGGATTCAAATGCTTCCTGATTCATCCCGGTATCGATGGTTTCACCATGGTCACCGAGCCGCAGCTGCGTGCGGCGTTGCCTCACGTCGCGCGAAGCGGCTTGCCCCTGCTGGTGCATGCCGAGCTTCCGGGGCCCATCGATGCGGCCTCCGAGAAATTGACCAGCGCCGATTGGAGGCGCTACGCAACCTATTTGCAATCGCGGCCCGATGAAGCGGAGTTAGCCGCGATTCGCCTCTTGCTGTCACTTTGCCGCGAATATGGTTTTCGTTTGCACATCGTTCATCTCGCGACCAGCCTAGCCCTTGAGCAACTGCAAGCCGCGCGCTCTGCCGGCCTGCCCGTCACCGTGGAAACCTGTCCGCATTATCTTCACCTGGCGGCTGAAACGATTCCCGACGGGGCGACGCTCGCGAAATGTGCGCCGCCCATTCGCAGCCGCGACAACCGCGAGAACTTGTGGCAAGGTCTCCGCGATCGAACCATCGATATGGTCGTGACCGACCATTCTCCCTGTCCGCCAGCCATGAAGCATCTCGACGAGGGCAACTTCAAAACAGCGTGGGGAGGCATTGCCAGTCTTTCGGTTGCGCTGCCCTTAATGTGGACCGAGGCCAGCTGCCGCGGATTCAACCTTGAGGACATCGCCCGCTGGATGTCCGAGGAACCCGCGAAACTGGCGGGGTGCACGCGCAAAGGCCGGCTTGCCGCCGGCTACGATGCAGATTTTGTCGTGTTCGATCCGGATGCTGAGTTCATGGTCACAGAAGACCGGCTGCACTACCGCCATTGGATTTCTCCTTACATGGGGGAAAAGTTGCGCGGACTGGTGAAGGCAACGTATTTACGCGGAGCGACGGTTTTCCTCGAAGGCGGCTTTCCATTTGGACCTCGCGGCCAGGAGTGGCGCCGCTAGCGCCTCGGGGCGTGGTCATGAATGCCTCTCGTCGCGCCCAAAACTTCCAGCCAGTCTGCCCTCGTCTGTCATACACTATCCCATCCCCAGGTCCTGCCCGCGGGGAACTCTACTCGAATGGCGAATGATCGCATCATCGGCACGCCGGTTCCACGCAAGGAAGGTCGCGAGAAGGTGGCCGGGCAAGCGCAATACGTGGACGACATGGTTCTGCCCAATATGCTCCACGGCGCCACCGTTCGCAGCCAGGTCGCGCGCGGCAAAATCAAGAAGATCACCTTCGGTCCGGGGATCGCATGGGACGAATTCGTAATCGTCTCGTCCAAAGACATTCCCGGCGCGAATTGCATTGCCCTCATCGTCGACGATCAGCCTTGTCTGGCCAGCGAATTCGTCAACCATCCGGAGGAGCCGATTTTGCTGCTGGCGCATCCCGACCGTCATGCTCTTCCCAAAGCAGTGTCGGCGGTCTCCATCGAATACGAAACTCTTCCGGCGATATTCACAATCGACGAAAGCGAGCAACGCTGCGAAATCATTTGGGGTTCGGATAACACATTCAAGACTTATCTGGTCGAGAAGGGAAACGTCGATCAGGTCTGGGACCAGGCCGCATTCATCGTGGAAGGCGAGTACACCACCGGCGCGCAGGAGCAGCTTTATATTGAGAATAACGGGATGATCGCGGCCTTCGATCCCACCCAGGGCATCACCGTGTGGGGCTCGCTGCAATGTCCCTACTATGTGCACAAGGCTCTGATGAAGCTGTGTAATTTGCCCGAGGACAAAGTGCGCGTCGTCCAGATGGAAACCGGAGGCGCGTTCGGCGGCAAGGAAGAATATCCTTCGATGATCGCCGGGCACGCCGCGCTGCTGGCGATGAAGTCAGGACGTCCGGTGAAGATCATCTACGACCGCACGGAAGACATGGTTGCCACCACCAAGCGGCATCCCTCGCGCACGCGTCACCGCACGGCGGTGAGTAAAGACGGCAAGATCCTTGGAGGGGAAATCGATTTTACGATTGACGGCGGGGCGTATGCGACTTTGTCGTCCGTTGTGCTTTCGCGCGGCACCATTCACGCAGGCAGCGCTTACTACTGGCCCAGCATCCGCATCCGTGCCAACGCAGTCGCCACCAATGCTCCGCCGCACGGGGCTTTTCGAGGATTCGGAGCGCCGCAGTCCCTGTTCGCCATGGAGCGGCACATGGATCATATCGCGCAAATGATCGGCGTTTCTCCCATCGAGATTCGCCGTCGAAACTTCCTGAAGACCGGACAGACCACCACCACCGATCAAACAGTGCGGGAACCCATCGATCTCGACAAGCTTCTCGACCGCGCGCTCGAACTCTCGGACTATACCGCGAAGAGAAAGCGATTCGTTGCGCAAAATGAAACAAGTACGAAGAAGAAAGGAATGGGCATCGCCACTTTTCTGCACGGCGCTGGGTTCACTGGATCCGGGGAGCGCTATCTAAATTCTCTTGTAGCCGTCGAGGGATGTGCCGACGGCAAGGTGCGCGTTCAAGTTTCGAGCACAGAGTTCGGCCAGGGAACCAAGACCGTGCTTTCGCAGATTGTGGCCGAAACGCTCGGCCTGCAATATGAAGATGTGGAAGTCGCGCCCGCGGACACGCAAGCAGTGCCGAATAGCGGTCCCACAGTCGCATCGCGCACCGTAATGGTCGTCGGAAAAATTGTGCAGTCTGCCGCTGTGGGAATCAAACAAACGCTGCAAGCTGCCGGCCTTCTGGGCGATTCATACTCTCCCGACGAATTTCGAACGGCCTGCCGGAACTACCTTGCCGCCCACGGCCCATTCCGTTCGCTGGCGCGCTACGAAGCGCCGGCGGGCGTCTTCTGGGACGATGCGAAATACCGGGGCGAAGCTTACGCAGCATTCGCATGGGCGGTGTATATCGCCGAAGTCACGGTGGATCTAACCACCTACGGCGTCTCAGTAGATGACTTCGTCGCCTTGCAGGAAGTCGGCAAGGTGTTGCATCCGATATTGGCGGAGGGCCAGATCACGGGCGGTGTCGCGCAAGCAATCGGAATGACGTTGTACGAAAAAGTCGTCTGGCAAAACGGCCGCATGCAGAATAGCCAGATGACCAACTACATCATGCCCACGTCTGCCGATCTTCCACCCATCCGCGTCTTCTTCGAAGAACTGGGCAATGTTCACGGCGCGTTTGGCGCGAAGGGAATCGGCGAACTCCCCATGGACGGTCCCGCGCCTGCCATCGTCAACGCCGTCGTCGATGCCTTGGGCATTCCCTTCAATTCGATTCCGCTGCTAGCCGAGGACGTCTTCGAGACACTCACCTCTCAGGTGTCGCCACCAGGCGAGCCTCAACCCATCGGCGGAACACGATGACCCAATCACCGGCGAAAAAAGATGACGGCACGTGCGAACTGTCGCTCGAGGTTAACGGCGAGCGCAAGATGGTTCGCGTCTATCCCATGGAACGCCTGCTCGACGTGTTGCGGCACGAGTTCAACTTGACCGGCACGAAAGAAGGTTGCGGCGAAGGCGAGTGCGGTTCATGCTCCGTTCTGATGGACGGCGCGCTGGTGAATAGCTGCCTGGTTCCAGTTCTGCAAGCCAAAGACGCCGCAATTCTTACGATCGAGGGACTGGCCGCGCACGAACCGTCGCGCCGCATGCAGCAGGCTTTTCTCGAATGCGGCGGCGCCCAGTGCGGCATTTGTACTCCCGGCATGATTCTCGCCGCGGTTCATTTGCTTGACAAGCAAGCGCAGCCCACGCTCGAAGATATCCGCGAAGGACTCTCGGGCAATCTTTGCCGCTGCACCGGCTACATGCAGATTTTCGAAGCCGTCCTGGAGGCAGCCCGCCGTGGCACATCTGCGTAAGACATCCCGCATCACATACCGTACCTCACCATCATGAGAAGCGATCCGTCCGACTACCGACTCGTCGCTCCCGGCAGCCTGCACGCCGCCGTGTCCCTGCTCGCCGCCGAGCCGGGCGCGTGGCTCCCCATCGCAGGAGGCACGGACGTGATGGTGCAATACGCTGCAGGAAAGCTTAGCGCAAGAAAGTTGCTCAGCATCTGGAACCTTCCCGAGTTGCGCCAGATCGACGTTTTGCCGGATGAGATTCGGCTCGGTGCCGGCTGCACCTACACCGACCTGCGCAACCACGAAGTTGTCCGCCGCGAGTTGCCACTGCTGGCCAGTGCGGCGCAATGGACTGGCGGAATCGCCAATCAGAATCGCGGCACCATCGGCGGCAACATCGTCAATGCCTCGCCCGCCGCGGATTCCTTGCCCGCACTGCTGGTCTATGACGCGGAGTTGATTCTGGTTTCCGCCCGAGGCGAACGCCGTCTTCCATATCTCGGTTTTCACACTGGCTATAAAAAGACGCAACTCTTGCCCGACGAACTGATTCGCGCCATATCTCTGCCGCGAAAGTTCTCGAACTTTGTTCCCTATGCGCGCAAGGTGGGCGCCCGCAACGCGCAGGCGATTTCAAAAGTATGCATCGCCGCTCTAGGCCTGCTCGCGGTCGATGTCGCGCACACTCCGCGTATCGAAGACGTCCGCATCGCTCTGGGAAGCGTTGCGCCTGTCCCACTTCGCCTGGTCGAGACAGAAAAGGCATTGCAAGGCAAAGTCATCGATGGAACTTTGTTGATTTTGGCGAAGCAAACAGCCATCAGCGAAATCAGCCCCATTGACGACATCCGCTCCACGGCCCGCTATCGTGCCACCGTCGCCGGCAATTTAATCGTCGAATTTCTCGCGCGACTGGGCGCCGCGCGTGACCTGCGTGTCGATAACTCAAAACTGCAGGACGGACCACTTCGATGAGCGCCGTGCTCACGCACTGGAACGAGCTTCCAGACAAAAAAGCCGAGAACGAGATTCTGCCGTGTTGCGGGTCAACCGCATGGGCCGCGTGGATGGCGAAACGACGGCCGCTGGAAAACGATGCAGCGCTGCTGGCTGCCTCGGACGAAATCTGGCGCAGCCTAAGTGAAACCGACTGGCTGCAAGCCTTTCGCAGTCATCCCCGAATCGGCGAATCCGTGACGCATGCTTCCACCGCCCAGTCCGCGGCATGGCCGGCGCAAGAGCAACAGAAGGTTGCCGATGCCGCCGACGCTGTTAAGATTGCTCTGGCCGAAGGCAATCGCGAGTACGAGCGCCGCTTTCCGCACATCTTCATCGTGTGCGCAACCGGCAAGACGGCCTCGGAAATTCTCGCGATCCTGCGCCGCCGCCTGCGCAATGACGCGCCAACAGAACTGCGCGAAGCGGCCGAGCAGCAGCGGTTGATCACGCAGATTCGCCTGAAGAAGTGGCTCGGACCATGATTCGCAGACAATGATCCGCGGACAATGATCCGCAGACAATGAAACACAGACAATGAACCGTATCTCGACTCACATTCTCGACACCGCCCGCGGCAAGCCCGCGGTCCACGTTCCCGTGAAGTTGGAGCGGCAGGAAGCAACCGGCGTCTGGCATCTGCTGGCGTCCGCGCATACCGATTCAGACGGCCGCTGCGCACAACTGCTTCCGCCAGACCATCCACTGCCCTCGGGGCCTTATCGCTTGCTATTCGATACCGCAAGTTACTACAGCGCGCAGAAGCTCGATGGTCTCTATCCGGTGGTCGAAATTACGTTTCAGGTCCGCGAAGGCGAATCGCACTACCACATCCCGTTGCTACTCAGTTCCAATGGATATACGACGTACCGGGGAAGCTGAACCTTCTCGGCATAGATCAGCCACTACGAATCAGCCATCGATGGATCAGATAGCGATGGATCAGATAGCGATGGACCAGACAGTGATGAACCAGCTGCAAACACAGAGCAAAGAGCCGCCGCGCGCGCGTCCATTCAAAACCAGCGCGGAGCTTGCCATTGCCCGCTGTCAGCAACTGGCGCGCATCAGCGAAGATCCCGCCAGCACTCGCCGTACGTTTCTTTCTCCTCCCATGCGCGAGGTTCACCGTGAGATCTCGTCTTGGCTGCAAGCGTTGGGCGCAAAGGTCCGCATCGATGCCGCCGGGAATCTGCGCGGCCTCTATGACGCCGTCCAGTCGGGCGCGCCGCGCCTGTTGATCGGTTCACACCTCGACACGGTTCCGAATGCCGGAGCCTTCGATGGCGTTCTCGGCGTGCTGCTCGGCGTTGCCTTGTTGGCTACATTGGATGGAGAAAAGCTTCCGTTCGCAATCGAAATGGTCGGTTTCTCCGAAGAAGAGGGTGTGCGTTTCGGCGAACCCTTCATCGGCAGCCGCGCGCTGGTCGGCCGGCTCGACGAAGCACTCTTGCGCCGGCAGGATGCGAACGCAGTAACTGTACGCCGGGCCATCGAAGATTTCGGTTTGCAGCCAGAAAAAATTCCCGAAGCGCACGTCCCCGCGAACACACTCGCATACCTGGAATTCCACATCGAACAAGGGCCGGTTCTCGAGACCCTGGCCCGCCCGCTGGGTTCGGTCGAGGCCATCGCCGGGCAAAGCCGGTTGGAGTTCATATTTGTCGGCCGCGCCAACCACACCGGCACCACTCCAATGCATCTTCGCCACGATGCTGTTGCGGCCGCCGCGGAGTGGATCTCGGCAGTCGAACGTCTGGCGCAGAGCACTCCGGGCCTGGTCGCAACCGTCGGTAAAATCGAAGCCAAGCCCGGAGCCACAAACGTCATCGCCGGCGAAGCGCTGCTCACCCTCGACGTTCGTCACAGCTCCAACGAAGTCCGCGTCCGCGCCGTGGACGACCTCATCCGCAAGGCCGAGAAAACTGCCCAACGCCGCGGTCTCTCCGTGCGCCGAAGTATCCTGATGAACCAGCAAGCCGTTGCGATGGATCCATTTCTTGTAAATCAAATCGAAGAGGCGATCCGCCAGGCCGGATGCGAGCCGCACCGCATGGCGAGCGGCGGAGGTCACGATGCCATGATCCTCGCCGAAAAAGTTCCCGCCGCCATGATCTTTTTACGGACGCCCGGCGGCATCAGCCACGACCCCGCCGAATCTGTTGCCGTTGAAGACGTCGAGAAGGCAATCGAATGCGGAGTGCATCTGCTCCGCCGCCTTGCTTCCTCATCCGAATTCTTGAAAAGGACGTGACGTGCAAAATCTTGGCCACACTCGAAGCTCGCAAAAGCCGAACCACCTCCTGTTAACCGCCGACACGTTCGTGCGCACCCCACTGCCGGGTATGAAGGCATGCACCGCCGTAGTCCACGCCGGCCCGGCGCTAGGCGCGACATTCGCGCAATACACCGCCGAATTTGAAGCGGGCGGTGAACTGGGCAGCACTTCCACGCAACGTTTTATTTATGTGATCGAGGGCAGCGTGCAACTGAAGGGTCGAAACAAAAGGAGCCAACTCGGTCCGCGTGGCTACGCGTATTTACCCGAAGGTTCTGCTCACCGCGTGACCGCGTCGCAATCCAGCCGCGTGGCCGTGATTGAAAAACGCTACCAGGCATTAGCGTCGACCAAACCACCGCAGCCGATCATTTCCAATGAAGACGCGATTCCTTCTCATCCTCTCAACGACGATCCCGGCCTGCAGGTCAAGTGCCTGCTTCCAGATGAAATGAAGTTCGATTTCGCGGTCAACACCATGGTCTATCAACCGGGCGCCGCTCTCAGCATGGTCGAAATGCACATCATGGAGCACGGACTCCTCATGCTCGAGGGCGGCGGCATTTACCGCCTCGGCGATTCCTGGTACCCGGTGACCGCCGGCGATTTCATCTGGATGGGCCCGTGGTGCCCGCAATGGTTTGGAGCCATCGGCAAAGTGCCAGCAAAATATCTCATTTACAAAGACTGGAACCGGCATCCGCTTGCGGAAAAGTAGTTCGGCAATACGACCATGAACCTCGCCATCGAAATCGATCAAAATCGCCTTCTATCCGAAATCGAAGCGCTGGGCTTAATTTCCGAAGCCGAACCTCCGGTCGTAACTCGAATTGTTTTCACGCCTGCTGATCTCAAAGCTCGAGCGTGGATGAAATCGCAATGCGAGGAAGCCGGTCTCACGCTTCGCCAGGATGCAATCGGCAACACTTTCGCGCGCTGGAACGGCTCCAACCCGTCGGCGCCGATCGTCGGCACTGGTTCCCACATCGATGCGATTCCAAACGCCGGCAAATATGACGGCGTAGTCGGCGTTCTGGGCGGCCTCGAAGCGATCCGCGCACTTCAGCGATCCGGATTTCGCCCCACCCACTCGATTGAGCTGCTGATTTTTACTGCCGAGGAACCCACTCGCTTCGGAATCGGATGCCTGGGAAGCCGCCTGCTTGCGGGCGCGCTCTCTCCCGATGCCGCGAGAAAACTAACGGACAAGTCCGGTGCCACGGTCGATGAAGTTCGCCGCCAGGCAGGGATGCCAGGCGAACTCGAACAAGTAAAATTACCGGTCGACTATTACAAGGCATTTGTAGAACTGCATATCGAGCAGGGCCCCTTGCTCGAGCGCGAGAAAATTCCGCTGGGCGTGGTCACGCAAATCGCTGCGCCGGCAAGTTTTCGCATCACTCTCGAAGGCGCCGGCGGCCACGCCGGCGGCGTTCTCATGCTCGACCGCCGCGATGCCCTTTGCGCGGCCGCTGAATTAATCCTGGCCATTGAAACCGCCGCGCGCACCAGCGGCGCAGCCGATACCGTGGCCACGGTTGGAATCTGCGAGGTTTTTCCCGGCGCAGTCAACAGTATTCCCAGCCGCGTTCATCTCAGCGCAGATATCCGCGACACCGATCCTCAGCGTCGGGATGCCGTCATTCAGTCCATGGAGCAAGCCAGCAAAGTGATTTCCGCCAGACGCCAGGTAACGATCCACACTGAGCTAGTGAACGCCGACGCCCCCGCGGCCAGTGCTCCGGAAATCGTTGAAGCTCTTTCCGAATCCTGCCGCAAACACCAGTTGAAGTTTCTTCCCATGGTCAGCCGCGCCTATCACGATTCACTTTTCATGTCGCGCATCGCTCCCGTCGCCATGTTGTTCATTCCATGCCGCAACGGATACAGCCATCGTCCCGATGAATACGCATCGCCCGAAGATATTGCGAAAGGAGTTCTAGTGTTGGCGGAAACCTTGGCGGCCTTATCGAGTTAGCGTTGCGTCAACCTTGTGTGGGGACGGGTACTCTTGCCCGTCCAGGTCGAGCGAATGCTCGACTCGCGTTTGACTCCCAAACCACAAAACGACTGCCCCTGCACTGCCTCGCCCTCAAGATGACTTACGGCTTCTACGGCCCATGAGGAATCGCAGATTCCCGCTCCACCCAATGTTCCACAATATCCCGCACCACCTTATCGCCCACTGTCTCCGCCGCTTCCAGCGCCGGCAAATAAGCCGAGTAGTTCCCAGAAACCATCTCCTGCAGACTCTCCGCCACCGGCACGCCTGGCGCTTCGCGGTCATAGTTGCTCACGGTCCGCAGCACCAGCACCCGCCGCAGATCCACTCGCCCAGCTTGATTCAAGAATGTGAGCGCTTGCAGCGTACCCGAATCTTCCATCGCTGCGACCATGTAATTGCCTTTGCCCCCCGTGTAGTAGCGAGTCCAGGCATTCGCCCACTCATTCATCCTCGATCCATGCCAGAACGTGCCCGCCGAAAGCGTATCGCCCCGGGCCACGAATGGAGGTTTGAGCGCATTCGGAAACCCCGCAAAGCGCGCCCGCGACTTGCGCAACGAATCCGAATCCGCAAGCGGAACATCTTGCGTCAGCCGAAACGCCCAACCCACCAGTTCCGAATTCAGCGTATAAGCTTCGCCGTAAACATCGCTCGCAGGTTGTTCGTAGGGCGTGCCCTTGCGAAGAGGTAAGTATCCAGTCGGCCAATTTTCCGGAATCTGACGCGCATCAATCTCAAATGCCAGGTCGCCATCAATCACGTGATCCGCCCAAACCGCCGACCCAACCGACACATCCGCCGGATCTCCGCCGCCAATGCCAGCGACAATCCAATACGCCTTCGACAAGTCAAAACGTGAATCGAGCCCCACCGCCATCACCGACGCCGCAGCCTTCGCCGTTCCCACTCCAGTCACCATCCCGAGCACTCCATCTTTGTTCATGCGCACGTGGTGATAGCCGGAAGACAGTGGAAGAATCTGGTCAAGATGCTCGCGTTCCACCCAAAGCTGATATTCGCCGGGTGCATCACCGGTGTCCTCGCCGCGCTCGAACATGGTGACCACCACAACCTTGACGCGAATCGGCGAAGTCTGTGTCGCGATCTGCGCAAAGAGCAGACTCGAAACACACAGAGAAAAAATAAATCCGCGAATAAACCATGGAATGAAATTGCGCATGGAGTCTAACCCGCGGACTTACGGATGCCGGCATAGCCGGGCTTGATGATCGAGTAGATGAACGCAATCCGCTGATCGTACGGCAAGAAAGCGCTCTTCATTGCATTGATTGTGATCTTCTCGAAATCATCCAGCGTCAGGCCAAACGTCTCCGCGGCAGCCTCGAATTCCTGCGTCATCGAAGTGCGGCTCATCAGGCGGTTATCCGTATTAAGGGTCACGCGAAACTTTTCCTGATAAAGAATCTTGAACGGGTGTTCCGCCAGACTCGGCGTCGCTCCCGTATGCACATTGCTCAACAGACAAATCTCCAGCGGAATTCGCTTATCAAGAACGTACTGCGCGAGGTCGCCCAGATTCACTGCCTTCCCATCCTTCACGGCAATGTCATCGATAAGCCGCGTGCCGTGTCCAATGCGGTGCGCCCCGCAGTACTGAATCGCCTGCCAGATCGACTCTTTTCCATACCCTTCGCCCGCGTGCACAGTAATGTTGAAGTTCTCCCGCTGAATGTAGTGAAACGCCTCCACATGTTTCTTCGGAGGATAGCCGCCTTCTTCTCCCGCAAGATCGAAGCCCACTACCCCGCGCTGGCGGAAATCAACCGCGAGCTCGGCCATTTCCAAAGAAACATTCATATTGCGCATCGCGCAAATAATCAGTCCCGACCGCACTCCAAAATCCTTGCGTCCGCGTTCCAATCCCTTGAGTACCGCCGAAACAATCTGCTGGTGGGTCAATCCCTTGCGAGTATGGAACACGGGCGCGAACCGGCTTTCAAAGTAAACCACGCCGTCCCGGCTCAGATCCTCCGCCTGTTCATATGCCACACGCTCCAACGCATCTTCTGTTTGCATCACCGCGATCGTATGAGCAAAACCCTCCAGATACTTGCCCAGGCTCCCCTGGTTCGCGCCCCGGAAAAACCATTCCGCCAGCGCCTCCGGATCTTCCGTGGGAAGCTCCGTGTAATTCGCCTCGCGCGCCAGTTCAATCACTGTTTTCGGACGAAGCACGCCGTCCAAGTGCTCGTGCAACAGCACCTTGGGAAGAGACTTCAATAATCGTTTGTCGAGTTTCATATCCACCTACTCTTCTCCAATATCCTCGTGCCACACCTCGGGATTGGCGTCAATGTACTCGGCCAGCAGAGCCGAGCATTCGTCGGAGTCGAGATCAATCACCCGCACGCCCAGCGAGCGCAGCCAATCCAGCCCGCCTAGAAAATTGCGGCTTTCGCCGACCACCAGGGTGTGAAAGCCAAACTGCCGCACCAGTCCACTGCAATACCAGCACGGAGCCAGCGTCGTGACCATGATCAACTTGCGGTAGCTGCGTTGCCGTCCCGCGTTGCGGAACGCGTCAGTTTCGCCATGCAACGACGGATCGCCGTTCTGCACCCGCCGGTTGTGCCCGGCGCCCACAACTTTTCCGCTCGCGTCAAAAATCGCAGCCCCGATCGGGATTCCGCCTTCGGCCAGTCCCTTCCGAGCTTCCGCCAGTGCCACCGCCAGCATCGCAGCGTAATCGAGTTCAGCCATGGTTGTGTCGCCGACAGTGACCTCAGGCCTTGCGAATAATCGCCGCTGCCGCGAACCCGCCCACCACCAGCGCGACCAGCACCACCCAATTGTGCGTATTCCCGTAAGTCGCCACCGGAAAATGATTGCTGATCATAAGGAAAACCACCGGCACGGCCATGAACGTGTTTTGTTTCGATCGCAGCTTCGCCTGCGCGCCCAGCGACGCGTCAAACTTGTTGCCAGCCGCCGCGGCTGCAATCATCTTCCGTTGCGCCGGAAGAATCCGCATCCACACGTTCAACGTCATGATCGTCCCCATCATCGCGCCCACGTGAATGTAAGCAGCCCGCCCGCTGAATACATGAAGCAATCCCCAGGAGATGGCACCGATCACGAGAATCGCAAACAGCGCGAATCCACCTTCCGATTTACCCAGCGGCGACTTCAACGCTAGGTCGTAAATCAGCCATCCGCCCGCTAGAACGCCCAGCCCAATGGCGATCCCGCGCCCCTGAGAAATATCCGCAACGTCCGGGTCGATGAGCCCGCTGCTCGAGTAATAGACCAGAAAAAGTAGCGCGACTCCGCTCAGCCACGTCATCAGCGCTTCCCACCGGAACCACCGCACCTGCTCGGGTCCTACGCTAAGCGAACTCTTTTTTTCTACGGTGTAGAAACCACCACTATGCACCATCCAAACTTGCGGAGCCGTTCCGCCTTCCACCGTATTCTTCCCCAGCTTCCCGAATTGCCCATCAAGCCACGTGAAGTAGTAAGTCTGCCCGACCCACATAATTCCCGCGAACACATGGAACCACCGGACGAAGAGGTTAAGCCATTCTCGGAGTTCAGAAGTCACGTGGTTTTACTCGCTGGACCAATCTGAATCGTCGCTGCTGAGTCGTTAACTTAACATCAAGCCCCACCATTTCCAAAACGAATACCCGGAAGGGTAGAGGCTCAATTTGAATTTCTCTGCGTACTTTGCGGCTTTTCCTTTGCGAACTTTGCGGTTAAAGGGTCTTGTTTTTGTGCGAATCAAAAGACTTTAACCGCTGAGTGCGAAGTAAGGTCGCAAGTACGCAGAAAAATTCAAACTGAGCCGCTACCCCGGAGGGTTTTCCTTCGTGCACCTTAGTATCCTCAGTGGTCAAATCGCTTTCGCCGCCATCTTCTCAGGTCTATGCCAATCTGTTACTGTTTCTCAATCGAAAGGATCAACGCCGCGTGATTGTCGGAGTGCCAAAAGAAAGCTACCCGGGCGAGCGTCGCGTGGCCTTGGTTCCAGTGGTGATTCCAAATCTCGCCAAAGCCGGCCTGGAAGTTGTAATCGAGTCGGGTGCCGGAGAAGCCGCCGGCTATCCGGACGCTCTCTATCTAGAAAAAGGCGCGAAAATCCTGCCCGATCGCGCGGCCGTATTCAGCGCCGCAGACATCATCGTGCAAGTCCTTTGCTACGGCTCCAACGACGTAACCGGCAAAGCCGATCTTCCGCTTCTTCGCCGCGGCCAGACTCTCATCGGGTTTCTGCGCCCCATGGGCTCTGCCGACATCGTGCAGCAGATCGCGCAGGCCGGGGTCACATCCTTCTCTGTCGAACTCATGCCTCGCACCACCCGCGCCCAGAGCATGGACGTGCTTTCCTCCATGGGCACCATCTGCGGCTACAAAGCGGTCCTCCTGGCGGCCGAAACTTCGCTGCGAATCTTCCCCATGATGACCACGGCCGCAGGCACCATCACTCCCGCGCGCGTTTTCGTCATCGGCGCCGGAGTTGCCGGCCTGCAAGCCATCGCCACCGCCCGCCGCCTGGGGGCAGTCTCATCGGCCTATGACATGCGCCCCGCCGCCAAAGAACAGGTCCAGAGCCTCGGCGGACGCTTCGTCGAACTCCCCATCGAAGCCCAGAACGCTCAGGATGCTCGCGGCTACGGCACCGCCCAGGACGAAACTTTCTACGCTAGACAGCGCGAACTTCTCACTCGCGTGGTTGCCGAGAGCGACGTCGTCATCACCGCCGCCGTGATTCCCGGCAAGAAGTCGCCGGTGCTCATCACCGCAGACATGGTCAAAGGGATGGCCCCCGGCTCCGTGATCGTCGACCTTGCCTCCGAACGCGGCGGCAACTGCGAACTCACCCGGACCGGAGAAACCGTGAAGGAGTTCGGTGTTTCGATCATCGGTGCCATCAATCTGGCCAGCAGCGTCCCCTATCACGCCAGCCAGATGTACGCCCGCAACGTCACAACATTTCTGCTGTACCTGGTGAAAGACGGAAAACTGCAACTGAACACGCAAGACGAAATCATCCGCGAAACCATGGTCACGCAAGGCGGCGAAGTGGTAAACGCCCGCGTGCGCGATTTCTTTAAGATGCCCGCGCTGGGTTTGCCTAGCGCGACCAGCAGTCAGTGACCAGGTTGCCGTATTTATGGCGTCGAAAGTCGATACGTCGTGGCGCCTGGGCGCTGTCGCGGAAATCCACAGTAACTACGGAACCGGTGCAAAGGAGCAATCATGCCAGCGGATTTCATTTCTAACCTGTATGTCTTTATCCTCGCCGGCTTCGTCGGATTCGAGGTGATCAAGCGTGTTTCACCGCTGCTCCACACGCCTCTCATGTCGCTGACCAACGCCCTCGACGCGATCGTTGTGGTGGCAGCCATCATCATCGCTGGCCGGCATGAGACGCGGCTCACCACCGTGCTGGGCGCGGTTGCGGTGGCGGCATCTTTCAGCAACATGGTGGGTGGATTCCTCATTACCGACCGCATGCTGCGCATGTTCAAATCCAGGTCGAAAAAATCATGACCGCGCTGGCGCTTCAGCAGTATCTCGACTTCGCATACATTGTCGCGGTCGTTCTCTTCGTTCTTTCTCTGAAACTGCTGAATTCGCCGGCCAGCGCACACTGGGGCGTTCTCGCGGGAGAGATCGGCGCGGCGCTGGCTGTCGCCGCCACGCTCTTCAACCCGGAACTGGTCCAGTACCGCTGGATCCTCATCGCCTTGATCGTCGGCGCCGGAGTCGGCATCCCGCTTGGCCTCGTACACATGACGGCCGTGCCCCAGCGAACCGCCGTGAGCCACGCTCTCGGCGCGCTTTCGGCGGCTCTGATCGGCATTGCCGAGTATTACGTGGGCACCGCTCCCGTCACGCGCTTTCAGATGGGCGAGATTGCCCTCGAAGTCATCATCGGGTCGCTCACTTTTACCGGCAGCCTGATCGCCGCCGGAAAGCTGCAGGAAGTTCTGCCGCAGCGCCCCATCGTCTATCGCGGGCAAAACATCGTCAGCCTCTCCGTTCTCGCGGGAGCCCTGGGGCTGGCAGTTGCACTGGTGGTAAATCCCGCACACGCGCTCTTATTTCCGATCATGGTCATTGTGGCGCTGATTTTTGGCGTGCTCCTGGTTACTCCTATCGGCGGCGCTGACATGCCGACAGTGATCTCGCTGCTGAATTCCTATGCGGGCTTTTCGGCAGCGCTTTTGGGATTTGTTCTGAATAGCAAGGTGCTGGTCGTGGCGGGAGCGCTCGATGGATCTTCCGGCTTCATTCTGTCGCTGATCATGTGCAAGGCCATGAATCGCTCCTTCTCCAACGTGATGTTCGGAGCCTTCGGCCAGGTGCAGGTGTCGGCGGCTGGTGCAAAAGAAGAGCGAGTCGTGCGCAGCGCCACTCCCGAAGAAGCCGCCGCAATTCTTGCTGCCGCAAACAAAGTCGTCATAGTCCCCGGCTACGGAATGGCCGTCGCCCAGGCCCAGCACAAAGTTCGCGAACTCTACGACGCGCTCACCAAGAAGGGAATCGAAGTCCGCTTCGCCATCCATCCCGTCGCCGGACGCATGCCCGGCCACATGAACGTCCTGCTCGCCGAAGCCGACATCCCCTACGACCGCATGATTGAAATGGACGAAATCAACGGCGACTTCCCGCAAACCGACGTCGCCCTCGTCATCGGCGCCAACGACGTCACCAATCCCGCCGCGCGCACCGACCAATCCAGCCCCATCTTCGGCATGCCCATCCTTGATGTCGACAAAGCCCACACCGTCATGGTCATCAAACGCGGCATGAGCCCCGGCTTCGCCGGCATCGACAACCCGCTCTACTACTCCGACCGCACCCTGATGCTCTTCGGCGACGCCAAACAGTTCGTCGGCGCAATCGTCCGCGAACTCGGCGGCGGCCACTAGCATTCTTGCGGTTGAGGGCGACTTGTCATCCTGAGCGCAGCAGGCCGATTCGCATCGCGAATCAGCCTGCGGAGTCGAAGGATCCCTTTCCACTCGGCAGTGGCTGCGGCGCTTCAAGGTGTTCGCAAAACCAGCTACTCACGTCGCGAGTCTGATACATTCTTTCCAACGACCATGCGAACCCCATTTATCGTGACCGTAATTGCTTTGATTGCCACAGCTGCCGCAGCCCAATCCCAGCCCCAGCTCAATCTCATGCCCATGCCCTCCAGTGTGCAGCTTGGGACCGGCCAATTGCCGATTGATGCGTCGTTCTCGGTGACTGGTTTTCACGACTGGTCACTGAACGGCGCGGTCGCACGATTCGAGGAGCAACTCTCCCGCCAGACTGGAATCCCGTTCTATCCCAAGCCCGACGCACCCACTACTTTGCATGTTCACGTCTCGCACGGCCGCGAGCCCGTGCAAAAACTTGGCGAAGACGAATCCTACGAACTGACCGTCACCAGCTCCGGCGCCAACCTGACCGCGGCCAACCCGCTCGGCGTTCTGCACGGCCTGCAAACTTTTCTTCAGCTCGTCCAAATCACTCCCACCGGATTTTCCGTTCCTGTAGTCACCATCAAAGATCAGCCCCGCTTCCCGTGGCGAGGCCTGCTCATCGACGTCAGCCGTCACTTCATCCCCATCGATGTGCTCAAGCGCAACCTCGACGCCATGGCCGCGGTCAAGATGAACGTCATGCACTGGCACCTTTCCGACGATCAAGGCTTCCGCGTCGAGAGCAAGAAATTTCCCAAGCTCACCGGCATGGGCTCCGACGGCATGTTCTATACCCAAGACGAAATCCGCGAATTCATCTCTTACGCCCACGATCGCGGCATTCGCGTGATGCCCGAGTTCGACATTCCCGGCCACAGCCGCTCCTGGTTCCTTGGATACCCCGAGTTGTCCAGCGGGACGGGCCCCTACACGCTGGAGGGCGGCGGCCCAGGGTACATCGACCCCATCATGGATCCCACCCGGGAGTCGACTTATAAGTTCCTGGAAAAATTCATCGCAGAAATGGCGAAGCTCTTTCCCGACGCCTATTTTCACATTGGCGGCGACGAGGTCAACGGCAAGCAGTGGGACGCCAATCCGAAAATCCAGGCCTTCATTCATGCCCACAACATGAAGAACAATCAGGACCTGCAGGCCTACTTCAATCAACGCCTGCAGAAGATCGTGGCCAAGAATCACAAAACAATGATCGGATGGGACGAGATCCTGCATCCCGATTTGCCGAAGACGATCACAGTGCAATCCTGGCGCGGACAGAAGTCGCTGGCCGAGGCCGCGAAACAAGGCTACAGCGGCCTGCTTTCGTTCGGCTACTACCTCGACTTGATGTGGCCGGCGGCCCGCCACTATGCAGTCGATCCTATGAGTGGTGAGGCCGCGAGTCTGAGTCCCGAAGAACAGAAGCTCATCCTCGGCGGCGAAGCCTGCCAGTGGGCCGAGTGGGTCACGCCCGAAAACATCGACTCCCACATCTGGCCGCGCAACGCCGCGATCGCCGAGCGCCTTTGGTCTCCGCAGCAAATCACCGATGTCGATTCAATGTACACCCGACTCAACGCCGTCAGCCTGCAGCTCGAGTGGTTGGGCCTGACTCACCGATCGGCGCGAACCCTCATGCTGCACCGCATGGCAGGAACCGAAGATATTTCTGCCCTCCGTGTGCTCGCCAGCGTTGTCGAGCCCGTCAAAGACTACAACCGCTGGGACGATGCGAAAGGCCCCATCGACTTCCACGCCCCCCTCAACCGCATGATCGACGCAGTCTATCCCGAGAGCGACGTCGCGCGAAATTTCAGCAACCTCGTGCAGACTTTTGTGCAAGGCGGCAACAAAGACCAGGCGTCCGAAGCCCAGATCAGGGCCTACTTGACCACCTGGCGCGACAACGACGCAAAACTCCACACCCTGCTCGACCGCTCGTTTCTGCTGGAGGAGGTAGCGCCGCTTTCGGCCGACCTATCCGCCCTGGGCGCCGCCGGCCTGCAAGCCCTCGACTATCTCGACAAATCCCAACCCGTCACTGATTCATGGCGAACGCAGCAACTAGCGGTCGTCGAGGGTGCGAAAAAACGAAAAGCGGACTTGCTGCTCATGGTCGCCGCCCCAGTGCAACAGTTGATCGAAGGCGCTGCAAATCCGAAACCCTCAAACTGAAAGCCGCTCCTTCGACAAGTTAGTTCGCACGCATCCGCCAAGAGCGCAAAGAAGAATAGCCAATGAGCTTTGCTCTGCGACCTCTGCGGCATTCCTTCGCGACCTCTGCGGTTAAAGCTCTTGGGTTTGGGAGGCTGGCCCACCCATCTTCCCAGTGTTCGTGAAAACTACTGCCACTGAGGCTGCCCCGGTCTTCGCGGTTTTCGAAGGCCGGGGATCTCGGCTGCCGGCCCGCTTGAGCTCCTGACCCGTCTTTTCGGCGATAAGGTTACGTTCGCGCCCGCGTCATTCGCGACGCAGCATGATATTCTATTGACTAACAGCTGCGTACCGTTTTGGCGGAAATTCCCCGCAGGTCCTGAGCTTCCCTGTAGAAGCCAAAGAAGAGAAACAAGAAATCATGCTTTCAGTCAGCAATGTCTCCATGCGCTACGGCGCCAAAATACTGTTCGAAGAAGTCTCCACGGCGTTCACGCCGGGCAAGCGCTATGGTCTGACCGGACCCAACGGCTCCGGAAAGTCCACGTTCATGAAGTTGCTCAGCGGCGAACTTGAACCGCAAAAAGGAACGGTCGTGCGTCCGCGCAAGCTCGGCGTCTTGAGTCAAGATCAATTCGCCTTCGACGCCTTCGGCGTGATCGACACTGTCGTCATGGGCAACAAGCGCCTGTGGAATGCCATCCAGGAACGCGACGCCATCTACGCCAAGCACGACATGACCGACGAAGATGGCATGAAGCTCGGCGAACTCGAAGGCATCGTCGGTGAAGAAGACGGTTACACCGCCGAAAGCGACGCCGCAATTCTTCTGCAAGGTCTCGATATCCCCGACGAGATTCACGCCCGCAAGATGAGCGAGTTGCAAGGCGGACAAAAAGTCCGCGTCCTGCTCGCGCAGGCCCTGTTCGGCCATCCCCAGGCCCTGCTCCTCGACGAGCCCACCAACAACCTCGATTTGGATTCGATCCACTGGCTGCAGGGATTTCTCAACGTCTACGACGGCGTAGTCATCACCATCTCGCACGACCGCCATTTCCTGAACAGCATTTGCACCCACATCGCCGACATCGATTACGAAACCATCATCACCTACACCGGAACCTACGACGACATGGTGGTGGCGAAAACGCAGGTGCGCTCGCAAATCGAATCCGCCAACGCGCAGCGTGAAAAAAAGATTGCCCAGTTGAACGAATTCATCCAGAGATTCGCCGCCGGCACGCGCTCAAGCCAGGTGCAGTCTCGCCGCAAAGAAGTGGAACGCCTGCAGGTAACCGAACTGGCGCGCTCAAACATTCAACGTCCCTTCATCAAGTTCGAGCAGAAGCGTCCTTCGGGCAAACACATTCTCGAAGTCGAGCACCTGGCCAAGGCTTACGACGACAAGAAAGTCATTCGCGATTTCACCGCCAGCATCATCCGCGGCGAAAAGATCGCGCTGATGGGCCGCAACGGAGCAGGGAAGACCACGCTATTAAACGCTCTGCTGGCGAATTCTCCCACCACCCCCGAAGCCGAGTTGCGCAAAGTCAGCGGCTACGCCGGCCCGTTCGTCGACGCCGGCAAAGTCGTCTGGGGACACGAAGCCTCCATCGGATATTTCGCCCAGGACCACCGCAGCCTCATCGAAGGCGGCATGACGGTTCTCGATTGGCTCCATCAGTGGGCTCCGCAAGCCGTGGGCGAAGAAATCCGCGGATTGCTCGGCCAAATGCTTTTCGCCCGCGAGGAAGCCACCAAATCCACCAGCGTGCTTTCCGGTGGCGAAGCCGCGCGCATCCTCTTCTGCAAGCTCATGCTGCAAAAGCCCAACGTCCTCGTCCTCGACGAGCCCACCAACCACCTGGATCTCGAGGCCATCAACGCCCTGAACATTTCGCTGCAGCGTTATCAAGGCACAGTCTTTCTCGTGACTCACGATCACGACCTGATCGACGAAGTCGCCACCCGCATCTGGCACTTCGAAACCGACCACAAAATCACCGACTTCAAAGGCACCTACGAGGAGTACCAGAAAGCAGTCGTAACGGTGTAACCGTGTGCCGAACAGAACCTGGACGATCCATCTTCCTATCCCGAACTTTGTCATCGTCATCCCGAAACCTCGTCATCGCCATCCCGAAACCCTGTCATCCCGAACACCGCGTTTTTCATCGCGGCGGAGGGATCTCAGTCTCCACCGCTGCGGAGCGCCAGCCAATGGCTGCCGCCCTAAGGCAAGCACTTGCACCATTCCCGCTGCATGTGAATTAACCAGGTTCTCCACAGTTTACTAACAGGTTCGCAGTTGCGTTCCCTGCGCGATTTGCGGATAATTACGCGGAGCGTCCTCGCGCTCCGCAGCCGCATCGCAAGGACGTTGCAGGACACCGTGTATAGCCGAACCGATCTACTCAGAATTCTTCATATCAGCCCGCGCCAGTTGGCGAACTGGGAGCGAGCCAGCCTGGTAGCGTCTTCCGAAGCCTATTCATTTTCCGACCTGCTCGAAATCAAGAAAGTCCGCGACCTCTGCGCCATGAGCGTGCGTCCCGCCGTCATCCGCCAGTCGCTCGAAGCCATGCGCAAGCGCGTCGCCGGCGTGGAAAATCCTCTGCAGGAATCCGGCGCATCTTCCACCAACAATCACCGCGTAGCGTTCCGTCACGAAGGCAAACTGCTGGAGCCCATCGCCGGCCAGTTTGTAATGGATTTCTCAAGCCTCTCCACGCGCGAAAAAATCATCACCAGCACGCCCGTCCGAAGGTCCGATCCGCATCCGCGCGAAGACGAAGCTGCCGGATGGTTCGCCCGCGGCATCGCGCTCGAAGAAGATCCCAACACGCAGACCGAGGCCATCGCCGCCTACCAGCGCGTGCTCGATATCGAACCCGCCCACGCCGCCGCCCACATCAACCTGGGCACGCTTTATTACAACCGCCAGGATTTCAACCTCGCGGAAAAACATTACCGCTCCGCGCTCGAAGCCGATCCGCGCTACGCCCTGGCCTACTTCGACCTCGGCAACGTCCTCGACGAAACCGGACGCGTCCACGAAGCCATCCAGACCTACAAAACCGCGTTGCAGTTAGCTCCCACCTACGCCGACGCGCATTACAACTTAGCGCTGGCCTTCGAAAAACTGCGCGAGCCGCGCAAGGCCCTCAAACACTGGCAAGCCTACGTCAAGCTCGACACCGCCGGCCCCTGGTCAGTCCACGCCCGCACCCAGATCCAGCGCATCCTCCAAGCCGACGGCCTGAAGCTGGTCTATTCCCGCCCCAAGTAACGACCATCGCCAATCCGCAGGGACGCCTGCAAAGTGGAGAAGTGTTCCTGCAGGAACATTTTGTGCTGGCGGTTTTGTATGTACAGCTAAGGGCTTGTCCCGTTGGGGTTTACGGCCGAGCTTTCCTGGACTTTCGCTAAATGTTCAGCGCGACGAAAAAAGCCGTCGACTTTCGCACGTCCGGAAAACCGGGGACAACGCGACGTTTTCCGGTTTCCAAGAACTGCTGCACGCGGAAAATGGGTGTACGTCCCGTCCCCTAGTTTCCAGGAAGAACGGGCCAAACGATCACCTTAAGTCCGGTACTTGTCCATCATCCTAGTTGGTGCCAGTCTGGATCAAGGACTGGCCGGAAACCTCGAGATCGTACTCTGTCCCGGCGCGGACAAGGATATCGGCGCCCTTAATGAGCCATCCTAATGCCGGTTGTGCTTTGGCCGTCGATTGGAGCTGCTCAGATGTTCGGTCACCTTTGATTTGTTGGATTTCACCAGTAACGGGAATTTGCTGGCCGTCCACAGCGGTGGCCGTATCGAAAGTGAACTCAAGGGTTGCGTGCCGGCCATATCCCCCTGCATTCTTAAAATCCGTCAAATGGCCCACGGCAAGGGCTCCGCGCCGAAAAACCGTGGCGCCGTCCACCACAACGTCTTCGGCCACCTCAAACTGAATAGGCCGCCCGACATTGTCCTTCTTAAAATCCTTTGAGTACATCGGGGCGAAAAGCAGCACTTTCACGGGCGTTCCTTCCGGCAGTTTGATGGCCTGCGGAGGACTACTTTTTTCTGATGAATCTCCACGCGGATTTTTTGACGGGTCGTTCGTGCCCAACAGCTTCACAAGGCACTCTGTTTCCGCGCCGAGGGGCCCGGCGTTGGAACCTTTATGGCCCATAAAGCCCGCCCTGAATTCGATTGAAAGCTGCGAGCCTTGCGTCCCGGCCTGGTTGGCTTCCTTGATGTCGACAACGACGGGGCCGGAGATGATACCTGCGTCGATGCCGCGGCCTCCAGCTTCTGCGCTCGTCTGCCGAAGGCTGTGTACCCGCTGAAGTTCTTGGAGGGCTTCGATGTGAAGCCCCTGATCTTTATCTTTGCGAACTATATAGCCAAGAGCCGGCAGTACTTTCAAGAGGTCTTGCTTCACAACTTCGGGAGAAGCGGGAAGAAATCGCTCGTCGGTTTTCGGACCGTCCGATGATTGAAGAACTGCGACGCCGCAAGGCGGAGTCTGTGCACGAAGAGATAGCGGCGATACGATGGCTAGAAACAATACGATTGCTATGAACCCGATTGCGGTGCGCAACTTTTGCAACCCCCTTTGGTCGATAACTCTCAATTGGGCCATTGTGCCCTGGCCGCGCGATTCTACCTATAGCATCATCTTATGATCAATACCGGGTGACCCGGGCCCAGGCCTTTGATCCCGCCAGGGATCGCCAGCACAGCGGGTGCCCCATCCTTTCGCGTCCTCTGCGAAAGGGTGGGCAGCACAGACCTCGACCGCGAAATCTAACCCCCAAGATAAAAGTCCGAGATTCCCACCCTTGCAAACTGCGCAAGAGCCTCCCTGAGCGGAGTCGAAGGGATGGGGCACCCTCGTTCGTGGTGTCGCTCACTACAAAGCCTGGGCCAACCCGCCGGGTGTATATTGATTTTCTTCTGAATCGCAGAATGGAAATCTGGTTCAATGCATGCGGGTTTGCCTAACGAGGAGGTCATCCGTGTCATCTCGTTCGATAGTTTGCACCTTCGCCGTTCTTTTTTTCGCGCTCCCAACCTGCATTGCCCTTCAACCGGAAGTCCACCACCCGCTCGATCCCCTCACTCCAGAGGAATATTGGAAGGTCTACCACGTCCTCAGCGACGCCGGCAAGCTGGCCGAGAAGACTGAATTCTCGAGCATCCTGCTTCGGGAACCGCCGAAAGCTGAAGTTCTGGCATGGAAGCCAGGCAAGCCCTTCGTGCGCAAAGTGGATGTGGTTTTGCTGACCGAGGGCAAGTCCTATGCCGCGGTTGTGGATGTCAGCTCCGGCAAGCTCGAGTCCTGGGCCGAACTTACAAAAGCTCAAACGCGCGTTTCGGGGCGTGGCTTTGACGACGTTCTCAAGAAGGATCCGAGGGTCTTGGCGGCGCTGAAGTCGCGTGGCATAACGGATTTGCGCCTGGTGAATTGCGCCGTCATTCAGGCCGGCTTTGTGGACTTGCCCGAGCAGACCGAAGGCCGGCGCATTGGCTGGGGAGGCTGCGATTACACGGCCAACACCTTATACGCCTGGGATGACGATATTGCCGGGATATTCTTCGTCGTCGACATGGACACCAAGAAGATCCTCCGGTTCTCCGATTCTGGCGCGGTGCCCATGCCCCCATCCACAAGCATCTACGACGCGGACGGCGGCCCGGCTGCGCCCGGAACCAGGCCCATCGTGACCTCGCAGCCCGAAGGGCCGAGCTTCACGATCAAGGATGGCGAGGTGAGCTGGCAGAACTGGCATTTCCGCTTCCGCCTGGATCCCCGCATTGGTCCGGTGATCAACCTGGTCACCTACGAGGATGCCGGCAAGCGCCGGTCAGTGCTCTACGAGGGCTCGCTGTCCGAAATATACGTGCCCTACCAGGATCCGGATGAGAGCTGGAAGGGGCATGTCTTTATGGACGCGGGCGAGTCTTTTGCCATCCCTGGCTCGGGCGGCATCCTCAAGCCGCTGCAGGCCGGAGTGGATTGCCCAGTCTACGCCTCCTTCTTCAGCGGCATGTTCTTTCGCGACGACGGAACACCCTACGTCCGTCCGCGGCTGGCTTGCATGTTTGAGCGCGTCAGCGGCGATCCGGTGTGGCGTCACTGGGAGTATTCCACGGCAGCCATCTCCGGCCGGCCCACCAGGGAGCTTGTTTTCCGCACTGTGGCCAACGTGAGCAACTACGACTATGTCTTCGACTGGCGCTTTGAGCAGGATGCTTCCATCGTCGTCGGCGTGGGCGCAACTGGCATTCTGGCAGTGGGGGCAGTAAAGGATCAGCGCACGGATGGGCCGCTCTCTGAAGCCATGGCGGCCAAAGATCCGGACGGCCACGAGGTGCAGTTCCGCCAGTTGGTAGCCCCCGGCATCGCAGCCATCGATCATGATCACTTCTTCAGCTTCCGGCTGGACCTGGATGTGGACGGCGTCAACAACTCGCTGATGGTGGATAAGCTGGTACCTTACAAGCTGCCCGACTCCGCACCCGGCCGCCACTGGATATGGGCGATGAAGCCGGAAATGGTGAAGACCGAGGGTGACGCACAATTCGATGTTTCGGTCGAGCATCCGGCCATGTGGCGCTTTACCAACGAGGGCGTGAAGAACGCGCTCGGCCAGTCGACCAGCTTCGCCATTATGCCCGGCGAAACCGGCATCAGCCTGCTGCCCGCTAGCGAATGGCCGCAGCGGCGCGCCGGCTTCTCGGAGCACAATCTCTGGGTAACTCCCTACGACCCCACGGAGCGCTATGCATCAGGCGTCTACGTGGTAGGCAGCAAGGGCGAAGACAGCCTGCCACAATGGGTGAAGCAGAACCGCAACATCATGAACACCGACATCGTGGCCTGGTACACGATGGGCTTCCACCATGTGCCACGTCCTGAGGACTGGCCCCAGATGCCGATCATGTGGCATACCTTTACGCTGCTGCCGTATCAATTCCTGACCAAAAACCCGACCATGGATCTGCCCTTGGTTCCCTGAGAAGTGGCGATCGATCCGCGGAGGAGGGCGGCCCATCCGTTCGCGCTTTTGGCGAAAGGGCGGGCAGCACGGACCTCGACCAGGGAGGCTGGCCCACCCTTTTCCGGATGTTCGTGAAAACTACCACCACTGAGGCTGCCCCGGTCTTCGCGGTTTTCGAAGGCCGGGGATTTCAACGGCCGACCGCTTGAGCTTTTGATTTGTTTGGTGCGTCGCTCACGAAAACGGCAGCGGGCTACACCACACCGTCCGAATCCGCCGACGGGAAGCAATGCTAAAATCAGCAGTTCACCATCCTGATGATGGAAGGGTCTTGCCATGCCCGAAGCTACGCTGCAAGCTGCCGTTCCCGCTCCTCTGACCACGCTCTCCGAAGACGAAATTCTTTTTCGCGATAACATCCACCACTTTGCCGACGAGAAAATCCGTCCGCTGGTTAAGGAGATGGACGAGAAGGGAATCTTTGACAAGGATCTCATCCACCAATTCTTTCAGCTGGGGCTGATGGGGATTGAGATTCCTGAACAATATGGCGGAGGCGGCGCAAAGTTTTTTGAGGCGATCCTGGCGGTGGAAGAGTTGTCGCGCGTGGACGCTTCGGCGGGCGTGATCGTTGATGTGCAGAACACGCTGGTCAACAACGCGCTGCTGCGCTGGGGCAGCGACGAGCAGAAGAAGCGCTACCTGCCGAAGATGGCAACCGAGTTCGTCGGAGCTTATGCGCTGAGCGAAGCTGGTTCCGGTTCCGACGCGTTTGCGCTGCAGACGCGCGCCGAACTCAAGGGCAGCGACTACGTGCTGAACGGGCGCAAGCTTTGGATCACCAACAGCAAAGAAGCGGGACTGTTCGTCCTGTTCGCGACTATCGATCCGAGCGCCGGATACAAAGGCATTACTGCATTCCTGATCGAAAAAACTTTCCCCGGGCTCATCGTCGGCAAGAAAGAAGACAAGCTGGGCATCCGCGCTTCCTCGACGTGCGAATTAATCCTGGAAGACTGCCGCGTGCCGAAAGCGAATGTGCTGGGCGAGCCCGGCAAAGGATACAAGATCGCCATCGAGACGCTTAACGAAGGGCGCATCGGAATCGGGGCGCAGATGATCGGCCTGGCCCGCGGCGCCTGGGAATTTGCCTGCAAGTACGCGCAGGAGCGCAAGCAGTTCGGCAAGGTGATCGGCGAATTCCAGGGGATCCAGTTCCAGATCGCACAAATGGCTACTGAGATCGAGGCCGCGCGGCTCATGGTTTACAACGCGGCGCGGATGAAAGACGCGGGCATGAATTTCGTGAAGGAAGCGGCCATGACCAAGCTTTTTGCCTCGCAAGTGGCTGAGCGTGTGACGTCGTTAGCTATCGAAGTCTATGGTGGGTATGGGTTTACCAAGGATTATCCGGTCGAAAAGTACTGGCGCGACGCGAAAATCGGGAAGATTTACGAAGGCACATCGAACATGCAGCTGGCTACGATCGCCAAAATGCTCATGGGGGTGAAGTAAAAAGTCGGAGAAAGTCGCGGAACTGCGAGATCCGGTCAAAAGCCGCGCGGGGCAATGGTTTTGGGCTCGCGCGACCCTCCCAAAAGTGGGGAAACCGCTAGAAAACCAATCCCGGTTGCTTAATATGTGCATTAGATTGCACATTCCCCATTCGGGAGAGGCCTGCCAATCATAGGTAAGCCATGCTTTATCAATAGTTTAGCGCAAGCCCCGTTTGTGGCGTGCAAGCTGCAATTTCCCCTGTAACCCTGCTGTCACAGCAGGACTGATTGGGGTGCCACTTGACTACTTTGTTTGGTAACGCCGCTGCCACCGCCACTACCACCGTCATTCCGGCGATTCCCGTTCGGGTGAAGAAGCACAATATGCTTCCCGTGCTCGTCGTGTTGTTTCTTATCTCCTACGGGCTCATGACGATGCTGATCATTGAACAAGGCCGGACGATTGAATCGCAGCGTACCCTGATCCACGAGCTTTACCACGACAGCGCAGAACTGGCGGCCGTAAGAAGCCGCACCCTACAGGACAGTGCCGTCGTGGATGCGCAACCGCAAGTCGCCACGCAGGCTCAAGCGGCGCAGATTCTGTCCAGTCAGACCCCGTCAAAGCAGGCTCGGACTCCGTCGACCCAGGAGCAGGCTCCTAACACTCGTACCCCGTCAGCCCAGATTCCGTTGGCCCAGACTCCGTCGGCCCAGACTCCGTCAGCCCAGGTGCAGTCAAGCAAGACCCCGTCAACCCAAGCCCCGTTAACCCAGGTAGAGCCACGCGGTCGCGTTAAGAACCGCGGGGCAAAAATGGCGGAGCCGCAGTTTCAGGCTCCGTCGCGTCCGTCCGCCGATTTGGCCGACGAGCGGCGAGCATTGAGAACGATCTAGGCCTGCACGATTTAGGCCTCGGCTTTTCGTTCGGTTCTGTGGAAATTGAAGTCCAGTTCTAAGTAGTTCTTCGAAGTTCGGAAACCGGAGTTGGAAAATATGAAGGCACTGACCCTAGCCTTGTTGTTGAGTTTGCCAGTCCCTAAACTGGCGCCACCGCAAGCCCCGCGCCAACCTGCGAGCCACCTGACCCAGCGAACCAAGGGTGGGAAGTGGTACCTTGCCGCGACTGGCCACGCGATCTATTGCTACGGCCCGGTGATGGTGGTTCCCAGTGCCACGGGCGACCTGGAACGAGTGGCGACCTTCTGCCGCGACGGCAGCGCCGCGGTGCCGTTGAAGGACTAAGTCTCTCAGGTCACGAACGCAAGGTCGGTTGGTGCCGTCGTCCGTGCTGCCCCACTCGTCCGAAAATCGCGACGAGTGGGGCAGCCTCTGTCGGGGTGGCGCACTGGTTGGCCAGCTTCACTCCCTCCACAAGAAAACAAGTCAAACGCTCCAGCGGCCGGCAGCCGAAATTCCCGGCCCTTCGAACACCGCGAAGACAGGGGCAGCCTCAGTTCTTTTGATGTTGGCAAGAGCAAGAAGGCGTGGCCTGCCCCGTCTCTCTTAGGGTCATGAATGCAAGGTCGGACGTGCCGTCATCCGTGGTACCCACCCCTTCGGCAAGCTCAGGGCAGGCTCTTCGAAAATCGCGAAGGGTGGGGCACCCTCGGTTAATTTGATGTCGGCAAGAACCAAGGAGCGTGGGCTGGCCGCTCACGACCCCGGTCAATTAGGTACAAAGAAATGTTTGTCCGGCGTGTCGTATTTTACACGCGGTTTCCGATTGTTAATTTAGAGGGCAGAAGCGTTCGACGCTCGATCCCCCTCCATAGAGGTATCGAGAATCCACAAGGCTGGTCGTTGGGAGGGCACAATGCGGAAGTTTGGGGCATATCCAATCATGGTCAATTACAACCTGCATACCCGGCTGCGTTACCAACATAACGAAGACGATCTTCATCGAGCGGGGCGATACGAGGAGGAGAGGCAACTCGACATCAGGGTCAATCGGTCTTCCGATTCGGCGATACAAAATAACCTTTATAAGCAGGAACTCGATGCGTACGAGCAGACGGTCTGCAATTGCCTGCGAAAGATCGAGGGCAATCTGGTGGGGCGGATGGTGCTAGGGCTCATCAACAAGCAGACGACGGTGTGGATCATTCCAAAATCGGACCAGGAACTGAAGCAATGCAGTTGCGCGCTGACGGAGCCGCTGAACTATGACATACAAAAGGATGGAAGCGTTGCTCGCGGAGCTGGTTCGGGCGATACGGTAATTCTCTTTAATCCTAAGCTGGGGGACGATACGCTGCTCCACGAACTGGTGCACGCCTACCGGTACTCCTACAATAAGTTCCAGCCCATGAACGTTGACTACCGCACCGATTATGCATCGTTCACCATAACCAGCGAGGAGGTTCTAGCTCACCAGATTGAGGACATCTACATGTCTCAGGCAAACCGACCTCTGACGCTGGACTATATCTCGCAGGCGCCTGCGGAGAAAAAAGAAATTTATGATTTTCTGACCGGCAATTATTTTCTGCTGCAGAGCCTGAAGTATTTCCTGCGACACGAATACCTGGCGATGCTGGCGGCACACACTTTTATGAACACGGACTACAATCCGTTTCGCGACTACGCGGTGTTGGAAGCGGGATATCTGAAGGACTCCGGTTCAGCCACGCTGCCGGAATTGGGTACGGCGTTGTGACGCCGATCTGCACTCAAGACTATGCGCTCACTCGTGACGCGGCTAATTTCTACTTGTGCGGTTTTCATATCCGGGTGCGCCAGCTGAGGCCGGAGATCTGGCTCGTCCGCATGCCGTGCCGGTGGTTACTGGATTGCGGCTGGTAATGTGACGGTCGGCGACTACCCTCCACGAAATGGCATTCATTTTTCGTCACTACGGTAAACTTGTGTTCTGAATGCCTGAACTTCCTGAAGTCGAAACCATTGCGCAAGGACTGGCCAAGCGAATCACGGGCGATGTAGTGCAGTCGGTGTGGCTGGGGGAGAAACCGGAACCGCTGAAGTCTCCTGCGGGGGAGATTGTGGCAGCGCTCGAGCATAGCCGGATTGCCGGCGTGCGGCGCATGGGGAAGCACATTGTTTTTGATCTGGAGCGGGGAGGGCGGACGCTGCCTTCGGCGGGCTCGGGGCTGGGGTTGCCTGGCAAAGGCCGCGAGCGGAAACCGGCGCGTGGTGAGGGCAAAGAAAAGGCGCCATCAATGGCGCGGGCATTGGCGGGCAAGAGTGCCCGCCGCACCACACAATCTCATCCAACACAGGCGCTTCCCACGCAAGCGTCGCTGTGGATTGTGCATCTGGGAATGAGTGGGCGGTTGCAGATATGCCTGCCGCACGAGGATGTGGCCAAGCATACGCATGCCATTGTCAGGTTGGAATCGGGGAGGGAACTGCGGTTTGTCGATCCGCGGCGGTTTGGGCGGCTGAGCGTGGCGCGGAGTGGTGAGTTCGACGCCGGGGGCTTCGAGCCTCTGGATGTCGAACTGGAGGATTTTGTTGGGCTCTTCCGCGGGCGCAAGACACCGATCAAGAGCGCGCTGCTGAACCAGAAACTGTTGCGGGGCGTGGGCAACATCTACGCGGACGAGTCTCTGTTTCGCGCGGGGATCCGGCCGCGCCGGCGTGCTTCCACAATTTCGCGCGACCAGTTGCAAAGGCTCTTCCTCTCGGTGAAAGAAGTGTTGCGGGAGGCGATTGCGCTGGGGGGATCGTCGATTTCTGATTACGTGGATGCGGACGGAGAAGAAGGTTTCTTCCAACTTCAGCATCGCGTGTATGGGCGCGAGGGCGAGCCTTGCCTGGTTTGCAAGACTCCGGTCAAGCGAGTGGTGCTTGGGGGGCGCAGCAGTCATTATTGCCCGCGATGCCAGACGTGATAGAGCAATTGTTGATTGATGATTGCTGATTGTTGATTGAAACCCTCAGCCCTTAGGCTTTTCAATCAATAATCAGCAATCATCAATCAGCAATGATTGATCCCCGCTGTTCTGATAGTCTTTCTCAGCCATGCCTGATTTTTCCATTGCGGTCGACCTTGGCGGGACCAATCTGCGCATAGCGGCCGTCGGCATCGACGGCGAGATGCTGGAGAAAGTTACGCTCGGAACCAATCTGGCGTCGGGGCCGGATCACGTCATTACAGAAATGTGCGACGCTATCGCTCGTCTCTCGGGAAAATATCGCGTCGCTGGATCGTTTCTGGGCGTAGGCGCTGGAATTCCCGGCATTCTTGATCTGGAGGCGGGGAAGGTGAGCAAGTCCGCGAACCTTCCGGGGTGGTCAGGATATCCGGTGCGGGAAGAGATCGAGCGGCGGCTGGGAACGCACTTCTTTCTGGACAACGACGGCAACATGGCTGCGCTGGGGGAGCAATGGCGGGGTGCGGCGCGCGACGTGCCGAACATGGCGATGCTGACGCTGGGTACCGGGATTGGCGGCGCCATTGTGCTCAACGGGAAAATATTTCATGGCATGAACGGGATGGCGGGCGAGTTTGGACATGTGCCGATCGAGCCGGAAGGCGTGCCTTGCGGATGCGGCAGCCACGGATGCTCCGAGCGCTACGCGTCGGCTACGGCGGTGGTCCGGATGGCGCGCGAAGCCATTGCGGGCGGCGCGGCGCCGGGGCTGGCGAAAGCCGCTAGTGCGGACCCGGAGTTCGGCGCGAAGTCGGTTTACAATCTCGCGATGCAGGGCGACGAAGACGCGCGGCGCATTTTCCGGCGCTTCGGCAAGGCGCTGGGCATGCTGCTGGCGGGTATGGTGAACAGTCTGAATCTTGAGATGTATGTGATTGGCGGTGGAGTCTCGAGCGCGTGGGACGCGTTTGCTCCGGCGATGTTCGACGAACTGCGGGAGCGGTCGTTGATCTATGCCGCGACTGAGCCGCAAGGGGAGTCCGGGAGGGACGCAAGCGCCGTCGCGCACGTGATCAGCGGACGAAAAACGATTGTCACGCGCGCGGTGCTCGGCAGTGACGCGGGTTTGTATGGGGCTGCACACATGGCGGTGATTGCTGTTTAGCGGCTATTTCGTGAATCCTCGGTCGGCTGGACACGAGCGAAGACTCAGGGGCTAAAGCCCGCATCTTTATCGGCGCTTTACGGCACGGCTGAAGGCCGTGCCCTTCCCGAGCCCACTTTTGAGATGACTTCCAGCGGAGAGAGCGCCTACGCGTTTATTCTGCGGAGTGCTTCCAGAAGAACTTTATTCTGCTCGGCTGTTCCAATGCTTACGCGAATGCAGCGCGGCGCGCCCCAGGGTGCGAGCGGGCGAATGACCACGCCTTCTTTTTGCAACCTGGTCGCGAAGTCCTGAGCGTTTTCGCCGACATCGCAATAAATAAAATTTGCCCACGTGGGGACCACGCGATAATCCAGGTCGGATAAGCCTTTGCCGAGGACTTGCGCCTGATCGGCATTAAGCTGCAGCGTGCTGTCGATGTGATTCTGGTCGTCCATGGCCGCCAACGCCGCGGACTCCGCTACCGACGCCACAGAATAGATGTTGCCCATTTGCGCGCAATACGCCAGCAATTCGGCGGGGCCGAATCCGTAGCCCACGCGCAGACCTGCGAGTCCGTGCACTTTGGAAAACGTCCGCAGCACTACTACCGGGGCGCCTTGGCGCACGTGGTCGAGCGATCTCGAATAGACGATGCCGCGCAGGGAAGCGAAGTGTGCTGCATATTCGTAATAGGCTTCGTCCAGCGCTACAACTACGTGGCTGGGAACTTGCGCCAGAAATTTCTCGACTTCCGACGCCGGCAACATTGTTCCCGTTGGGTTGTTGGGATTCGCCAGGAAAATCAGGCGAGTTTCTGCATTGATCGCATGGAGAATCGCGGCGAGGTCGAATGTATCCTCGCGCATGGGAGCTTCGATCAATTGCGCTCCGGTGGCGCGCACAATCTGCGAGTAGACCACGAAAGAACGCTCACTGGTCACGGCATTGAGGCCGGGGGCGAGCAGAGTCTGGCACAGGAGGCTCAGAAATCCAGTGGAGCCGGCGGTGACTAACGTTTGTTCCACGGGAAGGTTGTGGTGCGCGGCGAGCTTGCGGCGCAATTCGCTGCAATCGTCGTCGGGATATAGATTCACATTCGCCAGTGAAGAACGAATGGCGTTGATCGCCAGCGGGGACGGGCCGAGAGGATTTTCGTTGGAATCAAGCCGGATGAGCGGCGATTGCGATTGTTGATCGGGTTGCAGGCGCGGCCGCGGAGGCGAGGAGCGGCTGAGTTCGCGAGCGCCCGGCGACAATAGATCAGAGAATCGGCTCATCTTCGCCGCAACTCACGCCCGAGCGTTTTGGGGCGCGCGCTTCGCAGTACCCAGCTTCGCAGTTCCCGGCTTGGCGGCGGAGACTGCTTTTAATTGCTCCACCTCTTTCAGAGTCAGGGAGCGGAACTTGCCGGGCGGAATGTCGAGGGTGAGGGGGCCGTAACGCACGCGCTTGATTTTCTCGACGTGATGGCCGACCACTTCGAACATGCGGCGTATCTGGCGGTTGCGGCCCTCGACCAGCGTGATTTCATACCACGGGTTGGCGGCTTCTTTTACGATGCGAACCAGGGCTGGGCCTGTTTTTACGCGCTTGCCATCGTCGGTTGCGATGTTGACACCAGCTCGGAGTTTTGCGATTGCTTCTTCTTTTGGAGTGCCTGCAACTTTCACGACGTAGGTTTTTGGCACGTGCGATGCGGCCTTCATCAGGCGATGCGCAAGCTCGCCGTCGTTGGTCATCAGCAGCAGGCCTTCGCTGGCATAGTCGAGGCGGCCTACGGGGTAGACGCGTCCCTTTACGCCGTGCATCAGGTCCATGACGGTGGGACGCTTCTCGGGATCGCTCATGGTGGTGACGTATCCCTTGGGCTTATTGAGCAGAAGATAGATGTGGCGCTGCGCGCCGTGGAGAAGCTTGCCATTGACGCGGATGTGGTCGGCGTCGGGGTCGGCCTTGCTGCCGAGTTCGCTCACGACTTGCCCGTTTACCTGCACGAGGCCTGCGGAGATTAATTGTTCGGCTTTGCGTCGCGAGGCGACTCCGGCAGCTGCGATAATTTTTTGGAGACGCTCAGTGGGCATGGTTATGACGGCTTTCGGCGGGCGAAGATAGTCATCGAGTTAGTCAATCTTAAGCTAGTCAATCTTGCCGCAGGGCGGCGGATTTTTCGATCTTTGCGGGATCGGCAGCGTCGGCATCTTCTGGCGGTGACACACGCTGAGTCACGGCATCGGTTTCGTCGGGCGAGTCGTTGTCCGAGTCCGCGGGGGAAAGCAGCGTGCGATCCGCATTCGAACTCCCGACCGCGGCAATCTCCGCGGGAATCAGTTCCGCCTGGAAGGATTCGGCTACGAGCTTTTCGAATTCTTCCATGCTGGGGAGTTCGCTCACGTCTTTCAGACCGAAGCGCATCAGGAATTCTTTGGTGGTCTTGTAGAGAATGGGGCGGCCGATCACCTGCTTGCGACCGGCGGTGGTGATGAGCTTGCGATCGAGCAGAGTGCTGATCACGCCGCCGGAATCGACGCCGCGGATGTCGCTGATCTCGGGCACGGTGACGGGCTGTTTGTAGGCGATGACGGCGAGCGTTTCGAGCGCGGGCAGCGAGAGCCGGATGGGCGGCTTAAGACTCTTGGCGAATGCCCGCACTACTTCATGTTGTTCGGGCTTGGTGGACATGCGGTATCCGCCGGCGACCTGGCGAATCTCGATGCCGTGGTCGGGGCCGCCGTATTCGCCGATGAGTTCTTCCAGGCTGGAACGCACGCGCGATTTGGCATCGGCTTCGTCGGCGGCGCCCGGTGCGGTGACGGACTCCTTAACGAGGTCGAGCATCTGTTCCAGCGTGATCGGAGTTTCGGCCGCGTAGATGATGGCTTCGAGTTGGGCTTTTAAACTCATAAGTCAGTTGCCAGTTGTCAGTTGCCGGCTGCCAGAAAGAACACCACGTGCCGGCAACTGCCCTACTTCCAATCGTCGCGTACCGCGGCTTGCTCGTTCATGATCGCGTCGAAGCCGACGTGCTTGCGGACGGCGATCTCGCCGAACAGACGTTCTTGCCGAATTTGGATCGCCTGCAAGCGGACCATCTCGAGCAGAGCGAGGAACATGCACACCAGGGCTTGCCGCGATGGGACGCGCATTAACAGCTGTTTCAGGCGAATGGGGCGATTTTCCAGCGACAGCCGGCGGCGCAGGTAGTCGATCATCTGGCCTACCGTGACGGTTTCTTCGTCGACGTTGATGATGGGGCGGGTGCGCACGCGGTCCAGCACCTGCTGGAATGTCTTGACGAGATCGATCACGTCGGCGGCGATCTCTGGTTCGGTGCCTTCCGCCTCCATGAATTCTTTCAAGGATGGATTCGACAGCACCGCGTCTTCGATCTGCTGTTTCTGTAAAAGCATTTGGGCCGCGGACTTGAACTTCTCGTGCTCGAGCAGACGGTTCACCAGTTCAGTGCGAGGATCTTCTTCTTCTCCGGCGGCGGCCAGCGGATCGCGCGGCAGCAGCATCTTCGATTTGATATGAATCAGCACCGATGCCATGTAGATGAAATCCGCCGCGACGTTTACATCGAGTTCGCGAATTTTCTCTACATAGGCCAGGTATTGCGCCGTGATGCGCGCGATCGGAATGTCGTAGATGTCGATGTCCTGCTTGCGGATGAGATCGAGAAGAAGATCGAGCGGGCCGTCGTAGACGTCGGTGACGGCGACCGAGAACGGGGAATCGCTTTGTTCTTTTTTTCGCTCGCCTGACGCCGTACCCGCCGCCACAATGATGGCGGAAGAAACAGGCTCGCCCGCGCGATCCCTGAGACTCACAACTTTGATTCCTTCTGTCATTTAGTTGGAACCCTTGCCCAGCCCACGTTCCTGTGACATTCCCATCGCTGCCCGCACCTCATTCATTGTCTCACCTGCGGCCTTGCGCGCGCGGTTCGTGCCGTCTTCAAGAATATCCCAGGCGAGGCCTGGATTCTCCTCAAATTTGCGGCGGCGCTCCTGCATGGGGTTCAGCAGTTTCACCAGGGAGTCGGCGGCCCAGCTCTTGCATTCGATGCATCCGATGCCCGCCGACCGGCAACCTTCGTTCACTTTTGCAATCGTATCTTTACTGCTGAAAATCTTGTGCAGATCGCCTACCGGACATACATCGGGATTTCCGGGGTCCGAGCGCCGCACGCGGGCCGGGTCGGTGACCATGGTCTTCAACTTCTGGCGCACTATGGGTTCGGGATCGGTGAGCAGGATCGTGTTGCCGTAAGATTTCGACATTTTGCGGCCGTCGGTGCCAGGCAACTTCGCCGCGGGCGTTAGCAAGGCTTTTGGTTCGGGAAACACATCACCTGATCTGCCGTAGAACCCGTTGAACCGCCGCGCGATTTCTCGCGTCAACTCCACGTGGGCGACCTGATCTTCGCCGACCGGCACGACATCGGCTTTGTAGATCAAAATATCCGCAGCCTGCAGGCAGGGATAACCAAGGAACCCGTACGTTCCTAAATCTTTGCCCTTGATGTTTTCCTGCTGTTCTTTATAGGAAGGAACGCGCTCCAGCCAGCCCAGTGGTGTGATCATGGAAAACAGAAGATGCAATTCGGCATGCGCGGGCACGTGCGACTGGATGAAGATCACGGACTTTTCCGGGTCGAGGCCCGCCGCCAGCCAGTCGAGCGCAACATCCAGAGAATTCTCTTTCACTCGCGAGGTGTCGGCGTAGTCGGTGGTCAGCGCGTGCCAGTCGGCGACTTCGAAGAAGCATTGGTACTCGTCCTGCATGCGCACCCAGTTATCGAGCGCTCCTACGTAGTTGCCGAGATGCAGTTTTCCAGTCGAACGCATGCCGCTGAGCACGCGCCCACGCGATTTGGAGGAAGATGTCATTTGCTTTCAATGGGAGCTGACGATAAGAGAAGCCACACGACCAGCGGAGCCATTCTCATGTTCACACGCGCATGTCGATATGCGATGTTTAAGGGGCTGAAGCATCACGCAGGGCTTACTTCGATAGTAACACGGGGAAACGCGCGTCCAGAACCACGAATTGGTAGTGGCTACGGTCGACGAGCTTTTACCACTAAGGACACAAAGGTCCACAAAGGAAATCCCGACCAAACTGCAGTCTGTTTGAAATGCCTCACGTTCGTTCGTGCTTGATGATTTTACCGTTCATCGTCGAACTGACCCACTACTCACGATTTACTTCGCCGGAATGCTTTATAATCGCGGCTTTCCCGGCCAGCACGCGAAAAAATCGCACAGAATCCGTGAACACTCTCGCCCGCAAGCTGCGCGTCACCGACTACTTCACTCTGGGCTGGGGCACGATGGTGGGAGTGGGCTGGCTAGTGGTGATGGATGACTGGCTGGGGCGCGGCGGCTCCATGGGCGCGCTGTTGGGCTTCGCGATCGGTGGCGCAGTGTTGCTGCCAATCGGCTGGGTCTACGGCAAGCTGGTGATGGCCATGCCCGATGCTGCGGGCGAAGTCGCCTACACTTCGGCGGCGTTTTCGCGCGGCATCAGCTTTGCGACTGGTTGGATGATGATGCTCGCCTACTTCATCGTCTGCCCCTGGGAAGCCGTGGCGGTGGGGCGTATTGCTGGTTACATTGTTCCCGGGTTGGATTCGCTGGAAATCTATCGCGTGGCTGGGCGCCCGGTTTATCTTCCGCATTTGCTCATTGGACTCGCACTTACTGGGCTGCTGACTGTGCTGAATTACCGCGGCATACGCCTCAGTGCAACGTTTCAGAACTGGACCAGCTTTGGGACGCTCGCCCTGTTTATCGTGTTCGTCGCGATCGGAGTGAGTCGCGGATCGCCGCGCAACTTTCCGCCGCTGTTTACGCACAGTCCGTTTGTTTCGATTCTGCTGGTCATCCAGATTGTCCCTTACTTCATGACCGGATTTGAGTCAGTGAGCAAGGCCGCGGAAGAAGCTGACCCGGATTTCCGTGGGCGAAGTTTCTTTCGCGCCATCTGGATGGCTATTTTCGTCGGCATTCTTTTTTATACGTGCATCGTTGCGGCGGTGGGGTTCGTGGCTCCGTGGCACGCGCTGATCCGCGAGAAGTTCATGACGGCGGTGGCATTTCAGCAGGCGGTAGGGTCGCGATGGATCGTCAACATCATTCTTGCCGCTGCTTTGCTGTCGCTGTTCAAATGCTTCAATGGAAATTTTGTGGCGGCCAGTCGCCTTGTGTTTGCCCTGGGACGGCGCGGGTTGATTGATGCCGGCGCGGGCAGAATTCATCCGCGGCATCGGACGCCTTCGATTGCCGTGCTCTGTGTGGGAGCCGCCACGGCGGCTTGTATGCTGCTGGGAGATGCGATCCTGGTGCCCATCACCGAAGTTGGCTCGGTCGCGTGCGCGATCGGATGGTCGGCGACCTGTCTGGCTTGTCTTTATCTGGGGCGAGCGGGAGTGCGGTCGAACCGCATTGAGCTTTCAGCGATGGAGCGTGGCATCGCCGTATTTGGATTGCTGGTGGGAATAGCGATGCTGCTGATGAAAGTTGTTCCGCTTGTGCCCGGGCACTTCACGGTTTACGAATGGCTGGCGTTGGGAATCTGGATTGCGCTGGGTGCGATCTGCGGACGTAAGAAAGCACCGGGAACCCTGACTGATGTGTGACTGGTGTGCGGCTAAAGAGAGGCGAAGATGAAATCTGATTTCAAACTGCATCGTGCGTTGCTCCTGATGATTCTGATTTCTGCCGGCTTCACGCTGTTGGCACAAACGTTCGCGCAAGCGCCTGCCTTCGACCTCGTCGTCATCAATGGCCATATTATTGACGGCACTGGCTCGCCGTGGTATTCGGGTGACGTTGGAATCCGCGAGGGACGAATCGCGGCGATCGGCAATCTCGCAGCCGCGCCTCGTAAACGGACGATTGACGCTGCCGGCAAAGTGGTCGCACCTGGTTTCATCGACTTGCTCGGACAGTCGGAAATGACGATTCTGGTTGACCCGCGTCTCCCTTCGAAGATTTACCAGGGCATCACGACGGAGATCACGGGCGAGGGAAATTCCATTGCGCCGCTCAACGATGCGCTGATTCAAGCCGGCCATTCCGGTTACGAGCACTACAAAATCACGCCCGACTGGCGCACGTTCCGCCAATATTTTGCGCGGCTGGAAAAACAGGGGATGGGGATCAACCTTGCAAGCTACGTGGGCGCTACGACTGTCCGGACCATCGTGCTTGGCGAGGAAAACAAGCAGCCTACACCAGAACAACTTGAACAAATGAAGGTGCTGGTGCGTGACGCCATGAAAGACGGCGCAGTCGGCGTTTCCACCGCGCTGGAATATGCCCCGGCTCCTTATGCGAAAACAGAGGAACTGATCGCGCTCGCTAGCGAGGCTGGAAAATTCGGGGGCATCTATTCGACGCACATGCGCAACGAGAGCGACTCGGTGCTCGACTCCATCGACGAAGCGCTGCGCATTGGCCGTGAAGCCCATGTCCCGGTGGAGATCTGGCACATCAAGGTGGCCGGGAAAAATAACTGGGGACGCATGCCCGAGGTCGTCGCCAAGATTAATGCGGCTCGCGCGGCGGGCGCCGACGTTAGCGCTGACACTTACGCCTACACTGCCTGGTACAACGATTTTTCGGCGTTCATTCCAGCCTGGGCGCACGAAGGCGGGACGGCGAAACTGGTGGAGCGGTTGAAAGATCCCGCAACCCGAGAGCGCATTCGCAAAGACATGCTTACGCCGTCGAAAGATTGGGACAACGAGTGGCAGGAGATTCCCGGGCCCGAGGCGGTTATGATCGGCGTAGCGCAGAATCCCAAGCTGGTGCCGCTGCAAGGCAAGCGGCTTTCAGAGATTGCGAAACTGTGGAATAAAGATCCCATGGATGCGCTCTTCGACTTTCTCATTGAAGATCCGTTCGCGGACGTTGCCGTGTTTGGCATGTCGCAACCCGATGTGACACTTGCTCTGCAACAGCCGTGGGTCGCAATCGACAATGATTCTTCGGGCACGTCGCCCGAGGGAATGCTGGGCCAGGAGCATCCGCATCCCCGCGCTTACGGCACGTTCCCGCGCATTCTGCGAAAGTATGTTCGCGAAGAAAAGGCGCTTACTTTGGAAGATGCGATCCGCAAGTTTTCCGCGCTGGCGGCGCAGCGTTTGCGGCTCACCGATCGCGGCGTTCTCAAGGCTGGGATGTGGGCGGACGTGGTGGTGTTCGATCCGGCGACTGTGCGGGACCTGGCAACTTTTGACAATCCCAATCAGCTTTCTGAGGGGATGGAATATGTTCTGGTGAACGGCGCGCCTGTGATCGAGCAAGGGAAGATGACGGGGGCGCTGCCCGGAAAAGTGCTGCGCGGGCCGGGATATCAGCCGTAAATGTTGGTCTGACTATTTACTTCAACTGCGCCTGCGTTTCTGGATTGGATACCTGCGTCACTCGCGGCTCCGCAACCGTGCCGCCGATGGCATAGGTTTTCGCGCCGCCGGTCGCGTCCGGCTTGCTGGTGAATTTCAGGTCGAGTGCACGGGTTAACAAGGCGGTTCCGGTCACCTGAAATTTTCCGGACGGAGAATCGAGCCGGGCTTCTTTCACCTCAATCTTGCCGCTTTGCAAATGCGCGCGTCCTTGCAGTTGATCGATCGTCAATGGGTCTCCATCGTTCACCAACTGCAGATGGGGCAACGTGCCGTCGCGCACATCGAACTGCACGGCGCCTTCGGCAGAGTTCCAGAAGTCGGAAGAAGCGGCGCCCGAGGCGGTGATCTGGTAGCTGCCGCTGGCGGTTCCGGCAATCCATTCGTCGTGCATGGCGCTGGCCAGTTGACGCAGGGCGATTCCGGTGATGGCACCGCTGCCGGCGTAAACAGCGGGCTTCACGCTGAAATCTGCTTGCCATTCGCCGCGGTGCTTTCCGCCGAGAAATTCTCCGCGCAGGTCGGAGAGATGGAGCTTTCCGGCATCCAGCGACAGGTCGGCCGAAACATGATTCGCGGCGATGCCGCGCAACAGCAAGCGGTTGGCGGTGACGCTGCCATCGGCGTGCAGGCTGGTGAAAAATGTTGGTCCCGGCTGGTCGTTGGACGCCGGCAGACGGTACCAGGGTCGCGGCTGCGGCCGCGGACTCACCCACTGAGCCACCTCACTCAAGGTCAGTTGGTTGGTGGAAAGATCGAAGGTGACCGTGCATGCAGCGGGCGTTCCGCAGCCACGGGGCAACTCCAGCGACCCCGTCCAGAGTGCGTGAGCAGCGTTCGCAGTCAATTTCGTGACCCGCACTTTGTCGGGCAAGAGTTGCAGGTTGGCCGAGGAAATCTCGATCGGGTTCTCCACTCCACGTACTTCAACTCGCACACTGTGCAGCTTTGCGGTTCCGGTCACTTGCGGCTGAGGGAGATTGGAAAAACCTGCGCGAGTTCCTTCCATCCAGCCATGCCAGGTTCCTGCAATCTGCAAATCAATCTGGGTCTGGCCTTCTACCGCTGCCGCGAGGGCTGGCAATCCAAACAGTTTGGCGACCCGAAGGGTTCGACCGACTTCGGCGTCGCCCTGCAGGCTAATCCGATACCCGGAGAGTCCGATCCAGCCGCGCGCCAAAGGAGATGTGCCGTGTGCACTGGCCAGCGGAAACGGTCCGAACTGCAGGCCTGGACCTGCATCTCCCGCCAGCCCACGATTCGCGGAACGGTCCGGCATGAAGCTCAAGGGGACACTGGCCGCGTCCAATTCGGCTTTGCTGCTTGCCGAGGCCAGGTGAAGGCCGATGATCTCTCCACTCCCGGAGAATTGGGGCGCAGCGCCGGCCGGTCCATTTCTACGCATCGTCAGACTGCCGCGTATTTCCCCGTTGGCCTCCAGATCTTCCGGCAGACTTTTCTTGGCGTGCTGAGCTAACGCTACAAGCGCGCTCGCGGGCACATCCTCCGCGTTCAGCACCAGATCGTAGCGATGGCTCGCCGGCAGGCCCACGTCGCCCTTCAACACGAGCTGGCCGTTGCTCACCGGGACGCGGCAAAAAACTTCGTGCACCACATGGTCGAGGGAACTGTATCTTCCGTCGCAGTGCGCCGCCAGAGGAAGAGCCTGCGCGTTGGAAATATCGTAACGGCGGAAATCCCGAACCGAAGCGTCGCTGGCGATCTGCAGATTGACTGGAGTTCCCGCCAGTGTCAGGTCTATTTGCACGCCACCGCGCCAGCCCTTATCTTCGCCGCTCAGGAATTTTGTGAGCTGCCCCAGTTGCGGACGATCCCACTCCACGGTGAATTGCATAGGCGTGTCGCGCAGGCTGAGGGCGCGCTGCCAGGTTCCGTTAACCCGCAAAGTTCCGGTATCGTTCAGGTTCACGTCGCCGCGGAAGGGTTCCGCTTTCAGGCGTATTCCCCAGGTATTTTCCGATTCCTGCCACAGGGCGAAGTCGGCGTTGGTTAAGGCGTAGGGCTTCTTTTCCTGTCCAATCTTGAAATTGATTCGGCCTGAACTCACCTGAATGTAAGGGAACGCCGGCCGGGCTTCCGATTTGGCCTTCGCTGTGGGCGCGAGAGGCACGTGAGAAGTGCGCTCCAGCAGGGCTTCGAGGTTCCAGCGTCCGTTCTCGCCGTGCACAAGATTCAGGCTAGGCTCGTTCACGTCGAGACGCGCGATCTCCAGATGGCCTCTGAGCAGCGAAGTCAGCCGCAAGTCGGCGGTGACTTCGGGGGCGCGCAGCATGGGTTCCTGGCCGAAAGCCGGATCGTCGTAGACGACAAGATTTTCCAGGTCGAAGCCGGGACGCGGCAACAAGCGCAGATGAACGGAGCCAATTTCTACGGGACGAGCCAGGCCCGCGCTGATCGACGCGGCAATGCGCGATTTTAGACGGGAGGCTCCGGGACGCAGCAGAAATAACAGCAGCAGGACTGCCGCGACAGCGATGCGGCGTTTGGAAGAGAAAAACTTCACCGTACGACTCGAAAAGTGCGAGACCAACGCGTTTCGTCGAAGAAGTGAAATACGACTTTGCTGAGAAACAGGAGACGATCACCCCAGCCAGTTTTCAGATATTGCCGGTCCGGCGTTTCAAACGACCAGTAGATGAACATGGGGCGTCCAATCACGTTTTCCTTTGGAATGAAGCCCCAGAAGCGGCTGTCGAGGCTGACGTCGCGATGATCGCCCATGGCGAAATAGTGATCGGGGGGCACCACAAGGTCGCCGCCCTGAATGTGAGTTGCCAGCTCTTCTTCCCACGCGGGAGAAACGTTGTACGCTTCAGAAGGCGGCACCGCAGGAAAGTTGTCGCGGTACTCATTCGGAGGGTAGCCCGGAGTGTAGAAGACGTAGGGCTCGTCCTTCAACTCCACACCGTTACGGAAAACCACGCCATTGCGCAGGTGAATTCGGTCTCCTGGAATCCCCATGATGCGCTTCACCACATACATTCCAGCCTCGGCTGGGTCAGGGTGCAGAAAGACTACGATGTCTCCGCGGTGGATGTCGCGATAGGGAAGCAGCGGCCCTACCCAGGAGCTCTTGGGAGCAAACTGTATGCGGTTCACGAATACGTGGTCGCCGATCAGCAGCGTGTTTTCCATGGAGCTCGATGGAATCTCAAACGCCTGCATCACGAAGGTGATGATGAAGAGTCCGGTGACCAGCACGGCCGCGAGCGAAGACAGAAACTCTACGGTCGTTTCTTTCGGTTTCTGTTCTTCGATGGGTTCGGTTTCGTCGTCCTTCGAAGTTAAGCCTGCCGAATTCTTCTTCAGCTTGGGTTCTTCGACGCTTTCGGCAATGTTGTTTTTTTTCGCCAAGATGTTTTTCGCCAAGATGACCATTGCGAGAGTCTGCGAACGCAAGAATTCTCGCAGTCCAGACCAGTCTAGTGTACCAGCCGCAGTGTCCGATTCCAGCGCGTGATCTGAAACACGTGCGTCACCGCATACGCGATGTGGTAGAGCTTGCCACTCAAAGAAGAGGCCGGGTCGCCGTCCCAGCTCCGAATCGACCAGTAAATCAACAGCGGCCTTCCGATGATATTCTCGCGCGGCACAAAGCCCCAATAGCGGCTGTCTTCGCTGTCGTCGCGATTGTCTCCCATGACGAAGTAGTGTCCTTCCGGAACGATCAGCTGGCCATCTTCCACCAGCTTGCGCATCTCCAGCCACCACTTTCCTTCGAGGCCCAGGGTGATGGGAGCGTCCAGGCGCGGAAAGTTGTCGCGGAACATATTGTCGGGGGGGAACAGGAACCGGACATACGGTTCCCGCAGCGGCGCGCCATTGATCCACACCTGCTTGTTTACCAGCCGGAGTTTATCTCCCGGAATACCGATTACGCGCTTTACGAAATGCTGCCTGGGATCGACCGGGTAGTGAAACACAATGATGTCGCCGCGCGCGATTTTCTGGTAAGGCACGAGATAGTTGTCGGCAGCGCGCTCGCCATAGCAGAGTTTATTTACTAAAAGATAATCTCCCACCAGCAGCGTATCCATCATGGATTCGGAAGGAATCTGGAATGCCTGCACGATGAACGTGATGACGAAGACCGCGATCACCACCGTGCCCAGCAGGGATTGCACCGACCCGACCATGTCCGTTCCCAGTGTCCTCACCAAATCGTGGTGGCCGTCGTTGCTGGTCGCGATGGGGCGCCCAGGAGTGGCTGGCTCGAGGATGGGCTGGTCGACCTTGGCACCGTCGACAGTCGCCTCAACTTTGACGCCGGAATCCGAACCCGCGGGCTCCGCCGTTGCGGGCGCAGATTCGTCCGCCGCGGAAGCGGTGCCGGTTGGCGCGATTTGGTCGTCTGCTGAATCCATGAACTCTATTTCTCCGCCGTTTCCGCAAGCGCGCTGCTGGCCGCGGGCTTCGATCGGGAAGCCAGGAAGGTCAGCAGTTGCCGCGCCGCATCCTGTTCGGCGGTTTTCTTGGTTGAACCCTGTGCCCGTCCCACGAACTCTCCCTGGAGTTTGCCATCCTTCATGTTCAGACGGACTTCCACGGTAAATGTCTTGCGGTGCTGGGGCCCTGCCTCCTCCACCAGCACATACGAGGGCTGGGGCAACCCCAGGCCCTGCAGCGCTTCCTGCAGCGCCGACTTGAAATCCGTAACCGGAAGCGCGCCGCCTTTCAGAGCCATGCGCTCCAGTTCCGGAGCCACAATCTCCCGCAGCACGAACTCGCGCGCGGCATCCAGGCCGCCATCCAGATAAATAGCCGCCAGGATGGCTTCGAGCGCGTCCACCAGAAGGGCGGTTTTTCCGCGGCCGCCGCTTTTTTCTTCTCCGCGGCCGAGGCGCAGATAGTGGCCGAGTTCCAACTGCTGCGCTACCTGGATGAGATGCCGCTCACTTACTAGATGCGCGCGCAGCTTGGAAAGTTCGCCCTCGCGAAAATGGGGAAGCCGCTGAAAAAGCTCTTCGCTGGTAATCAGCGAGAGCACGGCGTCCCCTAGGAACTCCAACTGTTCGTTATCGCTGACCTTGTATTTGCTTTCGCCGGCCTGTTGCGACTCCTGCTCGCGCGCCTGTGAACTGTGGGTGAGAGCCTGCTCCACCACGGCCCGGCGGTGAAAGTGGTAGTTCAAAGCCGCTTCCAGAGCGGTGATTTCCCGTTCTTTCATTCTGGGTCCAATACAGGCCTGGGCTCCGCCGAAAATATGGCGGAGCCGGGAACTCTATTTCGGCGGCGGATTGCGTCCGGGCGCCGTGCCGCTGTTGAGCTTGGTCAGACGGTCCTTTTCATCGCGCGCCGCCTTCCCCACTCCGGAGTCGGGATGATCTTTCGTGAGATCCACCGCCTGGTCGACGTATTTCATGGCCTCTGGAATTTTGTTCTGCATGTCCAGCGAAACCGCCACCCGAAAGACCGCTAACGAATCCGGTTGCGACGGCAACGCATCAATCGACTTTTTGAGATTCATCTCCGCATCCGCCCAATTACTGGCTTTGAAGGAGATTGTGCCCAGGACGATATATGCCTCGGATCGCACGAAACCCTTGAACCCGCTTAAGGTTTCCGGAGAATAGCCGGTGGTCGGGATGTCGGTGTCAATTGTGATCAGTGCGCGCTCGGCATCCTTTTTGGCTTCTGCAATCTTCTGATCCTTATCGAGATCCGTGTCGCGGGTCTGCTCCGCGAGGGCCTGCGATACACCCACCAGGGCAGCGGGATCATCCGGGTCAATCGCCAGGACTTTTCTGCCCATGTCAATCATCTTGTCGGCGTTATTAGCCTGCTGATACCTTCCCATGGCCGCCGTGTACAGGGGGGCACGCAATTCACTCTCAGGAAACTTTGCGGCGAAGTCGTCGGCCGCCTTTTCCAGCGCCACCGGGTCCGTCAGCGCTATGGCTGCCTTGTAGGCGTCGAACTCCGGCTGCGTTTTAGCTGCCGGCGGGCGCTTGCCCTGCGGTGCTGTTCCAGTTTGTCCGGCCGCTGGCGCGGCCTGCCCGCTCTGTGACGCCGGCTTATTCGTACTTTGCCCCAGACTCCAGACCGATATTGCCAACACCGCAACTATCATCGCTGCTCGCTTCATGCGTTCTCCTATGCCTTCGAACCTGCTCGATTTTCAACTGACGTCGCCGCCGACCGCTGCACCAGCAACCCGGCATTGTAACCGGAATCCGAGCTTGCCTACTGAGGTTTCGCTGCGGGCGGCTCATAGGCCCGTGCCAGCCCTCGTTCCGCGGCCGCCTTGATCTCCGGCAACTGGCCGCCGGTCGTCAACGCTGCCTGGTACTCGATCACGGCCGCAGGGCGGTCATCCTTCAAATCCAGAATCCTTCCCAGGTACACGTGCGACCAGGCGATGACCCTGGCTTCCTTGGCTTCCGCGATGGCTTTGTGAAAGTTATCCAGCGCGGTGGGCATGTCTTTATTGGCCACCGCCACTTCCGCCAGGATGAACAAAGCGCGCCCCTGATCGCCGATCTTTTTGTCCATGGCTTGCTGCGCCAGTTCCCGCGCGCCCCTGGTATCGCCCGCTGCCAGCCGCTTCTCCGCATTGACCAGCATCTGGCGATCCTGCAGCCGAGACAATTGCAGCAGTTCCGGCGATGCGGACTTGGCAAAGTCTACCTCGGCGGCCGCTTTCTCCTCTTTTCTTACATCCACGGCGTCGAGTATGTCGGGATAGGCGCTGCGAATCCCCGCGGGATCTTTCTCGAAACCCACCAGCGCGTTATAGAAATACTTGGTGAGGATATAGCCCTGACGCACCGCATCGTCCACAGCCTGGGCCCGCATCGCATCCGCGGTCTGCTTGGGCCCGGTGGTGCGAATCTCGACGGCCCGCACCAGGCATTCGGTTACCAGCAGCGAAATGTCCGTCCGGAAGCCTTCTTCGAGCGGTGCCCGCTTTACCGACTGCAGCAACGGCTCCAGCCGCTTGATCGCGATGGGATGCTTTTCTGCAAGCGGATCCATCAGGTAGTGCAGAAACGTGTGCCGGATCTCATTCATCTTCAACGGCGAGTCCGTCGGCGAGCCCGCCGCCGAGTCTGGCGAGGGGAACACGACCACGTCGTAATCCGATCCGTAGTTGCGCGCGTTGGTTTCGCTGGGATCACCCATGAAATCCAGATAGACCGTGAAGTTGCGCCCCAGGTATCCCCCCGATTGCATCTTGAGGTAGATCTCGGTATCGAACACCATCTTGGCCAGCGGCTCGTGATAGCGGCGGGCGACCATCGCATAGTTGTTCTTGTGCCGATCCCAGATGGCGTGCAATCCCGCTTTTTCGTAGAACTTTTCGAGGAGCGCGCCGAACCCCGCGATCGGCCCCGCGTCCGGAGGCATCTCGTCTTCTTTCACCTTCGGAAGAAAATTCGGCGGGCCCTGCAGATAAAGCGCCAGGGAAACATACTGCGACAGGTCGTGGGCGGCGCCGTTGCCCCGGGTTGATTGGTAGAAGTCGCACATTGCGTTGGCTGTGGCCTGCGCATCGTCCGATGACTTCAGATTTTTCTCCACCTCGGCCCGGACCTCGAGCCGCACAGGGTCGGAAATCGCCAAACCATCATCGAACCCGCAGGCGTTCACCGCGGTCAGGACGGCAAACAGGGTCTCGTTGTTGGTATCGAGCGTAATGGGAGAATTGCCCTGCCCCGCGCATAGCGGCGCCAGCAGCCCCAACAAAGCCGCCAGAATCGGCCCTCGAACCCGTGAACTCAGGAAAAACCTCCCCAGGATGGCTACTGCATGAAGCGCCGAATGACGACCGCCATAGGCCGACCGCCAAACGAAAACGGGAACATGACCAAGTTTAAGTGCTTCCCGGCGGAGGGTCAAACCCCCAGATGGGGTGGAAGGAACGGACGGCAAAACTGCCACACCCCTGACGACGGAGACCAATTCATGCCGTCGTAAAGGAATGGCGTGAGACGCGCGCTACACCTAATTTGTTCGGAATTCGAGGGTTGTTCAGTGCTCGCCAGGCGACTTGTTTATCCGTAAGACGAGGTCCAGCTCATCCGGCACCCTATCGGCTTCAAACTCAGCGGGTACGCTGTAGCGAGATGAGACGAAAGGAGGCCCTTTAAGATCATTGACAGCCTCTTCTGCATATATGCGAATGCGTGATTTGCCAAACACATCGAAAGTGGCTTGACCCTTATGATCGGTAATCGCTACGTGAGCGGCATCGGTCAAGTTCTGGAAACCTTTTGTGTTCTCGTATGCCACATAGACCCACGCACCGTCAATGGCCTTACCATCGGGCCACGTCACTCGAACTTGCATCTTCCGCTCCTGGAGTCTTGGAAGAACAAAATCCGCATGTTGGATGTGTTGACCGTCGCTTAGGTCAATGATTTGGGCATCGCCGAAAGTCTTTGCGGACGGATAGTAAACGGATGGATATCGAGAGTCTTCCTGCGGCCCCCACGGATTGACCAGTAACTTGTAACGGCCACGAGGTATTTCAGAAATACGAAAGTGGCCACTCGCGTCAGTCCGTTGAAGGCCCGAAACCTGGGGAATTGTGTCTGTTCCGTCCGGATTCAGCAAGAGCAACCAAGTCTGTGCCGGTGCTCCCGCAGCATCTCTGATCGTGCCCTCAATGCTCCCGTCCCAACTGACCTGGAAGTTTTGCTCGATCAGTTTGCTGTGAATGAAAGCTTCTTTATTCAGCTTCCCAACTGGTGCGGACTGGGTCTCGGGCAAATCCACCGTCAGCGTGTAGTCGTCTGGCGGCAAGCCATCGATTTCGTAGATTCCCTCTGGATCCGCAACTGCGACGGTCTTGCCCGAGGAACTTGTCGCCGTAATCTTTGCGCCGACAAAAGGTGTGTGCGGCGTAGGAGGTGTGAGCCCTTGAGTAAAGGGCTCGGGCTTTCGCACGTATCCGATGATGCGCGCACCGCTAGCGGGTAGCGTCTCTTGCAATGCCCGCAAGTCGATCGTTGCGTCAACAATAGGCCGGCTGCGGGCGCATGGTCCCGCTTCCACAATTGGAAGGAAGCGCGTCAGTAAACCCTCCGGCCGACGGCCGTCAATAAAATACGTTTCGCCTTCCCAGAAGATGGCATGCGTTAACAAAACGAAATGCGAATTCCAGCGAGGCAGCCCCCAAAACCGATCCTGAACGACGCCGATTGCCCAGTCGCCTGCTTGCCATCCAAGTCGATCGGTGTTTTTGTGGCCTACGTAAATCAAACGTGCAGTGAACACAGCCTGTCCAGGGAATGCTGGCTTAGTAAACAGCGCTCTCCCCGAGCAGTCGGGCCCCCAGAGCGATGATTGCCACGCTGTCATTGCAAAGGTGGTGGCGATGTCCAGGATCACAACCACCGCGCACGTCGCAAGAACGTTCCCGATTAGTCTCCTTCGCGATGCGGGTCGTTGTGCGAGCAGAGGAGGCCAGCCCCATTTGTTAGTGCCCAACCAAAAAAGTCCAAACGCAACCAATAGCGCTGACCACCCTGCGAGCCTCGGGAGCAGTGAGGCAGTCCATTGGGACCTGACGAACACTGGACTCACAAGAGCTGCCGAAATCAGGAAGAGATACATCGCGCGTTTCTTGTTTCGGATCGCGAATAGCGGCACGACAAAAGGAACAAAAAAAAGCAGTGCCAAACCAAGTGCGATTCGGAGAAATGGGGAGTAGAAGATGCCATCGCCCTTTACCCAAGCCAAGAAACCGGCTTCCGGATAACCGATCGAAAACGCTACGAACGGCGAACAAATCAGAAAAACCAGCCCTCCACGCCGCGGGTTTCGCGTCCCGAGAAGGGATCCAACAATAAAGGTCATACCCAGGAGACCAATTCCGGCGGTCTGGATGCACGACTTGTACCAGTAGGGATCAGCGGCGCGGTCAGGAATCCATCGCTGCCCGGATAGCGAAAGGGCCAGCAGTCCAATGAGAACTCCCAGCGCGACGATGAGCCAGCTGGCGGCCTTTCTGGCGAACACAGATTTCTGACTGAGGGGCAATCCTCGCCGACGGTTACCGCCGACAGACTGCTGCGCAAGCTGGGCCTCCATCTTCGTGGAGACATCAGGCGCATATCGATCGAGCGCGCGGTTGAGAGTGGCGGCAAAAAGTAACACCATGCCCACAACGGTCAGCAGATACCCAATTGCCAATTCATTCTCGGCATACATCGGGATATGCAGCGGCGACCAATTTGTTCGGAGAAAGGTGAGGGTGTCAAACAGGAGCGACAGGCCAGCAGCCAAAAGCGCGTATCCGACCCATCTTCTGGGTGGTATCGCCATAACAGGATTAGACTCCACACAAGATCCTCATGTTCCGAAGACCTTCGGGCAAGGGTACGAAAGTGATCGGCACGAGTAGCGGGTGTATGGCAGTTTTGCTGTCTCTCATTTCCACCCTCAAGCCCAGTCCTCTACAAGTCCCCCAGCGAGAGACGCCTGGCGAATTTCCTTCATTCACCGGGAGGTTTCGCTGATTATTCTGTAGAATAGCGGCGAGGAAAAAACCTTCATGAGACGGATCGCGCTCTCGCTCGGATTCGCGGCTTGTTTGGCGCTGCCCTTGTTTGGACAGATGGGTGGCATGAGTGTGACGTTTACCAAGGACGTCGCCCCGATCCTGCAGAAAAATTGTCAGAGTTGTCACCGGCCGGGTGAAGCGGGACCGTTCTCCATGCTGACGTATGAAGATGTTCGTCCCTGGACGGGGGCGATCAAGCTGGCGGTGCAGCACAAAGTTATGCCGCCGTGGTACGCCGATCCGCAATACGGACACTTCTCCAACAATCGCGCGCTCAGTAACGAGGACATCAAAACGATTGTGGCGTGGGTTACGGCTGGCGCGCCTAAAGGTGACATGAAGGACATGCCTGCTCCACTCAACTTCACGGAGGGTTGGGGCATCCCGAAGCCGGACGTAGTTATCCAACTCCCAAAGGAGTTTCCGGTGCCTGAATCGGGCATGGTGGAATATCAATACGCGATTGTGCCCACGGGATTCACCAAGGACACGTGGGTGCAGGCTGCCGAAGTGCGTCCGACGGAGCGTGCCGTGGTGCACCACATCATCGCGTATGTCCGCGAGCCCGGCTCGAACTATTTCAAAGATCAGAAGCCTGGAGTCTTTTTTGAAGCGCCGCCGGAGAAAGAGGGCAAGGCTGATACCAGCGCGCTGCCCAGCGACTTCCTGGTCGGCTATGCGCCGGGCCAGCCCGCGGAAATCCTGCAGCCGGGCCAGGGAAAGCTGATCAAGGCGGGGTCCGACATCGTATTTGAAGTGCACTACACGCCGAACGGAAAGCCTGTGATGGACCGCACCAAACTCGGATTGGTCCTGGCGAAAGAAGTTCCGAAAGACCGGGTGCAAACTCTTTCCGCGGTGAATGGCACGTTCAAAATTCCTCCCGGTGATCCCAATTACCGCGTGGATGCGTCGTTTGAAGTGGCCCACGAAGTGACGCTGGCTGGCCTGCATCCCCACATGCACACGCGGGGCAAGGACTTCGAATACCGCGTGGTGTTTCCCAACGGCGAGACACGGACGCTCTTGCGTGTGCCGGCGTACAACTGGCACTGGCAGCTCTGGTACAACCTGGAGGAACCGATTGTTTTGCCGAAAGGTACGAAGATCGAATGCACCGCGCATTTCGACAATTCGGCGGATAATCCGGAGAATCCGGATCCCACGAAAACTGTGATTTGGGGTCAGCAGAGCTGGGATGAAATGATGGTCGGCTTCTTCAATCTGGTCTACGACGCCAAAGTGCAGCCTAAAGACTTGATCCCGGAGAAGAAGGCTGCGAACCCTCCCGATAAATCGCCTGTTGCCAGCAACTGAGGGAAATCGATTTCTAAAACGCGTCGGCGGGAACTACCGGACGGACTACGCTAACTTGCGAGCGAATTCCACGTCCTGCCGCATATCTTCGTTCACGTCGCCTTCTTTTTCGTACTCCACCGCGACGAGTCCGGCGAAGTTCTGGCGGCGTAGTTCCTGCATCACTTCCGGAATCTTTGAGATTCCTTTTCCGAGGAGCACATTCACCTCGCCGTCGACGGCTTGAATGTCCTTGAGGTGCACCAGTTTCAGATGCGGTCCCAATTTGCGCAGAGCGTCCACGGGATCGTGCCCGCACGATGCGAAATGGCCTACATCCGCGGTGGCGCCAACCGTATTGGATAATCCCTTCAGCGCATTCAAAACGTCCTCAGGACTCTCATACGCGAATTTCTGTCCTTTGAAGTAGTGGTTGTGGATTCCGAAAGTTAACTTCTCCTGCGTAAGGCGGCTGTCAATTCGATTCAGGATTCCGCCAGTCGCGTCGCCGGTAATATTGCTGACGCCGAGGATTTTGGCAAACCGAACGGCATTTTCGAGGTCGATATCTTCTTTGATGGTCGCCGTGTAATACGACACGCAGTGGATTCCTGCCTGATCGAACTTGGCCCGAGCCGAACGGAACAGATCATCGGTGGGATGATTCATCAGCATGAACTCGCCGCGCGACATTTCGATTTCCCGAACCCCAAGAGCGTTCAACTGCGCAATCATCGCATCCATGGAGAGATTGTGATAACTGTAAGTGCCAATCCCCACGTTGAGCCGAGCCGATGCCCGCAAGGGAACTGCCGTCGCAGCCACACCAGCCGCGATCATCTTCACAAAACTTCTACGCGTGATTGACGTTGTCTGCATTGTGCGTTGTTAAGAAACCTAAATTCATTAACCACGAAGGACGCGAAGGTTCACGAAGGAAACACCCACAAGAGAATCTCTCTTATGAAGCTTCAAGCGCGTGTTCACCGTTTTTCCGTTCCGGCGTCCGATCGCGGCAGCGGACGCGACGTTACATCCGCATTTTCCAGACCCATGGCCCATGCGATGGCCTCTGTGATCATCTGCCGAAATTCCGGCTTGTCCCAATTCTCTTTCACGTGTCCCAAGGTAGTGTAATAAACGCGGCCTTTGCCGTACATCTTCGCCCAAGTCACCGCGAAGTCGCCGTCGGTGCGGTGGACATTCTTGTTCTTCATATCGAGCTTGCTCACGTCGAGACGCATCAGCACCCGTACTTTGTCCCGTGAATAATTTCTCATCTGATAGATCTCGTCGCGCAGCACAAACTCACGCGGCCATTGCTGCATGCCCGGAAAACTCGGGTCCTCCACAATAATGGGCGCGTCGAAAGTTAGCCACGGATGCTCGTCGTAATAGCCGCCGATCATGTCTCCGTAGTCCGGCCAGTCGACGAAAGTAATGGCGGCGCTGTGCACTCCAATGAATCCCTTGCCGTCATCGTGGACGAACGAAATGAAGTCGGCCTTCTGCTGCGCGTCCATTTCGAGGTCGCCGCCGGTGTAGAAAAGTACGGCGTCGAAATCGTTCAGATTCCTGGCGTTGTATTCCAGCTTTTTCTTGGTCAGAACTTCAGTATCGGTGCGAAGCGTGGTATCCCACAATCCGCTCTCCGTTCCCAACCGCTCAATCGTGGCCATCGCGTGGGAAACCGCTTCGTGCCGGTATCCTTTTTCTTCGCCAATGACTAAGAGATGCTTCTTCGGAGGCGTAGCCGTCTGCGCCTGGCCAGGATTGTAGAGGGCAACGGTCAATATTAAGAGCGTAATCCGGATCATCGTCCTCATCATGTCTCGTTCAATGTCTTTCAGACAGTCGTTAGGCGGGAGCTTACGGGCAACCGGGCAGGGCCGGCGGCTGCGAACTGGCTTGGCCGGTGGCAAGCGCGAATCTTACGGCTGTGCGAATGGACAAGTCAATGACATTCCAGATGGGATGGCGGCTTCTCGAATGACGAGAAGATGAGATTTCCCTTTCCGATGCTAAAATTTCACCCACTCAAAAATGTCCATCCCTGCAACGCCGGAAGCCCGCAACGATGCAGGTGCACAGCGCGAACGCTTCTATCGTCCTGAACTGGACTGCCTTCGTTTCTTTGCTTTCTTTGCCGTTTTCGTTTTTCACACCATGGGGGGCGGCGACGCGGCCTATTTTGCGGCGCGTGGAGTTCCTTTCGCTAGCTTGATTGCGAGCGCGGCGTCCGCCGGAAGATTCGGGGTAGACCTTTTCTTTCTTCTCAGCGCTTACCTGATTACCGAGCTTTTGCTCCGCGAACAGGAACAGTGCGGAAAACTTGACCTGCGCTTCTTTTACCTGCGGCGCATTCTGCGCATTTGGCCGTTGTATTTTCTCGGGCTCTTGATCGCAGTATTGCTCCCGCTGGTCGACTCCAGTCAATATTTCCCGCCGAAGTACGCGCTCGCGTTTGTGTTCATGCTAGGGAACTGGCTCCCGCTCCATTTCCAAGTCGTTTCTCTGATGTGGCCCCTGTGGAGCGTCAGCCTGGAGGAGCAGTTTTACCTGCTGTGGCCGGCATTCCTATCAAAAGGAGGGCAACGGAAGCGATTGCTCTACGCGGTCGCCGCGTTGTTGACCATCGCCACGCTCGCGCGGCAACTTCTGTTTGGCTTCGCGCGCGGCCAGCATTCTGAGGTTTTCATTACCAGTTGCACGCTCACCCGGCTTGATCCTCTGGCGCTCGGTATCGCGACCGCCGTGCTCTTGTGGAAGAAGCCGATAACCTTGCGATGGTCATCCCGGCTGATTCTCCTGTTAGCAGGTTGTGGATTCTGGCTGGCCGCTGGACATCTTTACGGCCTGACCCGCAGCTTCATGCTTTTTGGTTTCCCGGCCGTTGCGCTGGGCGCGGGTCTGATGTTTCTCTCGGCCTTGGGCTCGCCGTTTGCTCCTCGCTGGCTCCGCTATCTCGGCAAGATTTCCTATGGCCTCTACGTATTCCACATGCTCGCGATCCATCTTTCCGTGAAATTGTGGGGAGGATTCGTGCACAATCTGCACGACTTTCTGGGCTACTGGTGCTTGAGTCTGCTGATGACCATCACCATGGCGGCGTTTTCCTACCGCTATTTCGAGTCGCCATTCCTGCGCCTCAAAAAGCGCTTCACAAGGGTTGAGTCGCGCCCTGTTTAGCAAAACGGCCTAGAAACCCGCTGCGGCTCCCAGGTCCACCGGTTCATCCTGCGCACCCCCGGCGGTCCCCGGCAATCGCGAATGTCGTTCTCGCGCCCTCCTCTCTCGAAGGCGAAGCATGGGCTGCTCCACCAGATAATAAGACAGGCAAGCCAACCCCACCGCAAACAGCAGGAAATACCAAGGGCGGGCGTGGGGATTGGCGGCAAACAGCTGCTGCCATAGATAAAGGCTATAACTGATTTTCCCCAGCCACACTACCGGCCCCAGATTCAAGAGCCGATAGGGGGTCTGCACCACATGAACTAGCACGCCGGCAATCGAGAGGAGCATCAGCGGCCACAAGAGAAATAACAGGACGACCGTGTGCATTCGCGTGACCGGCGGGTACATGGGAACCAGAACAATAGGGAAAAGCATGAGAACTCCCAGCCAGGGTTTGATCTTCGGGATACGCGGCGCAAGAATGGCCAGCAGACATCCGGCCGCCAGGCTGTCGGCCACGGCAGGGAAGGTCTCTACGGCGGCTTGCTGAAGCTTGAGCGCGTAGCAGACGAGCCGGTAAATCGGCGCGAACAACACTACGGCCGCCAGAATCTTGATCCTGTGCTGGTACCATCTCCTGAGCACACTGGGCCATAGGAAGTAAAACTGCTCTTCCACGCTTAGCGACCAGAGATGTCCCAGGAACCAGGGGCGAAGCGGATCAAAATTCGCGAGATAAACCACCGCTGCCGCGATGTGGTACCACCGGAGTTGGCTCCAATACAGCACGAAGACCGTCAGCATGAACGCCATCGCCGCGGGAAGAATTCTGTAGGCCCGGCGAACATAAAAGTCTCCCAAGCTGATGGTCGAGGTACGGGAGTGCTCCTTGATCAGCAGGGTCGTGATCAAATAGCCGGAGATTACGAAAAAGACTTTTACCCCAAGATGGGCGTAGTACAAACCCAGCTGAGAGCCGTAATGTGTGAACGCCCAGTGGCCCGCGACTACCAGCGAAATCGAGATTGCCCGCAGGCCGTCGAGTGACGGAATACGTTTCATTTGCGTCGGATCATAACACCACGGGCCCGGAAAGGCGTGAGGGCGGCGCGTCGCACAGAAGGACGGATCGCGGTTCGTTCCGGTGTACACTTCGAGGCAGGCGCAGAATGCCCCACCTAAGAATGGAATCCACGGGTAATCAGGTGCAAGCGGTCACCAGCAATCCTACGGCGGACGCCACTCGACCGCTTGATTCGCCGGAACAAATTCTCAAGCAGTGTATTTCGAGCTCAAAATCCCGGCTGGAACTCTGGGCTGAATTTATCCGGTCCTGCGGAGGGCGGCAGATGGCCGAGGTAGGCGTCTACCGCGGAGATTTCGCGGCGGTCATGTTGCAAAGTTGTCCCGGGTTGACCCGGTATTACATGGTCGACCCCTGGAGGCACTTGAACGACTGGAACAAACCGTCCAACAAAGCGGACTCGGAATTAGAGGAGTTCTTCCAGGAAGCAAGAACGAAGACGGATTTCGCCGCTGCAAAACGAGTGATCCTGCGGGGCAAGACGACCGAAGTGATCGACCAGATCGCCGACGGCGAGCTGGATTTTGCCTACATCGATGCCGACCACACACTGAAGGGTATCGCCATTGATTTGATTCGCGTCTACCCCAAAGTGCGCGCCGGTGGCTTTCTGGGCGGCGATGACTTTACCAGGTCCGTGTGGGAGCACAACACTCGTTTCGAGCCGACGCTGGTGTTCCCATTCGCCGTGTATTTTGCGGAAGCCGTCGGCGCCACTATCTACGCGCTGCCTTACTCGCAGTTCTGTCTCCAGAAAACGAGTTCCCCAAAGTTCGCTTTTGTCGATCTAACAGGCCTTTACGACGATGTCGGCCTTCAAACCCAATTCGCACCGGAGAAGCTCCTGAAACTCGCGGCAGGCGAGCGCTTCCCACGACTGCTGCGAGTCGCCAGAAGAATACGAGGCCTGATTCCGGGATAAAAACGGCGGGAGAAGAATCACTGGGCCCCTTCTCGCGTCCTTTGCGACAAAGCCCGCCCTGAGCGCAGTCGAAGAGCGGGGAGCGCGATCCGCTACCCTCTTACGCTGATCTTCGAAAACGAGAGCACTGCCCGCCCCGGCGTCGGCTTGCCCATCGACAATGCCGGACGGAACGTGGTGAAGGTCATGAAATCAATCAGCATGCTCTTCTGCTGCGGCGCCAACTCTTTGGAATTGTCGGGATCCGACAGAATGCGGTAATCCTGCACCCGCCCGTTGGCGTCGATGTAGGCCTCGATCACCAGCGAGTCGTCGTTGATCGGATTCATGCCGAACGAGCTCTGCTGCAACTCTGGCTCCTGGTTCACCATCACCAGCGGCACGTCCTGACTATTCGCCTGCAAGGTCGGGACGTAAAAGAATGCCATCACCACCCCAAAAATCACCAGCGAGGCCAAAAATCCCGCCGCCGCCGGAACCATAAACGCATTCAGCGCATTTTCCAGCCGCACCAGCGGACCTTGCAGCGGCTGCCGTGCATGCGCCGCTTCCCGCGAAATCGCCAGCCTCAACTTCAATCCCAAATCTTCCGGAGCCTTCGGCCTTCCCACGCTCACCAGCATGCGCTGCGCCTCGCGCAAAAGCTGGTATTCCTGCCGGCAGCCCGCGCAGCCCGCCAGATGCCGCTCCACCGCCAGCATTTGCCGGCCCGTGACCGCTCCATCCAGGTACGGCGAAAACAGCTCCTTCGCCTCCGTGCACCGCATCTCCCGTGCACTCATCGCGTCACCTCAACCCTTCTACCCCCACCAGAAACCCGCGACCCCTGCGTTGCATCTTTTTCCCGCGCAGCCGTATCGCGCGGAGCCGTCAACCCCATTTCCGCTCCCACCTGCCGGATGTAAGGCGTCAGTCGCTGCTTCAGCGCCTCTCGCCCGCGCGTCAATCGCGATTTCACCGTGCCCAGCGAAATCTCCAGCACCTCGGCAATCTCCTCATACGACATTTCTTCCAGATCGCGCAGCACCAGCGTCGTCCGGTAGGGTTCCGGAACCTTTCTCAATTCCTCTTCCACTCTTCGCCGCACTTCGTGGTGCGCGACATTATCGAAAGGTGACTCCGCATGATCGGTCAGCGCCACCTGCATCTGCTGCGATCCCTCTGGCATGCAGTCCGAATCGGCCGGCTCAATCGAAGTTTCCTGCGCCTTGTGCCGGAACCACCACCGCCTGCGGTTCGCCGCCTCGTGCAGCGCAATGCGATAGATCCAGGTCTTCAGGCTGGACTGTCCGTGAAACTGTTTCATCCCGCGAAACACTTTCAGGAAAACTTCCTGCGCGGTCTCGGCCGCGTCCGAAGGATCACCCACGATCCGGTAGACCAGCCCATACACCGGCTGCTGAAATTCCCCAATCAGCCAGGCGTAAGCCTGTTCCGAACCGGCCTTCAACTCGGCGACCACGGCCGCTTCCTGCGTCTGGGTCTGCGCCGCGATCGGACTCGCCAAATTTCCCAAGGTGGTTGCTCCCGCCATAATCCTCCGGCGTTCCCTCAATTATAGGATTTTCCCACCCCTCCGCGTCCGTATATTTCAGTTGTGACCACTTACCGTCGATTACGGCCAGACGCGGTGCGTCTGCAAACATAGACTCCGCCTGTGCCTCCAGAGTTCCCGCAATAAGTGCCTTATTTTCAGCGAGTCACGAGCCTGTGAATCGCCGGTTGACACACCGGGAACCGGAAAGAGGAGAGATGGCTCCCAGAGCTTGTCGCCCAGCGTACGGTAGTAACGTCCCGCAGGTTACTGTCGATTTCGTTGGCTCGCGGTCCGCATTTTGGAGTGGTGCAGCGCTTCAGCTGCGATAGCGTGGGAACCGAATCCGGCTTTAGCTTCTGAGGCCTAACTCCTGCTCGGGAATCCAGCCGCGTCGACGACATCCAACTTAATTCGCCCCGCGGTCCTCCCGGAAGTCTTTAGACAAATCCCGGCCGCCCGATTGTCCTATCATCGAGACCGAATCGTGCACCCCAACCGCACCGACGCCGCCGAGATTGAGTCGCTCTACCGCCAGCACGGTGCGGCTCTCCTGCTTTTCGCCTCGGCCATCACCGGAGAACGCAGCCGCGCGCAGGATGCTCTCCATCATGTCTTCCTCAAACTGATCGAGGACGGCAACCTGCGCCACGCCCTCGACAAAAAAGCCTACCTGTTCGCCTGCGTGCGCAACGCTGTGCTGAACGAAGCCAAGATTCGGAATCGCCATACGCCCCTCGACTCGGACTCTGCCAGATTCACCGCAGCTTGGTTCACATCGCCGGACCGGGACTATGCCGCAGAACGTAATCTTCGCCATGCCTTGTCCGGTATTCCCGACGAGCAACGCGAAGTTATCGTGCTGCACATTTGGGGAGAACTCACCTTCGCCCAGATCGCTGATTTGTTGGAGATCAGCGCCAATACCGCCGCCTCGCGCTACCGCTACGCCCTCGCCAAATTGCGCGAGACCATGCTGCCCGCTGTGAATGACAAGGAGGACCCCTGTGCCAATTCCCGAGGATGAACGAGGGACTGAGGAACAATTGAAGAACGAACGTCTGAATCATGGGCGCATCGACGATCCGCCGCTCGACGAAAAATTCGAAGTCTATCTGAAGGAATTTCGTCCGCTCGCTCCGCACCCGCTTCCGGCGGAAAGCCACGCCCACGCAACGAGGCGCTGGCTCGTGCTCGCGGCCTGGGCCGCAACCGCAGCGGCCGTCGTCGCAGTCGCCATCCTCGCCTTTCACACGCGAACCGGTCGCGTCGCTCCATCGGTCGAGAGCTCTGCGATTGCGGACCAGTTAGCCAAACCCCATGCTCTCACCATCCGCAGCGCCAACGCGTTGCTCTCTACAGCGCCTTCGTTCAAGGATGCACTCGACCAAATGGCCTTCCCGCCGAAGCAGTCCCCGTTGCCCGCAGACAAACGCAGCGCCCTCGCCGAACTCAGCAAGGAGAAAATAAAACTATGAAAATTTCAAGCACGGCCAAAAACAAATCCGCATTCCTCCGCGAAATCCGCAGATCGATTCCATCCGTGCTCATGGTCGCGATCCTGCTGGTCAGCACAGCCTTTGCTCAGCAAACGCCGAGCATCGGCGACAACGCCGCCCTGCGCTACTACGCTGCGTTTGCCCAGATGCAGGATTACGCCATCACCGACGCCGAAGCGAAAAAACTCAACGGCATTCTCGACGGTCCCATCCCCTACGACGATTCGCAATATAAAGACCTGGTCGAGAAAAACAAGCCCGCTCTTGAAACCATGGCCCGCGGCGCAGCCCTGCCCAAGTGTGACTGGGGCCTCGATTACATTGGCGAAGACACGCCCGTCGACTACGCTCGAAGTGGATTGGCCCTCGGCCGCCTCAACGTTCTCTATGCTTTTCACTTATTGATCGCCGGCGACAAAGATGGCGCGGTGAGCGCGATCAAAGCGGGATTGCGTTTTTCGCAAGACGTTGCCAACGGAGGATCGCTTTTCGCCACGCTCGCGGCTAAAAGCCTGCTGGTGACTCATCTGCGAGCGATCGCGTTTGTCCTGCACACCGAAGAGCTGTCCGCTGCGCAGCGATTGGTGCTGCAAAAAGGAGTCACGCAGCTCGGCCCCAACGCTCTCGATTGGCCATCCGCCGCGAAACGTGATCTGGAAAGCCTACGTAGCCGTTATTCCAACGACCCGCAAACTTCCGCGTCCCTGACACGGATCATTTCGTCCTACGTCGCTGCTCTCAACGTTCCTTCGAAACTGCCCGCCGTGAAAGAGGCGATTGGCAGCGCACCACAACCGCTCGCAGACTTGATCCCGAATGCAAAACGCGTGTGGGAAGAGAAGCAAGACCTCAGCAATCAACTCGGGCAGACGCGCACGCTGCTGCAATGAGCCAAGGGTTTCCTTCGTGCACCTCAGTGTCCTTCGTGGTGAGCGCATTCTGCCTGAAGAGTTGCATCAGTTTCGCGATAGACTCTTACTCTCCCTCACCAGGGCCGCCACAGCGGCGCTGAACACGCCGCGCACTCCGGGCTCGAAGTCATGCATCGACTTTCCGATCATGAGCATTGCCATGCCGTGCGCCAGCATCCACAGCGCCAATGCCGGGCGGGTGTGATCGTCGGGAACGCCGCCCAGCTTCTCGGCCAATTTCCTTCTCACCGCGTCCAGGGCAGGCCGTGTCTCGCGACTGGGAGCCCGCCCGGCGCGCGACGCGCGGAACAGTTCATATTCGTGCTGATAGAACAGCTCGTATTCATGCGGATGGCTTAGGCCGTAATCCACATAGCGCTCGCATATCTCTTCGGGCGTCCGCGAAGCTTCCGCCAGTGCCGTGATCTCTGCCCGCATGCGTTGCACCAGGGCACGCAGAATATCGTTCCGGTCCTTGAACCGCCGGTAGAGCGCGGGCGTGTTGGTGCCCGCGGCCTTGGCCACGGCGCGCATGGTGAGAGCGTGTTCGCCGCCCTTAGCCCAAAGCTTGCTGGCGGCGGCTAAAATGCGTCCTTCAAGATCGGGATCCGGATGCCGTGGCATTTGATTACCCTCGATTCAAACCGCTTGTCAATTATTGTATTGACAATGTATACGTAACGTTGTATAAATAATTTAGCACAAGGGCCCTCCCCTGCTTTACATCCTCTGATGTCAGGTTTGGTGCTGCCGGTGGTTCACCCGCCGGCGGAGTGCTTGCCGGGTTTTTCCCCGCACCATGAGGTCCAAGGCCCTTCCGTAATGTGCGCGATAACGTTTACGATGTAACCATTACGCTGTAAATAGTATTTCGGATTCTTCGTCTTTGGATGTTCGATCACTCGATGTTCGATCCTTGGATGTTCGGATCCCCGGCCCCCTCCCCGAATTTAATGCTGTCCGATGCAGGAGTGTTGCGATGTATTCCTGGGAGAACCCAGATGATAGAGTTGCCATCCTTCAACTGAATTCCGAGCTGCGGCAGGCCCAGCTCGAGCTGATCAGCGCCCATTGCGCCACCCATCAGCTCCGCCTCCGTTTCTCGCAGGACGACCTGGCCCGCTTCGGCGAGCCCGAACTCCTGCGCAAGTCGGTTGAAGCCGCCAGCGCCTTGAACGAATATTACTCCGGCCTAGAGCGCCGCATGCCCGCGCCAAAGCCTGCGCAGCCGCCCAAGCTCACCGAGCCGCAGCTGCTCGAGGCCGCCCAATGCGTTTCCTCTTACCTGCGCGAGCAGCGCGAACACTACGCCGGCCTCGCGACGCCGCTCAGCGCTCACCAACGGGCCGTCATGGGTCCCTATTTCTCCGCCACGCTTCTCGACCAGACTCGGGTCGCCGAGCTCAAGGGAGCGCGCGTGCCCGCTCCGGCGTTTTACGAAAAGGCGAAAGCTCTGGGCTTCGACAATCTGCCGCAAGTCACGCACATGGATTCTCTGACCTTCCTCGACGTGATCGTATTCAACGAAGCCATCACCGAGCGCGCGCTGTTTCACGGACTCGTCCACGCCGTGCAGTTCCAGGTGTTGGGCCTGGATCGTTACGTCGACCTGTTCGTGCGCTGCTTCGCCAATACGAAATTCCATTTCACAGTGCCGCTCGAAGCGCACGCGTTTTCGCTGGAGTCCCGTTTCGCGCGCCCCGTCGCCGGACGCTTCTCGGTCGAAGAGCAAGTCCGCATCTGGATTCAGCAAGGCCGCTATTAGCGAGTGGCGTGATCCGCCGCGGGAAGACTTCTCAGCAAGTTTCACCACAAGTTGCCCCACCCCCCGAACGCAGAAACGGGGCGGCCCTTAAAAGCCGCCCCGACCCTGTCCTAGGGGCCCCTAAAATCAAAAGCCCCACCCTGTCGCAAGAACGCGACAAGGATGGGGCACCCGCTTGAAGCCAGGAAGCCGAAGCCCGCAGTTACGTTCCTTCTGACCAGCCCGCCAGGTACTCTTCCTGCTCGGGCGTGAGCTTGTCGATCTTAATGCCCATCGACTCCAGCTTCAGTTTGGCTACGCGTTTGTCGAGTTCGTCGGGGACTTTGTAGACGGTTTTTTCCAGCTTCTTGTGGTTTTTGACCATGTGCTCGACCGAGAGGGCCTGGTCGGCGAAGGACATATCCATCACGGAGGCCGGATGGCCTTCCGCCGCGGCCAGGTTGATCAGGCGGCCTTCGCCCAGCAGGTTGATCTTGCGTCCGTCTTTCAGGGAATATTCGTCGACGAAGCTGCGTGTGGTGCGCTTGGACGATGACATTTTCTCGAGCGCGGGAATATCAATTTCCACGTTGAAGTGGCCGGAGTTGGAGATGATTGCGCCATCTTTCATCAGGTCGAAATGTTCTTTGGTGAGCACGCTCTTGTTGCCGGTCACGGTGCAGAACACGTCGCCCAGCTTGGCCGCTTCGGTCATCGACATCACGCGGAAACCGTCCATGACGGCTTCGAGCGCTTTTGTGGGATCGATCTCGGTCACGATTACTTCCGCTCCCGCACCGCGGGCGCGGCTGGCCAGTCCGCGGCCGCACCAGCCGTAGCCGGCGACCACGAACTTCGAGCCAGCCAGCAGGAAATTCGTGGCGCGGATAATACCGTCGATCGTTGACTGCCCCGTACCGTAACGGTTATCGAACAAATGCTTGGTGTCGGCGTCGTTCACGGCGATGATGGGGAACTTCAACACGCCTTCCTTGGCCATGGCGCGCAGCCGGATCACGCCGGTCGTGGTCTCTTCCGTTCCGCCAATCACGCCTTCGAGTGCGTCGGTGCGCTTGGTGTGCAGCAGGGTGACCAGGTCGGCGCCATCATCCATGGTGATGTGCGGCTTGTGGTCGATCGCGGCCAGGATGTGGTTGTAATACGTGTCGTTGTCTTCGCCCTTGATGGCGAAGACCGGAATGTTGGAATCGCGCACCAGGCTGGCGGCGACGTCGTCCTGCGTGGAGAGCGGATTTGAGGCGCACAGCACCACGTCCGCGCCGCCATCGCGCAGGCAGATCGCCAGGTTCGCGGTCTCGGCCGTCACGTGCAGGCATGCGGAAACGCGGATGCCCTTCAGCGGCTGGTTCTTGATGAATTCTTTGCGGATAATCTGCAGCACCTTCATGGACTGGTTCGCCCATTCGATGCGCTTCTTGCCTAAATCGGCCAGTTCGACGTTCTTGATGTCGCCATTGATTGCTGCGGTTGACATGCTTCTCCTCGGTGGCGCTTTATGCGCGAAAAAATTCTAATTACTTGATTCGGATTACTTGATTCTGATTACCATGATGACGACGGCAATAAGAATGTTTTTATGTTGCCAGCTTCACTACTTTTGCAGAATACACAAACTCCGGAGCCCGGTCAGAATTTCGAAGTGCTCGTTGGGTCATGCGCCTTCCGGCCTGCGCCGGAGTGGCACTTTGGTTCGCTTTTCTTAGCGTCCTCTGCGGAACTTCTTTGCGAACTTTGCGGTTACGTCCTTGCACTTTGCCGGGAAAGCTTTTTAACCGCAAAGGTCGCAAAGAACTGCCGCAAAGATCGCAAAGGAAAACCGGGGTGCCCCATTTCTCGCGTCTTTTGCGAGAAGTGGGATTTCGCTGAAGCCCGACAGCTGAAGCCCGAAGCCCTACTTGCGCGCCGCTGCCGGCTGACCCACTCCCGCATCGCTGGCCAGCTTGGCCGCTTTGTCGGTTGCTTCCCACGTGAAGTCGGCGTCGCTGCGTCCGAAATGTCCGTAGGCCGCGGTTTTCTTGTAGATCGGCCGCCGCAAGTTCAGCGAATCGATGATTCCCCGCGGAGTCAGCTTGAAATGCGCCCGCACCAGGTCCGGAATAATCGCAGGATCGACTTTCGCCGTGCCGAACGTTTCGACCAGCACGCTCACGGGATCCGCCACGCCGATGGCGTAAGCCAGCTGCACTTCGCAACGGTCGGCCAGTTTCGCCGCGACGACGTTTTTCGCAATGTGCCGCGCCATGTAGGCGGCCGAGCGATCGACCTTGGTCGGATCCTTGCCGCTGAAGGCGCCGCCGCCGTGGCGTCCCATGCCACCGTAGGTATCGACGATGATCTTGCGCCCAGTCAGACCGGTATCGCCCATGGGGCCGCCGATGACGAAACGTCCCGTGGGATTGATGTGGTACTTGGTGTCTTCATCGAGCAGGTGAGCCGGAAGCACGGCCTGAATCACGTGCTTCAGAATGCCGGCGCGCAATTCGTCGTTGGCGACGGTCTCGGAGTGCTGCGTGGAGATGACGACTGCGTCGATACGCTGCACTTTGCCGTTGGCGTCATATTCGACTGTGACCTGGGATTTTCCGTCGGGACGAAGGAAGGGAAGCGTTCCGTTCTTGCGCATTTGCGAGAGCCGCATGACCAGTTTGTGCGCCAGCGAGATGGGAGTGGGCATCAGCTCCTCGTTTTCGTTGCAGGCATAGCCAAACATCATGCCCTGGTCGCCGGCGCCTCCGGTGTCTACACCCATGGCGATGTCGCCGGATTGCTTGTTGATGCTGGAGATCACGGCGCAAGTGTTGCAGTCGAAACCGTAGACGGCATTGTCGTAGCCGATGGCACCGACGGTGCCGCGGACTACGCTTTGGAAATCGACATAAGCTTTGGTGGTGATTTCGCCGGCGATGACTACGAGGCCGGTGGCGGTAAGAGTTTCGCAGGCGACGCGGCTGAAATTGTCTTCTGCCAGGCAGGCGTCGAGAATTGCGTCAGAAATCTGGTCGGCGATCTTATCGGGATGGCCTTCCGTCACCGATTCGGAAGTGAATAAATAGCGGTTTGCTGCCAAGTATATGTCTCCTTGCGGCTCTTCTAAGCCAGGTTCTGGACTTTATCTGGGCGGGACCTGCGGATTATCTACGCGGTCGCGAAAGGGCTATAGCATCGAGGGATGGCCCTACAAACAGGCTATCAGACGAGTTTCTTCCGCGCAACGACTTTGATGCTAACTGCAAATGATTGAATCCAATAGCGTAATTGGCGGGGTGGGTGGAAGGGATAGGAGGTTGAGCGGGAGCGGGCTTCAGGTAGGTTCAGCAGCCGGAGTCCCCGCCCTCCGAAAAGCACAGAGAGTGCGGCAGCCTCAGTCGTGGTACTTTCACGAACTTAGAAAAACGTGGGCCAGCCGGTCGTCGGTCGCGCCGAAAACCCACCGCCGAAGGCACGGATCAGCTAGCCGAGCGTGTGGACCGGCGTTGGAACCTGGCGTGAAGAGCGCCGCCCATCACGAAGACGATGCCCGTTCCCAGGAGTGCCCAGGTGCTGGGTTCGGGGATAACCGTGTTTCCCTGCAGGATATTGAACTCGGTGGTGCCAGCTACCAACATGCTGCTTTCGTGAATATCGATTCCCCTTGTGCTGAAATAGTACTCGTTTGAGTGACCGATCTCGTGCCAGAGAGCCCTGGTGAATATTCCCGAGAATAAAACTCCGTCCGGCAGACCGTCAGTTCCGTTGGTGGTAATCGCGTACGTGCCGGCGCCGAACTCCGCAAAGCCGTAGACACTGCCCGATATCAGCGCCCCGGTCGTGAGTGTTATGGTTCCGAAGTCTCCCGTATAGCTTTGGCCCCCGGAGAAGATGCTGGTAATTGTTGAGGTCATCGACAATGTTTGGGTAGTCGGGTTGAAAATAATCGCTCCGCCGGAATTACCTAGATTGTAGATATTGTTTAAGTTGATCAGCAAAGGATTAGCGAGAGTGGAGGCTGTACTAGTAGCGAAGGCGGGGATTGAAAAAGCCATCGTGACCAGCAGGAAGGCAACTGCAAAAAGGCGCGCCGTGGATTTCATGGAAGTGTCCTCAAGCGATGCGGAGCGCAAGTTTGACCCGCGATTCGCTGATTGTCAATCAGGGACTGACTGTAGGACATGAGTATGCAGTCCGCCTCAGCGGGTTGGGTCGGCGGGCGGCGCTGAAGGGGTCGGGGCGGGCGTTGTCGCGGGAGTTGCGGCGGGGCGCAGGCCGGTGCTGTCGAAGATCAGAGTTTTTACTTCGCCTTCGGCGCCTTGGGAAGGGATCTCCTGGCCGTTGAGGGCGAAGGTTACGCCGGCGGCGTTCCCGGCTCGGACGACGATTTCCTTCGCGGCGCGCACCGAGGTGTGGGCGGGGGCGATGAGCGTTTCGTGGACTACGGGCTGGCCGTCGGCCGTCACGGCGATCCAGGAAGTTTCTGAAGCGCGAATCACCAGAGTGAGGTTGGCGACTGGTCGGGGCGCGGCAGGAGTGGCGGCGGAGTGGTCCGCCTCTGATTGTGTTGCTACTTCTTTTGCGCCGGAGGCATGAGCTCCGCTAGTGGTTATGGAAGACTGCGAAGAAGCAGGTGGCGAAGCAGCAGTTGCCGAAGCAGCAGTTGCCGAAGCAGGATGGGCCGCGGCTTTCGCGGCGGGATGCACGGAAGACGAGACATGCGATGACGCGGCCGCAGTTCCGGCGGCGACACTGCCGCTGGCTGGTGCAGCGGTGACCAGGGTTGGGGCTGGCGCTGTCGACGACGACGAAACGCTGACAGGAGCCGGGTTGGCGCCATTGGCGCGGGCGTTGCGGGAGTGACTCCACCAGAAGGCGCCGGCGACGAGCAAGAGAACTACCAGGCCGGGCACCCTCCAGCGAGAGACGTCGAGATCGGAGTGGACCGCCATCCTGCGCCGGGGGCGGACGTGCTCGGCCTTGGGCAATTGCAGGCCGGGCAATTCGATGTCTTGCGGATCGCTAGCGCGCGAGTTGGGGGATCTCCGCCGGGGATCGCTTCGCCGGTCGCCGACCTGCCTGCGTTCCGCGGGCGGAACGGAACTGGGCTGGCTAGAACTGGGCAGCACGGGACTGCGCTGATCGGAACTACTCGTGGGACTGCGTTCCGTGGCCGCGGGTGGCGTGGCGAGTTTCTCCGGTCCCAGGGGTTGGCTGTTGAACTGGTTCAATGCGGCTACGTATCCGGTGATCGTTTCTTCTTCGTCCAGGCCCAGATACTTGGCGTAGGCGCGGATGAAGCCTTTGTTGAAGACGCCGCCGGGGAGCTGGTCGAAGTGCTCCTCTTCGATGGCTCGGAGCATGCGCGAGCCGATCTTGGTGGAGTTGGAAACATCCTCGAGCTTGATGCCCTGGCGCTCGCGCTCTTTGCGGAATTTGTCGCCGAACTTTCCCACGCCGTGCCTCAGTCGGACCTTACCTACATCTCCGCCTACGAAAATAATCATAGGCCAAGGGCGCGGGCTGCGCCACAGTGGGAACGCGGGAACGGTGTCTTGGCGGTTACCGTGGTGCGGGGACGCGCAGAGGAGTTGGGAAAGGCAGTCGGGCTGCGCTTGCCCTGAGCGAAGCCGAAGGGAGTGTCCGTCCTGCACAATCCACTGCGCTGGCTACTGCATTTTCTTTTGCAGGACGACGGTTAGATCGGCTTTGCAAGTGGTGGAGGGATCGGCGAAGGCGGTGCCGGCGCGGTCGCCTTTGGACGCCTGGAAGGCCAGGCCCTCTTTCGTGCGGGCAGGCAAGCCTGTGAAGCGGGCTTTGCCGTCGATGTTGGTCCCAACTTCGAGATCCATTTTTCGCATGTACATGAATCCGTAAGCGATGTGGACGCGGATTTTAGCGTCGTAGACGGGCGCGGCGTTGTCGTCGGTGACAGTGAAGTTGGCGGAGCAAGTGCCGATGGCGCCGTCGATGACGGGGACGATATGGGACGCGGCCGTTTCGGCTGTTGCTGTTTTGGTGTCCTGGGCGTAAGACGCAGGAATGAGGCATGCGGCTGCGACCAGGCACAGGGCCAGAGATGCGGTTGCGATTTTGGGATGGGTCTTCATCGGTACCTCTTCGCTGCTTGCTTAAGGTTGCTGGGGCTGCTGTTGGGACGCGCGCCGTGCTTCCTTTAGAAAAAGGTTACGCTTTTTAATCCTCCTGCGTCGACTGTGTTCTTTCAATCCAGCCCTTACGTTGGGGCGTATTGCCAGGGTCGCAGAGAGTGGTGGTGGAAACGCCGCGGGGCGGTGGTTGCGGTAGAGCTTCGTCGCTTCACTCGGAATGACAAGCTCAAATAAACCATCACAAGCTCACGGCACGATAGGGATCCTCGAACTTTGGTTGGAGTCCTATCAGGCTGTTGCAGGCATTAGCTTTACGGGTTCTGGTTACCAACGGTCATTGCCCCTGTTACGAAACGCCGAATATAATTTTCGCATTACCACCCGATCCATTCTGAAGGAAGCGGAACTGGGAATGTCTGAGGCCACCGGCACACGATTGAGCCGCCATAGCCAGGAGCTGACGATTTTCCACGACGTGGCCAAGGCGCTCACGTCTTCGCTGGACCTCGACTCCATTCTGCAGACGATCATGGAAAAGATGGCGGAATATTTCCGTCCGGACACATGGTCGCTGCTGATGGTGGACGAGGAGCATAGCGAACTTTATTTCGCGATTGCGGTGGGGCCGGCGGCGGAAGCGTTGAAGAACGTTCGGCTGAAGGTGGGCGAGGGAATTGCCGGGTGGGTCGCGAAACATGGCGAGCAGCTGGTGGTTCCGGATGTGGCGGCCGATCCGCGATTTGCGAAACGCATTGATGAGAGCACGCAGTGGGAGACGCAATCGATCATCTGCGTACCGCTGCGCTCGAAGCTGAGCGTGCTGGGCGTGATCCAACTGGTGAACGTCGACATGTCGCAGTTCAGCGAGCAGGAACTTTTTTTCTTGCAGTCGCTGTGCGACTACGCCGCGATTGCGATTGAAAACGCGCGCTGGGTGGAACGCATCCAGGAACTGACGATTACGGATGACTGCACGGGTCTTTATAATGCGCGGCATTTGTATAAGACGCTGGATACCGAGGTTTACCGGTCGTCGCGGTTTGGGTATGAGTTCAGCGTGCTGTTTATTGATCTTGATCATTTCAAGACGGTGAACGATACCCACGGACATTTGATTGGCAGCAAGCTGCTGGCGGAGATTGGCTATCTGGTGAAGGCGCAGTTGCGGCTGATTGATTTTGCCTTTCGCTATGGCGGCGACGAATTTGTGGTGCTGCTGCCGCAGACGAGCAAGGATCAGGCGCTGGTGGTGGCTAAGCGTTTGCGCGACGCTTTGCGGGCGAGCAGTTTTTGCCGCGAAGAGAGTCTGAATCTGAATGTGCGGGCGTCGATGGGGCTGGCGACGTATCCGCATGATGCGCGGACGGCGCACGATATTATCCGGCAGGCCGACGAGATGATGTATCTGGTGAAGAACTCGACGCGGGATAATATTGGGATTGCGCAGCGTGGGGTGATGAAGTAGGGCAGGCTAGTTTTTCAAAATCAAAAGCGTTTTCGCCACGGATGTGCGCGGATTCTCGCGGATAAACCCTTTCTCACAAAAACCGTTTTCAATCTTTTTCTTACTTGTCTTGGCCGCTGGGCTTTGCGTCTGGCTTGGGTGCTACGGCTTCGGGCCTCCAGGGATTTTCGTTGGCTGGCGCGTTGGGGTTCACGCCGAAATCCCATACGTAGAGGTTCATTCCTTCTTTGTCCAACATTTCGACTACGGCGTATTCGCCGGGGGCGAGGCTTGCGGCGGGAGTGAGCTTGAGCCATCCGCCGGTGAGGCGGGTGGTGGTGGTTTTTTCGAAGTGCTGGTCCTGGGACATTTTGCCGGTGACGCCGCGCTTCACTTCGGCGAGGGTGCGTTTGCCGGCTTTGGCGTCGGCGCGCACGATGCGGTAGCGGTCGAAGGGGGGCGCCGCGGCTTGTGGTGATTGCGGATCCTGCGGAGGAGCCGCAGCCGGCGGTGGTGGTTCCAGGTTGATGTAGAACGACGGAATGTCGACGTGCGATTGCACCTTGGCGTGTTCGCCGGGCAGTTCGACGGTCTGCTTGGCGATGCCTCCGTGGAAAATATTGCCTTTGCTGCTCTGGTTGAGGTCGCCTTCGGCTTCCTGTATTTCTACCAGTTGCGGCTCGCTCTTGAGATTGTCGAGCAGAAAAACGCCGGAGTCGCGCGGCAGGTGCAGTCCAGGAGCGACTTCCGGCAACTTGACGTTCGCCGATTCATTCTCGTTTTCGATTTGCTTGTCGAGCTGGACGGCTGCTGCGGCGGTGGCGCGGTCTTTTTCTTGTTGTTCCTTAGCGGAATTCTCCGTGGCGGCCCAGTCGACCAGGGACTTGGGGAGTTCCTCCCACTCATCGCGTTCGGCACTGAAGTAGCGGACGCGATCGCCCTTGATTTCATATTTGGTGACGGTCTGGTAGGAGCCATCTTTCAGGATCAGCCGCTGGGTCGAATCGTGGGCGGGGGAATCTTGAGCGGAGGAGTTCTGAGCGGAGGAGTTCAGTGGAAGCGCGAGCATGACGGCGACAGCGGCCGCCAGGGCCGACAAGATGAGCGAGCGTCGGCGCGGCGAGCGGATACAGTTCGAGAGCATAGAGTGCTTCCATTATCGTCTTGGCGCGGGCAAAGAGGAAAGTGCGGGTTGCCGGAATCCGGGCTGACGACGGCAGCAGACCGGCGGCCGCGAACCGCCGGCTTTTTTCTTGACAAATTATGTAGAGCAATATGAATATGAATTCGGGTTCATATTATGCAATATCGGGTTCTTCGCGTTGGCATCCTGTTGTGGATCGTTGGGACCGTTGCCATTCGGCTGGGCGGGCGGGGATTGCTGCATCCGAACCGGCCGGTTGCGACTCTCATCCTTTACCTGGCCAGCTTTGTGCTGATGGCGCTGCTGGCCCCGCGGATTTTCCGCCGGCTGGGCCTGCAAAAAGATTCCTGGCTCGCGGCTGCGACTCTGCTCATGTTTCCTACGCTGATTCTGGATCCGTTTTCGTGCGCCTTCTTCCCCGTAATATTTTCCAACGTCGATCCCGGCGCTGCGGGAGTGTTTGGGGGATGGATGCTGATCTTTTGTGCGGGCGCGGTCGCCGGGGTTTGGTTGAGCTCTGGAGTCAAGTCTCCGGCTAAAGCTGGGGATAAGCCTTGACGCGAGTTTCACGCGCGCCCGTGTTACGGACAGGCGAGGAGGAACCCGCTCCGAAACAGGACCGCAGCCTGGAGAAGCGAAAGAAACTGTTGCGGGCGGCTCGGCTGCTGTTTGCGCAGAAGGGATACGAAGCCACCTCGATCCAGCAGATTGCGGCGAAGGGTGGCGCCGCGGCCGGGGCTTTCTACATTTACTTTCATTCGAAACGCCAGATGCTGGTTGTGCTGATGAACGAGTTGCTGGAGCGCCTGGCGAGTCTCAACTTGCAGCCCACAGGTGGAGATGACCTGAAGACTGGTCTGCGAGATTTTCTTGGGCGCGTGTTTCGCACAGATCGCGAATATTACGGCGTGGTGCGGGCCTGGCAGGAAGCGGCTCTCAGCGACGCTGAACTGGGCGCGATGCAGAGGACGATTGAGGCGTGGACCCATGCGCGCATCCTCGGAGTGTTTCAGCTTTTGCGACAGCATCCCAAGGCACGCCGGGATTGCGATCTTCCGGCATTTGCGCGAATGATGGACCGCCATTTCTGGTCATTGCTGGCCCGAGGTTCACGAATGAGTCCGCGGGATTTCGATCACGAGGTCGAGTTGGCCGCAGATGTGATCTACCACTATTTGTTTCACGACTCTCGCCGAGGGTAAGAGTTAGGCGATAAGACAGAGAAGTTATCCCGTGTTATGAAGCCCGGCGGCGATTCCGTTGATGGTCGCGCCCAGGGGGAAGTCGAGGTCGGCGCGATTCGGGTCGCGTTGTTTTCTGCGCAGAAGTTCCACTTGAATCAGGCTCATGGGATCGACGTAGGGGTTGCGTAGCTGGATAGAGCGGGCCAGCACACGATTGTTGCCCAGCAGCTCGCGCTGTCCCGTGACTTGCAGGATCATCCGGCGGGATCGAAGGAATTCGGCTTCCAGCGTGGCGAACACTCGCTTTCGCACATCGCCATCGCCGACCAATCCGGAATAGACGCGGGCGATCTCAATGTCGGCCTTGGCCATGCCCAATTCCACGTTGCGCACGAGATCGGAGAACAGCGGGAAGCCGCGCATCATCTGGCGCAGGAACTGCTCGTGTGCGGGGCTCTTGCCGGCGTATTGCTCCAACGCGTGGCCCACGCCGAACCACGCGGGGACGGCGTGACGGCTCTGCATCCAGCCAAAGACCCAAGGGATGGCGCGCAAATCTTCGAGGCGGCGGCTCTTAGTGCGGCGCGAAGGCCGCGACCCGATGCGCGCCGCATCGAGCTGGTTCACCGGCGTCGCTTGATAAAAATATTCCAGCACCTCGGGATTGTCGGCGATGTCGCGACGATAGACGCGGTAGGCCTCCCGCGACATTTCTTCCATTGCCTCTTCCCAGTGGGAGTGGCCGGCGGCTTCTTCGTGAGGAGCGCGAACGAGCGCCTCGAGACTGGCGGCGATCATTAATTCCAGATTCCATTCCGCCAGCACGGGGTCGGCATATTTCCAGTTGAGAACTTCGCCCTGCTCGGTGATCCGAATTTGTCCGGAAAAGCAACCCTCCGGCTGCGCCAGAATCGCGGAGTGCGTGGGACCACCGCCTCGGCCCACCGTGCCGCCGCGGCCGTGAAACAGACGAAGCTTCACTCCGCATTCCTGCGCCGCGCGATGCAGCTCGCGGTGAGCCTTGTATAGCTCCCAGGTGCTGGTGAACATGCCGCCGTCTTTGTTGGAGTCGGAGTAACCGAGCATCACTTCCTGCCAGCGTCCCCAGGAATCGAGCAGCGGCGCGTACTCGGGATGGGTCCACAGGCGACGCATCACTTTGGCGGACGCGCGCAGAGAATCGATGGACTCGAACAGCGGCACGGGCATGAGGCCGGGGTCGTTATTGGCACTCGAACCCTTACTTGCACCCGAAGTTTTGTTTGCGCCGCCGCTCGATCCCTGGACCTGCACTGCGCAGGCCTTGGCGAGGCGCACAACGTTGAGCACGTCGTCCTCGGTTTCGGCGCCGCTGATAATGTACTGGGAAATCGACTGCGCGGGATACTCGCGTTTGAGCTCGTCGATAGTTCGGAAAGTAGCGAGCAGCTCGCGGGCCTCCGAGGACAGCGTCTCGGCGAGTTGCGGAACAGAGAGGTTCGCTTTCAGCGCCGGTTCCAACTCTGTGAGCACCTGCGCGTGGACGCGGGCGTGCTGGCGAATGTCGAGGGTGTGCAGTCGGAAGCCGAACGTGTGGACCTTGCGCAGCAGCGGCTCGACGAAATTCGTGGCCAGGCGCTGGCCGCGATGCGACCGCAAGCTTTCGCGCAGCAGCAGCAGGTCATGCTCGAACTCGACCACGCTGGCGTAAGCTGCGGAGGCATTCGAGGGCTGTCGGGTTTGCTGGAGCTTGTGAAACACGTAGGAGAGAAAGCGGCGGTAACTCTCCGTGGTGTTGTGCGGTCCCCAGGCGAGATGAACGCCGGGAATGGTGCGCTCGTAGTGCGCGAGACGCGCGAGCATTTCTTCAGACGCGCCGACCTGCCGCAGCGAGGAACTCAGGCGGTCGCTCAAGGCTTCAACGTCATTCAGGTACTCGCGGAGAATCAACGCCCGCGCCAGTTCGAGGGCGTCGCGAATGCATTCGGGCTTGACCAGCGGGTTGCCGTCGCGGTCGCCGCCGATCCAGGAGCCGAAGCGGATGAGTGTGGGCAACGCGGCTTCTTCGATCACGACACCGTAGACATCGCGAAACGCGTCGCGGATCTCGGTGTAGATTCTGGGGATGGTTTCGAAAAGCGAAAGGCGGAAATAGCGCAGGCCCATGCGAATCTCGTCGTCGACGGTGGGCTTGGCTACGCGAATTTCGTCGGTTTGCCAAAGCGAAATCACTTCGGCGCGGATGGCCTCTTCGCAGTCGGTGGCGTCGGTGGCGGTCAGCGGAAGCCAGTCGAGATTTTCGAGTTGCCGGGCGACGCGGCGACGCTTCAACAGAACGGTTTGCCGGGCGACTTCGGTGGGGTGCGCGGTGAATACCGGGATCACCGTCACCTGGCGCAGCGCGGCGAGAGCTTGCGCGGCGGGCACTCCGGCTGCTTTCAAACGCTCCAGAGTGCCGCGAAATGAACCGGGAGGCGGAACGCGGTTGCGATCCAGTTCGCCGGCGCGTCGTCGTCGTTTGCGATGGTTGGTCTCGGCAAGATTCGTAAGTTCAAAATAAATTGCGAAAGCCTTGGCGACCTGGTGGGCCCGCGTGAGGTCCATCTTCGCGACCATGTCCTGGACCCGGGTCATCAGATCGCTCGCCATCGGATCAGTCTTTACCAAGTCACTCGATAACGCGGAGGCGGAGCGCCGTCGGACTTGCTCGCGATGCTCGATCAGCAGTTGACGCAACTGCTCCACCGCGTCAAACAATTCGTGGCCGCCCTGCTCCACCAGCACTTGTCCGAGGAGTGAGCCGAGCGAGCGGACATCCCGCCGGAGGGGATTGTCCTTCGCGGGGTCCTGCGATCCTGCCGTAAGTTCGGCGAGCCGGGCACTCGGATCTTCGGCCTTCCACAGCAGTTTCGTCTTGCTCATGAGGGCGTCCAAAAAGGAACAGCAGACAGAATAAACGAAAGGCGCGGAGGGTGGGCGGGGCGGCAGGAAACCAGCCGGACGAGAGGATGGAGACCGGGGAAGTTCTTTCCCTTTATTTAGGAACCTCAAACCGGTAGCCGATGCCGCGGAGGGTTTTTAGATATTGGGGATGGCGAGGGTCGGCTTCGATTTTTTCGCGCAGGCGGCGGATGTAGACGTCGATCGAACGGGGCGTCACAAAAGGAGTCTCCTTCCACACGGCGTCGAGCAGTTGGTCGCGCGTGAGCACGCGGCCGCGGTGCGTGGCCAGATATTCGAGCAGGCGGAACTCACGCACGGTGGTGAGTATATTGCGGCCTTGCACCTGCACCGTCATGGAGGCGGCGTCGATTTCCAATTCGCCCAGCCGCAGAACTTCAAGCTGGCTCGGGGGCTGCCGCATGCCGCGCAATACGCTGCGCACGCGGGCCACGAGTTCACGTGGGCTGAAGGGCTTGGTGATGTAGTCGTCCCCGCCTAGTTCCAGACCCTTGACCCGATCCGCCTCCGCGGTCTTCGCGGTGAGAAAAATTACAGGGATGGTGGATAACGCCGGGGTCTGGCGGATGTGGCGGCACAAATCGAAGCCGTCGGCTCCGGGCAGCATCACGTCCAGAAGAAACAGCGCGGGCATCTCCCGCAGAGCTTCTGAGATCACCGAAACACCGCTCACGAAACTCTGGACCTCAAAACCTGCCGCCTGCAGATTGTGCGCGATGAGGCGGGCGATGTCTTCTTCATCTTCCACGACGAAGACGAGCATGCGGGCAGGCAGAGGTGCGTCCGGATGCGAGCCGCGCTCGTAAGAATTCAGAGGGAGGTGCATTTTTGCCTGCGACAACCGCGAAGCCCAGCCTTGCAGGGATTCCGGAAGCCTGCTTCAGACTGTATGGGCGGAATGTTGCGCGAATGTTTCCATCGTGTTAACGAACGATGAATTTCGCGGTGGGGGCAAAGAGCTAGAAGCTAAGACCCAAGCGCCAGCCCGACAGCGCCTATTGCGCCGCTCGCTTTTTCGGCATGTGACGCAGGCTGCGGCCTTCGATCAGGCTGTAAAGATCTTCGGCGAGATTGGTGGTGTGATCGCCGGCACGCTCCAGGGCCTGCGCCATGAGCATCAAATCGAAGCTTGAAGTGTCGCCCTGGGGCAGGTTTTCGGCGAGGTGTTTCTGAAACAGAGCGTGGCAGATGCGGTCGACGTCTTTGTCCATCTGCAACACCTTGCGGGCGCATTCCAGGTCGAGCGTGCTGAATCCAGTGTGGATGAGGTCGAGCATGTCGCGAAGAATCAGCGACATTTCCACGAGTTGGCTGGCGTCCGATGCGGGAATTTTTGCATTGCGCGCCTGCACTCGCAGGGCGACGCTCATTACCAGATCGCCGATGCGCTCCAGATCGGTGGTGCACTTCAGGCTGGAAAGCAGCTGGCGGGCCCGCGCCTCATTGACGCGGGTAATCGCCGCGGGAAGTTCTTCGTCAATTTGGCGCTCGATAAAATCCAGTTCTTTTTCGCAATCCTTGATGGCCAGAAAAGCCATGCGCGAGTTGGTGGTGACCAGATCGCGCACGTTGAAAGCGGCATCGCGGGCGATGAGGCAAGCCTTCAGGGCGAGGCGAGTGAGGTCGTCCGTGGCCGAGGCGCCGGGTTTATGCATGCCTGCAGCCCTGCTCGGCCGCGACTCTGTAGTTTCCGTGCGGCTGCGTGCGGCGCCCGACGATCCCGTGGCAACTTTGCGAGGCAAGAGGTGCTCCAGTCGATTTTGCAGACAAGTGTAATGGATAAATGTGAAAGGATAGTGAATAGCGCTCTTGGGTGGTGACGAGGTTGGTGCGCTGGAGGGTCCATGGCTGACGCGACAGCAGAGAACACTGAGATTCCATCAGGTTCGCTTAGGACAGGCTCCTCCGCGCGCGAAGAAAAACGCGCCGTCGGGATGACAACGGGTTAAGGCTGAACTGGAAACTAAACATGGCCTCAGACTTGATTCACCATTTTCGGCGCCAGTTTCAGTATGACGCGTGGGCAAACCGCGAGGTCTTGACCGCGGTTCGCGCTAGCCGCGCATCCGCGGCGCGGAGCGTGCAGCTTTTGGCACACATTGTTTCGGCTGAGTTGCTTTGGCTCGAAAGGCTGCGCCAAGAGCCACAGAGCCAGCCGGTGTGGCCGGAGTGGAGCCTCGAACAATGCGAAGCGCGGAGCCCGGAGGTTGGCGCGCTCTGGCGGAAATATCTGGAAGCGTTAGCGCCGGAGGATCTCGACAAAACAGTCTCTTACAAGAACAGCAAGGGCGAGCCGTGGACCAGCACGGTGGAAGATGTTGTCACGCATGTGCTCCTGCATTCCGCATATCATCGCGGGCAGATTGCCAGCTTCATGCGGGCGAGCGGCGACACGCCCGCTTATACCGACTTCATTCACGCGGTTCGACAGGGGCTGACTCGGTAATACGTCAGCTCTTTGCTCCTGGCAGTTGCGCCGCAGCTTGCCCGTGCTCCCCTGCCTTTGCCGTTCTCTCTCCAAAACACGTAATATCTGAGCAATGAAAAGAGCCCTGTTGCTCCTGGCTGTGCCGCTCGGCGCCGCCCTGTTGGCCTCCGATGCTCCGAAGATTCCCAACATGCCGGCCGCGGTTTCCGGTAATGCCGTGGCGTCCCTCAAAGGCGGGCTGGAATTGTTTTCGATCATGGGAATGGGTCCTCGCAAAACCTGGGATGACGTCACCAATCGCGTCTATATCTTCAACCTCGCGTCCGGAAAGTGGCGTGAAGGCCGCCCGGTGCCCGGCGTCGCGGGGCGCCTGGGGGCTGCCGCGATCGGCGCGCGGGGCAAAGTTTTTCTCTTTGGCGGATATGTCGTGGACGGGCAGGGCGCGGAACTCACAGTCTCCGACGTTAGCGCTTATGTGCCAGACGATCACAAGTGGTACCGCGGCGCGGATATCCCTGTGCCTGTCGATCACAGCGTGATCGGCGTGGACCGCGACCGCTTCATCTATCTGGTCGGCGGCCGTTCGAAGAACGGGCCGGTGAACAACGTCCAGGTCTACGATGCGCAGAAAAATGTCTGGAGTGAGGGCACGCCGTTTCCAGGAACGCCGGTGTTCGGCCATGCCGGCGGACTGGCGGAGAATGCCATTATCTTGATCGATGGCGGAAAGAAAAACGCCGGCGCCGGACCCCCTTACGTCGCGTCGGACGAATGCTGGATCGGGAAGATCGACCACAAAGATCCGAATAAGATTGAATGGAGCAAGCTGCCGCCTCATCCCGGCCCGGCGCGCTTCGGGATTGCGAGTGGCGCGGAGGGGCACAAAATCCATTTCTCGGGGGGCAGCGCCAGCCCGCATGACTTCAAAGGCATCGGCTACGACGGTCAGCCCGCCGATGTTTCCAGCGTAAGTTTTCTCTACGATCTGCACGCCAACCAGTGGCAAACGGTGGATGAAAATGCCGTCGAGCCGCGCATGGATTGTGGCGGCATCCTGTCGACTCCGGCCGGCCTCGTGATCCTGGGCGGAATGACCAAGGGCCAGACCGCCACGGCACAGGCTACGCTCTTTGCCAGGAAGTGATTCCGACAGAATGGCAGCAGCCGGCGCGATCCTGTTCAAGCAGGGCCGGTGGAAAAAGAAGAAAATCTGATACCGACTCAACCTGCGAATAAAGCAGAGACAATAAGGTGGGGCGGGAGGAACGGTATCGAACCGTCATCTCCGGGATGGAGCCCCGGCGCATTGCCGTGGTTATGCTACTCCCGCATACGGAGCATCGCTGCCGAACAACGTTATTGCATGGCCGCTAGCCGTGTCAATACGTGCAGGGTCCTCTCGACGGGTCTCTGCCCTTCGGATGATTCGCCGCGTTCCAGTTCGGGATGAGACGCCGTCCGATCATCGACCAATTCAAGCCCAAAGCCAAAAGCGGCGGACAAGCTTGCCCTGAGCGAAATCGAAGGGAGTGTCCGACGCACAAAAGTTGAAACAGGCTCCAAATCCCTACCGCGCCCGCGCCAGCACGAGCGTGACATCATCAGGCTGCTCGTTGTCCCCAATCCAGTTCTCGACCGCCGTAGTCACCAGTTGGCTGATCTGAGGCAAGGGAAGATTCCGGTTGTCGCTGACCAGGTCGATCAGCCGCTGCTCGCCGAATTCGCCGAAATCATTCTCCGGCTCGGTAACGCCGTCGCTATACGCGAGAAAGATCTCGCCGGGCTTCATCTCGACGCTGCCTTCTTCATAAGTCATATTATCGAACAGGCCGATGACGGTGCCGCCGGCCTCCAGCCGCCGAATGCCGCCGCTCTTCGCGATGAGAATGGGCGGCAGGTGACCGCCGTTGCTATAGGTGAGCCGGTGCGAACGCCCGTCGTAAATGCCGAGGAACAGCGTCGCATATTTTTCCGGAGGAGTGCTCTCGTAGAGTTGATGGTTGAGCAATCCCAGCAGAGCCCCCGGAGAAATTTCTATGCCTTCCGGCCACGTCGCCATGATCCTGCCGGCGCCGGCCACCGCGCCTACGGCCACAGGCTCTCTCATCTGTGGCAGACTTTCCACGCTATAGGCTCGCACCGCCGAGTGGATGGTCGCCATCAGTAGCGCGGCCGAGATTCCTTTGCCGCTGATATCGCCCACCGCAAGAATTAATTTGTGCGAGCTCACGGTCAGAAAGTCGTAGTAATCGCCGCTGACGGTGCGCGCCGGTCGGCAAAAGCCGTGTACCTCCAGCGACTCCAGTTCCGAAATCTGCCGCGGGAACAACTGCGCCTGCACTTCCTGCGCGATCGTGAGTTCGTTTTCCAGCCGTTGTTTTTCCTTCTGCTCCAGGATCAGCTTCTCGATGGACGCAGTCATCGAATTAAACGAGAGCGCCAGTTCGGAAAGCTGGTCCGCTGACTTCACCGGAATGCGATGGCTGAAGTCGCCGCGATCCACATGCTTGGTGGCGTCATAGAGTTGGGCCACGGCGGCAGTCACGGTGCGGGTCATGCGCGTGCCGATAAAGAGGGCGATCAGTTCGATGATGGCGAAGAAAGTTCCCACGCCCAGCAGAACGTATTCCACGCCCTGAGCGAATTCTCCCAGCGCCGCGAACAGATGGGCGTAGAGCACCGATGGACGGGTTCGAACCCTTACTACGGCTCCGGGCTCCTGCCTCCCGGTTTTCCAATCGACGGCCGAAAGGGAAGTGCCTGCGAGCGGAATCTCAAAATCCATGCTGCCCGTTGCAGGGGGCAGATTGCCAACCACGAAAATAGGTCGAAACAGCACCTGCCCCACCTGCAGCGTGGCGCCTGGTCTGCTTGAATTGTTCGCGATGTTACCCTGGCCGTCTGCCGGAGTGACGGATCGCGAAGTGTGAGGGCCAGAGCCCGGCGCGCTGCCCGAGGCCCCGCTTATCGAGGGCTCGGGCTCCAGCGGTGCGCCGGGAGCTAAGAGAGTGATCTCCCCCAGATCGGCAGCGATCTTCCCGACCAGTTCCGGATCGAACGGTTCGCTGGTAACGACCGTAAGATTGGTGGAACCCAATTCAAGGGAGCTGACCACCCGCAGGTACAATGTGCCGCGATCACGCACCATATCGCGGAACCTGACTCTTGAAAAACCCGGGGGAGTCAGTGCCGTCCCGTTAAACACATCGCACAACGGCAGGGGCCGATTTCCATACCAGGCGCACACTTGCCGGTGCCCCCAGGCTGCGTCACGCTTCCTGAGCCCGGCCAGCGATTCCGCTGCGGGACGGTCTCCGCGCTCGAGGTGTGCCGCGAGTTCGTTGCTGACGGCAGCGTTTGCGGCCTCCAGACTACGCAACTGCGCGTGGATTTCCGAGGTCACGACGAAGACCGCAAATTGTCCGGCCAACCCATACAGCGTGATGAATGCCATCGTGACCAGGAGCACCGCCGGAATCACTCCAATGAACACGTAAGTGACGATAAGCCGGTTCCGCAGCCGCCACAGCACCTTCCGCTTCAGCCATCCAAAGCCAAGAAACGAAAACAGGACGCCCGAGCTAACCGCCAGAAATATCGCCCACCCACCCAGACTCGTGCCCCAGGAAGGGGCAAACAACGCCAGCAACCCGCGCAGCCCGAACAGGATTCCGCCCAGCGCCAGCAGGTACCATGCAATGCGCGCCATGCGGCTCTCGGGCCACAATCCCGCTAATCGGAGCCGGCTTCGGATTGTCGAGGAGGACCACATGCTTTTAACTCGATCATTTTCGTGCTCATAACCGTCCCATGACCGTCGTAGAAGAGTCCGATTATAGACTCGGGAGCGGCGCGAGCAGAGTCGGCTTTACCATTTCTGAATTCTACCGCGCCGTGAGGTGCGCGGCCCGCACCCACTGGGGTTCTGTTCGCCTGACGAGAAGAGCGAATAACCACGGAGGACACGAAGTATCGCGAAGGGCGTTATGTTTCAGGGGTTCCTTCGTGCGGCTTAGTGTCCTTCGTGGTAAACGCCGATAAGCCGCTACCGAATCCTCACTGCACTTCCGACAATTCTCATTTAGAATTCCGACGTGCTAAGAAACGCCCTCAGAAATTCGATTTCCATCGTCCTGGTCCCCTTAGCCCTGCTTGCTTCCGTATCCGCACCACGCGCGGAAGCGCAGCAACCGGCCGCCAATCCGCACTCGACTCAGCCGCAGGTGAAGGTGAATGTCCTGAACGTCTGCACCCCCTCGGCCGACGAACAGAAAGAGATCGCCTCCGCCCTGGCGCGCGCTCCCAAACAACCCCTGTTCTCTGCCGATTTTGAGGTCTCCCGCGGACGCTCGACTCTGAGCGACATGGCGAGCTTTCTGAAGCCCGGAGAAAGCGTGGCCGAATCCGACCAGTCTTCCGTCGCAAGCTACGTGCGCATCCGCCACGAGTTCTCGGTGCAAGCCCTGTTTTCGAGCGTGCAATATTCCTTCAGCGATGACGGGCATACCATGGTTGAAACCCTGGTGCTTCACGTGCGCGACCCGAAAGACCTGATGTCGCTTTCGCTCGAAGATAGCGCTTCGGCGGTCAGCAGCGTCGAAGCCATGCTGACCTCGAACACTCCGGTAAGCCGAGTGCGGCTGGAGCGTTTTGGCAAGTCGTCGGTGGCGCTGGCCCGGTGCTCCGCCCCTGAAAATGGTCCCGCACCCGATCAGAGCGCCTATGAGCCGCTATTCCGTAGCGCTTCAGAAGTGCTGGCGAACTATCGAAGTTTGTTGGGCGTGCCAAAAATCGTGCCCGCCGAATTAGCCAAAATTGCGCCGGCCGCGAAAGCGCAGACTGCGCCAGCATCCAAGTCGAAACCGCCGGCGGAAGAGAAAAAATGAATTGCGGCGACTTGGCAGACTCTTAATCCGCGCCCGGGTCTTGGCATTGCATCGAAATCTGAGATTCACAATCTAACTTCACTGCGCCCCGGAAAACGAAGCCCCAAGAAAACGCGCATAAAAAAGATCGAAAACAAAAAGACCGAAAATAAAATGAGCGAAACTCGCAACGTCGTCATCATCGGCTCCGGCTGTTCCGGACACACGGCCGCCCTCTACACCGCGCGCGCCAATCTGAAACCGCTGGTCATCGAAGGCCACGAACCCGGCGGACAACTCTCTCTCACCACGCTGGTCGAGAATTTCCCTGGCTTCCCCGAAGGCATTCTCGGCCCGCAACTGGTCGAGAACATGCGCAAGCAGGCGGAGCGTTTCGGAGCTGAATACCGCATGGCGCATCTCACCAGCGTCGATTTGAGCAAGCGCCCATTTCTGCTGCACATCGGCGTGCATCAGGTTCATGCGCAGACCTTGATCATCGCGAGCGGTGCCTCCGCCCGCTGGCTGGGCCTGCCCCACGAGCAGCAACTGATCGGACACGGCGTCTCTTCCTGCGCCACCTGTGACGGCTTTTTCTTTTCCGGCAAAGAAATTGTCGTAGTGGGCGGCGGCGATTCCGCCATGGAGGAAGCGATCTTCCTCACCCGCTTCGCCACCAAAGTCACGGTGATACACCGCCGCGAAAGTTTCCGCGCTTCCAAAATCATGCTCGAGCGCGCACAGCATAACGAGAAAATCCAGTTCCTGACCGACACCGTTGTCGAAGATGTTTACGACATCAACCACAACGAAGTCACCGGGCTGAAACTGCGCAACGTGAAGACCGGCAAAGTCTGGGATTTCCCCACCAACGCTCTTTTCCTCGGCATCGGACACGTGCCCAATGCCAAGATGTTCGCCGGCCAGCTCGATACCGACGCCGACGGTTATCTCAAGACTCACAACTACGTCTTCACGAAAGTTCACGGAGTCTACGCCTGCGGCGACGTGCAAGACCGCCGATACCGCCAGGCCATTACCGCCGCCGGAACCGGCTGCATGGCCGCCATCGAAGTCGAGAAATTTCTGGAAGAGCACGGCGGCTGACATCGTTCCCCGCGGCTAAACCCCGCAACCCGCAGGCGTTTCAGGGTCCGAAGCCCAAGCTTCGAGCCGCAAGAATCACTCCCGCGCCCGTTCTATAAGAGATAGCCTTTCGTACTTGGACAACGAACTTTGGACAACCAAGGCCACGTTCCTCGGTGTCTAAGCGGAAGGGCACACTCATCTGACTTCGTCGCGTCAGCTCAGGAGGGTCGCGCCATGATCACCCGTTTCGTCTGTTCTCTCATTCTCTGTTGCGCTTTCTCTGCCAGCCTTTTTGCGCAGGATGCCTCGCAACCATCTCTCACCATCTACAACGAAGAGTTCGCCGTTGTCCGCCAGGAGATTCCGCTGGACCTGAAGCCGGGTGAGAACCAGGTCACGGTCAGCGACATCACCATGCACCTCGAACCGGACTCCGTCATTCTCCGCGATCCCACCGGCAAGCACGCCGTGCAGGTGCTCGAGCAGAATTACCGCGCCGATCCCGTCTCCGAATCGATGCTGCTATCGCTCTACGAAGGCCAAACCATCGGGTTTGAAAACGGAGGACAAATCATCAAAGGCAAAGTCATCCGCAGCGGATACACGCCGCACAACTATTTCGCCATGAATCGCTACGGCTCTAACTACTACCAGCAGCAGATGAACGGCGCCTCGCAAACCCCGGTCATCGAGGTCGACGGCCAGTTGCGCTTCAGTCTTCCGGGAACGCCGGTCTTTCCGCGTCTCACCGACGACACCATCCTCAATCCGCGCCTGGAGTGGGTTCTGGCCTCCGACAAGCCAGGCAAGTTTCCCGCGGAGTTTTCCTACGTCACCGGCGGCATGACCTGGGAAGCGGACTACAACATCGTCGCGCCCGAAAAAGGCGACGTGGTCGATATTGTTGGCTGGGTCACCATGGACAACCAGAGCGGCCGGACCTTCGAAAACGCGCGCATCAAGCTGATGGCCGGCGATGTGAACAAAATTCAACCGGGAGTGAATGGCCGGATGGTGGATCGCCTGGAGAACTACGCAGCCATGGGGGCGGTCGCCGGCAGCCCTGCCGTCACCGAAAAAGCCTTCGACGAATACCACCTCTACACCCTCGAGCGCCGCACCACCCTGCGCGATCGCGAAACCAAGCAGGTGGAATTCATCCGCGCCGCAGGAGTCACCACCAAGCAGGTGTACATCTACGACGGCGTCAAAATCGACCCCAACCGCTACAACGGATGGGCCTGGGAGAACATTCGCAACGATCACTCCTACGGCACTGAATCCAATCAAAAGATTTGGGTGATGCGCGAGTTCCGCAACTCCGACGCGAACCACCTCGGAATGCCTCTGCCCAAAGGCCGCGTGCGCTTCTACCGCCGCAGCGACGACGGCCAAATCGAGTTCACCGGCGAAAACGTTATCGACCACACGCCCCACGACGAAACCGTCCGCATCTACACCGGCAACGCCTTCGACATCGCGGGAGAACGCCGTCGCACCAATTACATTGTTGACCAGGGTAAGAGCACGGCCACGGAGTCCTTCGAAATCAAGCTACGCAACCACAAAAAAGAGCCGGTGGAGGTCCGCGTAGTCGAGCACCTCTATCGCGCCCTCACCTGGGATATAGCTTCAAGCTCATCCGAGTACAAGAAAACCGACAGCCACACCATCGAGTTCCCGGTAACCATCGCTCCCGACGAAGAAAAAACTATTAGCTATACCGTCCACTACACGTGGTAAAAATCTCGACGCAGGAAAAAAACAGGGTGCCCCATCCTTTTGCGTTCTTTGCAAAGGGTGGGCATTCCAGACGCCGAAACAAGTTGGGTTTACTCGCGCCGCTGTGCAAAAACGTGGGTGCCCCATTTCCCGCGTTCTTTGTGAGAAGTGGGCCTTCCACACTGCCGAAACAAGTTGGTTTGCTGACGCCTTCACAGCCGCACCCTCCCGGTTGTGATACAAATTTCAGTGATCTCCATGGAATTCCCGAGCATTTTTACATTTTACTTTTCCCCTTGCTTTTGCCTCGCGCGTCCCAACACGGCGGGTGAACCATGCTGAGAACGCTCTTCGTGCGCCTCTCGGAGAACCAGACGCTGCGCGGCTTTGCGGAGCGTTCCGCCCTCGGCCGCCGCGTCTCCGGACGCTTCGTGGCCGGAACCGAAATCGCCGACGCCGTCCGTGCCACGCAAGCCGTGAATAAAGCAGGCATGAGCGTCAGCATCGACAATCTGGGCGAGAACGTCACCAATCCCGACGAAGCGCGTCACAGCGCCCGGCTCTACGAAGAGATTCTCGATGCCATTGTCGCCAGCCAGCTCAATGCCAACGTCAGCCTGAAGTTGACCCACATGGGCCTGGACGTAGATGAACAACTGGCTCGCGACTTGGTAAGCGGACTCGTCGCCCGGGCCGCCGCCATGCAGCCACGCGGTTTCGTGCGCGTCGATATGGAAGGTTCGCCCTACACTCAGCGCACGCTCGATTTTGTCCACGAATTGCACCGCGCGCCGGGAAACCAGGGCAGCGTAGGCGCAGTGATCCAGGCCTACCTGAAGCGCTCAGTGAGCGATGTCGAAAAGCTGTTGAGCGAAAGCATCCGCATCCGCCTGTGCAAAGGCGCATACAAAGAGCCGGCCAGCATTGCATTTGAAAAAAAAGAAGACGTCGACGCCAACTACGTCAAGCTGATGAAGATTCTGCTGAAGAGCGGCGTCTATCACGGCCTGGCCACGCACGACGCCAGCATGATCCGCCAGGCACAGGCCTTCGCCACCAGCGAAAAAATCTCCCGCGATTCCTTCGAATTCCAGATGCTCTACGGCATCCGCCGCGATCTGCAGCAGAGCCTGGTGAAAGACGGCTGGCGCATGCGCGTCTACATTCCCTTCGGCACCGAATGGTATCCCTACTTCATGCGCAGGTTGGGAGAACGCCCCGCGAACGCGCTCTTCGTAGCCAGGAATCTGCTGCGCTCATAATCAAGAAAAAAACTTGAACCACGAAGGACACGAACTATCACGAAGAGCTTTGTTGACGGGCCTTCCTTTGTGTACCTTCGTGCCCTTTGTGGTGAATGATGTCGGCGGCGGGTTAGCCGAGAGCTGAAAGCTGATAGCTGATGGCGTGGGTGCCCCATTTCTCGCGTTCTTTGCGAGAAGTGGGAATTCCAGACGCCGAAGCCAGTCGTATTTGCCTCCGCTGCCACGCAGAAGCTGAGAACTGAGAACTGAGAACTGTTACTCCTGCGGCGCCGGCTCCGTGCCGCCCTCCGCAGGCGCTAGCGGCAAGCGGGTAACTTCGCGCAGGATTCCGAGTTCCTGGGGCGAGAAGTTATTCCTGAAGCGATCCGAATCGATCACCTGTTCGCGCTGCGCAGGAGGCATAGCCCGCAAATCGCGGATCGCGCTTCTCACCATGCGCTGCCGTTCGGGCGGCAATTGCGCTATCTGATTATGAATCTGCAGCACCTGTTGCCGCTGCTCCTGTGTCAAGCCGTGCCATACTGTCCTGCGGCTCCCCATGCGGTCCATCAACTGCAGCACGTGTTGCTGCTCCTGCGGCGGAAGGCTCGAGAAATATCTCAATTGCTGTCGCAATCGCCGCTGCTGCGCCAGCGGCAGGGAACGAAAATGCGGGTCGTTCTGCAGCGCCCGCTCCTGCTCGCTGGGAGGCAAATCCTTATGCTGCCGCAGCCAATCCCCAGCGTGGCCCTGAGGCTGGCGAGGCGCTCCCTGGTTATGAGGCGCGGGGTTACCGGCAGGATGCGACGGAGCCTGCGCCACCGACGGATGGTAGGAGTATCTCTGGGCCAGGCAAGACAGGGAAAGGGCGACAACGGCCACACTCGTAGCCAACCATCGCGTGATGTGTCTCCCGCGCTTCAAAAGGCCCCTGTTCCCCAATTTTTCGCGACCCAGCCAGACTCTCAATAATCGTGACTAATCCCTAAGCCCTGTCATCCAGAGCGAGACGCTTTTTGTCTCGCGAAGGATCCCTGCAAATCGGCACGACCAGTTGCCCCTGAATGCGTTTCCGTCACGACTTTGGAACTTCCGCCATGCAATCTCGCCCAGCTTTACTGATTCACCGAATCCGGTTGCACCTGCAGATCATCCAGCAACTCCAGATCGGAATACTGCTCGTGATTGCTGTCGAGCGCCTGCAAGTCGCCCACCGCCGTGCCGGGCTCCGCCATTCCGAAATTGTCAGACAGCGGATTGCGGTCCGGCGAACCTTCCCAGCCCCGGACGAAGAACATGCCCACGCCCAATCCCATCAGTAAGGTCAGCGCGGCCGCCAGCACCGGACGCCGGAACCACTGCACCCAGCCCGCCTGCGGCTTCGCCATTTCTTCCCGCAACCGCGCCCGCAGCCGCACATCGAAGTACGGCGACGCCTCCGGCGCACGCCATTCGTCGAGCAGCGCCATGGTCTGGCGGAACTCGGCCAGCTTCCCGCTGCACGCCGCACAATTGGCCACGTGCTGGCTCTCAACGGGATTCATCTCAGTCAATCCGGCAGCTACGTCCGGAATCCTTTCGCGCATTTCATCGCAATTCATAACTTAACCTCAACTCTCTTCCCCGTTTCAATTGCAGCCTTTTTAGTTCCGGCCTTTCAACTCCGCCTCTGCAACTTCGCCATTCGTTCAAATAACAAGCCACTTCTCATAAAAATTCTTTTAACTGGTCGCGCAATGTTTCATAAGCCCGGAAGAGCAGCGATTTCGTTGCCGATTCGCTCTTCTTCAGGACTTCGGCAATCTGTTTGTAATCCATCTGCTGATACTTGTGCATGATCACTGCCAATCTTTGCTGCTCGGGCAGCGCTTCCACTTTGCTCCGGATCGCCTGCAGCCTTTCCCGCTGCACCATGGCCTGCTCGGCGGTGAGCGACCCATCGGGCAACTGCAGCGTGGTGGTGCTGCTGTCGTCGTTGGTCTCGTCGAGGCTCACGCTCACTTCCGGACGTTCGTGCCGCGTGTCGCGGGCGTGATTCACCGCCAGGTTGGTGGCGATGCGATACAGCCAGGTGGTGAACTTGGCGCTGGCCTCGTAACTCTCCCGCGAGCGGTAGACGCGCAGAAAAACTTCCTGCGCCAGGTCCTCGGCCGCGGCCGAGTTCCGCGCCATGCGGTACATGAAATTCACCAGCGGCCGGCGGTATTTCTGCACCAGATAATCGAAGGCGGACTGGTCCCCGGCCTTTACCCGCAGCATCACTTCCGCGTCGGTAAAAGACTCCCCGCCCGTTACTGCTGCGGGCAAACTGGCTGCTGCCTGCGGCCCCATAGCGGCCATCAGGATACCCCGATCCATGGCGGCAGTGCTCACATTAATTTCAACCCCGACGGACCCCGAAAGTTGCACATTTTCGTCGTTGGACGAACTACGGGAAGTCCCTGCCGCTGAGGCAGTTAGGGGAGGTCGAGAGAGCCTGGAATCACCTGGCATGGAAAAGGGCAGCCCACAGGCGGCGAATCGCGGACCTGATCCCCGTTTCGTCGCGCTATGGTAAAGCTATCACGCTCCATTCTCGCGTCACAATGCTGCCGGCCACCAATTTAGCGCACTGGTAAAGATCCGGATGTTACTCGTAAGTGATTGTTGACGCGGCAGTTGCGATCTGGGGCAGATGAACAATCAGGGGGTTAGAAATCCGAACGATGCCGGGCGGTGCCGCTTTCCACTGCGGGTGACGCTCTGGAGGGCTTCTTGGTAGAGGAAAATTCGCGCAGTGGCGGCATGAGGAGCGGGCGATAGTAAGGGAACATGCAGTAATGGCACCGGGCGCGTTCGAGCAGCAAAAGCGCGCAGACACGATCCTTCCACTTCTTCGGTTGCGAGCGGAACACTTCAGGACTGCCGCAGTACGGGCAGTCGTTCAACCCAAGCCTAAGCATGATTCTGCGAGGGTAACGAGCGGCAAGGGCTGAGAATGTGCACGATAGATCACTTTTGCCCCGCGTACGACCTTTCGGTTTCCCAATAGCGAAACGGAACTGTATCCCGTCCCCTCTGTTCAAGCCGTCCCGAAGGTATGGCGGGTTACAAGCGGAACCGGGCAATTGGTGAGGAGAAAAGTGACGTCCAGCACAACGTTGCGGGATTATTCCCCCCCAACCTTCCCACGCCGTTGACGGAAACCGCCGTAACTGGTTGAATAGAAAGCGTTGGGCGCTTAACTCAGCGGTAGAGTGCCATCCTCACACGGTGGAAGTCGTAGGTTCAAATCCTACAGCGCCCACCATTCTCCAACTGACTTTGCGGACGTGTCGCGGGTTCCATGGGGAATGGATGGTCCAGTGGTCCGGGCTGGCCTCAACCGACACCCGCGGCCCTTTCGTTACTTTTCCGGCGATGTCGTCCTGCATCTATAACCGCTCGCCCAACGGCAGGTCATAGGTTTCTAGCAGACTATGTAACCGTAGTTTGCACGGATGACGCCTTGAATCATTGCTTGCCGGTGCAGGGTCATGCCAGAAATATTCAGGATATTTCAGACCCCATTTACGACTTCGCGCGTCTCACATGAGGATCGTAAGCCTGCGTTACGGGGCGCGACAGGGAGACAACCGGATGAGTGGGGATTCTGCAAGCTGGCGATCGGGGAAACGAAGCGCTGGGTTGGCAATCGTCGCGGGCGGACTGATTGCCGGAACTCTGGACCTTACACAAGCTTTCATCCTGTTCGGACGGAGAGTTCCGCTGGTGATTGCCGCTGGCCTGTTGGGGCGGCCGGCATTGCATGGAGGGGCAGCCACCTATGCGTTGGGTGTGCTGCTGCATTTCTTTATCGCGTTCTCGGCGACGGCTGTGTACTACGCGGCAAGCCGCAGGCTGGCTTTCCTGAAGGAGCATCCGCTGGTGTGCGGCTTGTTCTATGGCATCGCGGTGGAACTGGTAATGGGTTACATCGTTTTGCCGCTCTCTGCGCTTCACGATCGGGGCCCTTACGAACTGCATGATGTGCTGCAAGGGCTGATCGTGCATATGGTGATGGTCGGGCTGCCGATTTCCTTCAGCGTGCGGCGGTTCGCGAAATAGGCGTGTGTAGTCGGCGTTTGCCATTTGGAGATTGGCACCCAGCCGTTCGGGCGGCCGCCGCTCTGGAAAAAAGCTTACTGCCAATAGCTAATTGCTAATTTGCTGGCAGCTAACTTCCCAATTGCTGAGAGCTAATCGCGGCACGGTTCGGCCCGCGACGAAAACGCGGGGCTCTCGGAATGACAGGGGCCCAGATCTTCGCTTTGTGTTCGCTCTACAGAAGAATAGCTACTGAATCGGGGCGCGCTGGCGTAGTCTCTTTCGGTTGGCGGCAGTTGCGTAAACGTTTACAATCGCCGCGGTTGGCTATTCCCGACTCCAATCGGGCTGGCCATGGGGAAAACGCCAGCTGGCGGCGCGAATCTGCCGGCAGGCGCGAACTGAGCAAAATGGGCAAACGTCCCGCGACCCTTTTCGATATCGGCAAGGCGCTCGGTATTTCCACGGGCACCGTTCATAGGGCCTTGCACGATAACCCTGGCGTGAGTCCCATGACCAAGGCCAAGGTCCTGCAAACCGCGAGGGCGCTGGGGTACCGGCCGAATCTGGCAGCGCGGTTCCTGTCTTCCAAGAGAACTTTGCGAATTTCCGTCAACACTTTGCAAGGGACGACTTCGTTTTGGGACGAGGTGCGGGTGGGGATTCGCGAAGAGGCGAGCTCCATGCTGATGGAAAACGTGGACGTCGAATTCCGAACGTATCCGAGACTTGGGGAAGGCGAGGAAGAGGCATTCGCGGCGGCCATGGCCGCGAAGGTGGATGGAATCATCACGTTCCCGAGCCGTCCGCAAAAGCTGCGGCCGTGGATCCGGCGAGCCGCGCGCGCCCGCATTCCGGTGATGTGCGTGGCCACCGACGCTCCGAACAGCGGGAGGCTCGGCATTGTGGCCATCGATACCCTGGCCAGCGGTTCGATCGCCGCCGATCTCATGGGCCGGTTTCTGCAAGGACAAGGAAAAATTGCAGTCACCGTGTTTGACATGGCGATTACGGAACACGCGGAGAAACACGCGGCGTTTGAATCGACGTTGCAGAGGTTTTATCCTGAGATGCGACTGATGAAGCCGATCGAGGATCACGATGTGGAGTCGGAGGCCTACAACAAGTGCCGGAAGTTGTTTGAAGATTGTCCCGACCTGGCTGGGATCTACGTGACGACGGAGGCGTCGATCCCGATATTGAAAGCGGCGCGGGATGCGAAGTTGCTGGATCGGCTGACGATTATCACTACCGATCTGTATCCCGATCTGGTGCCGGAGATCCGGTCCGGGGCAGTGGCGGCGACGATCTACCAGCGTCCGCGCACGCAGGGGCGAATGGCTTTCCGGAAATTGCATGAGTTTCTGGCGGAGGGAGCGAGTTCGCATCAAGTGACGCTGGCGCCGCATCTGGTGACGCGGGGGAATCTTGATTTTTTCCTGCGGGCGCAATCGGAGCGAGGGGGAGCGCAGCACGATTCCCAAGTGCAGCGGCCGCTCCAGGAATCTGCGGAAGACGTCGCATAATAAGGATTTCGACGTAAGCGAGATCGGTAATACGAGGAGGGGAACATCCGGTTTCTCGGCATTGATGTAGGGACCAGCGGCACGCGCGCGCTGGTGATCGATGAACACGGCAAGGTGATTGCTTCCGGGTCGGAAGAGCATGTGGCATTTGCCAGCCCCAGTCCGGGCTGGGCGGAGCAGGATCCGCGGGATTGGTGGCGGGCCAGTGGCGTGGCCGTGCGGAAGGCGCTGAGTTCCTCGGGCGTGGGCGCGGACGAAATTGCCTGCGTGGGTTTTTCCGGGCAGATGCACGGAGCGGTTCTGCTCGATGCGAACGATGACGTTGTGCGCAACGCCATTATCTGGTGCGATCAGCGCAGCGAGGCGCAGAGCCATGAGCTCGACGAGATGTTTGGCCCGGGCCGGCTGATTCAACTTACCTGCAATCCTCCGCTAACCAACTTCACTTTGACCAAGTTGTTATGGGTGCGGGAAACCGAGCCGGCGAACTGGGCTCGCGTGGCGCATGTGATGCTGCCCAAAGATTACGTGCGATTCCGCCTTACCGGCGACCGGGCCATCGATATGGCGGACGCTTCGGGAACACTGTTGCTGGACGTAGCCAACCGGCGCTGGTCGGCGGAGGTTTTGAGCAAGACCGGAATCAGCGAACAATTGCTTCCGCAACTTTACGAGTCGCCGCAGGTTTGTGGACGTGTGTCAGCCGCGGGCGCCGAGGCTACTGGACTGCGGGCCGGAACTCCGGTGGTTGCGGGCGCGGGAGATCAGGCCGCGGGCGCGGTGGGGATGGGTATTGTGCGCGCAGGGGCGGTGAGCGCCACGATTGGCACGTCAGGCGTGGTCTTTGCGGCGACCGATCGTCCCGCACTTGATCCGCGCGGAAGGATACACACTTTCTGTCATGCCGTGCCGGGGCGCTGGCACGTGATGGGCGTCACGCAGGCTGCGGGATTATCTCTGCGCTGGTTTCGGGATCGGTTCGGAGTTCCGTCGCAGAATGGGCGCGATCCTTACGACGTTTTGGCGGAGGAAGCTGGTTCCGCGCCGGAGGGATCCGCGGGCGTTTTCTGGTTGCCCTACCTGATGGGCGAGCGCACACCGCACTTGGACCCGAACGCGCGCGCGGCGCTGGTGGGACTAACGGCTTCGCACACGCGAGCGCATGTGGTGCGGGCGATTCTGGAAGGCGTTGCCTACAGTCTGAAGGATTCGTTCACGATTTTCGAAGAGATGAAGATTCCGGTGACGCGAATTCGACTCGGCGGCGGCGGCGCGCGCTCGGCGCTGTGGAGACAGATTCAGGCCGATGTTTACGGGCGCGAAGTGGAAATCGTGGAAGCTGAAGAGGGCGCGGCTTACGGGGCGGCAATTCTGGCGGGAGCGGGCGCCGGCGCTTGGGCGTCTGTTGACGAGGCTTGTGATGCGGTGATTCGCGTGGCTTCCCGCGTCGCTCCCAGCGCACGGGGTGTGGTCACGATGCAGCAGGGGTACGGCACGTATCGGGAGATTTATCCCGCGCTGCATCATGTATTTTCGAGGGAGTCGCCACGTCCGTCGTCGTAAACGTTCACGCATTTTTGGGGATTCTGATGCGGTATTCTTGAGGTCCAATCCGAGCTCCGAATTCAGGAGAAAAATGCCGATGCGGCAATCGGCTTCATCGCCTCCGATGTTTTTTACAAGTGTGCGACGGCTCACCCTAGTTCTGATTCTCTGTCTTTTCTTTCCTGGCGCAGTTTGCGACGTGATGGCCATTGGCCAGCAACGGTACGTCGAGACTTCGCGCCGTCCGGGCAGTTTTATTCTCGCCGACCGCAACCGACTCGCGACGATCTATGTCGACGAGAACGACTATTGGGGCGTGGTGCGGGCTGCGCATGATCTGCGGCAGGACATCTCTTGGGTGACGGGCCGCACTCCGGACTTTGCGAATCAGAAAGACGGGCTTGCGGGAAACGAGCGTGCGAAAAACGGAATCATCATCGGCACGGTTGGCAAAAGCGCGATGATCGATGAACTTGTTTCCTCGGGGAAACTCGATGTGACAGCGATCCGGGGCAAGTGGGAGTTTTTTCTTATTCAAGTGGTGCGTAACCCGATGCCGGGAGTGCGCTCTGCGCTGGTAATCGCGGGCAGCGACAAGCGGGGCACGATCTACGGCATCTACGACCTCTCGGAGCAGATTGGAGTGTCGCCGTGGTACTGGTGGGCTGACGTTGCGGTGGCGCATCACGACGAACTTTCCATAAAGCGCGGACTGTATGTGCAGGGGCCGGTGGTGAAGTATCGCGGCATTTTTCTGAACGACGAGGCACCGGCGCTCACCGGATGGACGCGGGAAAAATTCGGAGGCTATAACCATCAATTTTACGAGAAAGTTTTTGAACTTCTATTGCGGCTGAAAGCCAACTATCTGTGGCCGGCCATGTGGGGAAGCGCGTTCAGCGCGGATGATCCGTTGAATCCGAAGCTGGCCGATCAATACGGCATTGTGATGGGAACGTCGCATCACGAGCCCATGATGCGAGCGTGGAAGGAATGGGAACGGAGCGGCAAGGGCCCGTGGGATTACACCGCGAATGCCGGCGAACTGCGCGAGTATTGGAAGCAGGGAATCGAACGCAACGATGGCTATGAGAGCGTGATCACGCTGGGCATGCGGGGGAACGGCGACCTGCCGATGGCGGAGACGGATGATCGCGCGTTGCTGGAAAAAATCGTCACGGACCAGCGCAAAATTATTGGTGACGTGATGCACACCGACGCTTCGACCGTCCCACAGGATTGGGCTCTCTATAAAGAAGTGCAGCAATATTACGAGCACGGCATGCGCGTTCCCGACGATGTGACCCTGCTGTGGTGCGACGACAACTGGGGAAACATCCGGCGGTTGCCGACGGAGGAAGAACGAAAGCGCAGCGGCGGGGCGGGAATCTATTATCACTTCGATTATGTGGGCGATCCGCGCTCGTATAAATGGATCAACACGAATCCGCTGCCGAAAATCTGGGAGCAGATGAACCTGGCGTACCACTACGGGGCGAACCGCATCTGGGTGGTGAATGTGGGCGACCTGAAGCCGATGGAAGTGCCGATTGAGTTCTTTCTGAATATGGCGTGGAATCCCTTGGCCTGGACGAACGAGAACGTTGGCGACTTCACCAGACTCTGGGCGGAGCGCGAGTTTGGGCCCGAGCATGCCGCTGCGATCGCCGGCATCGTCTCGAAATATGCAAAGTTCAACGGGCGCCGAAAACCGGAACTGCTCGATCCGGAAACTTTCAGCCTGGTTGATTATCAGGAGGCTGATCGAGTGCTCGATGAATTCAAGTCGATCACTGCGGAGGCGGAAAAGATTTCCGGGCAACTGCCCGAGACCCAGCGCGATGCTTTCTTCGAGTTAGTGCTTCATCCCGCGAAAGCTTCGGAATTAGTGACGGAGCTCTACGTGACAGTCGCGAGGAATCACCTGTATGCGGCCCAGGGGCGTGCCAGCACTAATGATCTGGCCGCGCGGGCCCGCGCGCTGTTTCAGGCCGACGCCGATCTTTCGAATCAGTACAACCACATGCTGGCTCAAGGCAAGTGGGACCACATGATGGATCAAACGCATATCGGTTACACCACTTGGAGAGATCCTCCGGCGAATGTAATGCCGGCGGTGATAGAGATTCAGATTCCTGATGCGGCCGCCATCGGTGTCGCGGTTGAAAGGTCGGCTTCTGCGTGGCCCGGTGCTGTGGGGGAACCGCAGCTTCCGGAATTTGATGTGTACAACCAGCAGCGGCGATATGTAGATGTTTTCAACCGGGGCAAGGCTGATTTCGATTTCACGGCTTCGGCAAGTTCGCCGTGGATTGTGTTGAGCGCGGATCGTGGGACCGTTCAGAAAGAGCAGCGGCTTTGGGTGAGCATCGATTGGGACAAAGCTCCGAAGGGATCGAGCAGCGGGTACATCTTTATTGCGAAGACCGGCGCCGGTGCAAGCGCGGATGCGGTGAAGATAAAGGCGGAAGTTTTCAATCCTGGTGAACCGGCGCGAAAATCGCTGCATGGCTTTGTGGAAGCCGATGGATATGTCTCCATCGAGGCGGAGCACTACGCACGACGAACGAACTCGGATTCGGCACACTGGGAAAAGATCGACGACTACGGACGGACGCTCTCGGGGATGAGTGTGTTTCCCGTTACCGCGCCAAGTGTTTTGCCGCCCGCTTCCACTCCGTGCCTGGAATATCAAGTCTATTTGTTCGACCCGGGAAAATTTGAAGTTGAGGCCATCCTCGGTCCGACGTTGAATTTTGTGCCGGGGCGGGGGTTGCGGTATGCGATTTCGTTCGATGACCAGCCGTTGCAAGTAGTGGACGCGTTGGCCCACAATTCCGCCGAGGACTGGGCGACATCGGTGAAAGACAATGTTCGCACGGTTACATCCGAGCACACGGTCGCGGGCACGGGGTATCACACGCTGAAGTTCTGCATGGTGGATCCTGGAATTGTGCTCGAAAAGTTGGTGGTCGACCTGGGAGGCGTGAAGCCCAGCTACCTCGGGCCTCCGGAGAGCTTCTGAGGCGCTGAGAATGCAGAAGCGAGAAAGAAATGAAGCGATGTTCTAAAGCCCCGGCTTCTCTGGCCAGGGGCTGAAGCCCGCACTCATTTTTAGAAGTTTTACGCGGCGCTGAAGCGCCGCTCTTCCACGGTATTGCCCGGCCGAACTCGAGAACTATACCTACCGCGGCGGTTCCTTTACCAGGACGACGCGATCCCCCGCCACGTCGCGCATTTGTTGCACGATGCCGGAAGGCCAGTGGATTTCGACAAGATCCGCGGATGAATTTTGCCCCAGGCCAAAATGCACGGGCCCGGCACTCGACGACGCGTAGCCTGCGCTGGTGGTCATGTGGTTGTATTGCGCGCCGCTCCTGGTCACAACTTTGATTCGGGCGCCGATTCCGTCGCGGTTGCTCTTCGTGCCTTGAAGCTTGAACTCCAGCCAATGATTTGTGCTCGGACTCTGGTTCATCCAGATTTCCGCGGGCGCGTGGATGGCGCTGACCACAACGTCGAGACGCCCATCGCCATTAAGGTCTCCGATCGCGGATCCGCGGTGTCGCGATGGCGGGAATGAAGTGAATCCGGCTTCGGCCGTCAACGCTGAGAACTTCATGGCTGAAAGCTTCATGCTGCCCAGGTTGCGGAAGACGGTGTTTGGCTGCTCCACCATGAGGCGAGGCGCGGAATCGAGCGACTGCACGTGTCCGCGCGAAACGAAAATATCTTTCCAGCCGTCGTTGTCGAAATCTGCGATGTTTGGAGAATATCCTGCCATGGGCAGACTGAGAGCGGCCATTCCGCTCTGCTCGGTGACTTCCACGAAACTGCCTTTTCCGGTGTTCTGGTAAATCGGAAATGTTTCGTTGTCGAGGGCGACCAGGACGATGTCGGGATAGCCGTCGTTATCGAGATCGCGGAAGTCGACGCCCATGCCGGAGATGAACGTACCGTCTTCGCGCAATGCGACGTTAGCGTCGAACCCGACTTCGTCAAACTTGCCGCCGCCTTTATTTCGGAAGAACCAGTTGAAGAGTTTGTCATTGGTGACGATCAGATCCATTTTGCCGTCGAGAGTGGAATCGGCTGCGGCCACGCTCATCCCCTTGCCGGGATGCGCGCGCAGGCCCGACTCGACCGAGGCGTCGCGGAAAGTTCCGTCGCCATTGTTGAGGAACAACTGGTTGGGCGTGGGCTGGTACATCTTGGGATGGCAGTAGTCGCGATGCCCGTAGGCTTCGCAGACCGGTTCGTGGTCGACGTCCCACTTCAAATAATTAATGACGATGAGGTCGAGCAGGCCGTCGTTGTTGACGTCGACCCACGCGGCGGCGACCGACCACAGCGGGCCGCTTTCGGTGTCGGGCTTGTTGAGTCCGGCTTTCGCAGTGACGTCGGTGAAGGTACCGTTTCCGTTGTTGTGATAAAGAGTGTTGCGATAGATGCCGGCGACAAAAATATCTTCGTAGCCATCGTTGTCATAGTCGCCGATGGCCACGCCCATATCGTAGCCGCTGCCGGCGAGTCCGGCTTTTTCGGTGACGTCGGTGAAGTGTCCCTTGCCGTCATTTTCAAAAAGGCGGTTACGATATTTCGGGGAACTCTTGCGGAGAGTATGGATGTCGGCGCCGTTGGTGAAAAAGATGTCGAGCTTGCCGTCGTTGTTGTAGTCGAACACGGCCACGCCTCCGGCCATGGTTTCTGGAGCGTGGCGTTCTGGAGTTTCGTCGGTTTCGAGCTGGAAATCGATTGGCTGGTAGGTGAACTGGATCGGGCTATCGGCGGCGGGATGAGCCGCAGATGTAGACGCTTTCGGCGGCGACTGAGAATGCAGAGCCGGTCGCGGCATCAAGACCGCGAGCAGAGACAGTAGTGTCAGCGAGCCGGCAAAGCTGCGGATGTTCATCTCCCGGGGCACATGTGGCCTGGTTCCATCTTAACTCGGGGGTTAGGACAAACGACCGTCTAGCTTCGGCTCGGAGCGGCTAGCAGTTCGATGAGTGAAATCGCGATTTCTTGCGAAGTATGCGCTTGAACAAACTAACGTTGAGCCTTTTTCCAGAGTCTATTTCCAAAAGACACACCGCCCATGATCAGGAGCAGAAGCACAATGGCTGTCCCGACATAGTAACCGCTGCTGGGCCGGATGGACAGTAGGCGATCATACGCAATTAAACCGAGGAACAGTGGACAGGCGAACAGCAGGAAGCCAGAAACGAAAATTTAAGTGTTTCTTGATCGCCCCTGCAGTGAAGTGATGAGATCACGTTCTCGTCGTTCACTGAAGTGAAAGGGAAACGAGTGCGGAATTGCTACGCCGAATGTTCGTAATATCGATATACAGGCTAGGTTGTAGAGCACGAAAACGGCGGCAAATCCGAAGACCGCTGTGAACACCCGCATCGTAGCTACCTCGGCGCTCATAATTGTACTTCCTAGACCGCTTCAGTTGACTTAAACAGACGCCTTAGCATTCAAAGCCCCAGCCCGAATCTACACCTGTCTTGGGGGGAGACAGCCCGCCCACCGACATAGAGCGCAAGCTCGGGAGGGTCGCCCCGTGATGGAGCGCGGCCTGACTTCTCACTCCGGCAGCTTCTGTTCTCCCTGGATCATCAAGTGAGACTCCGCGTGAGGGGCGCCGGTTCCGGGCTGTCCTCCGCCGACGGTGATCAGGTGGTCGCCGGTGGAGACGAAACGATCTCCGGCATCGTTCACGTAGCTGAGGTCGCGTGGACTGAGGGTGAGCTTTACGTGTTTCTGCTCGCCGGCCTTCAGGTGGACGCGGGTGAATCCACGCAGCGCGCGCAACGGTGTGCCCGGCAGTTTGGGGAAAGTGATATACAGTTCCGCCACCTCGTCGCCATCCCGCTTGCCGGTGTTTTTGACGTCCACTTCGACATCCAGCGGGTCTCCTGCATTCAGGGAAGGATTCGACAGCTTCATGCCGCTGTATTCGAACGTCGTGTAACTCAGGCCATGCCCAAAGCCGTATAAGGGCTCGCCGGTGAAGTAGCGGTAGGTGCGGTTCTTCATCGCATAGTCTTCGAACTCGGGCAACTGCTCTGTCCCTTTGTAAAAAGTCACGGGCAAGCGTCCCGCAGGATTGTTGACTCCAGCGAGCGTTTGCGCGATGGCCGTTCCGCCTTCTTCGCCCGCATACCAGGCGTCGAGAATTGCGTTGGCGTGATCGTTCGCCCAATTCACGGCGAGCGCGCTGCCATTCATTAACACAACGACCAGCGGCTTGCCGCTGCCTTTCAAGGCTCCGAGCAGAGCCTCTTCTTCCGCGGGCAGGCTGAGGCTGGTGCGGTCGCCGCCACGGAATCCGGGCAGGTCGACCTTCATTTCCTCGCCTTCCAGCTTCGAGGTAATGCCGACTACCGCGACCACAACATCCGCCTGCCGTGCCGCGGAGACGGCTTCCACAAGTGGATCGCCGCTGACCGGCAGCCAGATCAGCTTGCTGATGCGACCGCCCGCCATGTACTCGACTTTCACCGCGTAGCGATGGCCTCTTTCCAGCTGCAGCTTTGCCACTTGCGGATTGGGATCGTGACCTACGGCGTCATCGATGACGAGTTTGCCGTCGATCCACAATCGCTGCATGGAACCCATGAGGCCGATCTGGTAGATGCCTGATTCGGCGGGCGTGAGGAATCCTGTCCACCGCACGGAAAAATCTTTCATGTCTTCTTTTGAAACTCTGGGCACGGGAAGTGCATGGGAATCCGCGTGGGAAAGTTGAAGATCAACGTAGGGGTCGGTTCGGGTGACTTGCGGAGTCCCCGATATATCTCCGGAGAAATACTCGCCCTTGAGCCCGGGCTTTCCATCATCCGTGGATAACATCGAAGTCGGGATCACGGGATGCTCGCGCAGGAAGTCGGTGCCAGGTTGAAACGAAACCTGAGCTCCGGCAAACTGCTTGCGAATGCCTTCGAGCGCGGTAACGGCGTGCGAGGCCGTGCCGCTGTAGTTGCCGTGCAGCACCTGAGTGGACTCCGCCAGCGGCCCCACAACCAGAATCTTTTTCACGGCCGGCGCGAGCGGGAGGACGCCGTCGTTTTTCAGCAGCACCATGGATTCGCGCGCCGTCTTCAGCGCGAGTTCGCGGTGTGCAGCGCTGTCGATTTCGGAATCCGGAGTCTGCGCGTAAGGAACCATCGCCGGAGGATCGAACATTCCCAGCCGCATGCGTGCTGTGAAAAGGCGCCGCAAAGTGTTATCAATGTCGGCTTCGGTCAGCAGGCCCTGTTTCACCGCATCGATAAACGGCTTGTAGTCGTGGTCGTCTTTAGTAATGGTGAAGAAGTCGGCGCACTCGTTGTCCATGCCCGTCTTGATCGCCGCTGCGGCAGCTTCCGCCTGGCTCTTGACGAAGTGGTGGCCTTCAAACATGTCCACGATGGCGTCGCAATCGGAAACCACGTAGCCGTTAAACTTCCATGCACCTCGCAGTTGGTCTTTCAGCAAAAAGGTGTTCGCGCAGGCGGGCTGCCCGTTCACGCGGTTATAGGCGCACATCACGGATTCAGCTTTGCCTTCGGTCACGGCGGCGCGAAACGCGGGCAGGTATGTATCTTCCATGTCATGCTTCGAGACCTGCACGTCGATGCTGTGCCGCGACGGCTCGGGGCCGCTGTGCACCGCGAAATGTTTCGGGGTCGAGATCACGCGAAAATACTTGGGATCGTCTCCCTGCAAGCCGGTGACGAACGCCACTCCCATGCGGCCCGTGAGATACGGATCTTCGCCGTAGGTTTCCTGGCCGCGTCCCCAGCGCGGATCGCGGAAGATATTGATGTTCGGCGACCAGAAATCCAGACCCTCCATAATGTCGCGCCGGCCGGCTCGCACCGCCTGGTTGTGCTTGGCTCGTGCCTCGGTGCCGATGACCACCGCCATCTCGTGAATCAATGGAGAATCAAAGGTGGCCGCCAGCCCGATGGGCTCGGGGAACACGGTCGCCGTTCCCGCATTAGCGACGCCGTGCAGCGCCTCACTCCACCAGTCGTAGTTGGGAACCTGGAGCCGTGGAATCGCCCTCGCCTGATTGACCAATTGGGAGGCTTTTTCCTCCAGCGTCATCCGCGAAATCAAGTCGTCGACCCGGACGTTGATGGGCTGGGACGGGTCAAGATAGACGGCACTGCTCGCCGTCTGGGATGCGGAACGGGCAAGAAATAGGGTCAGGATAATAGCCACTTGCAGGGTGGTTCGAGTACGCATTTCGGGCATGATAGATCTCCTCGGGAACCCGCACGGTCAACCTGTGGGCGAGAACGCGATGTTTCTGGATGTCGTTGCGTTAACGATTACGATCGTCGGTCGCTTGTAGCACAGCGCAAATCCAACGGTCAAGGAGGCGGCCCACTCGCGCGCTCTCAAATGCAGTTGCAGTGCGGACAGATCACGGACACAACTAAGAAAAGGCGAGTCCAATCTACTTTGGCGGCAGCAAGTCGCCGGTGGACAGAACATAGGTAGTCAATTTGTCCAGCTTGATATTGGTGTTCTTGGACACAATCGCGATAACCCCATCATTATTCTTCGCGGACTCGATATCTTTCATCAGGACGCGGCGGTTCGATGCCGTCGAGGTGGGCGTGTTGGGAGCGGAAGCACCATTGCCCGAATCGCTTCCCGGGAACGGTCTGTACACCTTTGTAGTCGTGTCAGGGTACTGCCCCAGGCCGTTCCAGGTCTTCTTCGCAGGTTGTTCCGGTCCGTATTGCAGATTCTGGCCCTCCGCGTCCGTCAGGGGGTAATACCACGCGGTCAAATAGGCCGTGACCGATGCCGAGCCCTTCTTCCACAGGACGGAGTCGATGCGGATCGCGAGGCGCGACGGGTCGGTGGCAGTCTTCGCGGCGGACTCGATTACTTCTCCCGAAAAAACCGCATTCCTCGGGACCACCGTGCCCCCGATCAAAGTAGCGACTTCAAGTTTCGCCCGGATCTTGGATCCCACTAGTGTTTTGCCGGCAGTCACGTTTTGTTGCATCACGACTGGAAATTCCCGGGCGCCAGGGGGAGCAGAGGATGGGGCTGCCTTCGCTTGGCCCAGCAAAGTGGTGGGGAAAAAAGTAGAGAGCACCAAGATTGATACTGGCAAGGCACGGGTCAACATTGAAGAACACCCCCGTCGCTAGGTGAGCCAGATAGTTTCAGAAACCCTGCCTGCATGCTGGCAGGGGGCCCACGTTTGGTACGGGAAGAGTATAACCCCGATTGTCGAGAAAAAGATTTGATTTAGGACGCAGAACCCTCAAGAATGCCGTTAGGATATCGATTTTCTACTTGACAACGGTCACGGCATGGCTGTAAGACCGTAAACGCTTACGATTTTGTAGTTGGTTTGCAGTATCTCCGCGAGCGTTAGTCGCGGCCACCTTAATTGACGAATTTGACTTCGGAGGCTTCACAATGAAATTCCTCTCGCCCATGATCGCCGGGAGTCTTGGCCTGGCTGTAAGACGCAATGGCTCTCGCCTTGCGGTTCTCCTAGCAGCCGTCTTTGTCATCTTCGCCGGTCAAGCGCTGGCTCAAGAAGCCACGATCCTCGGCACCGTGACCGACCCCTCCGGCGCGGCGGTTGCCAACGCCACCATTACCATCACCAACACCGAAACGGGCGTGGCCCGAACCCTGCCCAGCAACGGAGACGGGCAATACGTGGCGCCTGATTTGATCATCGGGCACTACAACGTGCGCGCCACAGCCGCTGGTTTTAAGGGGTCGGAACAGAAGAATCTGGTGCTCGATGTCGGGGACCGGAGCCGTGTCGATTTCAAGCTGATAGTAGGCAGCGTGCAAGAGAACGTGACCGTGGAGGCGAATGCGGTCGCGGTGCAGACCGACACCGGCGAAGTCAGCAACGTCATTACTGGACAACAGGTGACTCAGTTGGCCACCAACGGGCGCAGCCTCTACTCGTTGTTCGCCCTGGCGCCGGGAGCATCGAGCCTCCAAGGGTCTCGCATAGCTTTTACTCCCGTCAGCGGTGATAGTACGGTCAGCATCAACGGCGAGCGCGCGGGCCACAACCTGCAACTCATTGACGGCGGCGAAAACCTCGACCGCGGCGGCAGCAGCGGCAGCGTCATGCCCTCCATCGACTCCCTCGCCGAGTTCCGGAACATGACCTCGAACTACAGCGCTGAGTACGGCTTGGCTTCCGCGGCACAGATCGCCACCGTAATCAAGTCGGGAACCAAGCAGTTTCACGGTGAGGCTTGGGAGTTCTTCCGCAACGACGATCTCGATGCCCGCAATTACTTCAACCCCGCGCCGCAGTCTGTCGCTGAATTGCGTTACAACGTCTACGGCTTCAACCTCGGCGGCAAGGTGCCGGGCATGAACAACCATCCTACTTTCTTCTTCTACAACATGGAATGGCGCAAGGAGATTGATGGCGGCCTTCTGAACGTGCAGGTACCTTTAGCTACTTCGTATCCCGACGCCGGCGGCGCGGGCACTGGCGCGGTACTGCCGCTCACCTATGGGCCTCACGCCACACCCACCGTTGCCACCGATCCGGCCTTAAGTGTCGTCCCAGCATCGATTCAGTTCGCAAACTGCCCGGGCGGCGCCCCTCCGACTGGAGTTGTCCCCGGCTCGCCATTCCCCAACAACACCATCCCAGATTGCATGATCGCTTCTAATGCAACGTCTCTTCTGACCGCCGGTGGCAAGTACGGCGGGATCTTCCCGGCGCCCACCAATCCCGCTACTGGAGCTTTCCAGGGCGGCAACAATTCTCCCACGAGCCTGCGCGAGGAGATTGCCCGCGTTGATCACACTTTCAGCAGCAAGTTCTCAGTGTTCGGGCACTGGATTTCCGAGCAGACCAATCAGACGTACGGGACCACGCAGTGGAGCGGCGACAACGTCCCTTCCGGCGCGAACACCTTCGGGAATCCTTCCTACAGCGCTGTGATCCACACCACCTACATCATCAGCCCGACGTTACTCAACGAAGCTTCCTTCAACTACAACGGCAACCGCATTGCCATGGAGAACATCAACCTGTTCTCCGCGCCTTCGAGCTTTACCTTTAACCGGCTCTTTAGTGGACCGAACATCAACAACCGCATCCCTTCAATTAACCTGAGTCAGACAACTGGCGCCGACTATACGGTGAACTGGATGCCCTGGCACAATGCGGCCAATGATTACCAACTGCGCGATGATCTCTCTTGGACCCATGGAGCTCACCAGCTTAAGTTTGGCTTCAGTTGGGCACTCTACAAGAAGGTTCAAGATGCTTTCGCCAACACCGAAGGCAACTTTACCTTCAACGGCACATACACCGGCTACGACTACGCCGACTTCCTGCTCGGCTACGCCCAGTCGTATTCGGAGGATGGCGTCAAGATTACCGGCCACTGGAATAACATCTCGCCTGCGGCCTACGCTCAGGACAACTGGCGCGTGAATAACCGGCTGACTTTGAACCTCGGACTGCGCTGGGATGGCATTCCTCATACCTACGAGGCCAACGAGCTCTCCTCGAACTTCTATCCCAACCTGTACAACCCGGCCGATAGGGCCACGTTCGACTCCCAGGGGCACGTCTGCGGCCCCAACTCTGTCCCGCTGTGTGCCGGCGGGAACAGTCCCGGCGTTATTACCAGCACCAACCCGACTCTGGGCGGCGTTCAGTTCTACACCAACGGTATCGGCATCGGCGGTGTGAATGGCATTCCCAAGGGCTTGGTCAACAATTCGTGGAATAATTGGGGTCCACGGCTGGGCTTCGCGTATGACCTTACGGGTCACGCCAAGACCGTCATTCGCGGCGGTTTCGGCATGAGCTACGAACGCATTCAGGGCAACGATATGTACAACGGTGCCGTGAACCCGCCCGGAGATCCCAACCCGACGCTCAACGGCGTTTCTCTGCAGAATCCGGGCCTCGTCGTTGCAGGAGCCACCGCCGGTTCAACAATTAGTGCTGCGACCTTGCCCATTCTTCCTCTCGGGGTCACCGGTATCGCTGACAATTACAAACCTCCGGTCAGCTACCAGTACAGTGCGGGTGTCCAGCAGTCTGTGGGCACGAACGCAGTGTTGAGCATTTCGTACGTTGGCAGCCAGGGACGGCACGAGAACTACTACCAGGCGATCAACCTCCCCGCGGAAGCCGATCTCCCGGCACTGATCAAGCCGGGCGCACCCAGCATCAACATAGATCCGACGCTACAGTACCCCGGCTTCGGTGGAATCCGGATGTCTATTAACGGCGCCAATGCCAGCTACAACTCACTGCAAACTTCGCTGACCGGAACTGTCAAGCGTGATCTGCATCTGCAGGTCTCCTATACTCTTGCCAAGGCGGAGGATGCGACAACGTCGACCGGCAGCGGTGGCGATCTCGAAAACGCCACCAATCCTTATCAGGGATGGAGGTACGATTTCGGGCCGTCCGTGTTCGACCGCAGGAACGTCTTCTTCGCCAACTTCGTCTACGCACTCCCAATATTCCGGAACAGCGGGAGCCGCCTGGTGAGGTCGACCTTAGGCGGATGGGAGTTCTCGGGAATCGTCACCGAAGAATCGGGAGCGCCCGTCAACCTCGGAGTGAACGGAACCACCTCCGCTAGCGTTCTCGGCAATACCTCGACGCGGCCCAATCTAACCGGCTCGATCTCTTACCCCAAGACTAAGGATGGTACGAATGTGACATGGTTCAGCCCGTCCTCGTTCTCGGCGCCGGCCTGCGTAACCGGCCCAGATTGCTACGGCAACCTGGGCTTCGACGCCATCCGCGGTCCCGGCCACAACAACTTCGACCTGTCGCTCCTCAAGAACTTTGCCTTTACGGAAAGGTTCCGCATGGAGTTCCGGGCGGAGGCGTTCAACGCCTTCAACCACACCCAGTTTGAAGGCAACTCCAACCTGGGCGGTCTCAGCAACAATTTGGGCGCCAGCAACTTCGGCCAGATTACGAATGCTTACGACGGCCGGCAGTTCCAACTTGGTCTGAAGCTGATTTACTAGGCCCTCCCCAGGGCTCACAACATGCCCCACTCGCATAGCCTGCGAGTGGGGCATTTATACTGTGCGGTCTTCGGGCCTCGCTGCTGGAGGGGCAAAACTGATCCTGTTCACCGATGGATATCCTGGGTACGCTGGTTGCCGGCATGAAGAACTGGAGAGTGCACGCCGCACTCGCGATTACTCTTTCGGCGAGCTTTTCAGCCAGCCTTGCAAGCGCTCAAACTGCCACTCCGGAAGAAGCCCACGCTCTCGAAACCCAGGGCAAGCTGCCGGAAGCGGCACAGGCCTGGCGGGCGATTACCCAGCAGCATCCTGACGACGCAGCGGCCTACGCCAGCCTGGGAGTAGTTCTCTCCCGGGAGCAGAAGTATCAGGAAGCGGCATCGGCGTATCGCCAGGCGATCAAGCTGGATCCAAAGCTGCCGGGGATGCAGCTGAACCTGGGTCTGGCGGAGTTCAAGCAGGGCGAGTTTCGGGCCGCGATTGGGCCTTTCCGCGCCGTCCTGGAAGGCGATCCGAAGAATTCTCAGGCACAAACCCTGCTCGGCTTGAGCTACTACGGGGTCAAAGAATTTGCAGAAGCCGAGAAAAATCTGAAAGTGGTGGCAGCTTCGGGCTCGGCCAATACTGAACTGCGCCAGGTGCTGGCCCAGAGCTGCTTGTGGGCAAAGGACTATGCCTGCGCCCAGGAAGAATTCCGCCAGATTCTGCAGACGGACCCGGAGTCCGCGAGCGCGCACATCCTGAGCGGCGAAGCGCTGGACGGTTTGGGAAAAACTTCCGAGGCGATCGAGGAATTTCAAGTGGCGGCGAAAATCGCTCCGCACGAGCCCAGCGTGCATTTCGGAATCGGTTTTCTTTATTGGAAGCTGCATCAGTATGACAATGCTGAAAAAGAATTTGAAGCAGAGTTGACCAATGATCCCAACCAGGCGCAGGCGCTGGCTTACCTCGGCGACATCGAATGGAAAAATAATCATCCAGAGAAGGCGCTCGAGTTCCTGAACCGGGCCGTGCAGAGCAGAAAAGATATACGCCTGGCCTATGTCGATCTGGGCGCCATCGATACGCAGCAGAAAAAATATGACGAGGCCATCGCGGCGCTGCTTCATGCGGTTGAACTGGATCCGGCGCAGGCCGATGCCCATTACCGGCTCGGGCGTTTGTATCAGACGCTCGGAAACAAGGCAGCTGCGCAGAAGGAATTGGAGAAGGTTCGCGAACTCCACGGCAGCGCAGACGAGGGGTTAGTAGGGAAGATCGCGCCGGCTCCGCCGGCATTGAACGAGTCCGGGGCGCATTCGCCGTAGCTGTGCGTTGCCAGTGTTCGAGGTGTGGTTAGCTCACAGCTATTCTTAGTCGGCAGTGTCGAGAGTCGCCATATTTGAGAGTCGTCAGGAGAGTCATGACAAAAAGTAGCGGATCGTATCAGCCGAAGCCCGAGCACAAATTCTCTTTCGGACTATGGACACTGGGCAACCGCGGACGTGATCCCTTCGGCGAAGCCGTGCGCCCCACCTTTCCTCCCAATGAGATCGTGAAGGTGCTCGGCGAAATTGGCGCCTGGGGCGTGAACCTGCACGACAACGACCTGGTGCCGATCGACGCAACTCCGGCCGAACGCGACCGCATTGTCCGCGAGTTTAAGAAGGCCTGCAAGGAAAACGGCATCGTCGTGCCTATGGCCACCGTGAATCTGTTTTTTCATCCCGTGTTCCGCGATGGAGCGTTCACGGCGAACGATCCTGAAGTGCGCGCCTACGCCTTGCAGAAAACTCTGCGCGCCATGGACCTGGGCGCGGATCTCGGCGCCAAGATATTTGTGCTGTGGGGAGGCCGCGAAGGCGTTGAGACCGATGCCTGCCGCCGTGCGGATGAAGCCATCAAGCACCTGCGCGAAGGCGTGAACTATCTTTGCGAGTACAACATCGCCAAGGGATATGGCTACCGCTTCGCGCTCGAAGCCAAGCCCAACGAACCGCGCGCCGATATCTATATGGCGACGACGGGCCATTATCTGGGATTTATCCCCACGCTCGATCACCCGGAGATGGTCGGCGTCAACCCGGAAGTCGCGCACGAAACCATGGCCGGCCTGAACTTTATGCACGGAGTGGCGCAGGCCTGGGAAGCGGGCAAACTCTTCCACATCGACTTGAACGATCAGATGCCGGGCCGCTACGATCAGGATCTGCGATTCGGCTCGGCGAATCTCAAATCCGCATTCTGGCTGGTGAAATTTCTTGAAGACGTGGGCTATCAAGGCCCGCGCCATTTTGATGCGCACGCTTACCGCACGGAAAATTACGACGGTGTGAAAGACTTCGCCCGCGGCTGCATGCGCACCTATCTGATTCTCAAGGAAAAAGTCGCCCGCTGGAACGCGAGCCCGACAATCAAAACAATTCTTCAGGAAATTTCGGCAACCCCAAGCGGCACTCCCAAAATCGCGCGCCACTCAAAGGCAGCGTCGTCTGCCTTGCTGGCCCACGTTTTCGACAAAGATGCGATGGCGCAGAAACGTTTGCCATACGAACTTCTTGATCAGCTCACGGTAGATATCCTTCTCGGGGCCGCGTGATTATTTTGATCAGCCGGCAAGCTGTGAGAACAAAGCCGCGCCGCCCGCGATTCCCGCATCGGCCCCATAGTGCGCCAACACGAGCGGAATCTCCGAGGCTCGCGGGTTCACGCACCAGCCCGGCAGCAGGCGCTTGATCTCCCCGAAAAACGGACTGAGCATCGCCGCCACTCCGCCGCCGACCACCAACACATCCGGGTCGAACAAGTCCACGATATTGCCGAGCCAAACGGTAAGAAGTTCAGCCGTCTCCTGCAGAATTTCCCGGGCGAGCGGATCTCCCGCGGCGTAAGCCTTGCCTACCATCTCGCTGGTCACCGATTCAGTTTTTCCCTGTGCGAGACCGAGAAGAGCGCACCCCCGCGCCGGGTCCGCCGCAACCCGCGTCCGCGCGCGCATAGCAATCGCGGGCCCGGCCGCCAGAACCTCGATACATCCGCGCTTGCCGCAAGAACAAACCGGCCCCCGATAGTCGATGGTCACGTGCCCACCCTCACCGGCAGCGCCCGTGTGCCCGTGATAGATGCGGCCGTCGAGCACAATGCCTGTTCCAATTCCCGTGCCGACGGTCGCATAAAAAACATAACGATAGCCGCGCGCCGCGCCCCAAATGGTTTCAGCCAGGGCCGCGGCATTCGCGTCGTTGTCCACTTTTACAGGCACGCGGTATACCGCGGCCACGCGCGCAGCCAGAGGAAAATTCCGCCAGCAGGGAAGGTTCGGAGGATTGAGCACTACTCCGGATTTCGGGTCGAGCGGCCCAGGCGCGCAAATCCCAATGGCCCGAACTGGAGCTTGCGCATTCGCTGCTTCGCCTGCCAGCAGCGAGTCAATCGCGGCGGTCACAGCCTTAAAGCCAGCCTCTGCGCCGTCATTCGCCGCCATTGGCTTCCGTAGTTGCGTGAGAATTTTTCCGACGGCATCGACAATGCCCGCCGCAACCTTGGTTCCCCCAACGTCCACACCGATGACGGAGCCTTTTTGATTGGAGCTTTGCGTCATGATTGGCTGGCCTCGCAGGTGCGACGCGGCCAGATCTTCAAGCTTGGGTCCCGTCCCCTTTTTTCATGTGCGTGGCCAGTTGACGCAGCAGGGCGATGAATGCAGTGGACGCCACAGAAAGAGTTCGGTCGCGGCGATAGGCAAGGCCAAGTTCGCGGTAGAGCTGCGCATCCTCCAGATCAATCAGCTTCACTCTGCCGGCCTCGACCTCGTCGCGGGCGAACGACGCGCTGATGAGAGAAACTCCCAGATCGGCCGCGACGAAACTCTTGATCATGCCAATGCTGGGCAATTCCATTCTCACGTGCAGTTCCGCGCTGTAGGGGCGGAAGAGTTTGTCCAGCAGCCGGCGCGTATGCCCCGTCTTCGGAATCAGCAGAGGTTGTTTAATAATCTCGCTGACCGCCACCACTTTATGTTTGGCCAGCGGATTTTTTGGACTCACCATCAGCATCAGCTTGTCGCGGAAGATCGCCTGAATCTTCAAACTCGGCGATTGCACGGGCAACGTCAGAACTCCCACTTCAACCTGCCCGTTCTCCAGCTTTTCCATGATCTTGTAGCTGAAATTTCGATAGATGCTGATTTGTACCAGCGGGTAGCGGCGGCAGTATTCCGCAAAAACCTCGGGCAAAACGTAGAGGCAAGTCGCCTCGTTGGCGCCCACCCGCAGCGTGCCGCGCGGAGTGCGGCTATGATCGGCGACGGCCGTCAGCGACTCGTCGCGGAGGTTCCTCAGGCGCTCGGCGTACTCGTAGAAGATCTGGCCGGCCGGCGTCAGCTTTACCGTTTTGCCAGAACGATCGAGCAGGCGGTCGCCATATTCCTGCTCCAGTTGGCGAATCTGGGCGCTGACCGCCGACTGCGAGCGGAAAACTTTTTCGCCCGCGCGTGAGAAGCTGCCTTGCCTCGCAACCTCCAGAAAAGTAATGAGCTGATCGAAGTCCATGTTTGTCTTTAGATTAGGCTTGCGCGAGATTATAGCGGAGTCTGGGCGCCGCGCCGACACAGAATGCAAAAAGTCCAGTGGCGAGAACAAAGCTTTTAACCGCAAAGATCGCAAACTAAAGGCCGCGAAGGACGCCAAGAAGCCTGGTTCGTCTTTGCGTCCTTCGCGGCCTTTCCTTTGCGACCTTTGCGGTTAAAGCCTCGCACTGATCCCTACTAAGCAAAGCGTCCATTTCTGGCCGCGGCCCCCGAAATTTGCATCCTCTGCATCGAAATTCTGAATTGTACTTCCGTTCCGCCAGGCGGTATTAACAAATGGGCCAGCTTGTTCTGGACCGGGGTGTGCCTTGCTCGGTCTGCCCCCAGACAGAGCCCCAGCACAAATGATTTCGAAGCGTGCGGATCCGCCGAATGAGGATGTCAACGATGACGCGTCTAAACTCGAAAACCGGGCTCCCGCCCGCGCAGGGTCTCTACGACCCGGCGCACGAGCATGACGCGTGCGGCATTGGCTTTGTAGCCAGCATTCGCGGCGAAAAAAGTCACGAGATTATCCGCAAGGGAATTGAAGTCCTCGTCAACCTCACTCATCGCGGCGCCTGCGGCTGCGACCCGGAAACCGGCGATGGCGCCGGCGTCCTAATTCAGATTCCGCACAAATTTTTCGCGCGGGAGTGTAGCAAGATCGGCTTCCAACTGCCCGAGCCCGGCACCTACGGCGTCGGGATGACTTTTCTTCCCGTCGAGAAGCACGAGCGTCTGCAGTGCGAAGGCATCCTCGAGCGCATCATTCGCGAAGAAGGCCTCACGGTCTTGGGATGGCGCGATACGCCGACCTACGCCTCTGCGATCGGCCGCGTCGCCCGAGCTTCCCAACCTTACATTCAGCAGATTTTTGTAGGCCGCGGCGAAGCCATGGATGAAGACGCTTTCGAGCGTAAGTTGTATGTAGTCCGAAAGCGTGCCGAAACGGAAGTTGGGCAATCCGAAATCGCCGACCGTGAGATTTTCTACATCCCTTCTCTTTCGGCGCGGACCATCGTCTACAAAGGCTTGCTGCTCGCTCCGCAGATCACAAATTTCTACAAGGAACTTTCCGATCCCGACGTCATGAGCGCGTTGTGCCTGGTGCACCAGCGCTTTTCGACGAATACTTTTCCCAGCTGGCAGCGCGCGCATCCCTACCGTTACATCGCGCACAACGGCGAGATCAACACCTTGCGCGGCAACGTGAACTGGATGTGGGCACGGCAGTCGCTGCTGAAGTCGCCTTTGTTCGGCGACGATCTCAAGAAACTTTTCCCCGTCATTTCGCCTGATGGCAGCGATTCCGCGAACTTCGACAATGCCGTCGAGCTTCTTCTGCAAGCCGGACGCAGCCTTCCCCACGTGATGGCCATGCTGATTCCGGAAGCGTGGGCGGGCAATCCGCACATGCAGCCGGAGAAGCGCGCGTTCTACGAATACCATGCCTCGCTGATGGAACCCTGGGACGGCCCTGCGGCGATCGCTTTCACCGACGGCCGAGTGATCGGCGCCACGCTCGATCGCAACGGCCTGCGCCCCGGCCGCTACGTGGTGACTAACGACGGCCTAGTTGTGATGGCGTCCGAAGCAGGCGTGCTCGACGTAGCTCCCGAAGATGTGCAGAGAAAAGGTCGGCTGCAGCCAGGAAAAATGTTCCTGGTCGACACGGTCGAAGGCCGCATCATTTCCGACAAAGAAATCAAGCGCGAACTGGCCGCGCGGCAACCCTACGCGCAGTGGCTCAAAGACAATCAGGTCACCATCGACCAGTTGCCCGAGCCCTCGCGTCTGCACTATTCCGATCCCGAAACTCTGCTGCGCCGGCAGCGTGCCTTCGGTTACAGCGACGAAGATCTCAAGATGATTCTGGGCCCCATGGCTTTGAGCGGAGAAGAGCCCGTAGGTTCGATGGGCACCGACACTCCGCTGGCTTGTCTTTCCGACCGGGCGCAGTCGCTGTTCAGTTATTTCAAGCAGCTATTCGCCCAGGTCACGAATCCGCCCATCGATCCCATTCGCGAAGAAACCGTGATGTCGTTGTTCAGCTACATCGGCAGCGAGCGCAACATTCTCGAAGAGCAGCCCGAGAACTGCCACATGCTCAAGCTGGCGCATCCGCTGCTCACCAATCGCGAACTGGAAAAATTACGCCGCGTTTCCACTCGCGACCTGCTCGCCATCACGCTGCCAGCCCTGTTCCGCGCCGCAGAAGGCGAAATCGGACTGAAGCGCGCGCTCGACGAACTTTGCCAGCGAGCTTCGCTCGCGGTAAAAGCGGGATACACGCTGCTCATCATTTCCGATCGCGGCGTCGACAAAGACTACGCTCCCATCCCCAGCCTGCTGGCGCTGGCGGCGGTGCACAATCTGCTGGTTCGCGAGGAGACGCGCACTCAGGCCGCGCTGATCACCGAGTCGGGCGAACCGCGCGAAGTAATGCACTTCGCCTTGCTCAGCGGTTATGGCGCGAGCGCCATCAATCCATACCTCGCTCTCGAGAGCGTGGAGAACCTGGCGTGGCGCGGAGAATTGCCCGGCGACGTCACTCCCGAAGCCGCAGCTCAACATTTTTTCAAGGCCATCAAGAAAGGTTTGCTGAAAACTTTCTCGAAGATGGGCATCTCGACCCTGCAAAGCTACCAGGGCGCGCAGGTTTTCGAGGCGATCGGATTGAACAAGGAGCTGGTCGACGCCTACTTCGCCGGCACCACATCGCGCCTGGAAGGAATCGGCTTGGGCGTTCTCGCGCGCGAAGCGCAGATGAAGCACGAGCACGCGTTCCGTCCCCTTACGGAAAATGAGACCGAACTCTCGGTGGGCGGCAGCTATCACCAGCGCGTGGGCGGCGAATATCACCTGCTCAACCCGCTCACCATCAGCAAGCTTCAACAGGCAGTCCGCGAGGATAGCTTTAAGACATTCCAGGAATACACCGACCTCATCGACAAACAGAGCGCGAACATGGCGACTCTGCGCAGCCTGATGAAGTTGAAGAAAAGTGACAAGCCCGTCGCTCTCGAAGAAGTCGAGCCGGCAAAAGAAATCGTCAAGCGCTTTACCACCGGCGCCATGTCGTTTGGTTCCATCAGCAAAGAAGCGCACGAGACGCTGGCCATCGCCATGAATCGCATCGGCGGCAAATCCAACACCGGCGAGGGCGGAGAAGACGAAGAACGCTTCAAGCCCGATGCCAGCGGAGATCTGCGCCGCAGCGCGGTCAAGCAGGTGGCGTCGGCGCGCTTCGGCGTCACCACAAACTATCTGGTGAACGCCGACGAGCTGCAAATCAAAATGGCGCAGGGCGCGAAACCCGGCGAGGGTGGCCAACTCCCCGGCCACAAAGTGGATGACGTAATCGCGCGCATCCGCCATTCGATTCCGGGCGTGGGCCTGATCTCACCGCCGCCGCATCACGACATTTACTCCATCGAAGATCTTGCGCAGCTGATCTACGATTTAAAAAACGTCAACCCCCAGGCCCGCATCGCCGTGAAGCTGGTGGCCGAAGTCGGAGTGGGTACCGTCGCGGCAGGTGTTGCGAAAGCCCACGCCGATGTCGTGCTGATCAGCGGAGACAGCGGCGGCACCGGCGCTTCGCCCCTGAGTTCCATCAAGCACGCCGGCATTCCCTGGGAGTTGGGCCTCGCCGAAACGCAGCAGGTATTGCTGCTCAACGATCTGCGCGGCCGCATCCGCGTGCAAACCGACGGCAAATTGCAAACCGGCCGTGACGTGGTCGTTGCAGCTCTGCTCGGCGCCGAAGAATTTGGTTTTGCCACCACGCCGCTGATCGCCATGGGCTGCGTCATGATGCGCAAATGCCATTTGAATACCTGCTCCGTCGGCATAGCCACGCAGGATCCCGAGCTGCGCAAGCTGTTCAAAGGCCAGCCCGAGCATGTGATCAATTTCTTCTTCTTCCTCGCCGAACAGGTGCGCCAATACATGGCGGACTTGGGTTTCCGCACCGTCGACGAAATGGTCGGCCGCGTCGACATGCTGGAGGTCGAGCCCGCAGTCGATCACTGGAAAGCGCGGGGCCTGGATTTTTCAGCTATCCTCTATAACCCGCCAGTTCCGGGCCGCGTAGCGCGCCGCTGCGTGCAGGCGCAAGACCACGGCCTACAACAAGCGCTCGATTACAAAATTCTCGAAGAAGCCCGCGCCGCCATCGAAACCCTCACGCCCGTTGCCATCGACCTCCCCGTGCGCAATGTGCATCGGTCGGTTGGCACAATGCTCAGCGGCGAAATCGCCCGCCGCTACGGTTCCGTCGGCTTGCCCGACGACACGATCAAAATTCAGCTCACCGGTTCCGCTGGGCAAAGTCTCGGCGCGTTCTTATCCAAAGGCGTCACGCTCACACTCGAAGGCGAAGCCAACGATTACATCGGCAAAGGTTTGTCTGGCGGACGCGTCGTGGTGTACCCGCCGCGAAAGTCGCGCTTCGCTCCCGAAGAAAATATTCTGATCGGCAACGTCGCACTCTACGGCGCGACCAGTGGCGAAGCATTTTTCAACGGCATGGCCGGCGAGCGCTTCGCCGTCCGCAACTCAGGCGCGACTGCGGTCGTCGAAGGCGTCGGCGATCACGGCTGCGAATACATGACCAAGGGCCTGGTACTTGTCCTCGGCGCCTGTGGCCGCAACTTCGCAGCGGGCATGAGCGGCGGCGTGGCTTACGTACTCGACGAGCGTCGCGACTTCACCGAGAAGCGCTGCAATCTGGGCTCGGTCGACTTGGAACCGGTCATCGAAGCGCAGGACGCGCAGATCGTGAAAGACATGGTCGCCCGCCATTTCGAACTCACCAGCAGCCCGCGCGCGAAATGGATTCTCGAAAACTGGTGCGACGTTCTACCCCGCTTTATCAAAGTGTTCCCGCACGAGTTCAAGCGCGTTCTCGGCGTCAGCCGCAATCGCGCCCCGTATATACCTGTCGACCCCATCGCCGTCCTCGCCGGAGCGGAGCAGGTTCAACATGGGTAAGACCACCGGCTTCATGGACTACTCGCGCGAACTTGCCCCGCGCCGGCCCGTCACTCAGCGCGTCAACGACTGGTTCGAGATTTATCTCGATCTCCCCGAAGAAAAGCTGCAGAGCCAGGGCGCCCGCTGCATGGATTGCGGCGTCCCGTTTTGCCAGACCGGATGCCCGGTCAGCAATCTCATTCCCGACTGGAACGATCTGGTCTATCGCGGCCGCTGGAAAGAAGCCGTGCGCCAGCTGCACGCCACGAATAATTTTCCGGAGTTCACTGGCCGCATCTGCCCCGCCCCGTGCGAAGCGTCGTGCGTGCTCGGCATCAACCAGCCGCCAGTCACCATCAAGCAGAACGAAAAACATATTGTGGAGCGCGGGTTCGAAGAAGGATGGATTCATCCCGACCCGCCAAAAATTCGCACCGGCAAACGAGTCGCGATTGTGGGATCGGGCCCGGCCGGACTTGCGGCCGCGCAGCAACTTTGCCGCGCGGGGCACGCCGTCGTGGTCTACGAAAAAGCAGACCGCATCGGCGGGCTCCTCCGCTACGGCATCCCCGAGTTCAAACTCGAAAAACACGTCATCGATCGCCGCCTCGAACAAATGTCGGCCGAGGGCGTGAAGTTCGTCACCGGCGTGGAAATAGGCAAGACAATTCCCGTCGACGAATTGCGAAATAGCTTCGACGCAATCGTCCTGGCAGGCGGATCCGAGCAGCCGCGCGACTTAAAAATTCCAGGCCGCGAATTGCAGGGAATCCATTACGCAATGGAATTCCTCCCGCAGCAAAACCGGCGCTGCCACGGCGACACCATCGACGCGGAGCTGGAGATTCTCGCCACCGGCAAGCGTGTCGTCATCATCGGCGGCGGCGACACCGGTGCCGATTGCCTCGGAACCGTCCACCGCCAAAAGCCAGTCTCCGTGCATCAGTTCGAGATCATGCCCAAGCCGCCCGACGAGCGCTCGCCGCTTACGCCGTGGCCGCTCTGGCCAATGCAACTTCGCATCGAAGGCGCGCACGAAGAAGGCGGCATCCGCGACTGGAGCATCGCCACCACAAAATTCACCGGCTCCGCCGATGGCCAGGTGCAGCAGCTGCACGGCGTACGCGTCGGCCCGGCCCCCAAATTCGAGCCCATCCCCGGCACTGAATTCACCATGGACGCCGACCTGGTGTTGATCGCCATGGGTTTCCTCGGCCCCGTGCGCAATGGGATGATCGAACAACTCGGTGTCGACCTGGACCCACGCGGCAACGTCGCCACCGACGCCAACTACATGTCGTCCGTCCCCGGAGTCTTCGCGGCAGGCGACATGCGGCGCGGCCAATCGCTGGTCGTGTGGGCCATTTCCGAAGGCCGCAAAGCGGCGTCGGGCGTCGACAAATATCTCCGGGCCACCACCGCGGTGCGACCTGCTCCTACCTTGGTGACCGCATCAGCGCAGCAAATTGCGTAAAACCATTCTCGTAAACGAGTTCGGGATGAACACGGAGGGTTCGGGAAGCGCACGGCTTCACAGCTTGCGGAAAAAGTCGGATCCACGCGGGTTTGGGAAGGGCACGAGTTTTACTCGTGCCGTTAAGCCGTTGAAAATATGTCCGCGCTTCAGCGCCTGAGGTGCGCATTTTCTTCGGCGACTAGTTTTTCCGCGACCTCTTCGGCCGAGCCGTCCCGGGGTCAAGAGACCCGGCTTTAACCTCTGAGGTCCGCGCTCGCAAGCAGTCGCGGGATTTTAGAGTTAGCCTCCAGCGATTTGCCGATGTTGCGCCGCTCAAACTTGGCGCCCCGCAAACTTGTGTGGCCAAGGTAAGATGACTGCTCAACCTTCATGATTGGGCTTCACGACATCCAGACCGCCCGCGATCGCATCCGCAACGCCATCCGCCTTTCCCCCTGCACTTATTCAGAAGCCTTCTCCGCACTCACCAATAATTCCATTTTCCTCAAGCTCGACAATCAGCAACGCACC